>Ga0190271_10003210_pt1 | contig 10192 bp, 8 predicted proteins | sample Popmic356T_FD_133747 | JGI IMG/M metagenome (GOLD analysis project Ga0190271, IMG submission 133747) | Populus adjacent soil microbial communities from riparian zone of Weber River, Utah, USA - 356 T | ecosystem: Environmental > Terrestrial > Soil > Riparian zone | place: USA: Utah | collected... | reverse complement strand
TTGAACGGCGGATAGTCGGTTTCGGTCAGGAACCGGATCACGGTGAGGCGCGACAGATCGGGCCGGTCCGGCCGCCGTCGCGGGTCCCAGAAGCCGGGCACGGCCTGCGGGGCGGCTTCGGTGGCGGGTTTTGCGACGGTTTGCGCCTGTACGGGGCTGCACAGCGTGACCGCCAACAGAAACGCGACCGCCGCCGCCAGCAGGGCGCCGGCCATTCGAGGCGGTGTGACGCTGTGTAACGAAGCGGTCTGGACGGACATCTATCGGCGATTTCCAGGAATTGGACCGGCCTTATAGACCATCCAGCTGATAACGCGAGGGCCGATTGGGTGTCCCTACACCGCTGCAACCGCGCAAAGGATCGCATTGGCGACCTGCGGGCCTTCGATATCGCTGTGGCCTTTGATGAAGGCGTCCGCCTTCAGATTGTGCACTTTGCCGGCGGTGAATTGATAGGGGCTCGTTGCCGGAAGCAGGGCCGCCTTGACGAATTCGGCCGGTTTCAGCTTGATCGCGCCGTTCCGCCCAATGCCGCCAAACACGTCGTTCTCGTCGCCAAGCGCGGCTGCGTTGTCGTTCGAAAATCGGGAGGCCAGCGCATAGGCGATACCGACCGCCCTGTCGTTCACGGTATGGGTCGCAAGGATCGGTCCCACGACCTTCGATTGGGCGACGACCTTGCGGAAAAAGCCATCCTTCTTGCCGTCGAACTTCGCGGCAAAGCCGTTGTGCGAGAAGGCACCCTGCAGCAGCGCGAGGCTCGCCGGACCAATCGCAACCGGGCCGTCGACCGCGGCCGTGACGACACGCGCACCAAAACTGTGACCGATCAGATGAACGCGAAGATCAGGACGCAATTGGCGTATCGACGCGAGCATCCCGTTGAGAGCCTTGCCGACCACGCCGGCACGCTCCTTCATCTGGTAGTAGGTTGCGAAGTTGAGCAGCCGCGACGCCGCCGCCGTCGCTCCGCTGAAAAAATCTCCGAGAGAGACAGCGCCGCCCGCCTGATCGTTCAGTCCGAGGGCGCCGCCTCCGCCTCCCGGCGACGGGACCATCATCGCCGGCCCCGACAGCGTTCTCATGATTTCGCTGGCGGAGCGCTTGAGAAACCTGTCGGAAGCATCGTCCGTGGTGTCGCTGGGGGTTTGCGGAACAAGCGAGCGGATAAGGTCGACGAACTCCTTCTGTTTGGCCGGACTGTTCTCAAGGCCATCGATCAGCGACTTCGCATGCTCGAGCGCGGCCTCGTCCGGCACATCGAACGTACCCTTCAATGATTCGAGTTTCTGCTTGAGGACGGATGAACTCAGGTCGGCGCCGCCGATACCGGCCGCGCCTCCTGAAGGTATCAGTTCGCTATCCGCGAACTTCTTCGACGGCCAGAAAACGCCGACAATCGCGAATTTCCTGTTGGCCAGCGATGGGCGTGCGGGAATCAGCGCCGCGACGCTCGCAAACAGTCCATTGTAAAGATCCCGCGCATCGGCCATGTCGTTATTCCAGCCGTGGCTTATGACGAAAAAGTCCGTCACCTTGCCGGCTCCGGCCTGACTGGCCGCATTCTCGATCGCGGATCTTTGTTGCGCGCTGAACAGCGTGCCTTCCTTGGTAATTTCCAGCGGGAAGAAAGGCAGGCCTGAGATCGCGTCCATGGGCAAGCTCCCACTCGAATGTTGCTAGACTGATTGAATGGCGCGCATCAGGTCTACAAGGCCCTTGCCCTGGAAATAAACCGCACGCTTGAGGTCGGTGGCGGTCGACAGGAATATCTCCTTTACGGCACCGGGCTTGCCGATAAATTCCCGACGCACCGACAAGAACGCTGCAATGACACCCGAGACATGGGGCGCGGCCATGCTGGTACCGCTGTCTTCCTTGTAGAGTGCGGCATTTCCCTCCGGAGGCAAGTTGGCGTCAGGCAGAGGCCCGTCGCGGCTCTGACAGGAGATGATCTTCTCTCCGGGAGCCACAATGTCGGGCTTGAGGCGCCCGTCGCCGGTCGGACCTTTCGACGAAAAATACGAAACGCCGTATACGTGGGGCATGTCGCGATGCGTGGAGCCCACCGTGATGGCCAGATCCGCGTTGCCCGGATCGTTGATGGTAACGTCCTGTCCAGCGCCAACGGGGCCGCGCGCAAGCGACTGGTTGTAGCCGTAACCGGTATTGCCGGCCGCGACGACGACCACCACGCCGGAGCGGACCAGCCGGTCGACTTCCACGCAAAGCGGGCTCTGCCCGCAGGCGAACCATTTCGGCTCGAAATCGTAGCCAACACTCATGTTGACGCCGTGCACACGGATACGCCGGCCGCCGCCGTTGAGTTCCTGAATGTATTCCAGCGCCGCAATCAGATTGCTGGCAAGACCATTGCCCTCATCATCAAGCACCTTCAGGCTGAGAAGCTTGCATTGCGGTGCCATCCCGGAAATCACCGGGATGTCGTCGACAATGTCGGTGCTGACGTCACCGGTCTCCGAGCGACTCCGCACCGTGGCAACAATCCGCAGGTCGTCAGTTGCCGTGACCTGACCCGCGATGATTCCGGCGACGTGGGTTCCGTGCCCGGCCTTGTCGATACACGCGGTCCTCGCCAAATCGGCGTCATCGGCGCTGTCCGTTGTAAAATCACGATGGCCGATTGGCGCACTTAGCTTGAGGTTCTCGTACTTCCTGAAATGCGGGTGGTCCTGGTCGATGCCGGTATCGACTACCGCCCACAGGATGTTTTTTCCCGATGTACCGAAAGCGTTGCGGGCCGCATCCGCCTTGACGGTGCTGATGGATAGATTGGTGAAACGCTTGACCTTGTCGTCGAGCCATATCCGATAAAGCGGGCACGGACCGGACCTGCCCCTTGCAGTCGCGGTCCTCTTTCTCTCTTCTTCGTTGCGCCGGACCAGTTGGCGGATGTTTTCGGCGCTGAGGCGGCCAAAGAGATACTGCTGACTATATTTGCTCTTGCCTGCGTTGACTTCCTGCTTGCTTCCCGAATTGACGCCTGAGATCGACCCCCCGTGTGCGGCCTCATACGTCGGATGTACACCCGGCAGTTCATCGATCCATTGCCAGAGTATCCTGCGAGCTCCTGCCCTGCCGTCCACATATTCAAGATTGACGTCAACAATAATGTTGAACAGATCATCCGGACTTGCCGCCCTCATCAGCTCCAGGAGTGGAAGTGCAATCACCGTGCGGTCAAGCGTATCCGGCATGAATGGCTTTTCTTCCGGATTGCTCTGCGGAAGCCGCGATGGTTCTTCCGTGGTGGAGGACGATTGACTCGTGGTCCTCCCTTTGGCATCCGTCGCTTTTTGTTTCTTCGCCATCAGCGCCCTCCTCGTCATCCAATGATGAGCACAGCAGGGGTTATTGTCAATTTGAGGTTGCGCGGTAAAATCGCTCGGACGCGCGATTACAGATACCGCTTCTGGTCCTTCGCCGCCTCTTCCGGCGACCGCTTCAGGTTGAACGGCGAGACGAATTTACCGTTGCGGTCCATCAGATAGATCAGCGCGGTGTGGTCCATGGTGTAGTCGCCGTCCTTGGTCGGCACTTTTCGGGCATAGGCCCGGTAATCCGAAATCACCTTCGCCACCGCCTCAGGACTGCCGGTCAGCCCCTTGAGGTGCGGATCAAAACTCGACAGATAGTCCTTCATCGCCGCCTCTGTGTCGCGCTCGGGATCGACCGAGATGAAGAACGCGTTGACCCGATCGGCGTCCTTGCCCATCGCGCGCAGCACCTCGCCGTGACGGCACTCCAACCAGCCATGTCCGTACAGCAGAGCGACATTTGCGGGTAGATTTATGTGCCACAAATCAATTGAGCCAATGGAATCGTCTCCCTTGCCGGCAAAGTGCCGATACAAACCAATATAGACATCGATTTGATATTAACAAACTTGCGCGTCTCTGGGAGACGCTCTTTAACGGGATCTCAATGTTCGTAGCCATCGAGCGCCTTCGAATCTGCCAGCCGGGAATTTGATGCACCTCATTCACCAAATATCTAAGGCAAGTCTAGTCGGAAAGCGGAAATTTCTCGCCAAGGTCACTACGAAGTAATTGGCTAGTCAACTCATCGACAGCCAGCCGGTTAACGAGAGACAAGCCCGCAGCCCCATCTTCACGGCCGCATGTCCGAATCAACGCCCGCCGAACCAAGTCTAAAGGCGCCACGCCGCGCACCACATCGAACATCTCTCCAAATTCGAAGGCATGGCCTAAAGCAACTGCGTCGCGGAAAGTCAGCACAAAATCATGCCACCCTCTTTTTAGGTGATCTTCCGACAGAGTGGAAAGCCATTCCCGAAGCAATGGAACGGCGGTGCTCCATTCGTTTAACCGAACCAAAATAGCCGCATGTGTATGCAGGAGGTTCAAGTCCTTTGGAGCAAGCCTGCAGCCAAAGGCAGCCTTCTCCCTAGCGTCGCTCAAATTTCGGTTTGCAATGTAGAGCGCCCAAGCGTACGAGTTCAGCAAATTTGGGTTATTATCATCTAACTTCATCAATTCGCTAAATGTAGCCGCGGCTTTCTCATGCTGGCCTGTCCTTGAATAGAATCGGGCGAGCGCATTTTTAACTCTCGCCTCATCCATGGGGCTACTGACTTGTTTTAGCGTCTCAAGATATTCGGACTCGGCTTCGTTTTTTCGGTCTGCTTGACGGGCCAAAACGTCCGCGAGAAAATAATGCAAGGTTCCGTCATTGCGATCGACTTCGAGACCCCCACGGAATACGCGCTCTGCTTCGTCAAACTGGTTCAAATGGACTGCATAAATGTGACCTAGATAAGCTCGCGCACTTAGATTTTCTGGCTCCTCTCGAATCACCCTATTGCAATATTCCCTGGTACGCTCGTAATCCATTGAGTTGTGAAGAACCCAATAAAAGTCCTGGTTCCACTCATTTTCCGGATCGAATCCAACAGAATCGCACCAGCCGATCGCCTCTTTCGCAATTTCAACGTGTCGTTGTCCAGCACCGACAACCGCGCGAAGGTAGGCTTGTACGAAGAACTCCTTCCGTGGGATCCGCTTGCCGAAATAACTGAAGCCCTTTCGGAATGAACTCACCGCAACATCGTGCTGTTTCGCGAAGTTTTGTTGAAGCGCCCTGAGAAGTTCGAGATAAGCTCGCTCTCGTTCGTCACCGTTGCGAGTGACCTCTCGTTCAATCCACGACAACACGTCCGCAGGAATGGACGAGATCGAAAAGTACCAAACTGAAGTGGAACTCAATAGAGATTTGATCTTGTTGCCGCTCTTGCGAGCGGGCCTGATCTCGCATGCGAGCGCCCGCAAACTTTCGACATCCTCTCCCAACGTAAGAAAAACGAGCAAAGAACGCGCAAAATCCGGATAGGCATCCTCTCCTTTGGTCCAACTGAGCAGATTTAGCCGCTCCAACGTCCAGTCCAAGGACTCGTCTGCCATATCTTCATCAGTGGATTTCGACCCATCATGGGAAATCAACAGCGCTTCCGCTATTGCAGATAATTCGGGTGGCGGAGCAATACGCCAGTGTTGACGTAAAAAATCGCGCACTGTGGGATGCAAATCTCCATCGAGCAACAAAGTGTAACGTTCTGTCAATTGGTAGAGGCGCTGATGCGGATTTCGCGTTTGCCAAAGCTTACTCAGCAATTCCTTTTCGGCACGAAGCAAGAGGGCCAGGGCGGCAATATCACGGAAATCGTCGGGCCTCCGCTCAAGGTGCAAAATGAATCGTTTAGCCACAACCTCGTTCATCTTTTCCAACGCGCGCGCGCGATTCAACTCCGAGGAGAAGCCAATATTTAACCATTCTAGTTCCTCGATTTCTTCCGCTGTGGAATCGAGTAACGTCGCGTCGCCAAGGGTACACCACGAGTCAACTCATAAAGATTCTCTGACAGAGTCGTGCTTTTTTCCGGAGAGACACCCTGTTGCTCGAGCAATTGCCTTATGTCACCTCTGGTAAAGGCCGCTTGATCAAAGTCGATTGACCGAAATGAGATGGGTTCGATCAGGTCGCGCCACGCGTATCTACTCAATACCTCACTGTCGGCTCGGTGGCGACTCGCCGCGATGATCAAAATCGGAACCTGACTGTTAATGAGGGGACTCAACAGAAAACGCAGCCACTGGTGCAAGAGATCCTTGTACGTGTGCTGGGATAGAATCTCACAGGTATCGAGCACCAATAGGAGCGGAGCGCTTGCGCAACTTGCACGCAGACAACCTTCGAGGCTTTCCGCCAATATACGCGTCGGCCGCACGACTTCGGAGTCGACGATATTGAAATGAGCGGCCCACCGATCGAAGATTCCGTCAACTGGCACTTCGTGAGGTGGATTGGATAGACGAAGCTGCGCGAGCTTGAATCTAACTTGATCTGGGGCACCCGTCATTATGCCAAGCCCCTCGATCGAAGCTACAGTTTTCTCGATTCGAGTCCGAAGTTCTGCCGGCGGACCGTGCGCCGTTATCGAGTCGACAAAAAAATCTCTCCAGTCGTTCCCGTGAACTTCGAGAAAGCTCAACGCTTCATCGAGTTTTTCTTGCCATTGGCGATGCGCCGGCCACTTTGGTAACAATCGCTCTCTGGTCTGCCAATAATCCTGCATCGACGCACCATAAATCTTGGTGAGCCTATATGCGATGGCGTCGAACATATCAGGAGGGTCGCGAGGAGGCGTCGAGGCAGGTCGGTGCCAAGCATAGGGGTGCCAATCGACAAGTCCGACGCGACACGATCCTTCCGGCCCGCCGGCAGCCTCGACGCACGCGCGCCGAACAAACCAGCTCTTGCCCATACCTCCGAAACCATGAAGCCAGAACAGTTGAGCCACGCTTGCAAGATTTGGGTCCGCCTGTCTCCCACGCGCCACAATTCCCCGGAGCGAGGTTCGAAAATCTTCCAAAATTCGTCCGCGACCGACGAACTTCGCATTGACCGCCGTCGCGTTGATCTCCGGCAAGCTGAATGCTTCGGGTGGTAGACCTACAGGTTTCGACTCTCGCTTCGGCGGCAACGCACCACTTGTCTGTATATCGTGATTGATATCCTGATTGCCGCGACTGGCTGGCCGCAGCCGGGTCGTTTTGAATTGGCCATTTTCTGCGGACGTACCCCCATCGACGTCTTGCAGGTCGAACTCGTGATCGCGTCCGAAGCCCCAGTGCCCTGCCTGCTTCCTACGCGCCGCCCGTGGAAAATACCGGATTGTACCTCGACCCGGAGCCAAGTCGAATTCTAGCTTGATCGTACCATAGCCGTGAACGCGATCGAAACCGTTGCGGGTTCGCTCGAATCCAAATAAGGAAGGCCCAATTACAAGCCTTCGGCCCGGTGCAAATCCCAGCGAACTGGTCTCGCTCCGAGGCTCATGCAGGTGGCCACAGAGATGCACCGCGAATCTTCCAGGGAAGTCGATAGAGTCGTTGAATTGTTCCTTGTTTCCGCTGGAAAGCCACTTCGGTGGATGGTGGGTCAAGAGCAGAGCTGCATCATTTGCATCGAACCAGGAAAGCTCTCCTTTCGGCAGCGCCTTCGTGAACTGCTCCGGGTGGAGCGCTAGTTTCCCTTCGAAATTTTCTCGAGTAAGTTGCAGCGTCGAGCTGTTAAGCCCTACGATTCCGATCCGAGCATCGCCCTTGGTCAGGCAAGCTGCGAAATCTCCCGGAATACAGCCTTCATGCAGGGTTAGATCATTCGATGACCTAATCTTGTCGGCCCAAGGCTTCCACCAAGTGCTGTAGTTGGCGAAGCAACTGACGATCAGGCGATGATAGTCGGATGTAGCGTCGTCTATAATCTTCTTCCAGACCGGTTCCCATTGGGGCCATTTCTCGCCAAGCCCGGTCAAAACAAGCGTCGCGGCGTTTAACTCATCCGCCCAAGACAGATCGTGATTTCCGGGAACCGCAAGGAGCGGCGGTCGAGATTTTTGCAGTTCGTCGATAAAACTGAGAAGCTTTTCAAAGAATCGATTGGCAGTCTCAAATTCTTCCATCTTGCCGCTATATGCAATATCTCCGCCAACAATGATGAGGTCCCAACCGCCCACCTGCTGGAAAGTGTCGCGGAGGTCACGAAAAAACTGTTGTTCGACCGCGCCGAAATAGCTTCCGTCAGGCTGACCAAAATGCAAGTCGGTCAGGTGCAATATCGAAATCGAATTCCTTTATACCTGCCAATGCGAAGTCTATAATTTTTTAATAGTTGGCTGCAGAGCATACCGTAGAGATTGATCTTGTCTTGAACGCTTCAATCTGGTTGCACTTCCCGCTATGCTACAAAAATGGTGTTGGCAATCTGCGAGTTCGTCGACATCACGGCGACCGCCTACAAATGCGCCCGCCTTGCGACCAACTGGAAGCGGACACGCTGAAGGACACAACTCCTTCGCGTCTCCCTTCGTCCCTTGTTCCGCAAAGACGATCGTTCCGATGTCAAATGATGGGCATAACCGGCCAGATTGTCAATTTGAGGTTGCGCGAATTGACCAAAGAGAGCCCCCTCAAAGATACCGCTTCAGGTCCTTTGCCGCCTCTTCCGGCGACCGCTTCAGGTTGAACGGCGAGACGAATTTGCCGTTGCGGTCCATCAGATAGATCAGCGCGGTGTGGTCCATGGTGTAGTCGCCGTCCTTGGTCGGCACCTTTCGGGCGTAGACGCGATAGTCCGAAATCACCTTCGCCACCGCCTCGGGACTGCCGGTCAAACCTTTAAGGTGCGGATCGAAGCTCGACAAATAGTCCTTCATCGCCGCCTGGGTGTCGCGCTCGGGGTCAACCGAAACGAAGAAGGCGTTGACCCGGTCGGCGTCCTTGCCCATCGCCCGCAACACCTCGGAAATCTCGAACAGCGCGGTCGGGCACACGTCGGGGCAATGGGTGAAGCCGAAGAAGATCAGGGTCGGCCGGCCCTGCAGGCTCTTCTCGGTCACGGTCTGGCCGGTCTGGTCGGCCAGCTGAAACGGCCCGCCGATCGCGGCCGGCGCGGTGACGGATTTCAGTCCACCGACCGCCCACAGCATCAGCAGGAGGCCGACCACCAGGCTGGCGCCAAAGGCTGCGACGATCACCAGCGGGCGCATGGTCCGATCCATCATGAAATTTCCTTGTGGGGGATCAGAAGCAGGCCGAGATGCCCGACGCGATCATTTCGAAAAACACCGCGGTGCCGTAATGCACCCACAGCGCCATCGCGCCGAGCAGGATGACGGTGCCGAGCACCGCGCCCCCTGCGACAATCGCCGAGGCAAGCTTCCGCGACGGCGGGGTGGCGACCATATCGTGTGGGGTGAAAACCGGCTGTGCCATCGGCGACCATCTGAACCAAACGGCGTTCGACCGGCTTTCGCCGGCCGCCTGCCTGTCCTGTTCAGATAGGGCTAGTCGGGCTGCCGGGCAAGCGCAGCCGGATCGGGCGTGATCACGTCACGTTGACGCAATTCGCGGTCCTTGCGCTGAGACGACGGCCGCGGCGAGGACGCCTGGGCGTCGAGGTAGCAGGGCTTGTACATCGCCTGCAGCTGCTTGCCGCGCAGGAAAATCATCTGCGATTTCAGCCCGCCGCGCGAAGCGATCCAGCGCCGCACCTGGCTCGGATACATCGAATACAGCATCTGGGTGGCTTCGGGATTGGTCACGGCGCGGCCATTGGCGCCGAAATCCCAGGCGGCGTGGAAGCCCAGATTGGCATGCGAGGTCACACAGATCCTGTCATGGGGAACCGCGCCGAGGACGATGGTGCAGGCCGAGGCGCAAAGACCGTCGATGATGACCTGCTCGCCCGAGGTGCGCAGGCCCTGGTACTTGTCGACGTAAGTGCCGATCCGGCCGCCGCGGTCGTCGGCGATGCGAACCACAGCATGGCTCGCCCCCATCCCCGCCAACAGGAGAACCGCCGCGAGCAACCCCGTCACGAGCTTCATATTCCCAGCCCCAGTCCAAACCGTCGAACCCGAATCTGACCGCCCAAGGTGATGCAAGGCGTTTCGCCAGCGTGTTGCCGGATCGAGATTTTGTCCAGACGGCAGGGACCGCTTCAATCAAATTCAAATGAAGTGTTGCTGGCACGCTGCACCTTGAGGGTGAAAAAAGGTCGCGAACTGGAACAAGTTGAAAAATCCCTGCTCACGTTGTCGCAGCCACGCCGCGGCGATCGCCTTGTGCCGTTGACCGCGATTAAGGCGGCG
>Ga0190271_10003209_pt1 | contig 10193 bp, 11 predicted proteins | sample Popmic356T_FD_133747 | JGI IMG/M metagenome (GOLD analysis project Ga0190271, IMG submission 133747) | Populus adjacent soil microbial communities from riparian zone of Weber River, Utah, USA - 356 T | ecosystem: Environmental > Terrestrial > Soil > Riparian zone | place: USA: Utah | collected... | reverse complement strand
TCGAAGCCGTTGCGGATCTTGCGATCCCGACAGCAGCCCGAGAGGCCGGCATCGTTGCGGCCACCGCACCCCGCTCCACGTAACGATGACACTCGCGACGCGCCCCTTAATGGAGCGAGATGGGAGGGGTTATAGTCCTATCGCGGATCGGCGACAAGCGAGCCGTGAAGATCGATGTGTACGGATTGTGAATATGTTCAGCAACCCCTTGATACGATGGCTCAATTGATCGCGCGTCAGGAGGACGGGCTTGCGTTTGTACCCGTGGCCAGAGTCTTGATCAGGTCCGTCAGCGCCGGCCTTGGCAGCGCCGCGAACGGCAGCGGGCGGATCACGTCCAGCGCCGCCAATCCAAGCCGCGCGGTGAGGAAGCCGTTCAGCACGCCTTCGCCGAGTTTTGCCGACACGCGCGAGGCAAGGCCGTGGCCGAGTGCCTGCTGGATGAGGCCGTCGCCGATAGCGACGCTGCCGGTGACGGCGAGGTGCGCGACCGCTTGCCGGAACAGCTTTGCGAGGCCGAGCCAGCCCGGCCGCCCGCCATAGAGACGCGCCAGCTGCCGGATCAGCCGCAGTGCGGAGATCAGCACGAAGATCATGTCGATCGCTGCGCGCGGACTGATGGCGGTCACAACCGAGACACGTTGCGCAGCCTGCGAAATCAGCCGCCGCGCTTCCTCGTCCAGCGGCGCCATCAATTCGCGTTCGGCGAGCCGCACGAGGTCGGCGCCGTCGATGATGTCGTCGACGTGCTGCGTCAGCATCGTCCTGCCGCGCGCCAGCCGCGGATTTTCGGTCGCAAGGCGGATCAGTTCGGCCGCGACGGCATAGCCTTCGTCGCGATTATCGCTCACAAGCACCGCCGCTGCGCGCGCATGCAGTTTCTCGATCGCCGCAAGCCGCAGCAGGCTGTAAAGCTCGCGCCCGACGATGACGAGAGCTGCAAGCCCCGCCAATCCGGCAAGCACCGCGGCGACGGTCCCGAGCGTTTGCGAACGAGCAAACAAATCCTCGATCAACCGCGAAACGGCGAGCCCCGCCGCCAGCGACACAAGGCCCGCCAGCGCCGACCCGAACAGCGTCCCCCAGCGAAAGCCCTTTCGCCCGACCGCGACAGCAGGTTCGACGGGCACAGGCAGCGAAAACGCATCGTCCTCGGTCAGCACGCGGACGTTGCCGGAGCTTGCCTTGTCCCCGGCCGACGCGGTGACGATGACAGCCGGATCGTCGAGCCTGAACGCTGCGGGCTTGCGCCTTTCCTGGTCCGTCATGCGAGCCTGTCTCCGATCAGGAATTGCAGCGCGCGATCCATGCGGATGTGCGGGAGCGCCGGCACGCCTTCGGCGTTACGCTCGAGCAGTGGCGGGCGAAAGCGCAAGAAGCGGTAGTCGGCATTGTCGACGCCGGTCGAGGACAGCCCCTTGAACGTGCTGCCTTCGGCAAACAGCGCCTGCGGATCGTCGGGCAGGTCGCCCGGAAACGTCGCCGCTTCCGTGCCGCCGTCGAACGTGGTGCCGCCGGCGCTCTCGCCGGCCGCGGGGGTGCCGATGATCGACGGCAATTCCTCGCGGCCCCGCTGCACCCGCGCTTCCCGCGTGGCGCGCACCGCAGCCAGCGCGACGACGTCGATCCCGGCGCCCGAGGATTCCGAGCGTGCGACGGCCTGCTTCACCATGTGCGCGACGATCGCTTCCAGCCGGTCGTGGTTCACGTGGTGCAGGTGATCGGCTTTGGTTGCGGCAAACAGGATGCGATCGATGCGCGGGGCGAACAGCGAGCTGAAGAACGAGCGCCGTCCGACATTGAAGCAATCGTGGATCGAAGAGATCGCCGCCTGCAGGTCGTGCAGCGCATCCGGTCCCGCATTGAGCGCGGCCAGCGCATCCACCAGCACGATCTGCCGGTCGAGCCGAGCGAAGTGATCGCGGAAGAACGGCCGCACCAGCTGCGAGACATAGGAGTCGTAGCGGCGCTGCATCATCGCCCAGAGCGAACCGGACACAGGTTCACCGTCCGCGGGCACATCCAGCGGCGCGAACGTCAGCGCCGGCGAGCCGGCGACACTGCCGGGCAGCAGGAAGCGGCCGGGTGGCAAGAGGCTCATGGCGTAGCGTTCGTCGCGGCAGGCTTTCAGGTAGGCGGTAAACAGTTTTGCCGCAGTCAGCGCCGCCTGTTCGTCGGCAGGCGCATTCGCGGTGAGGCTGGCCAGGTGCGCGTGCCAGTCGCCGGCGAGGCGCAGGCGCGGTCCCTCGCGCGACAGCGCCAGACTCTCCACCGACCATTGCTCGTAGCTCTTTTCCAGCAGCGGCAGATCGAGCAGCCATTCGCCTGGATAGTCGGCGATGTCGAGCGTCAGCGAGCGCAGCGCGCCGCCTGTGCGCTGATAGTCAATCACGAGCCGCAGTTCGCTGATGTCGACGGTCGAGGCCGGCCAGCGCCGGTCTTCGATCAGCGCATGCAGATGGTTCTCGTAGTCGAAGCGCGCCACCGTGTCGTTCGGCTGCGGTTCGAGGCGGGCGCTGCCAATCCGGCCGTTGGCCATCGCTTCGAACACGGGAAGGCGTCCGCCGCGCAACAGCACGTGCACCAGTGCGGTGATAAACACCGTCTTGCCCGCGCGCGACAGTCCGGTGACGCCGAGGCGAACGGTCGGGTTGACCAGCGATCCGCTGTAGTCGAGCAGCGAGCGCGCCGCGAGCTGTGCTTCCTCGAGGAAGTCCGAAAAACCGGGGGACATGTTGCGTTCAGCTCATGGCGCTAGCGGCGGATGATGCAGTCGGCGGAACCGTGCGTCTGCCGCAAAAGCTGCACGCCACCGGACGACTTGGTGCACATCTCGACGTCCTTTGCGTTCGCCGGAACCATGTGCGCGCACATGATCTGCGAGTCGCCGCCCCAGGCCGTTGTGACGAAGCGGCAGCTGACGAGGCAGGAGCGGGCGGTTCCGGCCGGATTAGAGACATTAATTCGGACCGCCATCCCGTCCTCGATGATCGTGCAGGTAAAGGGCACCGGGTCGGCCCATGCGGCGCCGGCCGCAAGAGTGGCGGCTGCCGTCAGCAGCAGCTTGCGCTGGCGCGAAGACATGCGAACTCCGGAAAACGCCCATCTGGCGCCGGACAGGGATTGAGCAACCATCAGCTAGGAACAGGCAATTTCGTTGACAAGATCAAGGGCAAGCGCCGTTGCCGCCCTGTCCGCCGTCCTGTATACGCCACCGGCGGTCCTTAAGGGGCCGCGTTGGCCACGTGGCGGAGTGGTTACGCAGCGGTCTGCAAAACCGTTTACTCCGGTTCAATTCCGGACGTGGCCTCCACTTTTTCCCTCAGTATTGTCGCGGTTGGCGAGGGGCAATTGGTCCTTTGCAATCCGGGGAAGCTTTGTTATACGCCACCCATTGCTGACAAGCTGCTTCGCACTGTTCCTCGGTAGCTCAGTGGTAGAGCAACCGGCTGTTAACCGGTTGGTCGCTGGTTCGAATCCGGCCCGGGGAGCCAGCAAATTCAAAGAGTTAGCAGCAACTTTAACAGCCTAAATTCAAGTTTTGTGTGCCGTTTCGGGGATTCCATGTTGATGGTTCCGAGGCGCAGGATTCGCGCATGCGGATCATCGGCGCAACAGTGCTCGGCGTCTGCATCGCGCTCGCGGTGCTCGCGTTCGCACGAGCCATCGAACAGCGATCACTACGCGCTCGGGTTCCATGTTGCGGAAGGCACCTTCACCGCAACGGGTTGGGCAATGCTAGCGATCGGCGCGTGTGGCTTTGGGCTGTGCTGGCTAGTCTCACGCGATTGGCGGCGCTAGCTTTCGGCGGCCATGCCGCTCACCTACCGCCTCGCCAGCCCTGACAGCTACAGGATTAAGTTCGACGGTATCGCGATCGGTGTCGAAGCGAACGAACCTCAACGGGAAAGAGTACTGGCACTGGGGTGTCAGCATCATGCCGCTGATGGATCACGGCGGCCGGCCGCCCAGTGGCAACGCTGATTCCTTCCTACGCTGGCATGCCGGGATGCCAGCCGAACTCTGGTAGAAGTACCGCGATTACATCCAGGCTTGCGGTCGGTGGCGTCCATGAGCAGGCAAATGCTGGAAGGATTTTTTTAGTGGGGGACGACATTGAAATTACTTATCTTGGCCTTCGCGGCGTTGCTTGTGGCATCGACCCTGCCTGCGACGGCGAACTGTTCAAATTCGGTTTTTTGCGGAGGCTGGCGCAGTGTCTGCGACCGGACATCGCCAGCTGGCTCGCAGGCTGAATGCCAGCGCCGGTATCAGGCTTGCCTCTCTTCGGCATGCTTTCATTTCAATTCGCCGCGGCCAAGATGCAAAAGCAATCCAGCGGACTTGGCTCTAACCACTGCTTGTAACCGCTAGCGTGAAGCGGCCGATGAATTGGAATGCCGAGTTCGGCGGCCTGCCGCCGGTCAAGCTGCCGGGCGGCGGGACGCTGGAAACGCTGGCGGACTGCAGGGCGCTCATCCTGACGCTACCGGCGAAAGAGCAGGCGGCAACGTACTGGCAGGCCGCCACAAAGACGCTGCTGCGAGCGTCCCAGCCTGGCGGCCCTTATTGTTTCATCGCACGGATCGCCGTTTCCAGGGCACACGGGGCATTGTGGGCGTTGACCCTGCGCCAGAACCGAGCGACGCGGGAACGGCCTGGAAGGCCAAACGAGCGGGCAGGAAGCGACCATGACCGGTGTTCGGGAGGGAGGCCGCCAACTGAGGTGGCCGAGACTCGTAGGATGCAGATAATCGTAGCGTTGGTCTTTGTTATCGCCTTGCTGCTTGTCGTGCGTGTGGTGCGCCGCAAGCGGCTCGCGCTACTATTTCTTTTCGGCGTGCCCGTTCTGACCTTCGGGTGGCATTTATGTGTTCGGCAATGGCTTCTTCGATGGCAAGGATGTCATACCTCCTTATCTCATCACCCTTGTCGCGCATGCAGGCTTCATCATCGTCATAATGGTCAGTGACCTGCGAAAACACGGCCTGTGAAGAAGCGGTCGAAAATCAAAGAACCTCCGCCTGACTTTAGGAAAGGCGGAGGTTCAGTGTCCCCAGGATTTCAATGACTGGGTTTGCCGCGCACGTCGTTAGCAGGATGGGTGCGCGCGCTTGCAGACTGCGACACCCGTCAATCAGCGTAAAGCCGCGAAATAATTACCGCCGCCTCAAGCAACCAATCGCGTTCGGGCGCCTTTGCGCTCAAGGTGGGTTCACGCAGGTCCATCACTTTCAATGATTCCATAGCCGCGATAGACCTCTCGCGGATCAAGGTCTGGATGCAGTCGGCACTTGTCCTGCGCCAGCATAACGCTGATTACAAAGCCATCGTCCGCGTGGTGCGCGAGCAGCGTGCGCATGTCGTGTAGATTGCTGCTTGGACGCCGATCGGCCATTTTAATGGCGTTGGTGATCATGGTGCTCGTTGACTGGCAGTTCAATCAAGCGCGCTACACGAAAAAATTCGCGGAAATGTCTTGGTCCATCAAGCGCGCAATATTCCGGTAGCGCCCAGATGGTCGTTTGGTCTGTTAGGTACAGAGCATAAGACTAGGCACGAGCCAGAACCGAGCGTTGTAGTCTCTTCGCCGCACGCCAGCGGCACCTACCGGCGACTGAGAGATTCTGACGCTCTTGCCCGAATAGGGAGCCATGACAGACCTTATCCGCGCGTATCGCCGAGCTCGAGACGAAAGCCGTCGGGTTCAAACCGCCGCCGATCTCGCCACCGACGCAGACGCCAGAGCTACTAACACCCGCCGCGCGCAGGAGCTCTCGATCAAATCGAACAACCCCGGCAGCAAGTCGAAGCCCGTAACCGCTTGAGGAACAATCGCGCGCCCCGTTTCTTTGCCTCGTAGGCCCGGGGAGTGCAATGGAATATATTCGGAGTTTCGCGCGCGAGCCTCAGAGCCTTTTTCTCGCAGCCATCCTGACAGGGATCGTGGCGCTGGTGGTCGCTTTGGTTTGGCTATTGTAGCCTCAGTCGCCGAACACGTCGCGTGTCCACAACTTCTCAATGCGCAGCCTCAGTGCCGCCCTTTTGTGGCGTTTGCGTCGGCTGCATGGAGAATCATTCGTGCGGCTTGATGCGCGCAGCTCTGGGCGGTCTGGCATTCATCGGTGTTGCAAGCGTTGTTTTCGCGGCGGCTTTGGCTGCGTTCGGCTAAGTGGGCGCCGCCGGGCGCAATCGCTGGAACTTGTTGCTCCCGAGCAAGCGACCCCAAGAAGCTGTTGCGTTCACCGGAGGACTAGCGTTCTGTTGTTTCCCCATACTTGAAAGAGGAATCGAAACGTGGCGACAGGTGTTGTGAAGTGGTTCAACCCGACCAAAGGCTTTGGTTTCATCCAGCCGGACGCCGGCGGCAAGGATGTGTTCGTGCACATCTCTGCAGTCGAAAAGGCGGGCCTTAGCTCGCTGAACGAAGGCGCGAAGGTCAGCTACGAGGTCGTCGCCAACCGCGGCAAGGAATCAGCGGAGAATCTTCGCGTAGGCTGAAGATGGCAACACGAGAAGCACGAATCGGCGAGTTTCAGACCTCGGCGCCCCCGACCGGCTGCACTGCCGAAATCTTATGCGAGGATACGCGCGGCACGTACGTGTTGCCGTATGCGTGCATCTGGACCGATGGCGAGTGGCGCAACGGCGATACCTTAGGATCGATCGAAGCGCGCATCCTCGGCTGGCGCGAGTTCTAGCTGGGAAAGTCGAGGGCATTGGAGGTGCGCGCGGGGTCAAGCGCGCGTCAGTAAATTCCAAGGCCAGGAACTGGGTAGCAAATGGAACGGTCCCGTCGCGATCACAGGCAGCGCGAGTGGTGCATTCATCGCAGGCTCGATTGCTGCAGGTGTTTACCGTACTGCCTGTGTTGCGCCTTATGCAGCGGTGGTCGTTTGCTTCACGACGAGAGATTGCGGTCCGCGTTTAACGGGGAATGACCGGGGTCGGAATGGCCTTGTCCGCGATCCCTACTATGGTTTCGTTGGTGGTGCAGACAACCCCGAGCAGGCAGGCCTTCTGCTTCTTTGGCCGCGGCCGGGACGAGACGGTCACGCCGCCGTTGTCAACACGATGGTCGCGAACCTCGGGCTGACGACGATGGTCGCGAACTTCGACTGGTTGCCGATGGTCCCGCACCACGGGCTGCGTCCGATCCCTGACGGTTGCGGCTTCCGACGACGTGACAACGTTTGCAAGAGTGATCGCTGCAAGAGCGACCAGGAAATAGCTGCGCATTTTTGGTGTCCCTTTGTTGGTGGATCGCGACGAACCACCCGACACGAGGTTTAGTGGAAGTTGAGGGTCGAGGTATGTGGGACGCATCACACCGTGCCTGGACGACTGGTGCGTGGGGAACAGCGTCTGCACTTTCAGCGTGCGGCATGAGCCACTACAACCGGCGCCACCATGCTCAACATCCCACCTATTCATCGCCGGCGTTGCGAAAGACTTCCGCCTGCGGCAAGTGTCGCGCTGAGGCTAGGGAGACGGTGATGGACGTGGTCAGGACCTGGGGCGGCAAGTACTTCGGCTGGATCGACGGAGGAGGGCTGTTTGCCCGGGACGGCCGCCATGTCGGGGAGTTTCGGAAAGAGAACGTCTTCGGCGAGAACGGCAATTACCTCGGCGAGTTGCGGGATGGACGGCTGATCACCACCGCCATCAAGAAAGAGACCCACAGTTCGGTCGGATTCTGGCCAAACCATAATGCCGGCGCGGGACCTGCCGCCGTCCCAGCCGACGAGCCGGGCCGCGAAGTTCCGGACGGGTGCGAGGAGTTTCCCGAGCTTTAACCGGCCTCACCCTGTTGCGCGCACCGGGATAGCGGTCTGTCCTGACGAGCCGATATGTGATCGACCGCACAGAAGGCATTTTCGGCCGGCGTTAAATCCGCGGCCATGACCAATGACAACCACCGGTTCCACACCTTCGCGCTCGATGCCTTCGGCAATCGCGTGCGCATCGGTCTGACCTTTGCCGAGACGGCCGAATTCGAGCGGCTCGACACGCTCGAACCCATCGATGGAAACGGCGATCCGGTGCCGTGGGAGGCCCAGAGCGAGGCGGTGCGGTGCGCAGAGGATCGCTGGTTCGAGCTCTACCGCAAGCACGAGGCGGCCCGGTACCAGTTGATCGAGGCGGCACAGCCGCATCTGGCCCGCTCGCGCTCATTCTCGTTGCGAAACTGAGTCCCTTGTCCTGGTGCTCATGCGCATGGCCCAATGCGTGCCGGACGCGTTGTCGCATGGTGGCAGCCCTGGTTGGTCGCGGCCGCGCGGCCGGCGTGAATTATCCGCATGATTTGAAGGTTATGCCCAAAATTGGGAGCCGAATCGCCCGAAGGCGGCGCCGGCTCCCGACTGTGACCTCTTTGCCCCAGCCGCCAAGTTTCGATCTGCAGCCGTTGCGCAGCGGTTTCGCCAGCTTGTTGCGATGCTTATGGTCATTCAGCGCTTGGGCTTTCGAGTCGGGTGTTGGACGTTCAAGCCGGTCGTGATCGATCAGCGGCCGGCCGGCGGAGTGGATGGAATGGGTTTGATCGGAGGTCTGAAGGCGGTCGGGGGGATCGCGGCGCTTGCGTTTGCGTTCGGATTCGCCGATGCGAGCCGTGCCGACACCATCGAGGCCGCGCTTGTGCGCGCCTATCAGAACAATCCACAGCTGAATGCTCAGCGGGCTTCGGTGCGCGCGACCGACGAGACGGTTCCGCAAGCGCTGTCGGGCTACCGGCCGAGGATTGCGGTGACCGCCAGCGTCGGAGAGCAATACTCCGAGACGACGACCGTCAGCCGGGTGAACGATCCGCCGAACTATACGCGCCTGCGCGGCGCCAACGCACCGCGCAGCGTCGGCGCGACAATCAGCCAGACGCTTTTCAATGGTAATCAAACCTCAAATCGCGTGCGAGCCGCGGAAAGCCAGGTTTCCGCAGCGCGCGAAGGGCTTCGGGTGCTGGAACAGACGGTGCTGCTGTCGGCCGCGACGATCTACATGGATTATCTGCGGGACGCTGCGATCGTCGAGGTCCAACGTAGCAACGTCCGCGTGCTCGAGCAGACGCTCAAGCAGACGCGCGACCGCTTCAGCGTCGGCGAAGTCACGCGCACCGACGTGGCGCAGTCGGAGGCCCAGTTGGCGGCGAGCCAGACGCAGTTGCTGACGGCCGAATCCAACCTGACGACGACGCGGGCGAACTTCCGCCGCATCATCGGTAACGAGCCGACTGCACTTGCGCCCGGCACACCGGTCGACCGGTTCCTGCCACCAACCCTGTCGGGGGCGGTCGAACTCGGCATGATCCAGAATCCGAACGTGACCGCGGCGATGTACGGCATCGACGTCAGCTTCCTCAACGTGAAGGTCGCCGAAGGCGCGCTGTTTCCGACTGTCAGCCTGGTCGGCTCGATCCAGCAATCATACGAAACCTCACTGGTCGCGCTGAAGACCCTCAACGCCTCGGCCGCGGCGCAGCTTTCCATTCCCGTCTATCAGGGCGGCGGCGAGTACGCGCTGATCCGCCAGAGCAAGGAAACGCTGGCGCAGCAGCGGTTGGTGCTCGATCAGACGCGCGACCAGGCCCGGGCCAACGTGACCCAGGCGTGGGGGCAGTTGCAGGCCGCGAAGGCGCAGATATCATCCGCGCAGGCGCAGGTCACCGCGTCCGAAACCGCGCTGAACGGCGTGCGGGAGGAGGCGCGCGTAGGTCAACGGACCACGCTCGACGTTCTGATCGCGCAGCAGCAGCTCGTCAGTGCGCGCATCAACATCGTCACCGCGCAGCATGATCGCGTCGTCGCGTCCTACGCGGTGCTGACGGCGATTGGACGGCTGTCACCGCAGGTGCTTGGGCTCGGAACCACGGTTTACGATCCGAGCGTGCACTATCACCAAGTCCGCGACGCCTGGATCGGCGTGCGGACGCCGGACGGCCGTTGAAGAAACTTCGCCCATCCTTCGCCGTTGTTGCCTGCGATAGTGCGTGTCCACAGCCGTTTGCTTGCATTCGATTGTCGGCGTGAGCTAGCGTTTTAGGAAGCATCGACGTGATTCGGTTCCGATTCGCGGGGGACGGCTACCGTGGATGGCGTCGGTGAAGTGGATGTCTGAATGAACCAGCCGGCGAAAACGCAAGAACCCTCGATGGAGGAAATTCTTGCGTCGATCAGGCGCATCATCGCCGACGATGAGGC
>Ga0190271_10003208_pt1 | contig 10193 bp, 8 predicted proteins | sample Popmic356T_FD_133747 | JGI IMG/M metagenome (GOLD analysis project Ga0190271, IMG submission 133747) | Populus adjacent soil microbial communities from riparian zone of Weber River, Utah, USA - 356 T | ecosystem: Environmental > Terrestrial > Soil > Riparian zone | place: USA: Utah | collected... | reverse complement strand
CCGACAACGCCAACCTCGACAAGGCGCGCCGGCTGCTCTGGCCGATCAAGCAGAAGTACGGGCGGAAGATCTCCTGGGCCGACCTCATCATCTTCGCCGGCAACGTCGCCTACGAGTCGATGGGCCTCGAGACGTTCGGCTTCGGATTCGGGCGCGAGGACATCTTCGAGCCTGAAGAAATCTTCTGGGGCTCGGAGGACACCTGGCTCGGCGACGAGCGCTATGCCGGCGACCGTGAGCTGAGCGGGCCCCTCGGCGCCGTTCAGATGGGCCTCATCTACGTCAACCCCGAGGGTCCCAACGGCAACCCGAGCGCGCTCGCCGCCGGACGGGACATCCGCGAGACGTTCGGTCGGATGGCGATGAACGACGAGGAGACTGCCGCCCTGATCATCGGCGGGCACACGGTGGGCAAGGCCCATGGTGCCGTCGATCCCGAATACCTCGGACCGGAGCCCGAGGGATGTCCGGTGGAACACCAGGGTCTCGGGTGGAAGAACAGCTATGGCACCGGCCACGGCGCCAACACGCTCACGAGCGGGCTCGAAGGTGCTTGGACGAACGAGCCAACGAAGTGGGACAACGGCTTCTTGGACAACCTCTACAAGTACGACTGGGACCTGACCAAGAGCCCGGCCGGCGCGCAGCAGTGGACGCCCACGAATCCCGAAGCCAAGGACACGGTGCCGGACGCTCACGATCCGTCGAAGCGGCACGCCCCGATCATGTTCACGACGGACCTCGCACTGCGGATGGATCCGATCTACGGGCCGATCACGAAGCGCTTCCACGAGAACCCCGACCAGCTCGCCGAGGCCTTCGCCAAGGCGTGGTACAAGCTGCTGCACCGCGACATGGGACCCGTCACCCGCTACCTCGGCCCGTGGGTGCCCGAGCCGCAGCTGTGGCAGGACCCCGTCCCTGAAGTCGATCACGAGCTGATCGGCGACGAGGACGTCGCCTCCCTGAAGAGCACGATCCTCGGTTCGGGGCTGTCCATCTCGCAGCTCGTCTCCACTGCTTGGGCATCGGCGGCGACCTTCCGCGGAACCGACAAGCGGGGCGGGGCCAACGGGGCGCGGCTGCGCCTCGAACCACAGCGGAGCTGGGCGGTGAACAACACGGGCGACCTGCCCACGGTGTTGCAAAACCTCGAGCAGATCCAGCAGGACTTCAACGGCTCGCAGTCCGGCGGGAAGAAGGTGTCGCTCGCCGACCTCATCGTCCTCGGCGGGTGCGCGGCGGTCGAGCAAGCGGCGAAGAACGCCGGCCAGAACGTCACCGTTCCGTTCGCGCCGGGGCGCACGGACGCCTCGCAGGAGCAGACCGACGTCGAGTCGTTCGCCGTGCTCGAACCGCAGGCCGACGGCTTCCGCAACTACCTCCAAGCCGGCGAGAAGCTGTCCCCGGAGACCCTGCTGGTCGACCGCGCCTACATGTTGAACCTGACGGCGCCCGAGATGACGGTGCTCATCGGTGGCATGCGGGCTCTCAACGCCAATCACGGCCAGACCCGCCACGGCGTGCTCACCGACCAGCCCGAGACGCTGACCACCGACTTCTTCGTCAACCTCCTCGACATGGGTACGGAGTGGAAGCCATCCGTCGCCGACGAGAACGTCTATGAGGGTCGCGCTCGGGGCACCGACGACGTCAGGTGGACGGCGACCGCCGTCGACCTCGTCTTCGGATCGCACTCCCAGCTCCGCGCTCTTGCCGAGGTCTACGGATGCGACGACTCCAAGGAGAAGTTCGTCAACGACTTCGTCGCCGCGTGGAACAAGGTGATGAACCTCGATCGCTTCGACCTCACCTGACGGAGACGCGACCCGAGCGTCTTAACATCGACGTCGATGAACGACGACGTTGTCGACGCCGAGGTCGTCGAGCGACGACCCGGCGACGACATCGTCGAACCATCGACGGTTCGTCCCGTGGAGATCGAAGAGGCCGACGTCGTCGTCGCGGCGGCTTCCGCCGAGACGCTGACGTTCCCCCGGCTGCACGCCAGGACCCATCGCTTCACGCTCGGCGAGCCGCGGACGGTGGAGGTCACCGCCGACGGCACACAGATCCTGTTCCTGCGCAGCCGCCACGGGCACGATCCGGTCAACTGCCTGTGGGTGGTCGACGCCGCGTCGGGCGCGGAGCGCCTGCTCGCCGACCCATCGGCGCTGATCGCGGACGACGCGTCCGACCTGCCGCCGGACGAGTTGGCGCGGCGCGAGCGCACCCGCGAAGCCGCCGGTGGGATCACCAGCTACGCGATCGACCGAGCCGGCATCCTGGCCTGCTTTGCACTGGCCGGTCGCCTCTTCGTGTGCGACGTCGGAACCGGCGAGTGTCGCGAGCTACCGATCGGCGAGGCGGTCTTCGATCCACGTCCCGACCCGGGCGGGCAACGGATCGCCTTCGTCAGCGGGGGGACGCTCTGCGTCGCCGAGCTCGACGGATCGTGGCGCGCCCTCGCCGGTGGCGATGACGAGCCGCACACGGTCACGTGGGGCAGTGCCGACTTCATCGCCGCCGAGGAGATGCGCCGCCAGCGTGGCTACTGGTGGAGTCCAGACGGATCGGCGATCGCCGCGACGCGGGTGGACAACGCGTCGATCGCCGCGGCGTGGATCTCCGACCCGGCGCAACCATCAGTGCCGCCGCGCTCGGTGGCCTACCCGTTCGCCGGCACGGACAACGCCGAGGTGTCCCTGCACCTGATTGGCCTCGACGGCGAGATCGTCGACATCGAGTGGGATCGCGATGGATTCCCATACCTCACGGAGGTGCAGTGGTCGCCAGCGGGGCTGGTCATCGCGACCCAGTCCCGATCTCAGCAGTCGGTCGAGGTCCTCGACGTCGATGTCGACTCCGGCGCGACCGATGTGCGCTTCGCCGACGACGACGACCGGTGGGTCGAGCTCGTCGCCGGCACACCGCGCCTGTGGAGCGCCGGTCAGCTGGTCCACTGCGCCGACCGGGAAGGCGCCCGGCGACTGTTGATCGACGGCGAGCCCGTCACTCCGGCCGACCTCCAGGTGCGATCGGTGGTGGCCGCCGACGACGGAGGCGTCGTGTTCATCGCCAACCCGATCGACGACGCCACCGTTTCCCACGTCTGGCGTTACGACGCCCTCGGGCTCGCCGCCCTGACCGACGAACCGGGTGTGCACACAGCGGCGGCTGCCGCCGGCACGATCGTCGTCCGCACGGCCACACTCGGTGAGCCTCGAGCGTCATGGGACACCCTCGACGGCATCGAGCTGACTTCGGCCGCAGCGCTGCCGAACCTGACCCTCAATGCCTCGATGCACCACCTCGGGAGCCGCCGATTGGCGACGACGGTGCTGCTCCCGATCGACCACGATGGTACGCCGCTGCCGGTGCTGCTCGACCCCTACGGTGGCCCGCATGCGTTGCGCTCGGTGAGGTCGTACATCCCGCACCTCGTCTCGCAGTGGTTCGCCGACCAGGGCTTTGCCGTCGTCGTCATCGACGGCCGCGGGACACCGGGGCGTGGCAGCGACTGGGAGCGGGCGATCCACGGCGACTTCACGTTGACGCTCGAGGACCAGATCGATGCCCTCGAGCAAGCCGCCGCCGAGCTCGGCTGCCTCGACCTCGAACGGGTCGCCGTCCGCGGCTGGAGCTTCGGCGGCTACCTCGCCGCCCTTGCCGTGCTGTTGCGGCCCGATCGCGTCCACGCCGCGATCGCCGGGGCGCCGGTGACGGAGTGGCGGCTCTACGACACGCACTACACCGAGCGCTATCTGGGCGACCCCAGGACGCATCCGGAGGTCTACGACGGCTCGTCGCTGCTCCCGCTGGCCGACGCCCTGACCCGCCCGTTGCTGCTGATCCACGGGCTGGCCGACGACAACGTGTTCGCCGCCCATTCCTTGCAGCTGTCGTCCCGGCTGCTCGCCGCGGGGCGACTCCACGAAGTGCTCCCACTCGTCGGCGTCACGCACATGACGCCCCAGGAAGTCGTCGCCGAGAACCTCCTGCGCCACCAGCTCGACTTCCTTCGTCGCGCCCTCGGCCCGCCGGACTAACGTCGCCGGCGTGGAGGAACGCCTCAAGGAGCTCTATCGGGGTGTCGCCGTCCATGCCACCGCCGATCGCGAGCACATGGCGGCCCTCGAGCTGCTCGCCCTCGTCATGCTTGCCGACTCGCACCTCGGAGACGACGAGCTCGACGTGCTGCGCGAGCTGACCGAGGACTGGCGCGGCAAGGCCTTCTCGTTCGAGCAATACCTCGGACCAGCCGTTGCCAAGGCTCGGCAGGCGTTCCGCGACGAGACCGTCACGGAGTTTCTCGACGATGTCGACACGCGCATCACGTCACGCGTCCTGCGCAAGGCGCTGTTTTCGGCGGCCCGCCAGATCACCGGCGCCGACGGCTCGGTCAGCGACAACGAGAACGACCTCCTCGCCGACATCGCCGTCCGCTTCGGCTGATCGTTTCGGCCTCACTCGCGTCGCTCGCTGCGCTCGCTCGCTCCGTTCGGTCGAGCTCGTTGAGCGGCTTCGCCGCACTCATCTCTGGCGGCGGCCGGCAAAGCCGGCCCTGGCCGCCGCATCGGGGGCTACCGCCCCCGAACCCCCGACGGAGCTGTACCACGCCACGGGCGCCGACCGGCCCCGGGCCCCCCGTCGGCGCTGTACCACGCCACGGGCGCCGACCGGCCCCGGACCCCCCGTCGGAGCGTTGCCGCAACACAGGCGCCGACCGGCCCCAGGCGGCGAGACGTTACGGGAGGCGGGCCACGGCGACGCGGTCACGGGCGGCGAGGTCGGGGCGGATCTCGATGGCATCGAAACCCTCAGCGGTGAGCAACTCCGTGACGGCGGCGCCCTGGTCAGCCCCGATCTCGAGGACGAGCCAGCCGCCGGAGCGGATCCATCTGGATGCCGCAGCGACGATGGCTCGGATGGCGTCGAGCCCGTCGTCGCCGGCGAACAGCGCCGCCGGCGGCTCCCACTCCCGGACACTCACCTCGACGTCGGGCGAGTCGGCGGCGATGTAGGGAGGGTTGGCGACGGCGAGGTCGAGCACCGCCCCCGCCGGCAGGGCATCGAACCACGATCCGCTGGCGATCCGCACGTTGCGGCCACGCCGACCGAGCCCGGCGAGGTTGGCGCCGGCGACCTCGACGGCCGCCGCGCTGACGTCGGTGATCCAGACCGTGACCCCATCGACCGGTAGCTCATCGGCCATCGCCAGCCCGATCGCCCCGGATCCGGTCCCGAGGTCGGCGACGGTCAGCGGGCGGGGCAACCCACGGGCCAACTCGATCGCCACCTCGGCGACGACTTCGGTCTCCGGACGAGGGATCAGCACGCGGCGGTCGACGGCGAGCTCGAGATGGCGAAAGCTCCAATGCCCGAGGACGTACGCCAGCGGTTCCCCAGACCGGTGCCGGGCCACCATCTCGTCGAGGTGGGCGACCATGCGTGGTGTCGCCGGTTCTCCGAGCACGGTGTCGAGTTGGTCGGCGCCGCTCGCCTCCTCACAGAGCCAGCGAGCAACCGGGTCGCCGACCCGGCCGCGGGTCTGGCGGTACAGCTCCCGCCACTCACTCATCGCCGGCGAGTTGCCGCGTCCGCTCGTCGGCGGCGAGGGCGGCGACCACGGCGTCGAGATCGCCGGCGAGTACGTCGGCCAGCCGGTAGATCGTGAACCCGATGCGGTGATCGGTGAGCCGGTTCTCCTTGTAGTTGTACGTGCGGATCTTCTCGCCCCGCCCGCCGCCGCCGACCTGCGCTCGGCGCGAGGCCGAGCGCTCGGCCTCGCGTTCCTGCTCGGCCAGTTCGAGCAGCCGTGAGCGGAGCACGGTCATCGCTCGATTGCGGTTCTGTAGCTGGCTGCGCTCGTCCTGCATCGCCACGACGATGCCGGTCGGCACGTGGGTGATGCGGACCGCTGAGTCGGTCGTGTTGACGCTCTGGCCGCCCGGTCCGCTCGACCGGTAGACGTCGATCTGCAGATCCCTGTCGTCGATCTGCACGTCGACCTCGTCCGCTTCTGGGAGCACCATCACCGTCGCCGACGAGGTGTGAATGCGCCCCTGACTCTCCGTCACCGGCACGCGCTGGACACGATGGCCGCCGCCCTCGTACTTGAACGCCGGCCACGCCCGCCGGCCCGAGACCATCACGGTCACCGTGTTGAACCCACCGCGGTCGCTCGTGTCGGCCGTCAGCGTCTCCGTGCGCAGGCCGTGGCGGGCGGCGTACGCGAGGTACATCTCGTAGAGGTCGCGGGCGAACAGGTTGGCTTCCTCGCCGCCCTCCGCGCCACGGACCTCGACGATCACGTTGCGCCCGGCATGGGGGTCGGGGGAGACCATCAACTCGGCGAGCTCGTTGTCGACCTCGACGATCGCCTCGTCGGTCGTCTTCAGCTCGTCCTCGAGCATGGTTCGTTCGTCGCCGGTCGCTTGGGTGAGCAGCTCCCGCGCCGCCTCGGCGTCGGCACGGAGCGCCCGTTGGCGGCGGGCGGCATCGACGACCGGCGTCAGCTCGTGATATCTGCGGGTCACGGTGCGCAGCTCGTTCGGGTCGGCGGTCACTGCCGGATCGGCGAGGCGCGCCTCGAGATCGGCGTGTTCCCGCTCGATGGCGGCAAGGCGCCGAGCAATCTGATCAGTCATCGGACCTGCGAGCGACGAGGCGCCAGCCGAGGAGCGGCCAACTGCGGCCTGCGTGGCCGGGGAACGCAATGGATAGATCAGTCATCGGACCTGCGAGCGACGAGGCGCCAGCCGAGGAGCGGCCAACTGCGGCCTGCGTGGCCGGGGAACGCAATGGATAGATCAGTCATCGGTTATCAGGGTCGTTCGAGGCTAACCAGCGACAGCGGCTCACGGAGCAGCTCGGCCAGCTCGCTGGTCACCGGAAGAAGATCCCGTTCGGGAACAACGATCAGGGTCTCCGGTGTTGTACCGACTACCCCCGCACCGACGCCCGCCGCAAGGCGGGCGTCGGCCGCGTACGGGACCACGTCGAGGTCGACACCGACGCTGCAAACGATGACGGCTGGGGTGCCGTCCACCCGCCGACCGACGGCGACACAGGGCGCCCGATCGCTGAGACTGCGGCGGGGTACCGGCGGCTCGGCGGGGCGCACGGACTCCATCGTCACAAGCCACGGCTCCTGCACGAGCCTCCATCGCAGCAACCGCTCCGGCGCCAGACGATTCAGCGGATGTCCGGAAGCCTGCGGTGAGCGCGCGGCTGTGACCGCAGCGACGACCCCCGCCAGGGCCTCCCCCGTCGGGACGTCGCCATGGATGATCGCAAAGGCCTCGCGGTCGTGCCGCCCAACCCCGACTTCGAGGCGCACGCCAGGGCCGTCATCGATGTCGACGACCCGACACACTTCGAGGCCCCGAACCTCCCCCGTGACCACGCCGTGCTCGACCACCACGGCGGCTCCAGCGGCCTCGATCCCCGCAGCGAGGGCCAGGTGCGCCGCTGGAACCGGCGGTGGGGCGACGGTAGCGCCCGGATCAACTCGTTGCAGCTCACGGCCGGCCAGCGTCCACACGTGAATCGGCCCCGTGAACTCGCCAGCCCGCCGGGCAACAACCTCGAGCGGGGCGTCGGCGACGACGTTCAGCTCGGCAGACCCGCCGCGCAACGCCCAGGCCATGGCCGGGCCGAGCCCTGATCCGTCGTCGATCGTGTCGTCGAGGAGGACCCAAGCCCGTGCAGCCACCTGCAGCGCCGCGCCGGGCGGAAACGTGCCCGGCCGGATGGCGGCACCGCCGGTGTGCGGCGCCACAACGGCGGCCAGCTTGGCGGCCAGCAGACGGGCGCGCCGGTCTGGCGTCGTCCGAGCAGTCGGGAGGGTGTTCACGTCGTCGCCCATCGGCGACGACCCGTCACTTGCCGGTGCGCTTGCGCTCGCCGTAGCGCTTGTTGAAGCGCTCGACGCGGCCACCGGAGTCGACGAGCTTCTGCTTGCCGGTGAAGAACGGGTGGCACTCGTTGCACAGCTCGACGTGCAGCTCGCCCGGCTTGGTGGAACGTGTCGTGAACGTGTTGCCACACGAGCAACGCACGGTGGTCTCGCCGTAGGTGGGGTGAACGTCAGTCTTCATGGTGTGCGTCTCCGACAGGAATCTGGACTGATCATTGTACCGCCACCGCAAATTCGCTGACACCTGGCTCGAGGCGTGACGAGACTGTCGTGATGGAGATGCTGGACCAGTCGGTCGTCGGTGCCGCCAAGTCGATCGCCGACCGGTGGCGACCCGAGCAGGCAGAACGCCAGGCACGACGGAACCTTGATCGAGCCGACTTCGCGGCGCTGAGCGAAGGGCGACTCTGGGCGACGGTCGTGCCAACGGACATGGGCGGGTTGTGGCGCGATGCGCAGACCTCGCTGCGTCCGGTGTGCGACGCGCTGCGCCTGATCGCCGCCGCGGATTCGTCGGTGGCGCTGGTCGCCGCGATGCACCCCTCGGTGATCGCCTTCTGGTTGGCGAACCCCAGCCCGGAGGACGACGACTGGACTACCCAGCGCGACGCGGTGCTCGCCAGCGCAGCAGCCGGGGAGCAGTGGGGAACGGTCACGTCCGAACCGGGTAGCGGCGGCGATCTGAGCCGAACTCGGGCCGTAGCCACAACGGACGACGGTGCTCGACGTCTTCCCGGGCGCCCCTACAAGGTGTCCGGCGACAAGCACTTCGGGAGCGGCCTCGGTGTCAGCCGCTGGATGGTGACGACGGCGATCCCCGAGGGTGAGACGGAACCCGCCATCTTCGTGCTCGACGTCCTCGCGGCGAACGGAAAATTGATCGACGGCGTGCACATCACCGCCGAATGGGACGGCGTGGGCATGGCCGCGACGCAGAGTCACGCGGTGCGGCTCGACGGCGCTCCGGCGGTCCGTTTCGGACGTGACGAGCCGCTCGACGCCCTCATGCGCGCACCGATGCCGTGGGTCCTGATCCTGTTCACCTCGGTCACACTCGGCGTGGTCGACGCGGCGATCAGCAGGTCGAGGGAGCGGTTGGCCGCCAAGCTCGACGAGTTGAGGGCGTTCGAGCGGGTCGAGTGGGCCGCCGCGGAGCAGGACCACTGGGTCGCCGTTCAGGCGTTCGAAGGAGCGCTGCGGGCAATCGAGGCCGGCGATCCGGCCGTGGCCGCGCACGCCGCGCTGCGGGCCAAGGAGGCCGTCGCCGGTCTCGCCGAGGACGTGCTGCGCCGCCTCTGCAGGGTCCACGGGGGCGGATCGTTCTCCCGCAGCTCGCCGTTCGCCCACTGGTTCGAGGACGTCCGCGCCCTTGGGTTCCTCCGGCCCCCGTGGGCCCTGGCCTACGACCGTCTCTTCGACACCTCGTTCCTCCCCCAGGATTAGCCTCACTTCCAACCGAACCGGCAACCGATGCGGCCGGTTCTACGTCGGCGGCAGAGAGCTGGCATGGGCGACGCCGCGCCTCACCCACGGTGACAGCTGACGCTTCGTACGCACGCCCGCGGGGTCGACGCGTAGCCAGCCCGCCATCTCGCGGCGGCGCATCACCATCGGTCGGGTGTGCGGCTTCTCGAGCAGCGCGTCGGTGTCGTCGCGGGCGACGCTCAGCAGCACGCCGCCCTCGCGGCTGGCGGCGACCGCCAAATGGCCTCCGACGAGGAAGGCGAGACCGCCGAACATCTCCTGCTCACGCACACCGTCGACACCGAGGTCCGACAGCACTTCGCGGATCCGGTCGGCGAGCTCCTCGTCGAATCCCGACGGCGCGAGCCGTGCCCGCGCGGCGAAGTCGCCGGCCTCGGCGAGCAGCTGCTCCCACACGCCTGGGTCGGGATCGGGGATCGTTACCCACTCGCGGAACACACGTCCGTTCGGGGCGAACGGCTCGCCGGTACCGTCGGCGATCAGCTCGACCACGCGCTCCCGCGGCAGCTTGACGACGAGCGACTCGGCCCGCGAATCGTACGAGGCGAAGAAGCGGCCGGCCCGACGCACACAGGGGTAGCCCATCATCGTCGAGCGCCCGACCGCCGGGTCGTACAAGAGGTCGTCGGTCAACTCGTCGTAGAGTTTGCGGGCATCGCTCGCCGTCCTGCCGGTTCGCTCGACTCGCTCGCTCACGCCCATCAGTCTCACGCAGGCGGAGTGAAGACACCGAACAGGCTGCCGACGGCATCGCGCAGGTAGGCGAATGGCGGCCCCGCCGCCGGTT
>Ga0190271_10003207_pt1 | contig 10194 bp, 9 predicted proteins | sample Popmic356T_FD_133747 | JGI IMG/M metagenome (GOLD analysis project Ga0190271, IMG submission 133747) | Populus adjacent soil microbial communities from riparian zone of Weber River, Utah, USA - 356 T | ecosystem: Environmental > Terrestrial > Soil > Riparian zone | place: USA: Utah | collected... | reverse complement strand
GTATCAACGCTGATCCACGGTCACACGCACCGGCCGGACATCCACGGTCTGGAAGTGGACGGACGACCCGCGCAGCGCATCGTGCTGGGGGCTTGGCACCAGCAAGGCAGCGTGCTGCGCTGGGACCGCCACAGCTATGCGCTGGAAACCTACGCCGGCGGGCCGGAATGAAAGCGGAATTGCCGGTCCGGTGTGCAGACCAGTTCGGCTTCCAGCGTGGCCAGCTGTTCCAGGCGCTGCTGCCAGCGCAGTGGTTCGCTGGCATCGCAGGTATCGGCGGCAAACTGCAGGTACAGCCCGAAATGGCGTGACTCGGCACGCTGCAGATCGCTGTAGAAGCTGCCCAGCGGTGGCGGCAGCAGCGGCGCCAGTCGCCCGAAGCGCTCGCAGGAACGCGCTTCGATCAGCGCTGCAATCAGCAGCAGATCGAGGCGCCGCGCCGGTTCATGGGTGGCGGCCGCGGCACGCAACTGTCCGGCGTAGCGGCCCGGCTGCAGACGCCGGAACGGCACACCAAGCTTCTGCATCAGACGACTGACCTGCTCGAAGTGCCGCAGCTCTTCGCGCGCCAGTCGTGCCAGTGCCAGCGACAGCGCTTCGTCCTCGGGATAGGCGAAGATCATCGCCAGCGCACTGGAGGCTGCCTTCTTCTCGCAGCCAGCATGATCCAGCAGCAGATCCTGCCACCGCTCGCAGGCCCACTGCAGCCAGGCGTCCGGCGTGGCCGCGGCCAGCACCGTTTCGATCTGCGCGTCGCTCACGCGGTTGCACTCTGATCGAGCCACTGCAATCGCGCCGCGTCGATGGCTTCTGCGGCATCGGCCGCATCGGCAAAGCGCTCCTCCGGCAGCTTGGCCAGCAGCCTCAGCAACAGCGGCTGCAGAACGCATTGCTCGGCCGGCAGCTGCGGCATGGGCGCATTGCGGTGCATGTACAGCACTGTCATCGGATTATCGGCGGTATAAGGCTTCTGGCCCGTCAGCATTTCGTACAGCAACACGCCCAGACTGTAGATGTCGCTGCGCGCATCCAGTGTCTGGCCGTGACCCTGTTCAGGACTCATGTAGTGCGGGGTGCCGAAGATCAGGCCGGTATCGGTCAGATCAACGGCCAGCGCCAGCTGCTTCGCCAGTCCGAAATCAATCAATGCCAGCTGGCCTTCACTGCGCAACATCACATTGCCGGGCTTCAGGTCGCGGTGCACGATGCCGGCGCGGTGGATGGCGTGCAGCACCCGCGCCAGCTGGCCAGCAAAATCCAGCGCCTCCAGCACGCTCAGGCCCGCCTTCATGCGCCGACGCAGATCGCCGAGCGGGAAGTATTCCATCGCCAGATAGGCATGATCGTCGGCGATGCCCAGCTCATGCAGCCGCACGATATTCGGATGCTGGATGCGCTCGGCGATTTCGTATTCCTGCAGAAAGCGTTCGAAGGACTGATCGATGCCGGATTCATCACGATGTGAGGGCGTCACCTTCAGCGCGACCAGGGCGCCGGCCTTCTCGCTTTCGGCGATGTACAACTGGGAAACCGAGCCGCGCGCCAGCAACCGCGCGCGCCGGTAACCCGGAATCACTGCCTCGCCGAAACGCCGTGAATCGATGGCCTGCGAAGACACCCGCCAGTTGGCCATGGCGCGCCGCTGCCGACTGGCCGCCGTCTCGATGGCCTCCACCAGGGCGCGGTGATCGATTTTGCGCGTGCCGGCAACGGCGCAGGCGCCCCAGCCGTTGGCCGCTTCCACGGTGCGGGAATCGCATTCGCCGGCCAGAAAAATCACCGGCGCAAAGCCCGGCCGGTTGGCCAGATCACGCAACCACTCCATGCCTTCGCCACCCGGCCACCGTTCGGTCAACAGCACGGCTTCGTAGCCCTGCGCGAGGAACTCCGGCGGAATGGGTCCATGCGTGATCGGCGGCCACAGGCGGATCTCGGCATCCGGCCAGCGACAGCTGACATGGTGCCGGATCGCACTCTCCAGCGGTGGATCCGCTTCAATGAGCAGCAGACGCATGCTGTCGCAATCCCAATATCAGGAACAACTGCTGGCCACGGAGCGGTGCTGCGCGCGGGCCGGCCTCGCCACCATGCAGCAGATCGCCGGCCGCGGCCAGCGCGGCCCGCTGACGTCCGCTGCGCAGCTCAACGTCAGCGTCACAGCCAGCCACGGCCAGTCGTGCGCACGTTTGCGCATCCACCAGCGCGCCAACGGTATTGTCCCCTGCGGCACCCAGTCGGGCACTGAGCAACAGCAATTCATCGCGATGCGTCAACAGCCGGGCAGCGGCCAGCGCCAGGTATTCAGCCGGATCGGATAGCGCATCCAGGTCCCAGCGCGCACACCAGGCGTGCAGTCCCGCGGGTGCCATGGCGAGCCGATGCGCCACCCGCACTGCGGCGCGATCCGGAGCTTCGATCAGCTCCTCATGGCATTGCGCGGCGAGCCCGCGTTGACGGGCGTCCTCCAGCAGCAATGGCCGCCATCGCCCACTGTCGGCAACCACCGAGACGTAACACTCCAGCAGCAACCGGCGTCGTGGATCGCCGTTTCGGCGACTCGTCATCTCGCGGGCAGACGTGATCAGGCAGCGCCCGCTACCCTGAGGGAAGCCGCAGTGGAGCGGCGACGTTCCTTGGCCGAATCGGAACGGGCCAACTCCAGGCGCGCCAGATACTCCGGCGAAATATCCCCGGTGACGTACTTGCCCGAGAAGCACGAGGTGTCGAATTCGGCGATCTTGGCGTCATCATGCTGGCAGGCGGCAACCAGGTCTTGCAGATCCTGATACACCAGCCAATCGGCGCCTATCAGTCGCGCCACTTCTTCCTCGCTGCGTCCGGCGGCGACCAGTTCGCTGGCCGCGGGCATGTCGATGCCGTACACATTGGGGAAGCGCACCGGCGGCGCCGCCGACGCGAAATACACCTTGCGCGCCCCCGCCTCGCGCGCCAGCTCGATGATCTGTGCCGATGTGGTGCCGCGCACGATCGAATCGTCGACCAGCAACACGTTCTTGCCACGGAATTCCATCTCGATGGCGTTCAGTTTGCGGCGCACCGACTTTTCGCGCATTTCCTGGCCCGGCATGATGAAAGTGCGGCCGATATAGCGGTTCTTGTTGAAACCTTCGCGATACTTGATGCCGAGGATCTGCGCCATCTGCAGCGCGCTGGTGCGGCTGGTATCAGGAACAGGAATCACCACATCGATGTCGTGTTCGGGATGTTGGCGGCGGATCTTCTCGGCCAGCCGCTCGCCCATCCTCATGCGCGCGCGATACACCGAAATGTTGTCGATGATCGAATCCGGTCGCGCAAAATAGACGTATTCGAATATGCAGGGCGTGTGATGCACCGTCGCCACGCACTGTTGCGCGTGCAGGCGACCCTGTTCGTCAATGAACACCGCTTCGCCCGGCGCCACATCGCGCACCAGTTCAAAACCCAGCATGTCGAGCGCGACATTTTCGGAGGCCAGCATGTGCTCGTCGCCACGGCGGGTGTGGCGGACACCGAGCACCAGCGGACGTATGCCGTTCGGATCACGGAAGCCCAGCACACCGTGGCCAATGACCATCGCCACGACGGCATAACCGCCGCGGCATCGCCGGTAGACGGCGCTGGCAGCGGCAAAGATGTCTGCCGGCGTGACGCGTGGCGTGCCGACGCGCTGCAGCTCTGAGGCCAGCACGTTCAGCAGCACTTCGGAATCGGATTCGGTGTTCAGATGACGGCGATCTTCGCGAATCAGCACTTCAGCCAATTCAGTCGCGTTGGTCAGATTGCCGTTGTGGGCCAGGCAGATGCCATAGGGCGCATTGACGTAAAAGGGTTGTGCTTCCGAAGCGCTGTTGCAGCCGGCGGTGGGATAACGCACATGACCGATGCCGGCATTGCCGCGCAACTCCAGCATGTGATGCTGCTGGAATACATCGCGCACCAATCCCTCGCCCTTGCGCACGCACAGCTCGCCGTCGTCGGCGGTGATGATGCCTGCCGCATCCTGTCCACGGTGCTGCAGGACAGTCAGTGCGTCATAGATGCGCTGATTGACCGGACCAGTGCCGACGATGCCGACGATGCCACACATCCTGCCTGACTCCCGCAATTACGGGGCCAGCGGATCTGGCCCTACACAGCGACAGGGATTTTACGCTCTCCGACCATCAAGCGCAGCACATTAGCGGCACTCTCGGCATACGGCCTGAGCGTCGATTCGTGGTACCAGGATTCGTCGTTCAGGCGCACGGCATGACAGAGCATCACCAGCAATCCCACCACCACGATGCCGCGCACCGCGCCAAACAGCACGCCCAGCAAGCGATCCAGACCGCTGAACAACGACAGCCGCACAAAGTGCGTGACAAGGGTACCGATGGCAGCGCCGATCAACAGCACGGCAATGAAGATGAGTGCGCGGGCTGCCCACGGGCGCGCTGCAGAATCCGCCAGGGCGCCGCCCAGATGTGGCTCCAGCGAGCCGGAGAAGCTCCAGGCGATCCAGACGGCGGCCACCCAGGTGACCAGCGAGATCACCTCGCGCAACAGGCCGCGCATGGCACCCGCCACGCAGGAAAAAACCAGCAGCGCGATGATCAGGCAGTCAGTCCAGTTCATGGTTCGGCATCACGGCCTGTGTCAGGCGATTACGGATACTAGGTCAACACGGCTCGGTACCGCGCGAGGATTGCCTCATTGTGAGGCATTGATCACACCGTCATAGCCCTGCGATCGAAGTTGTGCCTGCAAATTCGCAGCGGCCTGTCGCTGGGCCAGGGGTGAAGTGCGCACCCGATACAGTCCGCGCGCATCGGGACCGGCAATGGCCAGCTTGATGCCCTTGCCCGCTGCAGACTGGACCATCTTCTCGGCATTTTCGCGCCGCGAAAAACTGCCCAGCTGCACTACCCAGCCACCTGCGTTGCCCGCAGGTATGGCGTTGGCAGCGACCGGCGGCACGGGTTCGGCCACCGGCGTGGCAGGCCCGGAAGCGGGCGTCGCTACCTGGCTGATCGGCTCCGGAATCCTGTCCGTGGGCGCCACGGTGGGCAGTGCGTTCCCGGCTGGCTGGACCGACACAGTGGGCGCCGCGTTGCCTGTCGCACGCCCGTCGGCCGCATCAAGCTGGATGGTGTAGGAACGCAATGGCGCGCCCTCATTACCCAGCGCCGGCGTAGCAGGCGCGGCGGCGGGACTGTCCCGCCCGGCAAAAATTTCAGGCACCAGCAACACGACCAGGGCAACCAGAATTGCCGCGCCGGTCAGCCTTTCCTTGACTCGGTCATCCACTATCGGGCCTCACGCATCGGGCGCATTCAGTATAGCCCAAGCCATTGCAGCGCCGGCCCCACGGCGTGGAATGAACCGAACACCACGATGCGATCACCGCGTGTTGTCAGTGCGGCAGCACGCCGACAGCCCTGTTCGATGTCGTCAGCGAGTTCAATCGTTCCTTGCGGATGACCGCCGGCACGGCGCTGCAGCTCGGCAGCACTCAATCCGCGCGCCTCGGCAATGGTGCACAGGATCCAGTGATCAATGTGCGGCGCCATGCGAGCCATCACACCCGCCACGTCCTTGTCCTCCAGCATTCCGCAGACGGCCACCGTCCGGCACACCGCCGGCAAGTCGCTCAATGCCTCCACCAACTGCACGGCAGCAGCCTCGTTGTGGGCCACATCGAGCAGCCATTCCACCCGTCCCGGTATGCGCTGCAGACGTCCTGGCAGATGCACTGCCTTCAATCCCGCACTGAGCCGGACCGCATCCACCGCGCTCAGGCCGGGCAGCAGACGCAGCGCAGCCAGTGCAGCAGCGGTGTTGCGATACTGAATGGCGCCCGGCAGTGCCGGCGCCGGCAACGACACCGCCCCGAACTGATCGATGAAGGTCCAGCTGCCATCGGCGGACAGTTGCCAATCGAAATCACGGCCGGCCACCTGCAGCGGGCATTCCAGTTGCCTCGCCACTTCATAAACGCTGGCAGGCATCTCGCCGGTCGCCAGCACCACCGCACGCCCGGGCCGGAAAATGCCGGCCTTCTCGCGGCCAATCTGCTCCAGTGTGGTACCCAGCCATTCGGTGTGGTCGAACGCCACCGAGCACAGGATCGCCACATCCGCGTCGACAATGTTGGTGGCATCAAGCCGTCCGCCCAGGCCCACCTCGAGCACCGTGCAATCAACACCTTGCTCACGGAACCAGAGCAATGCCGCCAGGGTGTTGTACTCGAAGAATGTCAGCGATTGCCCGTCGCGCACCGCTTCGATCTGTTCGAAGGCAGCCACCAGCTCGGCATCGCCAGGAGTCCGGCCATCGACGCGGATGCGCTCGTGGTAGCGCAGAAGATGCGGCGAGGTAAACAGGCCGGACTTGTGGCCCGTGGCTGTCAACAGCGACGCCAGTGTGGTTGCTGTCGAGCCCTTGCCGTTGGTGCCGCCGACGATGACGACGCGGCCGCCGAACGGCAGCAGGCCAAGCCGCTGCGCCACCGCCCGTACCCGCTCGAGCCCGAGCTCGATGCTGCGCGGATGCAGGCGCTGCTGGAACGCCAGCCACTCTGGCAGCGAACGCCGGACTGCCGTCAAGCCGCCTCGAGTGGTGGCTGCTGCTGCAGCAATCGCAACAACACTGCCAGGCGGTCGCGCATATCGCGACGATCGATGATCTGGTCGAGGCCGCCGTGTTCGAGCAGGAATTCACTGCGCTGGAATCCTTCCGGCAGCGTCTCGCGCACGGTCTGCTGGATGACACGCGGACCGGCAAAGCCAATCAGTGCACGCGGTTCCGCCACATTCAGATCACCGAGCATGGCCAGGCTGGCCGACACGCCGCCGGTGGTCGGATCGGTCATCACCGAAATGAAGGGCAACTTCGCCTCCGCCAGCTGCGCCAGTGCAGCGCTGGTCTTGGCCATCTGGAACAAGGACAGCAGCGCCTCCTGCATGCGCGCGCCGCCGGTGGCTGAAAAGCAGACCAGCCCGCAGCGGTGCTCCAGACAGTAGTCCACCGAACGCCTGAAGCGCTCGCCGACTACCGAGCCCATCGAACCACCCAGAAACTGGAATTCGAACGCGCAGGCCACCACCGGCAGCCCCCGCAACTGTCCGGCAAGCGCCACCAGCGCGTCATTCTCGCCGGTGGACTTCTGCGCCTGCGCCAACCGGTCCTTGTAGCGCTTGCTGTCCTTGAACTTCAGCGGATCGTCTGGCCACACATCAGCGCCGATTTCCACCAGCGGCTGGGGATCGAGCAGCGCCTGCAGGCGTGCCCGGGCGCCGATACGCATGTGATGGCTGCACTTGGGGCAGACATTGAGATTGCGTTCCAGCTCGGCGCGATACAACACGGAATCGCAGGCCGGGCATTTGACCCACAGTCCCTCGGGGACCGACCGCGAACGACGCTCGGTCTTGATGCGCGACGGCACTATTTTTTCGAACCAGGACATCAGTCGGCAATCCAGCAGCCAATGTGGGCGCCGATCATAGCCGAATCCCCGGGCAGCCCGAATTCGGGGGCGTAGTGCACCTGCCACAGATACAGCCCCATCGCGGGCGCAGTCGCTTCACCGCTGCTGCGCTGGCGCGACTCAAGCTGCTCGCGGGCACGCTCCGGCGGCGCGTCGCCGCGCCCCACCGCCAGCAGTACGCCCACGATGTTGCGCACCATGTGATGCAGGAAGGCGTTGGCCGTCACGTCAACCCGGAGCCAGTCGCCGTGGCGCGCCACCTCGATGGACTCCAGCCTCCGCACCGGGCTGCGCGCCTGACACTCCGAACTGCGGAAAGCACTGAAGTCATGCTCCCCTCGCAACCAGGCCGCGGCCGCATTCATCGCTGCGGCATCCAGTGGCCGATGCACGCAGCAGGCGCGTCCGGCGGCCAGCGCCGAACGGGCCTTGCGATTGAGGATCAGATAGCGATAACTGCGCTTCAGCGCTGAATAGCGGGCATGGAAATGCGCCGGCACCGGGCGCGCCCATTGCAGGCTGATGTCGCCGGGCAGGTGCCTGTTGGCGCCCAGCAACCACGCAGTCGCGGCGCGTGCCGCTTCGGTGTCGAAGTGAATGACCTGAGCGCGTGCATGCACACCGGCATCGGTACGCCCGGCGCAAGTCACTTCGATCGGATGATCCGCCACCTGCGTCAGCGCCAGCTCGACCTGCTGCTGCACTGAGGCTGCCTGTCGTTGCGACTGCCAACCATGATAGGGGCCGCCGTCGTATTCGACTCCGGCAGCGATACGTGCCATTGCGCGCGATTGATCAGCCCGGCAGCGATTCGATGAGGCGACGCGCTTCCTGCTTCTGCGACGCCGATCCTTCGTCCAGCACCTCGTCGAGAATGCTGCGAGCGCCTTCCGGATCGCCCATATCCATGTAGGCACGCGCCAGATCGAGTTTGGTGCCCACCTCACTCATCGTGGGTGGCTCCAGATCCGGCAGCACGGTTTCGGCAGCGCTCAACCGCTGCGTCTCACTGAATTTGACCTCGGCCGTCGGAGGCTGCGAGCCGAAATCCAGATCAAGGCCGTTGACAGCCGCATCGTGTGTGCCGGTGGCAGCCAATCCACCAAGGTCCAGGTCCATTTCGCCCGGATCGTCCTTCAGTGCCGCCAGTCGGCCGGTCACGCTGGTCGAATCACTGTCGGCATCTGACTTCGGCAGCAATTCGGTCATGTCGCCACTCGGTGCCAGCATCACCTGCGTGGGGCTGTAACCGTCGGCCGGCGCCACCGCCGCTGCTTCGTCATCGGTAAACAGCCAGGTGCCACTGGCGCTGGGCGCCAGTCCGGGCACGGAACCGGTCAGCGTGCCCGTGTTGTCAATGCGGGACTGCAGGCGGCGCGTCTCATCGTCCACCTTGGCCAATACCGTCGGCGCATCCGCACCGGTATCACCAGCCGGAACATCGGAGGCGCCCGCTCCCAAGGTGCCCAGATCCAGGCCCAGGTCATCCAGCGCCAGCTCTTCCGTCGGTTCATTCACTGCCGCAGCCAGGGCCTGCCGACCCTGCACATCCAGCTTCTGGCGGATGGTGGGATTGTCCGTCTCTTCCAGGCGTGGCTGCTCCACGGTGGGAGCATCACCATCCAGACCGGACAGCTCCATCGTGATCGTATGTTGTGGTGATGCGCCTTCGGGCATTTCGCGGGTGGTGCCGGTGGCGTCGTCGCTACCGCCGCCGTCACCGCCGCGCGCGGGATCATCGAGCACAAAGTCGACGCCAGCGTCCGCTGACAGCCCGCCGGCAGCGGGCCGCGATGTATCACGCAGCGCCGCCCCCAGATCAAAGTCAACCGCATCGCCGCCGCTGGCCATGGTGGGCTCGCCGAGCAGATCGAAATCGACGCGGTTCTGTCCGCCTTCCAGATTCAGATCGACGCTGGACCCCGCAGCACCCAGCGAGGCGCCGCCGCCGGAGAACAACGAATCTTCAGGAGCGATCTGTCGCCCCATGATGACCAGCTTTTCCCATTCACCGGGCATTGCCTGGGCGCGGCTTTCCGACAATTCGCGCGCCAGCGGCAGGAACTGCTCCTTGTTGCCCCAGACGAAAAAGACTTCCAGCAACTTGAGCTTCAGCTCACGGCGCTGCGGCGCGCGCGAAACGGCAAGGCGGACCAGATCGGCCGCCTGGTCGTACAGGCCATACGCCATGTGAAAATCGGCTTCGGCCAGCGGGTCGCCCTGCTCCAACCCCATCGTCGTGTCGCCGGAAATCGTGTCATCGACGACCACCGCCCTGGCCGCCGGACTGAAACCCTCCTCGGTCGGCTCGAAGCGGGGGCGTTCATGGTTGCCGGATTCCTCGACCAGGAATGAGTCATCGGCGGTATCGGGCAGCGACCGCACGGGCATGGTCGCTGCGGTGTTGGTGTTGCGCTCAAAGCTGGTACCGCCCAGGCGATCCAGCGACTGCTCAAACTCCTGGACCTGACGTGAGCGATAGCTGCGCCAGCCCAACATGGCCAGCAGCAGCACAACCACAGCGGCCGCGAGGTACCAGCGTTCCAGCAACCAATCGAGTATCGATCCGGATTGCGCTGCGGGCGCAGTCGGGGCAACAGGCTCAGGCGTCGTAGCCGGCGGCGGTGCGGGAGGTTGTTCGGCGACCGGTAGCGTGGCTTCAGCGGGAGCCGCTTCAGGAGTTGGCACGGGTGGCGGTGATACGGCAGGTTCGATCGGGGTCG
>Ga0190271_10003206_pt1 | contig 10195 bp, 6 predicted proteins | sample Popmic356T_FD_133747 | JGI IMG/M metagenome (GOLD analysis project Ga0190271, IMG submission 133747) | Populus adjacent soil microbial communities from riparian zone of Weber River, Utah, USA - 356 T | ecosystem: Environmental > Terrestrial > Soil > Riparian zone | place: USA: Utah | collected... | reverse complement strand
GATCGTGGCCCCAATAGAGAAGGATATTCCGATGCTATTACATCCTTCGTTACAGGTAACCAACTCTAGGAAATATTATTTTCAAACATAAGTCATAGCCAAAATGGTAGAAATCATATTTCTCGGTTGTCAATAAGTCTAGATGCGTTATCGCGGTCTTCTATCTATTCCACATATTATGTGTGCACCTTTACTAGTTCCCTCGTAAATATACACGCCCAATGCGTCAATATTGATTGGCATCTTTGGAGCGAGCAGCCTTATTATTTCGGTTGAGAGATTTTCAACTGTTGCCTCGCCTGATAGCATAAATGTCGTAGCCTTTGGCACCTGTAAATTGAAATCACCCTGTAGACCTTTGAAGGAAACAAAATAATGCCTTTCGTCTTCTTTTACAACGTATTTCTTGGATATGAAAAACTTGTGATCCATCAAATTCAAGGTCTGTTTGATGATCCGTTTGGCATCTCCAAAATCTATCACAAGATTGTTCTTGGTTGTACCTATTATCTCTACCATCACATTAGATGTATGTCCGTGTAGTATAGAGCACTTTTCGACCATTGGAAGAATATGTGCGTAATCAAAGGCTAGTGAGGGATCCTCTATAAAAATAGAACTAGTCTCATTATCTTGAGAGTCGTACAGGAAGACTGAATCCAATTCGTCTACCTTTGCTAGATACCTAGATGATCCAAAAGCAATGATATTAAGGTCGGGATTTTTATGTTTTATAGTTCTGAATTTCTGAAGATCTGTCTCAGAATCAACTACCTCGATATACTTGTCTTTGGTTTTGAAATCTATAGTGACTGGCTTACCATTAGTGAGTCCTGGGATGACCACGTCATATTCAAATTGATTGTCTAAAAATGATAGCAATCTTGCGAGGGTTGATTCAGTCCTACTCCTATAAGTTACTCTTTTGTGATCTAAATACCTAATGTCTTTATCTTGAAGGCTCTTCATATAAAATACCGTCAACTTATGAGCGATTCACATATAAACTGTTTTTGTCCGGTGGTTTTCTTCTCACCCAGCCGTCTCTACTGCAACATAAATGCCGCAACCTCGGCATCCATTGATAACCCTATCTGAATATGCAGAATCCCTGGTAGATGATATCCAATGCCTTCGTATTTGTCAAGGGAGGTCAAAAACTCTGCAAAAACTTTGAAAGCTGCTATGATTAGCCGGTCCCATTCCAATTTATTAAGCATGTGTATGGCATCCCCATAGTTTGGGACCTACAATTAAGCTAACTCCAAGTCGGCTTGCTGAATTAATCGTAATCACCTGCAATTGTTGGAGGAAATAAGGTAAGGTGCGTTTTATAGCGAAGCTTTTAAAAAAGTGTTAAGCTATTAGATGGTCTGACAAATAATCTCTTTTACAAGATCCAATGAATCTATCGATTCAAAATCTGACGAAATAAGGCTATACTGAAATTCCAATACTTTTAAAATCAAAATCTTCATACATTCATACGATTGAAGGGTTATTGTATCAAATTGATATTATCTTCATTGCTGAGCTTGTTGAAACATTGTGGTTCGCAATGAATCCTGATGAAGCAGCTATCACAAACTTAGCGGGTGAGGTATTCTTGTAAGTGCATTTTGAAGCATCAAATGGATTCGTGCAAATTTGTGCATCTTCTTTTGCATACACCACACGTCCATTCTCATCAAGCCAGATCAAATCAAGATTATATTGAATGTTGATCAGCCATAGTGCGTACAGATCTGGTTTTCCATAAGCCAATAACATTGCTGAATCCAGAGGAATCGGATCCTCTCTGAACATTAACCACCTTTGTCTCTCCTCAGGTGATTTGGCTACCTCAACTTTGATAGTATCATTGTCAATTTTTATTGTGCCCGTAGGAAAACTGAGATCTCTATTCCTGACCTCTGAAGGGGCCAGAAGGAGACCTAATACTCCGATAATAAAGGCGGCTATAATGGCAGGTAACAAAACGACCATCTTACTAGCCATAACCACACAATCTAGGCAATAAATAAATTTGAACCTTGCTATGATTGACGTAATAAATGAGAACCAATTCAGCTCCATCCCTCTACTGACATGTCCCTACTAGGTATAATGTGGTTCCATTAATTTATCATGGTTATTTTGAGAATCCCAAATACAAAGCGACTTGCAGAGCAAAGGAAGGGTATCAAGTTTGGTATGTGATGTACCAGGTTTGGTATGTGAAGTATTAAATGATCCGAGCACTGTTGGGGGTTTATGTCATAACTATCCTTGTCTTTGTCTAGTTTACGAACGTATAACTAGCATTAACGGTGGTCGTAAATCAATCCCGTTCGTTGCGAGTGACTATTGGAACCTGAACTTGCGTGTGGGTAAACAGACCAAAATGAAGAGACGGATTATGATTTTAATGTTACAGAACTAGGTAGATCCAACCTATTTTTTTGGCTACTAACCCCTTCTCACAAGGCCGATCTGGGATCCGACAGTATATCCAGATCATGCCAATAAGAATAGAACTCGATTTTAGTCGCATTCTTTCGTTGGCAGGTTCATTTTGTCTTGGATAGCAAAGAGTGATGCACACGCGTATGTCATGGTACCAGGGATCCTAAGAAAGTTGCACGATAAAGCTAATCTGGATACAGGCGTCTGATAGATCCATGTGATGATCCAAAAGCAGACTTATACCTACCCATGATCAAATCGAGATAATTCATTTTTAGCTGCATACCATTACTAGATTAGTGACCAATACTAACTAGTCGAATTTTGCACAACCAATTGTATCGCGATCGAGGAACCGTGGGAATTACCATTCTAATGGATTATCCAGATCAAATGATTATGAATTAAAAGATTCTTGCGAACATAAGTGCAAGATTATACCACACTTGTAATTGGAAAAAATCTTGTCGTTTTCATTTTGAATGGATGTTTTTGAGATTAATTGGTTACCCTTCTCTAGGTTCAAATTGCTAGTGAACTAACAGGATGCAAGTCAGGTCAGAATCGCGGTGTTCTGTGAATCAATACATGCTTCAAGTCAAGGATCGAAACCGTTATTACTCTATTTAACACGGCATACAAAGTAGTGGGCAAAAAGGAACTTTCTGCTCTGTTTTCTGCTAATCCGGACAAATACTATAAAGTAGCACTTTTTGATAAAGTTGGATTTCAGCGGCACAAATGTATTCATTGTGGTAAATTTTTTTGGTCTCTTGTAGATAGGACGGTTTGCCCCGATCATGAGGTTTATGGATTTCTTGGAAATCCCCCAACAAGCAAACGTTTAGACTATATTGATACGTGGAAGGAAGTCGAAAAATTCTTTGGATCAAATGAACATACTATAATAAACAGGTACCCTGTTGTCTGCAGATGGCGCGACGACCTTTATTATACGATAGCTTCTATTGTGGATTTTCAGAGAGTAGTTGAAAACAAGGTGTTTTTTGAACTCCCTGCCAATCCTTTGGTAGTACCTCAAATGTGTGTTCGATTCAATGACATAGAAAATGTAGGCCTCAGCGGCCGCCATTACACAACCTTTTGCATGATAGGACAAACCTGCGACGCAGATGCAGAAGGAGGATATTGGAAGGATCGTTGCATGGATTTAGATTACCAATTGTTGACGAAAATATTGGGAATTGATCCTAAGGCCATTACCTTCGTAGAGGACGTCTGGATGGGTGCAGGTGCTTTTGGATATTCGCTAGAATATTTTGTCAATGGGCTTGAACTGGGTAACGCAGTCTTCACTGAATTTGAAGGAAATGAAAATGAATATCAAACAATGAAACACCGGATTATAGATATGGGGGCAGGATTGGAGCGTTTCTCATGGATAACAATGGGCACTCCAACCAGTTATGACTGTACATTCGGTCCAGTCATTAATGAGATGATGAGCAAAACTGGGACGATGCTCGATAAAGAAATACTTGGAAGCTACTTTAGGTTTGTCTCAAATGCGCTAGAGAGATCAGAGGTGGATCTAGGAGCTCTCAAAGCCACATTTGTGAAGGAAATGAAAATCTCATTTGAAGATTTGAATATGATCGTTAATCCGTTCGAAGCAATGTATACTATCGCTGATCATACGAGGACTCTACTCTTTGCCATTAGCGATGGTTCTATTCCTTCAAACGTGGGAGGTGGCTATAATCTAAGGGTGATTCTTAGAAGGGCATTGGCAATACTAGAAAGATTGGGTTGGAAATTTGATTTGGCTGAAATCGCTGACATACACATTGAATATCTGAAGAGGATGTACCCAGAATTAGAAGAACATGTAAATGATGTTAGAACAATTTTACAAATTGAGTCTAATAGATATCTTGGGTCTAAGGAAAGAATGAATTCCATTACCTCTTCAATAAAGGGCAAGAAGCAAAGCCTTTCGGTTGATGATCTTATAAGATTGTATGAATCAGATGGTATCACGCCTGAATTCCTTACTGAGTCAGGAGCAATCGAAAGTATTCCTCAGGCTTTTTATGCCAAGTTATCTGAACTACATGAATCACATCATTCATCACACAATCTTAAGCCAATTACAGGCATTGAAGAACTGCAACCAACTAGGATGTTATATTATGAATATGATTTGATGACTGAATCTGATGCAAAGATCTTGGCAATCGTAGAAAACAAATACGTTATACTTGATCAGACCATATTTTACCCTCGAGGTGGAGGTCAGGAGCCTGATACCGGCGATATCGAAGGAATTAAAGTGTTGGACGTAATAAAGCAGAACGATATCGTAATTCACAAGGTAAGTTCCTCTAAGGGCCTCTTGTCCGGAAAGACGGTTCGGATCCGCATAAATCCAAGAAGAAGAGATCTAATCACTAAACACCATACTGCTACGCATATTGTAAATGCATCTGCGAGAAGTATCCTTGGGCCGTGGGTATGGCAAAATTCCGCGTTCAAGGACGAGGATTATGCGAGACTGGATATCACCCACCACTCATCACTTACCCGGGAGGAGATCGAAGGAATAGAGAGAGCCGCAAACAAGGTTGTCAGACAGGATAGTCCGGTAATAATAAACACATTAGATCGTATCGACGCGGAAAGAAATTACTCTTTTAGAATTTATCAGGGAGGTGTGGTGCCATCCGGGACTGTCAGAATTGTAAATATTAAGGATTGGGATATAGAAGCCTGTGGAGGAACCCATGTTAATCATACCGGTGAAATCGGTTTGATAAAGATATTTAGGACTGAAAGAATTCAGGATGGTGTAGTAAGACTAGAATTTGTAGCAGGTGAGGCTGCTATAGACTTTGTTGAAAAACAAGATAATCAGCTTAATACCATCTCACGCGTCCTAGGAGCAAGCAAAGAGAAGGTGGTAGAATCGGTGCGTAAGTCTGTTGACGAAGCTGACGAGACCAAAAGGAAGCTTAGAGCTATCGTAAGGAAAACTCTACCCTCCGTGATGAATACAATTTTCAAAGATGCGAAAGTGATCTCGTCTGATGGAATCAAGTTGTATAGTACTCATGACGAAGAGCTTGACGAAGATTACCATATCTCATTAGGTGAGACAGTGACCCAGAATGATCCATCCCTAATTTTTGTCGCACTTATTGGAAAAGGTCAAGGTGTACGAGTTATTACATTTGTTGGAGAAGTTGCAAGAAAAAGGATCAAGGCAGGCGACATAGCCCAGCAGCTTTCACTGACCCTCGGGGGATCCGGGGGAGGAAATGCTGCATTTGGTCAGGGAGGGGGGAAGTTTAAGCACAAAATACGAGAAACTATATCATCATTAGAAGAGATGGTTTCACAAACCATTGGGCGATGAAATGCCATGCCTGACCCGCATCTACACCCTCAAAAGCACGCTGCTCGTCCAGATTGGAATCTGATAGAGAGAAAGTGGAGACAGGTATGGGATGAACAAAAAACATTCGAATCGAATCTTGATTCTGCAAAGCAAAAATATTTGGTAACCGTCGCATATCCATATCCAAATTCTCCTCAGCATATAGGACATGGAAGAACGTACACACTAGCCGACGTTCACGCTCGCTACAAGAGGATGAGAGGATACAATGTTCTATTTCCAATGGGCTTCCACTATACGGGTACACCCATACTAGCGATGTCTCGTAGATTGTTATCTGGAGATAAGGATCTATATAATGCCTTTCGCAATGTGTATGGCGTTCCTTCAGAGGTTATCGAATCATTTAACGAACCTGTGAATATAGCAAGATTTTTCCACCAAGAAATAAAACAAGGTATGAAGGAAATGGGATTTTCAATAGACTGGAGGAGGGAGTTCACTACTATCGATGAAGCATTTTCTAAATTTATCTCATGGCAATTTAACCTTCTCAAGAGAAAAGGTCTTATAATTCAAGGCTCTCATCCTGTAGGGTGGTGTCCTAGAGACCAGAATCCCGTTAGCCAGCATGATACATTGGGAGACATAGAGCCTAATTTCATTGAATATACTCTGATTAAATTCAAACTAGCTGACACATATGTGTTACCGGTAGCTACGCTAAGACCTGAAACTGTTTATGGTGTTACCAATCTATGGGTTAACCCTCATGTGAGGTATGTAGCCGCACGTGTAGATGAAGGTAACAACCCTATGTGGATTATTAGTCGTGATGCAGTAATGAAACTAAAACATCAAGGTCATAAGGTGGACATTGATCACGAAATAGATGGGATGAAATTAGTAGGGGAGTATGCGAGTAATCCTATAACGCAGAACAAGCTTCCCATATATCCTGCGTCCTTCGTAGATCCTAAAGATGGCAGTGGTTTGGTTATGTCAGTCCCAGCTCACGCTCCTTACGATTTTCAAGCCCTACTAGATTTCACAAATGGTAATATCTCAAAGGAATTGCATGATTACAACGTAGTCAAGCCAATAACAATTATCGAATCTGAAGGTTACGAAGGTGACAATATTGTTCCATCTCGGATCATAATTGAAAGGTTAGGTGTAAAGGATCAACACGATCCGCTTTTGGAGAAAGCTACAGCTGAGTTATATTCTCATGAATTCTACAAGGGAAGGCTGAAAGAAAATACTGGAAAGTATGCTGGAATGACGGTGGCAGAGGCAAAGGACCTTATTAGATCTGAACTGTTGCAGAACGGAATTGGAGAAATCCTTTACGAATTTGTCAAAAAACCAGTCAAGTGTAGGTGTGGCGAAGAATGTGTAGTAAAGGTACTAAGTGATCAATGGTTTCTTAATTACAGTGATGTCCAATGGAAAGACCTAGCTCACGAGTGCATTACTAAAATGGATATCGTTCCCGATGAAATAAGATCTGAATTTAATTATGTAGTAGACTGGCTGAAGGAGAGAGCCTGCGCGAGGAAGTCTGGCCTTGGGACGCGATTGCCTTGGGACCAAGATTGGATTATTGAAAGCCTATCTGATTCGGCCATATACACTGCATACTACATTATTTCAAGATATATTCATTTTAACGATGATAACTATATTACTGCGCAAAATTTATCCGAGTCCTTTTTCAATTATGTATTATTAGGAGAGGGTTCTCTCAAAGAAGTTTCCGAAGAGACCAAACTTTCGGAGGAACTTATATTGAATATAAGAACAGAATTTATGTACTTTTATCCCGTTGACACAAGGCATTCTGGAAGGGATTTGGTCCCTAATCATCTTACCTTCTTTGTCTTTAATCATGTAGCTATATTCGATAGAGCCTATTGGCCTAGGCAAATTGTAGTCAATGGTTCGGTGCTTATGGATGGTAAGAAAATGTCTAAATCATTCGGAAATATTATTCCCCTGCGACAAGCCGTAAGAGATCATAGTGCGGACTCAATTCGAGTTGCTTTGTTGAGCTCAGCTGAACTTCTTCAAGATACAGATTTCTCATTCGAGGCTCTTCGAGGGATTAGATCTCGGTTGGATGATATTTACCAAATGGGGATACACCTTTCCAACTCTAATAATAATATCCAGGCGTCACTAGAACAGCTATATCATGGCCAGAGCGTTACTGAGTCTGAGGATAAGTGGTTATTGAGTATGATACAGAGAAGGATTGGAGACGCTACGGAATTGATGGATCGGCTAAGAGTGAGAGAGGTGCTTCATACCATATTGTACTCGATGGAACAAGATTTACAATGGTACAACAAACGGGTCAAATCTAAGGACAGGACTGAGTTATTAGTGAATACGATACTGTCAATGTTTCTTGAGACGAGAATCAAATTGCTCGCACCTTTTGCCCCTTTTTTGGCTAGTGAGGTTTGGAATAGCATCCTCAAAGAGACTACTGAAATTAGAGCGAACTTGGATTGGCCGAGCGTAAGTGAAGAAAACATTAATTCCGCCGCTGAAGAATCTGAAGACTTGATCAAGAATCTGATACAAGACATACAAAATATTCTCAAGGTTACGAGAATGAAACCTTCTCGTGTTAATATATACACATCGGCAAAATGGAAGTGGAAAGTATACCAAAGAATACTTGAACTAATTATTGTGAATCGAAATTCGAGCCTGAGTGATGTTATGAAAGCACTAGGCGATGATTCTGAAATATCTCGAGCTAGGTCAGATGTAAAGTTAATAAAGAAAATTATGGAGGATGTTCTTTCCATTCCAGCAGAACGGCGTTCGTTAAAGTTGAATATTAAATTTTTAAACGAACCACTAACAATTGAAGATGCTGCCCCGTTGATTTCTTCTGAATTGGGCAATGTGAATATTGAAATTTCTGTGTTTAGTGAAGATGAGGAGAATGTAAAGAAAAACGATCCACAATCTAGAGCTAGATTATCTCGTCCCTTTAAGCCTGCCCTATACCTAAGCTAATGCCTTGTGAGCCCTTAATTTCTCGTCTTCCTGGGAGCAATAACAGAAGAAGCGAAATACAACACGAAACCAGCTATTACAAAAATTAAGCCGTACAGTGAAATGGCACCACGATCATAATAGGTCCCTAATCCGACTACAATTGCTCCAACAACAAGTAACGCTATACCAAGTCTTGTGAATGGAGACATTCGAAGTTTCTTATGTTCAGGCAATTTGTATAGTTCGATTTATTCCATTATGCATCGGAGACTGACACTTTGAAAAACTTCTCGTCCTAAATCTGACAAAACAACAATTACTGTAGTTGTGTTTCATGTTCTCTAGCGTCGATTTAAGCGACTAACTGAATTTCGAGCTCTGAATAATTTCATAGTAAAACCAATCGAGCCCTTCGCAATTTGCGTGTTGCCACGATCCTTATGCGAACCTAATCCAATTATAGTTGTATAGTGAGCTTGAGTGTGCTTTCTAGCTAAAATTCCTCTTCCCAATCTTACTCCATCCCAACAGCTCTTTGAGTAGCGGTTTATTTATCTGTTCACTTGCAATTAGTATACACTATTTTTTTTCACATTTTCTAGGATAAATGCAATTTAGATAACATTTGTCATTCAATTTATGAGCAATGCTAATCATTATCAACCTTGCTAGTACTTTTTGGTCGATCAGATCTCACAGTGGCGCAGTGCTTCATATTCGAAAGGGTTGTATTGTAATGGATTTTGTTAGAACTACCAGTGTAATTAGAATAGTGAGTATGTCCCAATCTAAGTCGATTGTGTCATTGGATCATTTAGTGACATATTTCATATTGCGGTAGAACAACCTACTTGATCCTGAGAATTGATTACACTACCCGCTAGAGGGACGATATTATATGGCCGGCTCCTCTATAGGAGATATCCTCAAGCGGATTCAAACCGGCGCTAGTATTATTCCTTGATTCCGAAACCTTCGAAGAATTATTTTCTGTTATCAGAAGGTTACGTGATTCAAAATAAGGAGGTGTGGGTAAACTTCTAGCATGCATGTCCCCTCCGCCTGATCATAGATTTGGCTATTGCATTAAAGGCATTGGAACTGAACGCTTGCAATTCTTTAGGTCACCTTCAAGGGTCGAGTTGACTGTAAGGGGATATCTCACAAATCACAACCTATCGGTAGAGGATGCTTGGGAAATTTCTTTGAAGAGACAGGCAACTATCAAACCAGCCCGCTGAAATATAATAAGCAGAAAAGAACAACTGAAATGATGGGATCCATACAGATCCCAATCATGTCCAGTGACCGAAACTAATCATTTATCGAATACAGAACATATAGATAGGCTGTACATCAAAGGATGAGAAAATG
>Ga0190271_10003205_pt1 | contig 10196 bp, 11 predicted proteins | sample Popmic356T_FD_133747 | JGI IMG/M metagenome (GOLD analysis project Ga0190271, IMG submission 133747) | Populus adjacent soil microbial communities from riparian zone of Weber River, Utah, USA - 356 T | ecosystem: Environmental > Terrestrial > Soil > Riparian zone | place: USA: Utah | collected... | reverse complement strand
GGGCGGGAGTTTTCCGAGCTTGCGGAGCGCGCGAACAAACGGAAAAACCAGCCGAGCGGAGAAACAGAGTCGGCTTACCGCGATCGATTCCGCCATGACCACTCTCTGGCTGGAGAGGCAACACACAGTGCATGAGGCGCGCAGGTCGAGCTGGTTCTCGCGGCGCGAACGGCCTGCGCATTCGGCACGGCGCGCGGTCGTTCGCCGCTACGTGTCGAGCGATGGGCTGTGGGCGGGATGAGTCGGTTCACTACTAGGGCTCCAGGCAGAGAAAACGCGGCTCGATCATCCCTCTGCGCGCCTCGCGCCTCGGAGGCCGGGGCCGCGGCGTCGCGATGCCGAGCACGTTGCTGACTTTGGCTGGAGCCCGCGCCGCTGACAAGCGGACACGGCGCAGGAAGGTGGCGCAGACGGGTTTCGCGTCCCGCCCGGTTCGCCTGCTAGCCTTCCGAAGATTCCGGGTCGTTCGGTTCTTCGGTGTCGGCGGCGTCCAACGCGACGTCGAGCGCCTTGACGGCAACCCTCGTGATCAAGCGTATGCTCTCGTAGACGCCAGCGACCGTGGCGCTTTGAACCTTCTCCACCAGCGCTGCCGGTGTAGCGATGAGTGAAGGCGTTTGCTCGAGGACTCGAAACGGTGTTCGCGCAGTCGCCGTGTGGATGCGCTCGACGGCGCTCGCGCCGTTTTCTACCGTCGAACCTAGCAGTGCCACCAGACCCCGTAAGCGCTTGATCGTCTCGCTCATGATGTCTCCTCACAGATGGCTCGCAGGGCTGCATACACTTCAGGGTGATGCGCGAGCACGATGTGATTGAGTTTCGGGATCACCTTGACCCGCTCGGGGGGAATCAGCGCATTGGCCGCCTGCTCTCCAAATGTCGCGCTGACGACCGGTACGACCGAGTCGCCGAAGAGCAACGCCAGGCGCGGATCCGTGAACATCGATCCGGCGATCAGGTGATGTGCGATGCTGGGCAGGAGCGGCACCGGATGTTTTGCGTTGCGCAGCTCCCATGGACTGCGCGTGCGCGTTCGATCTTCGTGGCGAAGGTCCGCGTGGCCGAGATCGCGCACACCCGAGCTGCGTAGATTGCTGATGTCTGCGATGAGCTGCGTGTAGGCGCTCGGGATCCAGTGCAAAGCCTCGGTGACGAGCTTGCCCATGCGTTCCGCTGGAGCTCCGAGGTGCGGTGTTCCTACGTATACGATGCGCCGTACGCGCTGCAGCCAGCGCTGCCCCTCGAGGCTCGCGCAATGCGTGGCGCTGCGGACGACGAGGCCGCCCATGCTGTAGCCGACCAGCAGTAGCTCCTCGATGTCGACGGGGAAGCTCTGCACGAGGGTCTCCAGCAACGCGGCGAGCTGAGCGCCGTTGTCCGCGATGGCGAGCCCCGTGTTGTAGCGGACGTAGACTGGGCTAAAGCCGAGGTCGCGCTCCAGCAAGCGGCCGTAGTCTTGGCCGTCGGGCATGCGCCAGATCTCTTCGGTGTTCATCAGGCCGTGGACGAACACGACGACACGGTGGTGGGGGCGAACGTAGGCCGATGTGAACGCCGGGCGGGTCAGCGGCAAGGGCTTGCCGTGCAGGCGAAACGTCATTTCGCTGGCAAGACCGTTGTTCGTCCGCGAGAGATAGTCGCCCAGCCATCCGTTCAAGATGGCCACTGTCTGCTCGATTCGCTTGCCCATACCAAGTCGAAACCTCGCATGCTTCGTAGCAAGGTGCACTTACATACCATGCTCTGATGCACTCGTGCCGGGCTCGACACATCATGCAGCGCCGCAGTGCCGCCTCCGCCATTCCTGAGGTGCGCCGCGGATTTCGCATCGGAAACAATTGCGCGAAAGCCCGCGCTTTCCGCGTCAAACGGTCACTAGCTGCCGCTAGCTGCCACTTCCCGAGCTGATCCTCATGGTTCGTAGCGACCCGACTCGCGGTCAGCTGTCGGGTAGATCCCGTGCCCCTCAGTGGCAGTACAGTACTCGCGTCAGGTCCGAGCTGCTTCGCATAGTCAGGTTGTGTCACCAGCGGTCACCGAGGTGCAGGTCGAGCGCTACATAGGGAAAGTCGGGCAGGTCGAGGCGTCCAGTGTTTGCGTGTCTCTGCGCCGAGCCAACGGCGAACCAGCTCAGCCCGCAGACAACACCATACAGATCGGAGTCTGAGCCTTTGGAGCCGAGGACAGATGTGACGTAACTCCGAGCAGGCTCGGATCGCAGTCGGATGTTGGTCATGCTCCTGCTCGTCGACGCTTGGGAAAAGCGCGACCGAGCGTGGAGCTCGAGCGTCGTGGTGGGCGATCGCGGCGGGAAGATGTGCCAGTCTCGCAGGCACAGCTAGCGACAGCGTGCGCTCGGACCACGCCTGCTCACTCGAGAGCTCCGTGCGCATTCGGTTCGCTAGCAGTCAGATCGCACGAGTGGCCTCACGCGGTGCTGAACTCATGCTCAGGTGTCACCGCATGGGACGCTCGGTGCGTTCTGCCGGCCGCTTCTGCTCGAGTTGCGCTGGGCGAGCGCTCAGCCGCGCTGTGGCGTGGGGCTCGGCCGCTCCAAGACGAATGCCTGCTTCGCTTGGCGATCGAAGCCGAGCGTATCGTAGAACGGATGGATCTCAGCGCGCCGGGTCCCGGACATCAGCATGACCTTGTAACAGTCGGCCTCCCAACACAGCGCGATCAAACTACGCACCGCGAGCGCACCGAACCCGCGGCGCTTGTGCTCGTGATCCGTGACGACATTCTCGATCACTGCATATGAGCGTGCGCCGTGTGTAAGGTTCGGGATCAACGCTGCATGGCACGTGGTTATGAGCATCGGCCCGATGAACACGCCGACGTAGATCAGGCCGGGGTCGTTGGTGATGCGTGACCAGGTGCGTTGGAGCACGGCCGGCTCGACGTGCGGATCGTTGGGCTGCAACTGGGCGTACAGCCGCAGCAACGCGGGAAGATCGTCTGGTGCTAACCTGCGCACGACGACGGCGGCCATGGAGGTTGCTACCACGGTCGCGAGCAACTTGTCGATCGTGCCGAGCACGCTGGAGCGCGCGCACGCAGCTGTTTTTGCGTGTTTATGGCGGTGCGGCGGTGCGGCGGTGCGGACGGTGCGAGCTATGCACTAGCCTCGTTCGCAGCGCGTGCGCGCCGGGTCCCCGAGGGGAAAGCGCGCTCCTAGCTCTGAGCACAATGCCTCGAGCTCCACGCGGTCGATCGCATTGAACGCCGCGAGCTGATCGGAGTCGATGTCCAAGACGGCCAACACGGCGCCGGAGGGCGCTAGCACGGGCACGACGATCTCGGACTGCGTCGTCGTGGCACACGCGATGTGATCCGCTCGCAGGCTCACGTCGTCGACGAGCTGCGTGGTCTGCGTGCGCGCTGCAGCTCCACAGACCCCGCGTGAGAAGGGAATGCGCAAGCAACCATGGCCGCCCTGATAGGGCCCGATCACCAAGAGCTCGTGCGCGAGCACGCGATAGAAGCCAGTCCACGCGCAATACGGCAGTGCGTGGTGCAGCTCCGCGACGATGCTGGCCAGGGCGGCAATCCAGTCAGTCTCGTTCTCGAGCAACGCCGTGACACTCGCGCGGACCTGTGCGTAACGCTGCAGGCGATCTTGGTCTGTGACTACGTGGAGAGTGTCGGGCCTGCCCATGTCGATATCTCGCGTGTAGGTGGGTTGCGGCATGCGGTCAAGTCGTCTCGTCGGCCTCGTGACTGTGGCGCGAAGCGGCCGGCAATTGTCGTGTGTATCGGTTGCGTTGGTGCTGGTCATCGCCGAAGCTGTGCTCCGTGCCAGCCACCCTTGCGCATCAGGCCGCGGTCGCGAGCTCCACGCTCGCCAGCATACTTTGCCTGGGTCGCGGCGTGGTCGCTCTGCATGCGGCGCAGCAGCCGCCGTTGCCGCTACGGCTCTACGAATTCGAGGCTTGTCCGTTCTGTCGCCTGGTGCGCGAGGCGCTGACTGCGCTGCATCTCGACGTCGAGATCAAACCTTGCCCGCGCGGCGGACAGCGTTTTCGCCCCGAGGCGATCTCGCTCGGTGGCAAGCGCATGTTCCCGCTGCTCGTCGACCCGAATACCGACACTACACTCTACGAGTCTCGCGACATCCTCGCGTATTTGTTTCGTACGTATGGCAACGCTGAGGTTCCGACCTACTATGGCCGCGCGCTCAACTGGCCGCTGGTAGGCGCTCTCGCTTCCGCCATCCGACTCGGTCGCGGTCGCGCCGCTCGTGCTTCGCGGCTGCCTGCTACGCCGCTCTCGCTCTACAGCTTCGAAGGCAGCCCGTATAGCCGCTTGGTGCGCGAGCGGCTGACCGAGCTCGAGCTGCCGTACACGCTGCACAATTTGGGCAAAGAACACTGGAAAGAGCTGGGAACGTCGACGCGCCGCTTGCTGCCCGGGCCTTACGTTCCGCAGCAAGGCAGCAAGCGCCATGCTTTTTGGTCCGCGCATGGTCGTGTGCAAGTGCCGTATCTCGAGGATCCGAACACCGGTGCTGCGTTGTTCGAATCCGTTGCGATCATCGATTACCTCGAGCTCACGTACGCGCTCCAAAAGCAGTCGTAGTTTTTCACTGATTCCGCTAGGTGTGTCGGTATGACTGACTCACCACGAGCCGATGCGCGCGGCGCCTTGTCGCACCTGCGAGTCTTGGACATGAGCCGCGTGGTCGCCGGGCCGTGGGCTGCACAAACCCTGAGCGATCTCGGCGCCGAGGTGATCAAGATCGAGCGCCTGGACAGCGGCGACGACACGCGCGGCTGGGGCCCACCATACTTGACGCCACGTGACTCCGCGCCAGCGCGCGACTCTGCGTATTTTCTGTCGGCCAATCGTGGCAAGAAGTCACTCGCGATCGATATCGCGACGCCTGAGGGGCAAGCGCTCATCCGCAGGCTCAGCCAGCAGTGCGACGTACTCATCGAGAACTACAAAGTAGGCGATCTCGCCCGCTACGGCCTCGGCTATGAGGAGCTGCGCGCCACGCACCCCGGACTCATCTACTGTTCGATCACGGGTTTTGGGCAGACCGGACCGCTGCGTCAGGTTGCGGGCTACGACTTCGTGATTCAGGGCATGGGCGGGCTGATGAGTCTCACGGGCGAACGTGACGATGTAGCGGGAGGCGGGCCACAGAAGGTCGGTGTTCCGGTCGCGGATCTGATGACCGGCATGTATGCGAGCGTGGCGATCCTCGCGGCGCTCGCGCACCGCAGTCAAACCGGCACGGGCCAGTACATCGATCTGGCGCTGCTCGATGTGCAAGTGGCCATGGTCTCCGCGCTGAGCATGAACTACTTCGTGACCGGTCGCGTGCCGGGCCGCTGGGGCAACGCGCATCCGAACATCGTGCCGTACCAAGTGTTTCGTGCGTCGGATGGCGAGGTGGTCTTGGCCGTGGGCAACGATGCGCAGTTTGCCAAGCTGTGCGAAGCGCTCGGCTGCAACTATGCCGAGGATCCGCGCTTTGCCAAGAATCGCGATCGCGTGGAGCACCGCGCTGTGTTGATCGAGCTACTCACGGCGCAGCTCGCGTTGCGCAGTGTGCGCGAGTGGGTCGACCTGCTCACGCCGCTCGGCGTTCCGATCGGAGCCATCAACAGCCTCGCACAGGTGTTCGAGCACCCGCAGGTGGTCGCGCGCGGCATGCAAGTCGAGGTGTCGCATCCTCTGGCGGACAAGCTTCCGCTCGTGAGCAGTCCGCTCAAGCTCTCGGAGACGCCCGCCGTGCGGCCTGTGGCGCCGCCGACCTTGGGACAGCACACGCACGAGGTGTTGCGGGACTGGCTGGGGCTCTCGGACCAGGAGCTGGCCGAGCTCGCCGCGGCGCGTGTGATCGGCTGACCGCTCGTGTCGACGTGCGGCGCGGTATACCGTGCCGGAGCTGTGTGACCCGCGCTCGGGTTCACCATGTTCATGTGGCTGCCAAGCAGGAGAGTTCCCGTGTCCGATCGCGTCTCCATCTCATTCGAAGCCGGCGTCGCCGATGTGCGTCTTACCCGCGCTGACAAGCTGAATGCCCTCGATGCAGCGATGTTCGAAGCCATCGCAGGCGCCATCGCGCAGCTAGAGACGACAAAAGGCTTGCGTGCGGTCGTGCTGTCCGGAGAGGGCAGGGCGTTCTGCGCCGGCCTCGACATGGCCAGCGTGGCTTCCGCCGGGGCCGGCGTCGACATCATGGCGCGCACGCATGGGCTCGCAAACCTGTTCCAGCAGGTCGCCTGGGGCTGGCGCACGCTGGCCGTGCCGGTGATCGCAGCCGTCCACGGTGTGGCATTTGGCGGCGGCTTCCAAATCATGTCCGGCGCCGACATCCGCATCGCGCACCCCGACACGCGCATGGCGATCATGGAGATGAAGTGGGGACTCGTGCCGGACATGGCGGGCATCGCGCTGTGGCGAACGCTGGTGCGCGACGACGTGCTGCGCGAGCTCACGTACACGAACCGCGAGCTCAGCGGCACCGAAGCCGCGCGTCTGGGTTTCGTCACACGCGTAGCCGACGAGCCACACGCCGAAGCACTACGCCTGGCGCGCGAGATCGCGAGCCGTAACCCCCAGGCCATACGCGGCTCCAAGCGCCTCTACAATACGGCCGCCGACGCGGACACAGCGGCCATCTTGCTGGCAGAGAGTCGAGAGCAACTAGCGGTTATGCGCACGCCAAACCAAATGGAAGCGGTGCTTGCCAACATGCAAAAGCGTTCGCCGAATTTCACCGAGTAAGAGCGGCGCCCGCAGGACTGCGAAAGAACCGGCTGCGATCGAGCCGTCGCTGCGCGTTACAGCGCGCTGTGTGTAATATAAACGTACTAGCCTAAGTGTCGGAGCCTGCTAATAACCCTCGATGTCGAGAGGGCCATGGCCGGCTACACCCTTGTGTCGACGCTCGCGCAGCGCACGCTTGCTGGCGTGTGCAGTCGTGTGGAGCGCAATGCTGATTGTGTCATGTTCTGACACGAGCCCGAGCGCACCGCGCCCGACGCCTGAAACGAGTGCGGGGAGTTGGGCCGGACGTGCGAGCCGCGTCCACGCGGGGGCTGGTGCGGTCGCAGCCGGCGGCGCAGGCGTAGGCGCATTCGAACGCGTGGTGCTGACCGACTCCGAAGTCTGCGACGCCGCGGCCTACGTGAGTCAACGCAAGCGCCTCGACATCTACATGATGGTCGACGATTCCGGCTCCATGCTGCCGGTCTGGCGCGACACGGTGGAAGCGATCGACAGTTTCCTCAGCGACCGAGCTTCCGCTGGCATCGGCGTGGGCGTGAACTTCTTCGGTTCGTCGTGCAAGGTCGCAGCGTACTCGCGGCCGAGCGTCGAGATTGCGCCGTTGCCGGGCAATGTCCGCCGCTTGAGGCAGGCGTTTCCTGGGCTCCCGCTGGAAGACACTGCGACGTTGCCGGCGATGCGAGGTGCGATCGAGCACGCGCGCAGCTGGGCGCTGGCACATCCGGAGGCACAAACCGTGGTGCTGCTCGTGACCGACGGGGAGCCGGACGGCTGCGGCTCGACTGTGGCGAACGTGACCGAGACCGCGCGCGCCGGCTTCATGGGCAGCCCATCCATCAGCACCTTCGTGATCGGCATCGGAAACATCCGAGCGCTCGACGCGTTCGCGGCTGCTGGCGGCACCGGCAAGGCGCTGCGCACCGCTCCTGGCGCGGGCGCCGAGCTGATCAACGCGCTCAACCAGGTGCGCAGCGCAGCGCTGCCTTGCGACTTCGAGCTGCCGACTGCCGCCGGGGTGCAGGTAGATCCGGACCGCGTCAACCTGCGCCACATCGCGAGCGACGGCACCGAGACCAACCTGGGCGCCGTGACCGACCGCGCCAGCTGCGACCCGCTGAAGGGGGGCTGGTACTTCGACCGCCCGAGCGCGCCTACACGGGTCATCACGTGCGAGTCGAGCTGCCAGCGACTGAACAAGCTGGGCGGCGAGGTGAAGGTGCTACTCGGTTGTCCGACGACCGTGATCCCGCCAGACTGACGCCGCATGGCGGACAGATATATCGCGGTGTACCACGACGAAGGCACCGGTGAGTTTTCGCGCGGGGCACTCACGCGCGCACTCGCCGCAGCGTGCGAGCCGCAGGCGGTAGCGCCGCTCGCGGCCGCGCTAGAGGTTAGTACCGGAGCGCGCGATCAGCTGCTGGTGCGCCGCATCTTCGCATCCGAGCTTTGTGCCTCGGACGCGTGGCACGCGAGCACGGCGCTGTTGGCGCTGCCCGGCGGCGCCGATCGGTTCTATGCCTCGCGCCTGAACGGTGCGGGAAACGCCTCGATCCTGCGCTACTTGGAGGCTGGCGGCGCGTTCCTCGGGGTTTGCGCCGGCGCGTATTACACGAGCGCACGCATCGCGTTCGAGGCGGGCACGCCCGCGGAGATCCGCGCCCCGCGCGAGCTTGTGCTGTTTTGGGGCACCGCGCAGGGAAGCCTGCACGAGCTCGCCGAGCCGTACGCGCTCGAGCACCTGCGGTGCGCAGCTGTCGTAGCAGTTCGCGTGAGCGGCCAGTCACGCGCCAGACCGCCGCTCCACGCGTTGTACTGGGGCGGTCCCGAGCTCGTCCCGGACGCCAACGCGAGCTACGAGCCGCTCCTGTCGTACGTGATGCCCGACGGCCGCGAGGCGCTGGCAGCGGTGCGTACGGTCATCGGCCGCGGCCGCGCGGTTCTGAGCGGCGTTCATGCCGAGGTGTCGGGGGAGCAGTTTCCTATCGAAGTGAGCCGCTACGGGGCGGACAGCTACGAGCACGGCATGCGCGTGAGCCAGCAGCTCGTGAACGTCGACGCCGAGCGCCAACAGGTGCTGCAGCAGCTCCTATCAGCGCTCGGTCGATGACGCGCAGCGCGTCTCGGTTCCAGTCTTTTCGCCCAGTCTTTTCGCCCGCCTCAGTGTTTTTGGCTGGTGATGAGCTGGCCGAACACGACGCCGCCGGTCTCGTGGTTGGCGTACACGCCGCGCTCGGGTTCGAATGCGGCTGTGCGCGGCGTCACATGCAACCCGAGCTCGCGTAGCAAAACATCGAGCACGTGGTCGTGCTGGTAGCGCAGCGTAGTCTGCTCGAGCTGCAGCGGAACATGGCGATTTCCTAGGTGGTAAGCGGCGCGCGCAAGAAGCAGCGCACTGCTGCTGGTAGCATCGGACACAATCTCCATGGCCGCGCGCACCAGGACGATTTCGCCGCTGTCCGCGGCCAATAGATCCCCGTCGCGCAAGGTGCTACCGCGTTGCAGCGAAATAGCCACGTCGCAGCCGCCTTCGGTGCGCGCGCGTAGCCGACTTTTCCTCCGCTCGTCGTACGGCAGAGACAAAATGTCGGTTGGGGTTCCTTGTGAGAGTCGTCGCGCGATTCGCAACATGATCACCTCTTCAGAAGGAACTCCGTTCTGTGAGCGGCGCCGCCGTCGACAGCACAAGCTTATCATTTTCGGACATGAGTTCCATTACGATTAGTTCTTAGTCAAAGCGCGTCGTCGAAGAAAGGGGCAGTGTTGTGCTGCACGTAGTTTCGTGGCCGCCGACGTCTCGGGGCAGGACTTGCAAACCTCGTGCTCCGCTCGCGCCTGTGCAATCCCCCGGGCTTCCGGACAGCACGTCAGACCTCGATGCCGAGTTGCTGTAGGTCGCGGGTCAGTTGCTCAGGGTCGTGAAAATGAATCGCCTGCATGCCGACGTCGAGCGCGCCCTGCACGTTGACCAGGCTGTCATCGGTGAACAGGCACGACTCGGCAGTCAGACCGTAGCGTGCCAGTAGCGTGCGATAGATTGCAGCATCAGGCTTCACGCAACCTTCGTCGCCTGATACCACGATGCCGCGAAAGTAACGCAAAAACGCATAGCGTTCTCGCGCGTGAAAGAACTTGGCTTGATTCCAATTCGTGAGCGCATACAGAGGCACGCCAGTCGTGTGTAGGCGTTCGAGCAAGCGCACACTGCCAGCGATCTCGCCTGTCAGCATTTCCACCCAACGCTCGTCGTACGCGCGGATCAGCGCATGCAGCGCTTCAGGATGGGCAGCGAGCAGCTCCTCGACCCCTCGAGTAAATGTACGCCGGCGATCTTGCTCCAGATTCCACGCGTGATTGCAGACATGTTCGAGAAACCATTCCATCTCGGCATCGCGCCCGACGAACAGCTTTCGATACAACGCTCGCGGATCCCAGCCGATCAGCACATTGCCTAG
>Ga0190271_10003204_pt1 | contig 10197 bp, 5 predicted proteins | sample Popmic356T_FD_133747 | JGI IMG/M metagenome (GOLD analysis project Ga0190271, IMG submission 133747) | Populus adjacent soil microbial communities from riparian zone of Weber River, Utah, USA - 356 T | ecosystem: Environmental > Terrestrial > Soil > Riparian zone | place: USA: Utah | collected... | reverse complement strand
TCATGCCTGCGCGTCGGGGGCTTGCCGATGTCGTGCAGCAGCGCCGCCCAGCGCAGCACCAGGTCGGGCGGGCCCTCCTCCAGCTCGATCGCCTGCCGCAGCACCGTCAGCGAATGCTGGTAGACGTCCTTGTGCTGGTGATGCTCGTCGATCGCCATCCGCATGGCCCCGATCTCGGGAAGCACCACCTCGCCCAGACCGGTCTGCACCATCAGGTCGACCCCGGCGACTGGGTCGTCGCCGAGCAGCAGCTTGTCCAGTTCGGCGGCGACCCGTTCGACGGTGATCCTGCCGAGCTGGGGTGCCATCTCCTCCATCGCGCGCCGCACCCGGGGTGCCACGGTGAAACCCAGCTGCGATACGAACCGCGCCGCGCGCAGCATCCGCAGCGGATCGTCACCGAACGACACCTCCGGCGCCGACGGCGTGTCCAGCACGCCCGCACGCAGCGCGGCAAGCCCACCGAGCGGGTCGAGGAACTCCGTCGGTCCGTCGGCGGTGACCCGCACCGCCATCGCATTGACGGTGAAGTCCCGGCGCACCAGATCATCGGCCAGGTTGTCGCCGAACCGGACCTCGGGGTTGCGCGACACCTGGTCATAGGTGTCGGCGCGGAACGTCGTGATCTCCAGCCGGTCGGGGCCCTTGCCGACGCCGATGGTGCCGAACTCGATGCCGGTGTCCCACAGCGCGTCGGCCCACGGCCGCAGGAACTTCTGCATCTGCGTGGGCCGCGCCGACGTGGTGAAGTCGAGGTCGGGACTCACCCGGCCCAGCGCGCGGTCGCGGACGCTGCCCCCGACCAGATACAGCTCATGCCCGTTGTCGGCGAACAGCCGCCCGAGGTCGCGCAGCACGTCGCTGTGGGCGTTGAACGCAACCTGCGCGGCGGCCAGCAGTTCTGCGTCGGACGTGGGGTCAGGCACGTCGGCTGAGCCTACTGGTCACAGCCATGTCACCGACCGGCGAGTGCGGCGAGTGGCGCAGTTCATGCCAGCTACTATCGCTTGGGTGTCGGACGGCGAGCAGCCAAAACCACGACGGCGCCGGGGCCGGCGCCGGGGCCGGCGCGCGGCGGGCCCGCCCGAGGCGGGTGCCGACCAGTCCAGCGGCCACCGGCAGAAATCCGCGGCGGGCGTGGCCAGCGACCAATCCGCGACCACGCCCAAACCGCAGAAGGCACGGCCCCGCCGGCCCCCCGAGCGGCTTCGCACCGTGCACGAGACGTCCGCCGGAGGCCTGGTCATCGATGGTATCGACGGTCCCAAGGACAGCCAGGTCGCGGCGCTCATCGGCCGCATCGACCGGCGTGGACGGATGCTGTGGTCGCTGCCCAAGGGCCACATCGAGATGGGTGAGACCGCCGAGCAGACCGCGATTCGCGAGGTCGCCGAGGAGACCGGGATCCAGGGCAGCGTGCTGGCGGCGCTGGGAAGCATCGACTACTGGTTCGTCACCGAGGGCAGGCGCGTGCACAAAACCGTGCACCACTACTTGATGCGGTTCCTCGGCGGCGAGCTCTCCGACGAGGATGTCGAGGTAACCGAGGTGGCCTGGGTGCCGCTGCGGGATCTGCCGGCGCGGTTGGCGTACGCCGACGAACGGCGCCTCGCCGAGGTCGCCGACGAACTGATCGACAAATTGCACTCCGACGGGCCGGGCGCGCTGCCGCCGTTGCCGCGGACCTCGCCGCGGCGGCGGGGACAGACGCATTCGCACACCCGCAACCGCCGAACCGACCCCACCGCTCAACCACAGCCCGGCCGGCGGACGAACGGCTGCGGACAAGGGCCGTGACCGGACCGCCGGCACGGCTGCTCGCCGCGGTCATCGCGCTACTGCTGGCTGTCGCCGCACCCCTTGTTGTGGACCTGGCCGTGTCCCCCGTCGCGGCAGCCCAGCCGGTGTCGACACCGTTCCTGCAAGTGCAGATCGACAGCGTCACCCCTGACGTCGTCACCACGACCAGCGAACCGCTGGTGAACGTCACGGGCACGATTCGCAACGTCGGTGACCGCCCGGTCCGCGACGTCATGGTGCGGCTCGAACACGCCGCGGCCGTCACCTCGTCGAGCGGACTTCGCACCGACCTGTCCGGAAACGTCGATCAATACCAACCAGTCGCCGACTTCATTACCGTCGCGCCCGAATTGGCTCGCGCACAAGAGGTTCCGTTCCGGCTGGCCTACCCGCTGCGCTCCGCCGACCGGCCCGCGCTGAACATCGAGAGCCCCGGCATCTACCCGGTCATGGTGAATGTCAACGGCACCCCCGACTACGGGGCGCCCGCCCGCCTCGACGACTCGCGCTTCCTGTTGCCGGTACTCGGAGTGCCACCGGGCGAGGGTTCCGACGCCACCGCCGGCGATGTGCCGAACTCCGCCGTGCCGCCGGACACCACCCGACCGGTCGCGCTGACCGTGTTCTGGCCGCTGGCCGACCGGCCGCGGCTGGCCGCAGGAGCCCCGGGCGGCACCACTCCGGTTCGGCTGATCGACGACGACCTCGCGACATCGCTGGCGACCGGCGGCCGCCTCGACACCATGCTGTCTGCGGTCGACTTCGCCACCAACCCGCAAGTCGATCCCGGCGGGGAGATCACCCGCGCGATGTGTCTGGCCGTCGACCCCGACCTGCTCGTCACCGTCAACGCGATGACGGGCGGCTACGTCGTCAACGACGCCGCCGACGCCGGTCCCGGAACCCCGACCCATCCAGGCGCGGGCCGGCAGGCCGCCGTCGACTGGCTCAATCGGCTCACGGCGCTGGCGCAACGCATGTGTGTCGCGCCGACGACGTACGCCCAGGCCGACCTCGACGCGCTGCACCAGGTCGCCGACCCGGGCCTGTCCACGGTCGCGACCAACGGCGCGGGCGAGATCGTCGACCAGATCCTCGGAATCACCGCCACCCGCGGCGCCAGCCTGGTCGGAGACGGGCCGTTGACCGGCCCCGCCGTGCAGCTGCTGTCCGAACAGGGGCCGACCGTCGCGATCGGCGCCGCCACCCTGATGGGGGCCGGCGTATCGGACGGCGGTACCCCCGAGACCGCCGACACCGCACCGGCGCGCTACACATTCAACGTGGTCGCGGCTCCCTTCGACCCCGCGGTCGGGGCGGCGCTGGCCGGGGCGGGCGGCACCCCCGAGTCGCCGTCCTACCTCGACCCCTCCCTGGACAACGCGCTCAAACAGGACTCCGACGTCGCACGGCGCCAGGACGCGCTCGGCGCGCTGCTGTGGCGGAGCCTGCAGCCCGACATCACGCCACGGACCCAGATCCTGATGCCGCCCCTGATGTGGGACCTGACACCGCAGGACGCACAGGCGATCCTGACTGCGGTGGCCACCAGCATCCGAGCCGGACTCGCCGTGCCGCGCCCGCTGACCGCACTGGTCAACGAGGCCAACGCGGTGACCGAGTCGGTGCCGCCGCCGTCGGGACCGCTGGGCAACCCGCGGGGGCGGTTCGACGACGGGGTGGTGTCGGGCATCGCCGCGGTGACCGGCCGGCTGTGGGGCCTGACCGCGGCACTGTCCACCGATGAGCGCACCGGGCAGACCGGCGGTCAGTACACCGCGCCGCTGCGAGAGGATCTGCTTCGCGCGCTGAGCCTTTCGGTGCCACCCGACGCCCGTAACGGTCTGGCGCAGCAACGGCTCACGACCGTGGGTCGCACCGTGGAGGATCTGTTCAACGCCGTCACCATCGTGAACCCCGGCGGCTCCTACACGTTGGCAACCGAACGCAGCCCGCTGCCACTGGCGCTGCGCAACGACCTGCCGGTGCCGATCCGGGTGCGGCTGGACATCGAAGCGCCTCCTGGCATGACGGTGACCGACATGGGCGAGATCGTGCTGCCGCCGGGCTTCCTGCCGCTCAAGGTCCCGATCGAGGTGCACTTCACCCAGCGGGTGGCCGTGGACGTCGCACTGCGCACCGCTGACGGGCTGCCCCTCGGGGAGCCGGTGCGGCTGTCGGTGCACTCCAACGCCTACGGCAAGGTGCTTTTCTTCATCACGCTGTCCGCCGGTGCGGTCCTGGTACTCCTGGCGGGCCGGCGCCTGTGGCACCGGTTCCGCGGTCAGCCCGACCGGGCCGATCTGGACCGCCCCGATCCGATCGAAGTGGCGCTTGCCTACCGCGACGACGACGCACCTGACGACGGTCCCGGGCGCGGGGCGGGCCGACACCATGACCGGCGGCGACAGTGAATAGCCCCGGACCGCCGGGGCGCCGGATGCGCGCACCCCATCCCCCGCCCGGGGTTCCCCCCCGGCCGGTGCCGCGACAGCCCTCCCCCCGCGCCGAACTGTCCGACTCGGCGGTCGTGGGACGGTCGTGGGGGATGGCTGTGGCCACGCTTGCCAGCCGGCTCACCGGTTTCGCCCGGATCGTGCTGCTCGCCACGATCCTCGGCGCCGCGCTGTCCAGCGCGTTCACCGTGGCCAACCAGTTGCCCAACATGATTGCGGCGCTGGTGCTCGAAGCGACCTTCACCGCGATCTTCGTACCGGTGCTCGCCCGTGCCGAACACGACGACCCCGACGGTGGAACCGCTTTCATCCGTCGGCTGCTGACCCTGGCCACCACGCTGCTGCTGGTGGTCACCATCGTTTCGACGCTGGCGGCCCCATTGTTGGTCGACCTGATGCTGGGTTCCGACCCGCTGGTGAACCGATCGCTGACCACCGCGTTCGCCTTCTTGCTGCTGCCGCAGATCATCTTCTACGGGCTGTCGTCGGTGTTCACAGCGATCCTGAACACCCGCAACATCTTTGGCCCGCCCGCGTGGGCGCCGGTGGTGAACAACGTCGTCGCGATCCTCACCCTCGCTCTGTATGTCCTTGTACCGGGAGAACTTGCGCTCAACCCGGTTGAGATGGGCAATGCCAAACTGCTGGTGCTGGGCGTCGGCACCACCCTCGGCGTGGTCGCCCAGGCCGCGGTGCTGTTGGTCGCGATCCGGGCCCAACGGGTCAGCCTGCGTCCGCTGTGGGGTATCGACGATCGCCTCAAGAAGTTCGGCCTGATGGCGCTGGCGATGGTGCTCTACGTCGTCGTCAGCCAAATCGGCTTCATCGTCGGCAACCAGATCGCCAGCGCCGCATCCGCATCCGGGCCCGCCATCTACAACTACACATGGCTGGTGCTGCAGCTGCCGTTCGGCATCATCGGGGTCACCGTGCTGACCGTGGTGATGCCGCGACTGTCCCGCAACGCCGCCGCCGGCGACGGCCCCGCGGTGCTGGCCGACCTGTCGCTGGCGACCCGGCTGACCATGGTGACGCTGATCCCGATCGTGGCGCTGATGACCGTCGGCGGCCCGGCGATCGGCAGCGCATTGTTCGCCTACGGCAACTTCGGCGAGGTCGACGCCGGCTACCTGGGCATGGCGATCACCCTGTCGGCGTTCACCCTCATCCCCTACACCTTGGTGCTGCTGCAGCTGCGGGTGTTCTACGCCCGCCAGGAACCGTGGACGCCGATCGTACTGATCGTGGTGATCACCGCGGTCAAGGTCGCGGCGTCGCTGGCGGCCCCGCACCTGACCGATGACCCCGAACTCGTCGCCGGCTACCTGGGCTTCGCCAACGGTCTGGGGTTCCTGGCCGGTGCGGCGGTCGGCTACCTGCTGCTGCGCGCCCGCCTCGACCCGCCGGGCGGGCGGCTCATCGGCCTCGACGTGGTGCGCACCATTCTGGTGACCATCACGGCGTCGCTGGCCGCAGGCCTGACCGCCCATGTGGTCGACCGGCTCCTGGGCTTGGAGAACCTGACCACCGCGTGGGGTGGCGCCGGTTCGCTGCTGCGGTTGACGGTGCTCGCACTGGTGATGGTGCCGATCATCGTCGGGGTGCTGCTGGCCGCCGGGGTACCCGATGCGCACGCGGCGCTGGCCGCGGTGCGCCGGCGGCTCCGCTCCCGGGGGACGGTCGCCTCGCCGGCCCGCCCGCCCGCCGTCCCGCCACGTGCCGGCGGACCCCTCCCGTACCCTGATCAGAGGAATCCGTCCCCGCGACGCCGACGCCCGTACTCCGCGGCGGCGCAACGGGGACCTTCGGCCGACGTTGCCGACGACTGGAGGCGGAAAGGATCTGCGGTGAGCGACAACCCCGCCGGCGGTTCCCCACCGGACTCTGACTCCGCTGGTCTTTCTCAGACCACCCGGATCGACCGGCCGTCGGCAGACGATTTCCGCCCCGACGTGCCCGACAGTGCCGGCGCGCACGCGCTGCCCGACGACCCTGCCACCACGGCACTTTCGGCACCGCCCGCCCGCCCGCCCCGGCCTGATTCGCCGGCCCGCCCGCCCGCCGACTACGGGGGCGATCCGACACGCGAACCGCTGGCGTTCGATCCACCCCGCGAACCGCCCATCGAGACGGCTGTCGCCGCCGAAGACGTCCACCTGATCCCCGGCGCGATGATCGCCAACGGCCGCTACCGGCTGCTGGTCTTCCATGGTGGACCACCCCACCTGCAGTTCTGGCAGGCGCTCGACACGGCCCTCGACCGGCAGGTGGCACTGACCTTCGTCAACCCCGACGGCACCCTGCCCGAACGGCAGGTGCAGGAGATCCTGGCGCGCACCCAGCGGCTGAGCCGTATCGACATGCCCGGCGTGGCACGCGTGCTCGACGTCGCCAGCGCCGGTCCCGGCGGCCTGGTGGTCTCGGAGTGGATCCGGGGCGGCTCGCTGGCCGAGGTGGCCGACACCGCACCGTCCCCGATCGGCGGCGCCCGCGCCATCCAGTCGCTGGCGGCGGTCGCGGAGGTCGCGCACCGCAACGGCGTGGCGCTGTCGGTGGACCATCCCAGCCGGATCCGGCTCAGCATCGACGGCGATGTGGCGCTCGCATTCCCGGCGACACTGACCGACGCCACGCCCGACAACGACATCCGCGGGATCGGGGCGTCGCTGTACGCGCTGCTGATCGATCGGTGGCCACTGCCCGAATCCGGAGAACCCAGCGGACTCGCCCCCGCCGACCTCGACGCCGCGGGGCAGCCCGTCGAGCCCAAAACAGTCGACCACGATATCCCGTTCCAGATCTCGGCCGCCGCGGCGCGCGCCGTCCAGGAGGGCGGCGGGATCCGCAGCGCGCCGACGCTGCTGAACCTGCTGCAGCAGGCCACCGCGATCGCCGACCGCACCGATCACATCGCGCCCATCGAGGATGCGGTAGCCGAGACGCGCGACGGGGGCTGGCTGGGCTCGTCATCCGATCCCGAGTCGCAGGCGCGCCGGCGCAAGGGCCTGATCGTCGGACTCTCGGTGGCCGCCGTGATCGTCGTCGTCGCGGTGGTCCTGCTGGGGACGGTGCTGAGCCGGATCTTCGGCGACGTCGGCGACGGCCTCGGCGGCGACGAGCTCGGCCTGAACGCGCCCACCTCGTCGGAGGAGGCCGCGCCGGGGGGCACCGGTTCGGTCATCAAACCTGTTCGGGCAACGGTCTTCTCACCCGAAGGCGAGGCCGACGCGCCAGAGCTGGCGGGGCTCGCGATCGACGGCAACCCGGCGACGGTCTGGCCCACCGACACCTACTCAGACGCGGCGCCGTTCCCCAACTTCAAGAACGGCGTCGGCCTGATGCTGCAGCTGTCGCAACCGGCCACCCTCGGGTCGGTCACCATCAACGTCAACAGCACCGGCACCGCCGTACAGATCCGGTCATCGTCGAGTTCGACACCGTCGTCGCTGGACGACACGACCGCGCTGACCCCGGCCACCCCGGTGAAGCCCGGACCGAACACCATCGAGGTGGACGACGCATCGCCGACGGCGAACGTGCTCGTGTGGATCTCCACGCTCGGCTCGGTGAACGGTGAGAGCCGCTCCGACATCTCGGAGATCACGCTCAAAGCCGCGTCCTGACCCGTCATCCCCAACGGCCGTGCGGAGTCGGCCCACGTCCGGGTACCCGCCGGAAATTGGTGTCAGAAGGCACTCGTAGCGCCGTTTAGTGTTCGGCTGTGGGGATATTCGGGGCAACGCGGCAACAACCCGACCGGCTGCGTACCGATGCCGAGTTGCTCACCGCGCACGTCGGCGGTGACCGGTATGCCTTCGAGGAGCTGTTTTACCGGCACCGTCGCCAGCTCTACCGGCTGGCCCTGCTCACCAGCCGCGACCCCGACGACGCCGCCGACGCACTGCAGGACGCACTGCTGGCCGCACACCGCGCCGCACGCACCTTCCGCCAGGACTCGGCCGTCAGCAGCTGGCTGTACCGGATTGTCCTCAACGCGTGCCTGGACCGGTTGCGCCGCAACAAATCCCATCCGAGCGACGAGCTGGACGCCGAGCTCTGCCGGGTCGCCGACCCGACCGGGCGGGTGGACACCGCGATCGTGGTGGAACGCGCCCTGATGCGGCTGCCCGTCGAGCAGCGCGCGGCCGTCGTCGCCGTCGACATGCAGGGATATTCGGTGGCCGAGACCGCGCGCATGCTCGGGGTGGCCGAGGGCACGGTGAAAAGCAGGTGCTCGCGGGCCCGCGGCAAGCTCGCCGAATCACTGGACTACTTCGCCGCGGGCGCCGCCGCCGAGTGAACGCCGTCGGATAACCTCGAACCGACTCTTCAGGGGGACGACCGGCGGGGGCAGCGATGGACAGCGGCGCGGGCCCCCGGCCTGACTCCAGTCCCGACCCGGAGCCATCGCCCCTCACCCTCGACCTGCTCGCCGACCTTCAGGCCGGCCTGCTCGACGACGCCACCGCGGCCCGGGTGCGCAGGCGGGCCCGCAGCGATCCCGAGGCGGAACGCATCCTGGCCGGGCTGGACACCGTGCGGCGCGAGCTGGCCCGCCTGGGCTCCGAGGAGCGGTCCGCACCCGACGTGCCTGCGACCGTCACCGCAGCCGTCGGTGCGGCACTGCGTACGACGCCACCCCCCGGGGGCGGCCACGCCCTGCCGCGACCCCGGCTGCGCCGGGTGCAGTGGGCCGGGCTCGGCGTCGGGATCAGCGCTGTCGCGGCCACGGTCATCCTCGGTGCACTCATGCTGACCCGCGATCCCGGACCCGCGTTCCCGTCGGGACCCACGGCTGCCCAGATGACCGTGGGGGCGACGGCACCCACCGGGTTCCCGATGTCCGACGCAGAACTACGCGCGGCACTGTCCGAGCCCCGGGATCTCGGCCCCCTCGCCGACCCCCAGCGCCGCGCCTCCTGCCTCACCGGTCTCGGCTACTCCCCCGCCCAGGAGGTCCTCGGTGCCCGGCAGCTGTCGGTTTCCGGCAGGCCCGCGGTGTTGCTGCTGGTTCCCGGCGGCGCGTCCGGACAGATCAGCGCGGTGCTGGTCGAGCCGACCTGCAGCGCCGCGAACACCGCTCTGGTCGCTGAAACGGTAGTGGCCCGGCAGTGACATCACCGACACCGCACCGGATACACCCAGGACGTCAACGGGAACACTGCGGCATACCCTGGTGTTTACCAAACGCGGTTGTTTGCACTGTTGCCGCAGGCAGAAAGGCTCTCATGACCTCCTCACCCACCGTCCATGACGTGATCGTCATCGGTTCCGGCCCCGCCGGCTATACGGCGGCGGTGTACGCAGCCCGGGCCCAGCTCACCCCGCTGGTGTTCGAGGGCTCCCAGTTCGGTGGTGCGTTGATGACCACCACGGAGGTCGAGAACTACCCCGGATTCCGCGACGGCATCACCGGGCCCGAGTTGATGGACCAGATGCGTGAGCAGGCGCTGCGCTTCGGAGCCGACCTGCGCATGGAGGACGTCGACGCCGTCGACCTGACCGGGCCGATCAAGACGGTCACCGTCGGCGACGAGACCTACCACGCCCGCGCCGTGATCCTGGCGATGGGCGCCGCCGCCCGGCACCTCGGTGTGCCCGGCGAGGACGACCTGCTCGGTATGGGCGTGAGCACGTGTGCCACCTGTGACGGCTTCTTCTTCCGCGATCAGGACATCGCCGTGGTCGGCGGCGGCGACTCCGCGATGGAGGAGGCCACCTTCCTGACCCGGTTCGCCCGCAGCGTCACGTTGATCCACCGGCGCGAAGAGTTCCGCGCGTCGAAGATCATGCTCGAACGGGCGCAGACCAACGAGAAGATCCGCTTCCTGCTCAACACCGAGGTGGCCGCGGTCGAGGGTAACCCCAAAGTGACCGGGATCCGGCTGCGCAACAACGTGACCGGCGACGAGTCCACCTTGCCCGTGACGGGTGTCTTCGT
>Ga0190271_10003203_pt1 | contig 10198 bp, 8 predicted proteins | sample Popmic356T_FD_133747 | JGI IMG/M metagenome (GOLD analysis project Ga0190271, IMG submission 133747) | Populus adjacent soil microbial communities from riparian zone of Weber River, Utah, USA - 356 T | ecosystem: Environmental > Terrestrial > Soil > Riparian zone | place: USA: Utah | collected... | reverse complement strand
TTGTTCGCTTGGCACGAATGCCAGGTTCTATCCATGGGCGGGGTAATTTTTTTCGATGATCGTCAGGCTGGGCCAGAAGCAACCGGATTGGGGCATACACCTGCACTGTGGTTCCGAATTCCTGTCGCTTCTCGATACGCCGAATCGTCCGGCAAACGTGATACTTTACGCGCATGCGCCAATCTTCGACTTGCTCCGCACGGTCGACGTCATGATTACCCACGGCGGGCTGGGCACGCTAAAGGAATGCTTCGAGTTCGAGGTGCCGATGGTCGTGTGTCCGTGCAAGTGGGATCAGTTCGGAAATGCGGCCCGGGTAAAAACGCTCGGGATCGGGGTGTCATTGCCGGTCCGCCGAGTCACGGTGGATAAGCTAGAGTCGGCTTGTCACTCATTGATGCACTCCGATCATACCACCGCATTTCGAACCGCGAAGGCAAATGACACCACGTCCCTGTCGGTTGCCGCTGCTGTTGACCAATTACAGGCTTGGGCCAAGCCCGTTGCCACGTAAGCGTAGCGGATGGCGCCATCTAAAGCGTGATACGCCCTCGCTGACGGTCCTGCCGAGTAGAATACCGCATCAAATCACTCAATGATCCTCCTTCTGCTTCAAGCGTTTCGCGGATGGTTTCGCCGCCCCAGTTTTCCTCTCATCAGCATATTTATCGTGGCGACGGCAGTAGCCGTCCAGGTCGTGATACTGGCGCTTGGCAATGGCATCATCGAGCGGGCACCATCAGGCGCAAATCAGGCGAATCTGTTCATGATCTGGAGTTCGCTTCCCGAGGGCGAACTGGCTTACGCTGACTACGAGGACATCAAGCGCGAGAGCAAGATGCTGGCAGATGTTTTCGCTCTCACGCGAGTTTCCAAGGCCGCAGGACTGGTTGAACGCACCCGCAGGGATGTAGCCTGCTGTGCGGTTTCGGGTAACTACCTTCGAGCACTGGGGCTGAACGCCTTCTCGGGGCGCTTTATCGATGAAAAAGACGACCTGCCGGGGGCGGCTCCTGTGGTGATAATTTCCACGGAACTTCAAACGGCACTTGGAATCACCATCGGATCCCATTTGAAGCTCAATCTGGTGAGTTTCGAGGTTGTGGGTGTTCTGCCTCCGGATTTCCGGCACGTCGACAATTTGGACACGATCGACGCGCTCATTCCGATTAGCCAAGCCAGCATTTTCCGCTCCAAAGCCTCGTTCAGCAATCGAGGTATTCAATGGCTGTCGGTCGGCGGCGTTCTCCGGGACGATTCCTCGCCCAACAATCTCGAGCATGAACTGACCGGGCTAGCGAAGGAGTTGACCAAACAGCATCCGGCGTCGAACTATGGAGTCTTGCTGGGAGCGAGGGACATTCGCACCTATCGATATCTGCGCAATCCTGTCGCCCGCATCGTCGTTTCCTTGCGCATCGTTGGCTGGATCCTGTTCACGTTGGCCCTGATAACTTTCACGGGGATAACCTTGGTCCGGACATTGCTGAGACGGGGTGATCTCGGAACAATGACCGCACTGGGCGCCGGTCCATTTCGGGTCGCCGCGCCCCCGCTCTTCGAGCTGATCGGCGTAGTCGTTCTGTCGACGATCGCCGGCGTTTTCGGAGCCCAAGGCCTGATCGTCGCCATGAAGCAAGATTCTCTGCTGGCGCAGTGGATACGGACCGCCGAAATACAGATTGATGCCGCATCTATCGCGCGGGTCGCGGCGGTTGTCGCGGGATATGTTGTCGTACTTATTGTTATTCTGGTCCTGTGGACTCACCGGATATCACGGACGCATTTGGCTTTGATGCATTCGAACGCCAACGTGCGAGTGGCCTTATTCGCGCTGCCGGTCGCGGGCCAGTTGGCTCTCAGCATAACGCTGATCGCGCTGGGCCTGACGGCGGCGGGAGTGCTCTGGTCGCGGAGCCGAACCGTCTACCCGTTTTACAGCCGCGGTCTCGTTTTCATGCCGCTGAATCTTCGCGAGCTGGGCAAAGCTACCAGTGATACCCAATCGAGAGTTTTCCTGGCTCAAGTCCTCGATCAGATCAGAGCTACACCAGGCGTCGAAAGCGTCAGCGCGGCGAGCAGCTTTGTTCTCAGTGGGACTGCGTGGACGAACCTAATTGTGGATGGAATTGATCCGAGTGCCTCGGCCGATCACAATTTCAGTCTCTATACGACGATCGCCGGTGACTGGTTCCGGACAAATGGTGTCCCGCTAATCACCGGCCGCGGCATTAGTATTGCGGACATTGAACATAATGCGGCCGTGGCTGTCGTCGATCGTGCCGCCGCGACACGCTTCTGGCCCGGACAATCAGTCATTGGGAAAACATTTCGACCATGGCCGGAAAGCGACGAACTGGAAATCGTAGGAATTGTCGAAAATCTCCCAGTCAAAGGAGCGGCAGAATTTCGGCCGCGAGTCTATCTCCCGCTCTTCAGAGCGCCCGACCGGGTGCTATTCGTCACCATTCACACGTCCATCGATTCAGACGGATGGCGGCAGCAGGTGGGGCGCTCCCTGGCCGGTTTATGGCCATATGATTCACCGCCACCCATGTGGAACGTGGAAGACCAGATTGCCAGGACCACTACCGATCTCAAGAGCGTGGTAAGAATCGTCTTCATGCTCACCGCTCTTTCCCTCCTAGTGAGCTGCATAGGCTGCTATTATGTGGCGGCGTTCGTCGCTTCCGCTCAAACAAGGAACAGCGCCATCAGGCTGGCACTTGGCGCGACACGTCGACAAGTAGCCACTGAAGGATTGCGGCGTTTTGCCTTCCCGATTGCCATGGGCCTGGTCCTCGGTGTCGTCTTTGCTTGGCGGTTGGGGCGAGCGCATCTCACGATCGGCAGCGAGGAATTGAACGCCAGTCTCGTTGCGGTACTCGTCTCAACCGTTTCGGTCTTGGCTCTGGCGTGCAGTGGAATGCTGGTGGCATATCATCGAAGCACGCGGGGCATATGGAGCCGGTTTCGCGAAAGGCTGATGTGATCGTTTTGCCACCTTCCCTGTTTTCCAGCCGCTTCAACCAGCCGGCATGGATCAAACCAATTTCTCTCACGAGTGTGAGTGAAATCGCGCTCAAGTTGACGTGTCGCCCATGAAAGATGCCACACCCTCTCCGCCCAGGATCGGCTTCGTCGTCTGGCCCGAAAAAGGCCATATCTACCCGACCATGCACTTGGCCCGGATTCTCCAGGAGCGCGGGGTACAGATCTACTATTTTGGGAAGGAAATAGGGCGCTCCATTGTGTCGGAGCAGGGATGGAGTTACGAACAGTTAGGTCCCGAACCGGAAATGATAAGCGCGTTGGAAAACCAATCGGACCACGAGGCTCGGGCCAGCATAGAACTCCTGATCGCCAACTTTTCTCGGCGCCTGCGCGAAATAGGAATAACGGAACTGTTCGTTGATCCACTTTGTCATCAGGCAGCAATCGCGGCACTCCTCGTGGGCGTGAGGGTCAAATATGTATGGGTGTTCAATCCGCCATACTGCCGGACTGCCTACGCACCCTTTGGATCATCGCTTGTTCTTTACCGCAACCCCGTGGCCCGCGTCGCGCCGCGCCTGCTGTGGGCTCCCGTTATAATCGCCCTGCGGTACTACGCAGTCCGGAGCAGATTCATGAAGCAGTCGCTGTTCCGAGTTATAAACAACCTGCTCCGGGAATACTCCGCACGTTTCAACCGCCCGATGGTGCTTACCTCGTACGGGTACCGCCTCGACCTACCATCGGTGGTCTGCGGTCCGGAGGTCTTGAGGCCATGTCTGGACAGCAACGTTAGCTATCTCGGACTGGGCGTGGACTCCCGGAGGGCGGAACAATCAGTGACTGTCGCGGGGGACCGGCCTCTGATTTATTGCTCCTTCGGCGGCAATTTTCCCCGATATAAACGGGCGCTGCAGACTATGCTCCATGTCACGGCGACCGCGGGACAAATGCCCGATTTTCACTTTATCGTGCAGGTGCCGCCCGAGTTCATTGAGAAACTGCCGGCATGCCATCCGAATCTGAGCGTACTGTCGACCGTGCCGACGCTCGCTTTGCTGAAGCGTGCCAAAGCGGCCGTCATCCATGGTGGCTACGGAAGTATCAAGGAATGCATATACTTTGGAGTCCCGATGGTGATCTTGCCCTTTGCTTTTGATCAACCGGCTAATACCGCATTGCTGATCCGCCACGGCGCGGCGATTGGCCTCTCGCCGTCCCGTGCCAATCCCGATCGTCTCAGCGCGGCTCTGCGGCATGTCATTCATGACTCCGAGATCGGCAAGGCGATCGCACATCTACGCACCCAAAGCCTCGCGCAGGCTGATTGCGATCTCCACTTTTCTGAGTCGATCGCTGGTACAGTTCCGTTGATTGCCGAAGACGGTTCAGCGCCAAGGCAGTCGGTCGTTTGATCGCGGCATCGTCCCCCATGCGACAACTCGACGGCTTTACCACGTTCATCAGTGTGCCCATCAGAGCCGTCCCGATCGCCGCTCTATGCCCGTTGCCCCTTCATTGCCCGTCGGCCCATCATGTAGTTGTCGAGTTGCGGTCCAAATACCAGCCGCAACAATTTTCGCAGAGGTCCCGTCCGGAAAGGTCGAACGGAAATGCTGTCACCGACTGTTGCTCTTTCGTCACCCGGTACGTAAGAATGAAAGCCGTCGACGAGCAGCTTGAATCCGGCTGTCGCTCCGTCTGGTGGTACATGCACCACGGATTTCAAACCGTGCGCCCACCATATGTACTTGTACCTCATAAAGTGCAGATACATGAATTCCCTGGAGCCATCTAGGCTGTTGAACAGCCGGCCGTCGGCGTAGTACCAAACACCGGGAAACACGAACTTGCCATTCGTCCATGGTTGATATGGCGACAGCGGCGTACTGTACGACTCTTTGGCATATACATTTTCGATACCATAGTGTCCGTTGTTTTCATCCAGAAATTGGTATTCTCGGCGTTCTATTTTTCGGCGCCATTGCTCAGAGCTCTGATACTTCTCGGCCAGCTCGCGGGTGTTGCGAAGGAACGTAAGATGTCCCGAAACGTGGGCTTCGCTGAATGTGATCAAGTCATGATCGAGAACATCCGACGTCAGGAACGCGCGCACATTTCCATAAATCACGTCGATGTCGCCGAAACCCCAATAGTGATAACCCTCAAAATATTCGCGAAACACATCCCCGAAGGCGAACCTGAAGTCACACAGTTTGTATGGCTTGGCCGGTCCGTTCCGAACCCTACATCTGTCGCGGATGAGCTCCGCACAGCCGCGCCACTCCATCTTTTGAAAACGAACGTTTGCTGGTGCGTCGTGCGGCGGACGGCAATCAGTGATGAAAATCCAATCGATCGTGGAATTTCGTCCGCAGGAGGCGAGGTAAAGATGCATCCACGCTGGCCACTTCCCAAAATATGGTACGACAATGCAGATTTTCTTCATCTACATTCTTGGATCCACAATACGGTTCAAAAGCTTACTCGGATTTTTAATTCGCCGCTGACCACACCTGCCGATCTGAGCCGTACGGGCGTTGGCTTCTTTCCGAATTCGCTACGAACTGACGACCCCGTTGTACCAGTGTCAATCTCGCAGTTGCGAACACCGAGAAAACGGGCACGCCGCAATCCGATCGAGCATTGGATCGGACGAGGTCCGTAGGTGGGCGAAGCCACCAGCTGCTCCTCTCATGACAGAATCTCCATTTTCCATCCAAATTGATCGCATTCGTGCGAGGCTCCGTGTCGCCATCGCAAGTCATCGAGTGGGACAGTTCCTTGCCACCACGTTGGCGTGGCGGCCGAAATCGACGACATTGCGCCAGCTCGGCGCAGGCGGCGCGCTGAGTGTTCGGATTCTGCAGCACCCGCGCAGCGCCAACGGTCGTCTACATAAAGGAGCCATCATACTTAACCACGTGGATGAAGCGGTCAGATTGTTTCCTCCATTGCGGGATCTGTTCTTTCTAATCGAGCGCCACGGATGGTACGGGATAAATAAGTCACGGATCGCAGACATCAAGTTCGTCGAAGACGGTTCCATGCTTGAAGTCAGCCAACGCCTGTTCCCCCGGGCTATAATGCTTGAACTCAGCGGCGCAGATTTTGTCGACGAATCGGTATTCCGGCCGTTGTCAATGCGAGCAGATTATCATGTGATCCAGATATCCTGCTGGAGTCGGCGCAAGCGCATCGAACTGCTGCTGCAGGCCGCGGCTAAGCTGCCTCATTTGTCCTTTGTTCACCTGGGACACTTCGAGCAGGTCGAAACCAGCGAGGCGATCACATACCGGAAGGAGTGCCTCGCCTGGGCCGACCGTTGGTGTCCGAATGTCGCGTTTCCATTTCGGCACGCAGGAAGCAACGCGGATATTCCCACCCGCAAGGAAGAGATAAATGTCTGGCTCAATAGGGCCCAGCTTGGCGTACTCACCTCGGCCGCGGAAGGCGTCAACCGCTTCAAGACCGAATGTCTGGCATCCGACCGGCCATTTCTCGTTCCGTCCGACGCGGTGCATCCTACTCGCAAGCACATAAATCCTCTGACCGGATCTTTTTTCAATCCGACCGCTGATGCTTTGGCGGATGCCATCACGTCCGCTCTCGCCACACGTGAGCAATTTCAGCCGAGGAAGTACCTCTTAGAGAACTCTGGTCACGGGAATTCGCTGCCAAAGCTGAAAAATGCGTTGCGGGAACTGTGTCGCCGTAACGAGCAAGCTTATGATTTTGATAATATTGATTGGGACGGACGAAACGACAATCTATTGTGGGGGCTACCCGCTATCGACTGTATCCGCGGAGTGATGGAACAATTTTCCGCCGTGGATCCTTCGGCGTCCCCACGACCGCGTTGATGCAGCCTGCGCTCGAAAAGCGCTGTCTCTGTCGCTCAGTCCGCTCACATGGAGAACCCGCCGAGCCGCCTTTGACCAGCTTCCCTTTTGTCGTTTATAAAGAACCATGCTGTCTGAAGACGTTCCAGAACACTATCGCCATCGTCAGCCTCGCTTTGTCGAGGCTAAGGTTTTAGTCTCTGTGGGTCGAGATCACCACGGCCGCGATGCGCTTTTAGCCCCGCAAGCCGCTATTGCGTGGAGCCGCATGGTCGCGGCCGCCACCACCGACGGAATCACGCTCCTGCTGATTTCGGCATTCCGTAGCGTGGCCCGCCAAACCGAAATTGTCACTCGCAAGCGGGCGCGAGGCTTCTCGTGGGACGAAATACTGGGATCCAGCGCGTATCCTGGATTCAGCGAGCACCACACCGGGTGCGCCGTCGACGTCGCTTCACCCAAGTGTCCCACTTTGATCGAAGAATTCGAGCATACCCCGGAATTTGCCTGGCTGACCGACAACGCACTGCAGTTCGGTTTTCGCATGTCGTATCCCCGGGACAATCCGCTGGGGGTGATATTCGAACCCTGGCACTGGATGTGGAAGTCCGAGGCCCCTGCTCTCCCGTCGTGATCGGCGACGCTTCGCGTAAAATGTCGCAGAGATCCTCTCCCTTCGTGTGGCGCGGCACTGACTGACATCAGCTCATTTATCGTATCGACCTGATGGATTTCTAGAGCCGGTACCTCACGAGGTGGAGAAATTTACGATTGCTACCGGGGAGGGCCTTTAGCACCCGGCAACCGCGATTATCGCTCTCGTCACGCCCAGCGACAACCGTCAATGCGCTACACCATTGCAGCATGGCCTATACCGTGGACTGTCGCCAGCATTGTCGTTTTCTCTTGGTTGACGCCCTCACTTCCGTCGGGCTTCGACGTGTCTCGCGATCCCGCATTACAGCGCCTCTTGGGCCATGTAACTACCATCGCATCTACCCCCCATCCTATCGGAAGTCACGAGAATCGGCGGGTCGCCACTTATATAGTCTCTCAACTGCGCAGCTTCGGTTTTGAGCCCATCGAATACGAATTCAAGATCCCCGCTGAAAACCAGGCCTTTCTCCAGGCGTCCAAAACACTTTCCGCGCAGGAACCTAATCTCCTGGCTCGCAACATCGTGGTACGAAAGCAGGGCACGAATCGGAACGGTCGATGTGTCGCACTGGTTGCGCACTATGATTCTGTCGCCGCCGGACCGGGAGCAGCTGACAATGCGGCGGCCGTGGCGGCGCTGATCGAAGTCTTCCGAGACCTCTCCTCGTCGCGCCCGGAAAACGATATTGTTGGTATCTTTACGGACGGCGAAGAATATGGCCAAGCGGGCGCGGCGGCCCTTGCTGGTCAAGGCGCATTGATCGACAATATCGGACTCCTTCTGAACTTTGATGCGAGAGGTTCCAAAGGCCCCGTCTTGATGTTCCAGACAAGCCGACGCTACGACGCATTCCTGGCCGGCCTCGCTCAGGCCGACGGGAACGTGGCGGCCTTTTCCATAAGCAGCGTCGTATACGCTCGCATGCCAAACCGGACGGATTTCTCCACCTTCACGCGCGCCGGAGTTACCGGGATGAACTTCGCGATTATTGACGGTGCCAGCCACTACCACTCGCCCACCGATACGGTGGACAATCTGGACAAGGCCACCCTTCGACAAATAGGCTCGCTGATGTCGACCCTTACGACATACTACGGAAATCATCCGCTGACCGTCCCCTCGGATCGGCAATTCGTGTATTTCTCGATTCCACCCGGCAGATTAGTTTACTTCGACACCAGGGTGTTACTTTACGGCGGATTTGGAATGTTCCTCTGCGGAATTGTCGGACTGTCGATTCTCGCGCGGAGAAAGGTCATATCTTGTGGCACCGTTGCCCGAAACGCCGGCGTCCTTTTGCTCACTCTGATTTTCTTTTCAAGCATCGCATGGTGGGCACCGCGCTACGTCTTTCCCGCCGTGGGAATCCGAACCGGTTCCTTCGCGATTATTGGCATCATTTGGGTTGGGGTCTTCCTGTCCGCGTACGTCTACCTGCGGCGGCGTGCGCAATTCACGTCAGTCCTCAGCGCAATCTTTCTGCTCTGGATTCTTGCCGCGGCAATTTGTGGGGCGGCATTGCCCCATCTTGCCCATATCTTTCTCTTCCCTGCGGTTCTCGGCGGCATTCCGTTTTTCATTACCGAAAGGAACAAAATCAGCCCTCTCGGCACGTCTTTATCTGTCGGTTTGCCGATCCTTTGTGCCGTGATCCTGTTCGTGCCTATTCTCTACCTCGTATCCCTTGCCTTGCGCAGCTTCCCCTCCGTATTGCTCGTTCCGGCGAGCTTGCCTCTTCTTCTGCTCATCGCTTGGGGCGATCTGGCATATCGAGTAGCTCGCAACGCGCCTATACCTAGTCCCAATATCCAATGAAAAGCCTGTGGGAGCGCATCCGATCGGATACCCGCATGGCGACCTTCCAGATTCTGAGAGAAACGGGCCTGCGTAAGCGGAAGCTCGTGCTGATCGTGGCCCTTGGCAGCGCGAGCGCACTTCTCCTGCTGATGTTCCCGCTGATCGTGCGTAACGCGTTGGTCGAGTCGATGGGAATCGGGCACGACGCCCGCAGAACTCATTTGCCGATGGCTGCGTTCCTCGCGACCGTGGTGGTCGTTCTCGCGTATGGAGCCGAAGTCCTGCGGTCGTGGTTTGCGACTAGAGCGGGCGAGTTTTGTACGAACGCGCTACGGGGTCGCGTCTATCGGCTGCTCTTTGCCGCGCCGATGGATTATTTTGCCCGGCGCGAAGGCCGCGATCTCGTCGCCACCTTAAACGTCGACTTCCGCGAAGCGTCGGGTATCATCGATGATGTTACGACGCCGCTTATAGAGGCGTGCCGGGTCGTTCTGGCCATAGGCGTTCTTCTTGTACTCAGCCCCAAAGTTGCCTTTGCGGCGCTCGCTCTGTTACCGCTGGCCATTCTTCTGGCAGGTCTGATGGCCAGGAGCCTTAAACCTCTCTGGGGGCGACTCTTCGATCTGAGGTCCAAAGGGGACAGTCGGCTGGCCGAAATCGTGGAAGGCATCCGAGTTGTCCGGGCGTTTCATGCCGAGGAGCACGAATTGATGCGACTCATGCCGACCTATCTCGAGGCGGCAGCGGTACAGCGCCGCGCCGATCTCCTGATGCAACTTTCCGCCGCGCTGGGGGGAGCCCTGGCGGTTTCCACCAATCTTATTGTCTCTTTTGTCGGTGCTTCGATGGTCGTCGCTGGTGTCGTCACGCTTCCGGACGTGATCGCTCTCCAAGTGTACTTATTCAT
>Ga0190271_10003202_pt1 | contig 10201 bp, 7 predicted proteins | sample Popmic356T_FD_133747 | JGI IMG/M metagenome (GOLD analysis project Ga0190271, IMG submission 133747) | Populus adjacent soil microbial communities from riparian zone of Weber River, Utah, USA - 356 T | ecosystem: Environmental > Terrestrial > Soil > Riparian zone | place: USA: Utah | collected... | reverse complement strand
TTTTTTGGCTTCGTAGGGATTGTCAAGGATACCCATATCGGCAAACACGACCAAAAAGGAATTCTGATCAAAAAACAGCCGTTGCTCGAAATTGACATAACCGAAGCTCTTCGCATAAAAATACTTCTCGTTGAATCCCCGGATGCTTTTCAGCCCTCCCAACCGAAACAGTTCATTCAAAAACAGGTTTTCATTCTCCATAAAACCGGCCACGCCCCTGATCCACATTCCCCAGGCCGGTTTGATGTAAAAGTGCTTTTCACCGGAAAACCAGCCTTGGTATTGGGGAGTGGATAGGTCCAGCCCCGCGTATACTTCTTCAGGCAGTCCGGTATTTTCAAGAATCTTTTTGTTGCCCAGGGAAAATTGTCCCTGAATCCTCATCCCCCGTCGGGGAGACACAGGAGAATCCAGCTTATCCCAATCCACACCAATCCCATACTGATTCCATCGGTAGTCAATGGCCGAGGGCAGCGTTTGATCCGTGTCAAACTCCCCCACCGAAATCAAATCTCCGGCCTGCCTCCGGGTGAAAAAATTGAAATATCCGGCATCTGATATCCGATATCCAAAATCCAACTCAAACGTCCGGTTGACAAAGCTAGAATCCTGCTTTAGCAGCGAAAAGCCGACTTCTACGTCCAGAGGAGACCTGAACACAAATGCTTCCTTGGCATGGATCTCAAGAGATTGTGACTGAATATTGAGCCGCTGCCACTGGATCGAAAAATCACGTCCCTTCCCCGCCAAATGATACAATCGAAGATCTACTTCTCCGGTAATCAATACTTTACCAGGTTCATTCTCATTGGGTAAAAGCCCGATCACCCCGTCAAAAACATTGACTCGCCGGTCCTGAAGTGTAAAAATGGGTTTAGCCTGCTGGGTTTGAAAAGACAATTCCGGCGAACCCGCTAGCGTGAAATACGGCGACCTTCGGATCGTCTGCGCCGATTTGGAGAGTTGCTTTTGGGAAAAAGGAGCTCCGGGACGCAACCCAGAAACCATTTGCAAATACGTGACCTTTGTTTTGCCTTCTCCCGCGATCTCCAGGCTGTCCCAGGTGATAAAAGGGCCCGGGTCGTAGTCCATCCGTCCATAGAGCAAGCTGTCTCTGATTTGCAGACTGTCAAGTTTCAGTTCAGCGAAGGGATAGCCGGAGTCTTCTGCCAGCTCAAGGCATTTCTCCATCCATTGATACGGAGCAGCATAGGTTAGCTCCGGCCTCCCGAGGCGATCCGGAAAAGACTCGGGCACATTTCCCAATTTAATTTCGGACCAGCGAAAGAGCCTTCCAGGCTCCCAGCTGAGTACCAGTGTGTCGGTTTTGTATTTCTCAATAAAGACCCCTTCTAAAAACCCCTGGCTTTGAAGGACTTTAGAAACCGAATCGGCCAGGTGTTCGGCCTGGCTTTTCTCCGAGAAATCGTGGATTTCCTTCCCCCCTGCAATTTCCGAATCTTCCCAGCAGACTCTAAATACCGTCTGTCCAAGACACGCAGCCTTTCCAAAAGTCAGTAAAAGTAAGACCGTCAAAAACCGGGACTTCAAGGCACAATTGGGGATTGATTATATTCGCAAGTTAATCGAATTCACTTGGCAGGCATCTACATCCACATTCCATTTTGCAGGCAGGCTTGTCACTATTGCGACTTCCACTTCAGTACCAATCTGAGCGGCATCGACACCCTTGTGGCGGCGATCGCGGAGGAGATCGCGCTGCGAAAAGAATTCCTCCTCGGCCAGACCGTCGAAACCGTTTATTTTGGAGGAGGCACCCCTTCGCTCCTTTCTGAGAAACAGCTGGAATTTTTGCTGGCAAAAATCCATGACAATTTCGCCTTGGATCTGAAAGAGGTCACACTGGAAGCAAATCCAGATGATCTCTCGGAGGAAAGTTTGAACAGCTGGAAGTCACTGGGCATTGACCGACTCAGTCTGGGAATACAGAGTTTTCAGGAGGAAGTGCTTCGGTTTTACAATCGGGCGCACTCTGCCAAAGAGGCCTTAGAGGCCATTTCTTTGGGCAGAAAAGCGGGATTCGAAAAGTTCTCCATCGATCTGATTTACGGTTTTCCGCACACTGACCATTCGCTGTGGGAAAAAGACTTGGCGGAAGCGCTGCGTCAGGATCCCGGTCATATTTCTGCTTATTCACTCACGGTTGAGCCAAAGACCGCTTTAGGGAAATGGACTGAAAAAGGCAGATTTCAACCCGCAGACGAAGATTTTGTCGCCGAGCAGTTTGAATGGCTCCAGGAGCAGACCGATAAAGCCGGGTACATCCAATATGAGATTTCAAACTTTGGAAAGCCGGGGCAATTTGCGTTGCACAACACCAACTACTGGAAAGGCATTCCCTATCTAGGTCTTGGCCCAAGCGCCCACTCTTTTGACGGAAAAAACCGCGGATCAAATCCCCCCACCAACCCAGGCTATATCAAATCTATCGGGATGGGGAAAATCCCCTTCGTATCAGAAATCGCCACGGTTGAAGATCAGGTCAACGACCGGATTTTGACCGGATTGCGGACGGTTTGGGGTCTTTCCCCGGCAGCGCTTTCCGAGGACTTTGGCGTTTCGCTTTTGGAAAGCAAGTCGAAGGAGATCGACAAATTAGAAAAGCAGGGTTGGCTGATTTGGGACGGTAAAATCCTATCTTTGACCAAACGGGGAATGCTGCTGGCTGACAGTATCGCAGCCGAACTATTCATCTGAATCCATGAGTTACAATTCCAATCCAGGCAGAAAAAGAGAGGCAGCACCGCTGGAGGCCGCATTCAATGAACTCCTGAAAGCCTACCGGCTCGAGGACAAGTTCAAAGAAAAACAACTGATCAGCAGCTGGGGGGAAATCGTCGGCAAGACGATTGCAGATCGCACGTCCTCTGTCTTTATCAAGGATAAAAAGCTTTTTGTAAAACTCACTTCAGGTCCGGTCAAGAAAGAACTGACGCTCAACCGCTCCAAAGTCCTGATCTTGATCGAAGAAAAAGTGGGAAAAGGTGTCGTGGAGGAATTGATCTGTCTTTGATTTTTTCTTTGCAATTTTTAACTAGGCTTCGCTGACTGAACTCGCAGGTTTTAAGCAGGATTAGTTCAGTTTCAGTATTATTGCCAAATCTTTCTGATGGTCAAGCTACCCCCCATTCATATCGGCAAACTCAGCGTCCTCCTCGCCATTCTCGTTTGGCTTGGCTTGCTGTTTGTAGACTTGGTGAGGCTTTTTGGGATCATCAACGAAATGGATTCGGGCATTTCTGACGAAATCACCTGGATTCTGGAGATTCTCTTTTTCTTCACGCTATATGGGTTTTACAATTATTCCGTCGGCAAAAACATCCAGGGCGACTTTGTAAATCTCCTTTGGCGAGCAGCATCCACAGGCATCTTTGCCACTGGGATTGCCGTGATCACAGAGCTTTTTTACATCTCGATGGGAGACAGCAAGCTAGCGACAGAACCATTTCTCAAAAATTTCTTTTACCACGTAAATTTTGCCCTGACGGCGATTTTCCTGATTTCGTCAGCGTTGCTTTGGAAGCACCTGATCCTGTATCAAAAAAATAAAAAGGTCGTCCAACAATGGCAGACGTTCGAATTTGCCATGCTGTTGGCGATGTTCTTTGTCTTTTTCAACAAAAACAACTTCGACTACAGCTTCCTGTTTGCGATGGTCATCCTGTTTGCGATCACCATCGTGCTATCAGGCAACCTCAAGTGGATTCCTTACCTCACATTCAAGGAAAAGTGGAAGTCGCTGCTTTTCCTTTTCTTGATACTAGTCTGCACCGGCTACCTATTTAGACGGCTATTGGCCTATGGAGAGGCCGAAATCTATCAGGTCAATCTGACGGACAACCTGTTCCTGATGGCCCTGTTCATGTTTATTTTTACCTACGCGCTTTTCAGCTTTTTGGTCACGCTATTCAACCTCCCTACTTCCTCGGTGTTTGAGCAGAAGCTGACCGAAGCGATCAATTTTCAGCGTCTGAGCCAATCGATTCAGCCAGATGACGACGAAGAGCAGGTCTTGGATATCCTCCTTGACAGCTGCATGAGCGCCTCTTACTCCGACGGAGCCTGGATAGAAATCAATCCTGAAGGCCAAAATGAAGGTATCAATCAGTTGAGATTTCTGGATGAAGCAACCAAAGGAGAACTCTCCGAATTGATCAAAACCCAAAAGTCAGCCATTGGTTGGGCATCCACTGACCAGCCGGAAATGCTTCAACCGCTGCTGGTTCGTCTGGAACATCCCCGATACGAATCGACGCTTTTGATCCCGCTGGTGATCAATAAAGTCGCAATCGGCCGCATGGTGCTGTGCAAAGAAGTCCGGGACGGGTTCAACAAAGAGATGGTCAACATCATAAGTACCTTTGTTCGGCAGGCTTGTATCGCCGTTGAAAATCACAGGCTATTGAACCAAGCCATCCAAAACGAACGATATCAGGAAGAGCTCAAGATCGCCCAGCGCGTACAAAAAGCCCTCCTTCCCGCCAAATTGGACCATCCGGATCAGTTCGACATTTGCGCGTTTTCCAACGCCGCGGATGAAGTCGGTGGGGACTATTACGACACTTATAAGCTCGACGAAAACCGGTATGTGCTGATCATCGGGGACGTGTCAGGCAAGGGAACTTCGGCGGCATTTCACATGGCGCAGATGAAAGGCGTGTTCCAAAGTCTGATCCAGCTCAACCTCAGCCCCGCCCAATTCATGATCAAGGCCAACTCCGCCCTCAGCAAATGTCTGGAAAGGAACCATTTTATCACAGCTTCGATTTTCCTGATCAATATCGCCGAACAGAAAATCTGTCACTCCCGAGCTGGGCACGTGCCCACCTTATTTTACAAAGCCAAAGAAGCCAAATCAGACTATTTGTTTTTCGACGGATTGGGATTGGGGATTTTAAGAAACAAGCAGTACGAAAATCACGTTCAGGAAGAAACCTTTACCTATGAGTCGGGAGACATCTTGGTATTGATCACGGATGGAATCGTAGAGGCCAAAAACCAAAAGGGTCAGCAATTCGGATTCGAGCGAATCAGAAGTCTGGTGGAAATCCACCACACCAAAAGCCCAAAAGAAATCCAAAACCAACTTATCGATTCACTTCACGTCTTTGTAGGAGGTGATGGCATGATCGAGGACGACTATTCGATGATGGTGGTAAAGTTCCAAAATTCCCTAGCCCAAACTAATCAGTAAAAGAATCCGTAAGCCATGCTTCGACTGGAAAAAACAAAAGAAAATCAAAGTGACATCCTAAGCCTATTTGGAGAAGTAGATGCCAGCAACTCCGTGATTCTGGACGAAGCGATTCAGGAACTCGTAGCCTCTGGCACAAAATCTCTCGTCATTGACGGCAAAAATCTAGAGTACATTTCCTCTGCAGGATTGGGCGTGTTTATGTCCTATCTGGAGGATTTCCAAGATCAGGAGATCAGCATGAAAATCTGCGAACTTACCCCACGGGTATTTGAGGTATTCAGGATACTGGGATTGGACCAATTGATCCCAATCTATCCGGACAGAGCGGCAGCATTTGCAGAATAACATGAAGTACAGACTAAACATCTCCTGCCAAACTTCGGCTCTTTCGGAACTGAGAGCGTTCCTCCAGCAGTCGCTGGGTGGAGCCACTTTGGACGAAATCGAAAAACACCAGGTCACCCTGGCGGTGGAAGAAGTCTGTGCAAACCTGATCATTCACTCTCACCGATGCAATCCACAGGACGTCATCCATCTGGAAATCATCGATTCTGACGAAAAGTTGATTTTTGAAATTACCGACCAAGGGGAAGCCTTCAACATTCTGGATTACGAGGTTCCTGACCTCAAAAAAGTCATGGTGGAAAAACGCAAAGGCGGCTTAGGCATCATTTTGGTTAAGAAGATCATGGACGAAATCGAATTTGAATCTAAAAATGGCGTCAATACCTGCCGGCTGATCAAGTGGTTTCGATCCTAATTTTGGTTAAATGCCCGGCCAATAAGGCTTTCACCCCGAATTACTGATAAATTTGTAACATTGCACTTTAAATCGGCTATCCAGTACATGAATCACCGAACCGTTTCGGCCTTTGTAGTCACTCTTCAAGTTGCATTCCTGCTAAATCTTCCGCTTTCGAGCCTTGCTCAGAGCGCCAATGAAGCCCTGCTCACAGTCGGCGGAAAACCCGTGGACAAGGACGAGCTCGTATATCTACTCTCCAAGGGAAAAAGTTCCGACACACAGACCTCCGGGGTCAGTCGGGAGGAATTTGAGGAAAATCTGGAACTATTCATCAACTACAAGCTCAAAGTACGCGAGGCTGAAGCCTTGGGGATGGAAGAAACTGAGGAATTTTCCAGAGAATTTGGCTCGTTTAAGGAGACTCTGATCTACCCCTATCTCATCAAAAATTCCCTGGAGGAAGGAGAACTTCGCAAGGCTTACTCCCGGATGCAGGAGGTGGTGCGTGCAAGTCACATCCTGTTCCAATTCCCCCCCAATGCCAGCACGGAGGACAGTCTGATCGTGTTGAAGATGGCCTTGAAAGTAAAAGGTGAAATCGAAAACGGGGGCGATATCAACGAACTCGCAGTCCAATATTCCGACGACCCTTCGGCCAAAGTCAACAAAGGCGACCTGGGATACTTCACCGGTCTCCAGATGGTGCAGCCTTTTGAGGATGCGGCCTATACTCTTGAAGCCGGACAGGTTTCTGATCCAGTATTGACTAATTTCGGCTATCATATCATCAAAGTGCAAGATCGCCGACCTAATCCGGGGCAGGTGAGTGTTTCGCATATTTTGGTACGCTTTGACGCGGCAGACCTAACGCAGGAAGAAAATGCCCGACGAAAAATCTCCGACATCTATGCCGAAATCCAGAAAGAAAACACCATCTGGGAAGACATCGTCAAGACCTACTCCGAGGATCCAGCCACCAACCAGCGGGGAGGAATTCTTCCTTGGTTCGGTGTGGGAAGCATGATTCCCGAATTCGAAATGGGAGCTTTTTCCCTTTCAGAGGTCGGTGAGGTATCACCTCCGCTCAAGACGCAATACGGCTATCATATACTTCGCCTGGAGGAGAAAAAACCCATCGCTTCTTTCGAAGAAATGGAAGAAAGTATCCGCTCCAAAATATTGCGAGATTCCCGGTCTGGAATGATCCACTCGCAGGTCGTATCAATCCAAAAAGCCCGTTACGGATACGTGGAAGACGAGACTTCTGTCCGCAGCTTAACCCAGGCTCTGAATCCTGTACCCAAGGCAAATTTTGCCACCACGATCAGTGGCCAATCCCTGGGCCAGTCTCCGTTGTTTACCCTACAGGGCAAAACTTACGTGGTGTCCGATTTGGTAACCTATATGAATGGGGAGGAAATAAGTCCGAAAATCAAGGGAGGTACGTTTGACATCTGGTTTGACCGATTTGTTGCAAAAACGTTGGCTGAGGCTGAGGAAAGCGACATCGAAGCGACTAACAAAGAATACCAAATGCTGCTTAAAGAATACCGCGACGGCATTTTGCTATTTTCCCTGATGAATCAGGAAGTTTGGGAAAAAGGGATCTCCGATTCCCTGGGCCAAGTCGACTTCTACCGGCAAAATATCGATCGCTATCAGTGGAAAAACCGCGTAGAAGCTTTCGTCGTCAAAGTCTTGGACCCAAGCCATACCGAAGCCGCCCGCAAGGCGCTCCAAGGCAATGGCTACAATCAGGAGTCAATCCAAAAATTCGAAGCGGATTACAAAGCGAACGCCACCTTGGCCTATCAGACCGAATCGGGCGTGTTCGAATATGCAGATCACCCGGTGCTTTCCAAGATTGACCCGCTGCTTTCTTATCAGGAAGTCCAACTGGATGGCTCCTTGTATCTGATCTTGATCGGACAAAAAACGCCCGCCAGCCCGCGCAAATTTGAAGAGTCTCGGGGACTCGTCGTCCGGGACTATCAAGAATATCTCGACAAAAACCTGGTCGAATCCCTCAAAATCAAATACCCCGTCCAGATCAATCCTCAGATTAAAGAAGAGGCATTTCTGGCACTGAATCAATAACTAAACGACGCCCTTCTGAGGGAGTAAAAGATTACCAAAACCCCATGAAATTTCTAAACCGACTTATTCTCAGCCTTTTTGGAGCGATGGCTCTGAGTCAGACTTTTGCTCAGGAAACCCCGCCCTCCGGACAGGTCTTGGATAAAATCGTCGCCAAGGTGGATAACAACATCATCCTCGAATCGGAGGTCCAGCAAATGTACATGGAAGCTTTGGCACAAGCACAGCAGGGGATGGAATCGCCCACCCGGTGCGACGTGTTTGAAAACCTCATGATCAACAAGCTGATGGTAGCCAAAGCAGAGATAGACTCGGTGATGGTCACGGATGCAGAAGTGTTACTTCAAACGGAAAACCGCTTCAATTCAGTACTCCAGCAGTTTGGAGGGGACGAAAGCATGCTTATCCAAGCGTACGGAAAAACTGCCGAACAATTAAAAGGCGAACTGGAAGACGTCATCCGGGAGCAGATGATCGTCTCAAAGATGAGGTCTAATATCACCGAAGGCATGACCGTTTCTCCGGCGGACGTGAGGGCATTCTACAACAGTATCCCGACAGATTCTCTCCCGCTGTTTACCTCTGAGGCTACGGTGGGTCAGATTGTGAAAAAGCCGGAAGTCAGCACCAAAGTCAGAGACGAAATCGTTGCACAACTCAAGCAGTTTAAGCAGGATATTCTGGACGGAAAAGCAGACTTTGCCGACTTGGCTAAAAAATACTCCGAGGATCCGGGATCAGGAGCTCAGGGCGGTGATTTGGGCTTCTTCCGAAGAGGTGAATTGGCACCGGAGTACGAGTCAACTTCGCTAGGCTTGAGACAGGGAGAGATCAGCGATCCAGTCGAAACCCAGTTTGGCTTTCACATGATCCAGCTGCTCGAGATCAACGGAAGCACTTACAACACCCGCCATATCCTCCGCATACCAAAGGCTACCGAAGAAGACATTCTTAAAGCCGAACTCTACCTCGACAGCTTGAGAAAAGAGATCGAAAATAACAAGATTACCTTCGCAAAGGCAGCAAAAGAAAACTCTGAAGACAGATCAACTTCTGACAATGGAGGCTTTTTCACAGATCCCTCAAACAACTCAAACAGGCTGTCGCTGAGAACTTTGGAAGACCCAGTACTCTATTTCACAATCGATACCATGGCCGTAGGAAATATCACCAAGCCGATCAGATTTGAAGATCCCCGTGAAGGAACCAAGGTCAGAATCTTGTATTACCACGCAAAATATCCGGCACACCGGGCAAATCTCGAAGACGACTACGAAAAAATGAAAGCGGCTACCCTGCGTAGAAAAGAGGAAGATATGCTTGAAAAATGGTTTATTACTGCCAAAGAGGATGTGTTTATCGACATTGATCCGGCGTATGACCGATGCAACGTACTGCAGGGAAAATAAGGATCAGCCCCAGACCCAACAAAATGCCCCGAATAAGTCCAGTAACTTATTCGGGGCATTTTGTTTTTGCGGGTAGATGGGTGCTCTTGAAACGTTGAGCACTGCTGGGCTCCAAAGGCCAATTCATTATTCGTCCTTCAGCAACCGATATTCGACAATAGTTGGTCTAAAAGCGGTACAAAAATTCACTTACCTCAAATCAATTACCTCAATTCCCGGATACTTTTTTGGATCAAAAACAAAATAATCCGCGGGCAGACTCGGAGCAGCTTTCAGGCCTTTGAAGGAATAAGAAAACATCCCGCCCTGTCCGTCCAGCATCTCCCAACCAAGCAGATCCTTGGTTGTCTTATCCACCATCAGCTTGACCTGCTTGAAAGGCGCGTTGGATTTCAGCGCTGTGAGCTCAACCACATTCACGGCTTTTCCCTGATAGGTCTTATCCGCTAAAAGCTTGTAGTTAAACCCATTTTGATACATCTTATAGACGTTGGATGGCGTCAACTCTCCTTCCATCTGAGCGGCATCATTGATGGTCACTTCCTTGTAGGTTGCTGTCTGGATGTACGTCCAGACAGTTTTCCCGTCGTTATAGATTTCTTGATCTGGAAGCTTAAGACGGTATTTTTCCCCAGTGACTGCGATCTCGCCTGACTGACGATCACCGGTACCTCCACCGTCTTGGTAGGTGTAGTCAAAGCCGGCTGTGAAGCCTTTCATGCTTTGGTACTT
>Ga0190271_10003201_pt1 | contig 10201 bp, 9 predicted proteins | sample Popmic356T_FD_133747 | JGI IMG/M metagenome (GOLD analysis project Ga0190271, IMG submission 133747) | Populus adjacent soil microbial communities from riparian zone of Weber River, Utah, USA - 356 T | ecosystem: Environmental > Terrestrial > Soil > Riparian zone | place: USA: Utah | collected... | reverse complement strand
TGGGCGAAGGCGGGGAACATCCGCAGCGCCTCCTCGACCGCGCCGGGAATCAGCGAAGGGTCGTCGACCAGCTGCTGGCGCTGATCCGGGTTTTCCATCAGCGCCCGCATCGCGCTCGAGTAGGTCGCCTTGGTGCTGTCGTTGCCGGCGGCGACGAGGAGGAAGAAACCCATCACGATCTCGTGTTCCTCCAGCTTCTGGCCTTCGACCTCGGCGTTGACGAGGACCGTGGTCAGGTCGTCGGTCGGGTTCTCCCGGCGCTCGGCGATCAGCTCGCTACAGCGGGCGAAGATCTGTTGCACCGCCTCCTGGATCGTCTCTTCGACGTTCTCGACGTTGGGGCTGTAGTCCGGGTCGTTGGCGGCCAGCGCCATGTTCATCAGCTCCGCCCAGGTCGCGTCGTCCTCCTCGGGAATGCCCATGAAGCTGCCGATCACCCGCGAGACGGCGGGCTGGGCGACGGTGGTGACGAGGTCGCAGGTCTCGCGATTCTCGAGTTTGTCGAGCGTGCCGGTGACGATCTCGCGGATCGCCTCCTCGTGCGCCGCGATCCGCTTCGGGGTGAAGCCCGCCTGGAAGAGCGCCTTCAGCCGGTCGTGCTTGGGCGGGTCCATGCCGATGAACATCGCCCGCGCCAGCTCGATCGGGAAGACCTCGTCGATCACCACCACGCCGCCGCGTTCGGAGGAGTAGGTCTCCCAGTCGCGGCTGATCTTGTGGACGTCGTCGGCCAGGGTCACCGACCAGAAGCCCTTCGCCTGCGGCAGTTCGGTTACTTCCGAGGTCCAGTGGACGGGGCACTCGCTGCGCATCCGCTTGAACAGCTCCAGCGGCGGCCCGTTCTCCCAGTGCTCGCGCTCGAGCACCAGAGCGTCCTCGACGTTCCCTTTCCCCGCGGCGATCTCAGCTTGGTCCGGCACGCCGCGCAAGCATACTGGCTGGCTGGCCAGTTTTGTAAGAGGCGGTTGGAGGCGGCTCTTGCTCAGCCGCCTCCGGGCTGCCTAGAACGGCGCCTTCTCCCGAGCCGACTTGCCGGCCGAGTGGCTCTTGTCGGCGGCGCGCTGGGATTTGCCGAACGACTTGCTCAGCAGGCGGCCGATCGGGCCGGGGGCCTTGCCGCCGGCGCGTTGGCCGAGGCCAAATCCCTTGTCGGTTCCGCGCTTCGCATGGTTGGAGAGGCGGGGGACCAGGAAACCCAGGATTAACAGCAGGACACAGATTCCGACTACGACTCCGATCACCATCTCAGTTCCCCCTTTACCTAGAGCTTCTGCTCTAGATCGTCGGCTTTATTGCCGTGGTGCTGGGCCAGCTCACGCTCACGTTCAGCCCTCTCAGCTGCCTCACGAGCCGTTTCCTCGTGCTCCTGCACCTTGCCGGCGTGCACGTCGGCCTCGTTGCGGTGACCTCCGGCCTGTTCGCTGAGGCGCTGGCGTTCCCGCTCGCGCTGGGCGCGGCGTTTGCGGCCGGCCATCACGGCGAGAACCAGCAGGATTGCGACAACGACGACTATGGCGATGATCAGTCCGGTTGACATGTCCCTCTGAATACCCGCCTGCCAATTGGTAAACCAACCCGATCCGGGTAGCCGGGCGCTGTGTTCGACTGGCTCACCCACGAGGTCTCGCAGAGCGCCGTCACCTATCCCGTCATCGCCTTGGCCTGCGCGACCGATGTCCTCATTCCGCTGATTCCCTCGGAGACGATCGTGATCACCGCCTCGGTCCTCGCGGCGCAGGGGGAACTCTTCATCTGGCTGATCGTCCCGGCGGTCGCCGTCGGCGCCTTGGTCGGCGACAACCTCTGCTATCTCCTCGGGCGCAAGATCGGCGACCCCGTCGCCGACCGGCTCTTCGGGAGCGAGAAGGGTCAGGCGCGGCTGCACTGGGCGGAGCAGGCGCTGCGCCGGCGCGGCGCGATCCTGATCGGCGTCGGCCGCTTCATCCCCGGCGGGCGGACCGCCACCACGTTCGCGGCCGGCACCCTGGAGATGCCCTACCGCCAGTTCGTCGTCGCCGACGCCTTCGCCGCGGTGATCTGGGCCTTCTACGTCTCAATGCTCGGCTACCTCGGCGGCGAGACCTTCAAGGACAGCCTCTGGCTGCCGCTGGCCACCTCCTTCGCCGGCGCGATGGCGGTCGGCGCCGCCTTCGAGGGCTGGCGGCGGCTGCAGGGGCGGCGCGGCAAGGACATCCTCGGCGACGAGCTGCCGGAGGAGATGGCGACTTAGGCACTTGGCCTCGACCTCCGCATTTGCTTCACTTCTCTGACCAGAGAAAGGAGGTGGTCCTAACTTGATTCACATGCTTGATGGGACTCTGGAGGTGCAGGGCCGCTAGGCGCCGCACTGGTTCGGGCGCCCGGCGGAATCCACCCCGGGCACCGGCGAGCGAAGGGAGCCGGGTCTTGTCCCGCTCGGTCGCAGTTCCCCGCGTTCGTTTCTTTGCACCAGGCCGGGGTCGTCCATTGGGCGGCCCCGGCGTTTTTGTGCCTGGGGTGCCGGCTCAGCCGGCGGCGTCGAGGCCGTCCTGGGCTTCGGAGAGGAAATGCGAGGCGATCCGCCAGCGGCGCTGCAGCACCGGTTCGATCGTTTCCGTGCCGCACCCGAGTTCGGAGACGCATTCGCCCCAGTCGTTGGCCCCCTCGATGTAGCGGTTGAAGGCCTTCTCGCTCGGCGTGGCGACCAGGGTGAGGCAGTCGATCTGCAGCTTCCCGATCGGGATCTCGCCATAGGTGGAGCGGATGCCCCGCACCTCGGCCACGTACTGGTCGTAGGTGACGCCGACGGCGAGGCGGCGGCGCAAGCCGTCCATCGAGCCGACGAAGCTGCCGACCTGGCTCTGGCAGGTGCCGCCTGCCGGAGCGCGGCGCTTTACGTCCTTGCCTTGCGAGGGCTGGCGCGCCGCCGGCTTCTCCTTTGCCGCTCCGTCCGAGCGGCTCTTGATCGTCAGCTCCTGAGTCGTGCTCCCGTCGCCTCCGCAACCGCCGAGCAGCAGTGCGCCGAGGATGGCGCCGATCGCAAGCTGCAGCCGAACGGGGTCGAACACGCGCGGCAGTCTACGTCCTGTAGAAACCCGTCCCGTGCGGCGATTCGGGTTCTTCGGCGGGGCGGTCATGGCGATGGTCCTCGCCTGCCTCTGGGCGGCCCCGGCGCCTGCCCGCTCGGCCCCGCACGTGCTGGTCGTCGGCGACAGCCTCGCGGAGCTGACCGAGCCCTACCTGAGCCGCTACCTGCCCGGGGTTGAACTGACGGTCAACCCGGGCGGCGGCTACAACAGCTACCAGGTCTTCGACCTCTTTCAGGAAAGCTACGACCCCTCGGTCGACGTGGTCGTCTTCGACGGAGGAACCAACGACAACCCGTCCTATCCCGAGATCCTCGCGGGCAACCTCGCCAAGGTCGCCGAAACCGTCGGCGACCGCTGCATGGTCGTGCCGACGATCCACGGTCTACACCCGGGCGGCGTCGACGACAGCGGCAAGAACCGGGTGGTCGCCGAATTCGCCGCCTCGCGGCCGGGAACGCAGGTGCCCGACTGGCAGGGGGCGGTCTTCGCCCACCCGGAGCTGATGCAGGCCGACAACCTGCACCCGATCGAAGAGGGCGCCGACTACCGGGCCCAGCTGATCGCCCAGGGGGTCGAAGGCTGCCTCGCCTACGGCCAGGCGGTGGCGACGGCGCCGCCTGAACCGCGCACCGACGTCGAGCCGATCGCCACGGTCGGCCGGCTGCAGGCGCGGCAGGAGATGGTGATGGACGAGGTCACCGGCAACGTCCTGCGCCAGGCGGCCGCTTCGCTGCTCCTCGGCGCCCTGCTCACCCGGTGAGAGCCGCCGGGCCGAAGTGGCAATCTGTAGGTATGGAGCTGCCGCATGAGTGAGGTGGTGATGCCCCGCCTCTCCGACTCGATGGAGGAGGGAACCATCCTCTCCTGGCTGAAGCAGGTCGGGGACGAGATCGCGGTGGGGGACGAGCTGGTCGAAATCGAGACCGACAAGGCGAACATGGCTTACGAAGCGGATGAGGCTGGGACGCTTACTGAGATCTTGGCTCAGGAGGGAGAGACCCTTCCGATCGGTTCTCCCATTGCTCGGATTGGGGATGGAGATTCGGCGAATGGACAGAGCGCTCGGTCCGCGGGTCCTGTCTCCGATACGTCCCCCGCGCCTACCGGCGCGGGTCCCGCATCGTCGCCACCCGCGGGTGAGGCGAAGGAGGCTGACGCCGCGGGTTCAAGCGCTGATGCTCAATCCGAGGACGGGGAGCGGGTCAAAGCTTCTCCGCTTGCGAAGCGCCTGGCTCGTGACAAGGGCTTGGATCTGAAAGACCTACATGGCTCCGGTCCCGGGGGCCGGATCATCAAGCACGACGTCGAGGAGGCGGAGTCGGCAGATCACGCTTCTCCGGGGGGTGACGCAGGTGCAGGTGCCGAGCATCCAGCGCAGGTACCTGCACCTGCGGCAGGACCCGCCGGCCAGCAGCCTTCGTCTGGCACCGCCAAGGGTGAGGTCGAGACTCGGGAGCTGAACAAACTGCAGCAGACCATTGCCCGCCGGATGGCGGAGTCGAAGGCGACTGCTCCGCACTTCTATCTGACGATCGAGGTCGATATGGGGAAGGCGGTCGAGGCGCGGGCGGCGATCAAAGGTGCCACCAAGGAGGGCGATGTGGTGCCGTCGTTCAACGACATGATCGTCAAGGCCTGCGCGATCGCCCTGCGGGAGTTCCCGAAAGCCAACGGTGCCTACCGCGATGGCTGCTTCGAGCTCTATTCGCGGATCAACGTCGGCATCGCCGTCGCCGCTGAGGAGGCCCTCGTCGTGCCGACCATCTTCGACGCCGACAGGAAGGGCCTGCGGCAGATCGCGGCTGACAGCCGCGCTGTCGCCGCCAAGGTCCGCGACGGCTCGGTGACGCCGCCGGAGCTCTCGGGCGGCACCTTCACCGTCTCCAACCTGGGGATGTTCGGGATCGACGAGTTCGACGCGGTGATCAACATGGGCCAGGCGGCGATCCTCGCCGTCGGCGCGATCCGCGAGCTGCCGGCTGTCCGCGACGGCGAGATCGTTCCGGCGAAGCTGATGAAGGCGACCCTCTCCTGCGACCACCGCGTCCTCTACGGCGCCGAGGGCGCCGAGTTCCTCGCCCGGGTCAGACAGCTGCTGGAAGAGCCCGTCTCCCTCGCCCTCTAGTGGTCGAATTCAGCGTCCGCTGAATTCGAGCCCCTATGACGGCCCCAATTCAGCGTCCGCTGAATTCGTCCAGCTCCGGCGGCAGCGCTTTCGGGCCTTCGGGGTACATGTGCCGCAGTTGCTCCTCGCTCATCTCGAGCGTGCTGGTGATCTCTTCCCGCGGTGCGCCGACGACGAGCCACAGCTGGTCGGCTTCGGTGTCGTTGAACAGCTGGCGGTCGGTGTCGGGCTCGACCAGCAGCGTGTCCAGCGGCGCCAGCGTCAGAACCTCGTCGCCGATCCGCACCCGGCCCTCACCCTCCAGAAGCACGTAGAGCTCCTCCTGGGTGAAGTGCCGGTGCCTGGTCGAGGCTTTCCCCGGCTCCAGTCGCCACATCCGCGCCCCCAGCTGCGTGGCCTCGAGCTGCTTGCCGAGATCCGTGTTCGGCGTCTGCATCTGATTCGAAGGCCGCCAAAAGGCATGGGCGGCGCGGAGGAGGCGGTATGCCATTGACGCAAGTATGCCGCGAGAGAGTTGGCACATCTTGCGCGCCACGCGTGCGTCTCGGCCTCCTAGGTTCGCGGAATGCCGAGGATCTGCTGGTCAACCGGTGGGCATCTCTACACCGGGAGGAGCTGCTTAAGAACTGGGATCTTGCAGAGCAGGGGGAGGTGATGGAACACATTGACCCCCTTCCCTAGCATCGCGCTCATGGAGAGAATCGTCCATGTGACTGAGGTGCGCCCCGCAGGGGATCACCGACTTCACCTTGGCTTCGACGACGGGACCGTCGGAGAGGTCGATTTTTCGGGAGAAGACTGGAGTGGAGTGTTCGCACCATTGTCAGACCCCGGGTTTTTCGCGCGAGTAGAGCTCGACGAAGAGCTGGGGACGATCGTCTGGCCGAACGGAGCGGACATCGCTCCCGAGACCTTGCACCGGCTGGTCGTCGGGCAGGACGCCTAGATCTCGAGCCAGGTGCCTTTGGGGCCGAGATTGCGGATCGGGGTGGGGCCGACTTGGCTCTCGCAGCCCCAGGACTCGTGGATGTGGCCGCAGACGGCGAGGCGGGGGCGCTTCTCTTCGATCGCCTGCAGCAGGGCGGGGCTGCCGAAGTTGCCGCCACCGCCGGCCGCGTCGCAGTGGTCCTTGGGCGGGGAGTGGAGGACGAGTACGGCGCCCTCGGGGCAGGCGGCCAGCATCTCGGTCGCCGCGTCGTCGTCGAGGTCGAAGCTCCAGTCCCAGGGGGTGACCGGGATCCCGGCACCGAGGCCGAAGAACTCGGTGCCGTCGATCGTCGTCCCCTCGCCGTGGAGGACGGTGGCGGCGCTCCAATCGGTGGTAGCGGACCGCAACGCATCGACGGTCTCGTTGTTTCCAGGAACGAGGACGGTCGGCACCTCGATCCCTGCGAGGGCGCCGATCGTCTCCTCCAACCCCTCGTGAACCGAGGCGAAGTCACCGGCGCCGACAACCACGTCGGCCTCGCGCGACATCTCGACCAGCTGCGCCCCTTGCGTGAGGTCGCGATGGAGGTCCGAGAAGGCGAGGATCCGCATGCGCGAAACCTAGCTGCTCGGCGCCGGGCTCGGCCGCCGCGCCCGCCATGGCCGGCGCAGCCGCCGACGCTTCGGGACCGGTTCCTCTTCCTCCCGCACCTGCAGGTCGAAGTAGAGGAGCGTCTGGCCGACCACGACGTAGGGGATGAAGAGCGCGAAGACGACCGAGCCGATGACGTTGATCCAGAAGAGGGGGAAGTCGGCGAAGATCAGCGCGAAGCCGAGGATCGGCCCGGCGGCGATGCTGAGCAGCCAGAGCACTCCGGCGACGCGGACGGTGTGCCACCAGCGCCCGCGGACCAGCTCGGAGCTGCCGCGGAAGGCCTCGCGGATCGACTTGTCGGTGAACAGGACTTCCTGCTGGACGAAGAGCCAGCTGACGTATTTCCAGGCGGCGAAGGGAATGCCGATCACCGAGAGCAGCAGCAGGAAGACCCCCAGCATCGCCAGCAGCTGGGCCGCGACGACGCGCCAGAAGCGGGCCAGCATCCCCCGGACCGAGTCGCCGACTCCGGCCCGCCGGCCGCGCACCAGTTCGCGCACGAAGATGATCACGATCGCCGCGACGAGGGCCTGGGCGACCGGCCGGCCGATCGATTCGAGCAGGTCGGCGATCGCCAGCCCGGCGCCGGCATGACCCGCCGCTTCGTCGACCCCGCGGCCCTTCGAGAGCGCTTCGGCGAGCAGGTTGACGCCGCCGATGATCGGGAAGGCGATCAGCCCGATCGGCACCAGCACGAGGAAGTGGTGCTGGTACAGCCGCCGCGCCGTCCGCAGCAACTGACCGAACGCCCGCCGCGCCCGCAGCTCGCTGAGGTCGACCGGTCCCCAGCGGGTCGCCAGCACCAGACCGACGAGCAGCAGGACGAGCGCGACGAGGATCGCGATCGCCGTCGGCCGCGACTTGGTCGCCAGGTGGGTGAAGTCGGTGACCGCGGTGACCGCGCCGCAGAAGGCTCCGGTTACCGAGCCGCCGACGACCGAGCCGCCGGGGAAGCGCGGGCTGGTCGAACGCTGCTTCGCCATCCAGGCGAACGGTTCGCGCCAGACGGTCTTCGTCACCGGCCCGGTCGGGCCGTTGTTGAACCCCTTTTCGCGTTCGCCCCAGCGGCCGCGATAGCTGAGCCACTGGAAGGTGCCCGCTTCCGGCGCCGTTTCCGGCAGCAGCACCGGCCGCAGCTTCAATTCGCGCAGCGGTTCGGAGGTGACGTCGCAGCCGACCCCGGAGCCGTTCTGCCCGTTCTCGACGTAGACGGCGGAGTCGTAGAAGGTCGCGTGTGAGCCGGCGGCGGGGTAGACGATCGGGTGGGTCCCTTCCTTATGCACCTTGCCGTCTTCCCAGCCGGCCCGCTCACCGCCGGCGTGCTGGAAGAGGATGATCTCGCTCGGTTCTTCTTCCAGCGCTTCCTTGGTCGTGTTGGCTTCGAAGGAGAGCTGCATCCCCTCCCAGTCGGCCTCGTGCAGGTCGTTGAACTGGTTGAAGTACCAGAAGAACCAGAACTGGAGGGCAAACCCGTCGTGGTTCGGTTCGCGGGCGATGTGGGCGTAGGTGATCGCCGGCGCCTTGCCTTCTTCCAGCAGCTTTTTGAAGGCGCGCGCGTAGACGCAGGTGTCGCCGAGCACCTTGCCTTCGTAGTCGAGGTACCAGCCGTCGCGCTTGCCGGCGATGTCGGCCGCGGTCGGCGCCCTCTTCACGTCCTCCAGCTTGCCGTCGGGGAGTTCGTGGGTGAGGGTGACGGTCGGGTTGCCGAGCACCGCCTCGACGCTGGTCGGCTGGTACTGCTCCTCCTTCTTGTCGCAGGGAGGGTGCAGCTGTTCCCGCAGCATCGTGATCGGGACATAGCGTTCCGCCAGCTTCTGGGCGGCGGGGTCGACCGGCGGCGCCAGCACCGTGTCGACCGTGTTCACATCAGCGGCAGCCGAGGCCGGCGCCACCGCCGCCAGGGCGGCGAGCGCCGTCAGGACGAGATGGCGGAGCCTCACACCTCTTCTTCTACTTTGCCCGCCGGCATCCGCACAAGGGCGATGACGAAGGCGACCGCCATCACCGCGGCCATCCCGTAGAAGACGGTGCGCGAGGCGAGGGCGAAGTCGTGGGGGATGCTGTCGACCAGCTTCTGGACTTTGGGAGGCAGGTGTTCTGGTTCGGCCCCGGCTCCGGTCCCCTGGCTGATCTGGTCGGCGATCTGGCTGCCGATCTGTTTCGGGATGCCGTTCTCGTCGGCGGTCGCTTCCAGGTTGGAGCGGTTCTCGAGGATCAGGATCGAGCCCAGGACGGCGAGGCCGAGGCTGGAGCCGAAGTTGCGCACCGTCTGGGTGATCCCGGTCGCCTCGCCGTAGCGGTCGCGCGAGACCCGGTTCAGGGCGTCGGTGTTGGCGGGGCTGAGGACCAGCCCGACCCCGGCCCCGGACATCACGATCCAGTACCACTGGTCGGAGACCGAGAGTTCGGTCAGCGAGTTGCCCCAGAGGTAGAAGCCGACGGCGGCGATCGCGCAGCCGGGGACGACGGCGGCGCGGGCGCCGACTTTGTCCAGCAGGCGGCCGCCGCGCTGCGAGGCGATGGCGAAGCCGGCGAAGAAGATCAGCAGGTAGAGCCCGGTTTCCGCGGCGCTTTCGCCGAGCGAGATCTGGGCGTACATGCTGGCGAAGAAGAACAGCGGGACGAACGGGATCATCAGCAGGAAGAGGATGATGTTGTCCACCGCGAAGGCCCGGTCCTTGAAGATCTCCAGGCGCAGCAGTGGGTTGTCGGTCCGCAGCTCGTAGCGGACGAAGGCGACGAGGGTCGCCAGCCCGGCGGCGAGCACGATCCAGGTCTTGGCGTCGCCCCAGCCCCAGATGCTCGACTGCTGCAGGGCCAGCACCGAGAGGCCCATGCCGGCGGTGATCAGCGCCGTGCCGGTGTTGTCGATCGGCGCTGGGTGCTTCTCGTCGGCCGGCTTCGATTTCCAGATCAGGACGAGGGCGATGATCGCGACCGGGATGTTGACCCAGAAGATCGCCCGCCAGTCCAATTCGACCAGGTAACCGCCCACCAGCGGGCCGACCGAGGTGAGGCCGCCGGCGATCGCGAAGAAGATCGCCAGGTACTTGCCGCGTTCGGAGACCGGGAAGGCGTTGAGGACGATCGCCAGAGCCGCCGGGAACATGATCGCCGCGCCGGCGCCCTGGATCACCCGGAAGACGATCAGCCAGGTCTCGTCGAGCGAGCCCGTGGGGGTGGCGCCGCAGAGGGCGGAGGCGACGGCGAAGATGACGACGCCGAGGACCACCATGCGACGGTGGCCGGCGATGTCGGCCAGTCGGCCGCCGAAGGCGAAGAGGGCCGAGAGCGAGAGCAGGTAGCCGTTGACTATCCACTGCACGCCCGTCGCCGAGAGCGAGAGGTCGTCCTGGATCGTCGGAATCGCGATCGCGACGATCGTCTGGTCGATGAAGGTCATCGAGACGGCGAAGATCATCGCCG
>Ga0190271_10003200_pt1 | contig 10202 bp, 9 predicted proteins | sample Popmic356T_FD_133747 | JGI IMG/M metagenome (GOLD analysis project Ga0190271, IMG submission 133747) | Populus adjacent soil microbial communities from riparian zone of Weber River, Utah, USA - 356 T | ecosystem: Environmental > Terrestrial > Soil > Riparian zone | place: USA: Utah | collected... | reverse complement strand
CTCCCGCAACGAACCATGGGGCGTCTGGGGTGGCGAGATCTTCGACCACGGCGTCGTCATCGCCCGCAAGCGTCCGCGCGGTCGTCCCCGCAAGGTCGCAGCATGACCGCCGGTGTCCGGTCCGTGGCGGCCCGGATTCCGTCGAGCCCGTCGGCCAACCGCCGAATAACCCAGGACACTTTGTCCCACAACATCTCTCACCGCTTTGCCAACGAATCCGACAACACCTCGCGGTACTGCACCGCCCCCAAGATCCGGAGAACTGACATGTCCATGCTCGTAGAAGAATTGGCTCGGGACCGAATGCGCCAGGCGCAGCGGGATGCCGAGGCCTACCGCCTGGCCCGTCGCGTGCGCCACGCCCGTCGCCAGGCTGCCAAAGCCGGTCGTTGATCTCCCGGGGCAGATCGTTGCCCTGGCCGGCCTCGACCCGACTCGAGAATTCGCTTCACTCATACTGTTTCGGCCCGCCGGGTTCCCGGCGGGCCGAAACTGCTAGTCTGCGCCCATGGACGAGCGGGCGGATGGCCGATGACCGACTCCGGTCGAGCGGTGACCTGCGCCATGTGCGGCACGGCGGCCCCGGAGCCGGGCCCGGCTCCGCTGGACTGGATGTTCGAGCACGACGAGCGGCGCGGACCGGTCTGGTACTGCCCGGCCTGCGCTCGAGAACACGTGCGGGCCATCGAATCCCGGCTGTCCCAGGAGTGGTGGTAGACCCAGTCCGACGTCTTGGCCGCGGCGCGCGGGTGACTACCTACTCGTCCTCGTCCGCGAAACCCGGCTGCCAGCGCTGCACTATCCCTCGGTAGGCCGCGGTGGCGTCGAGCTGGCACAGCACGCCGATGGACCCGAACGTGACGCGGTGGATCATCAGGTAGTGCGGTGGCAGGTCGAGATTCCTGGCCATCTTCGACTCGGTGCTCGTCAGGTCGGTCAGGTTCGCCGTCTGCGCCTGCATCCATTTGCGGGTGAAGTGGAACGATTCGTGCCGGAGCGGCTCGATGAACGGCGCGACGTACTCCATGAGGGCCACCGGGTCGGGGCGGTAGCCGTCCGGGATGAAGCCCTCCTCGCGCAGCCCCGCGAGCACAGCCTCCGCGTCGCCGGCCAGCGCCCATCTCGAGATCCGGCCGATGATCGGTGGTGTGCCACCCGGCAGCCGGGCGATCGACCCGAAGTCGATCACCGCCAGCCGGCCGTCGGCGGTCAGTTTGTAGTTGCCCGGATGCGGATCGGCATGCAACAGGCCGACGCGCTGCGGGGCCGAGAAGTGCAACTCGGTGAGCAGCCGGCCGGACTCGTCGCGTTCGGCCGTTGTCCCGGACGTGATGATCCGGCTCATGCCGACGCCGTCCATCCATTCGCCGATGATCACCTTCGGGGCGCTGGCCACCACCCTCGGCACCAGGATGTCCGGGTCGTCGGCGTACGCCTTGGCGAAGGCCCGCTGGTTGTCGGCCTCAGCGGCGTAGTCGAGCTCCTCCATGACCCGCTCGCGCAGTTCGGCCAGCAACGGCCGCATCTGCACGCCGGGCGCCAACATGCCGAGCAGCGGCGCGACCCGCGACAGCTGGGTCAGGTCGGCCTTGAGCGCATCGCGCGCGCCCGGGTACTGCAACTTGACGGCCACGTCGCGGCCGTCCTTCCATACCGCCCGGTGGACCTGGCCGATGCTGGCCGCTGCCGCGGCCTCGTCGTCGAACTCCTGGAAGTGCGTCCGCCAGTTCCGGCCGAGTTGCTCGGCCAGGATCCGGTGCACGGTCGAGGTCGCCATGGGTGGCGCCGCGTTCTGGAGCTTCGTCAGTGCTTCCCGGTACGGCGCGGCGTACTCCTCCGGAATGGCGGCCTCGTAGACGCTCAGGGCCTGCCCGAACTTCATCGCGCCGCCCTTGAGCGTGCCGAGTACCTCGAACAGCTGCTCGGCCGTGCGCCGCTGCACCGACGCGGTCACCTCTTGCCGGTCGGCGCCCAGCAGGCGCTGGCCCCACCCGAGGGTCGCCCGCCCCGCAGCGCCCAGCGGCAAACCGGCCAGCTTCGCGGTGCGGCTCAGCGGACCCTTGGGTATCTCGGTCACCCGGCCATTGTGTCAGCGGCCGCCGTGGCCGGAGGCAACTACCCGGCGTTTCGCCGCACGCGAACGGGTGAACGATCGGCCGGTCAGGGTCCGCTCGGGGGTGGGGAAGCCGGTTGGCGGCAGCCGCACTCGGGGTGCGGTTGCCAGCTGCGGCGGCGTGGCGTCCCCCAGCCGGGCCAGTCGAACGTGCCGTTGACCGTCGCCGGTCGTCCGACGCCATCGATGAACTCGAGCACCTCGGCGACGGCCAGCGACGCGACCGCTACCGCGGTCATGGTCGGCGGCGGGACCCGACGGACCCGCAACGCGGCGGCCACCGCTGGCCAGTGTCGGTCGATGGCGGTCCGGTACAGCTGTGCGCAGTTCAGGCAGCTGGTCCGCCCGGGAAGCACCAGCGGCCCGACAACGGCCCGGCCGGGGCCGGCCCAGGCCTGGAGGTGGGGGACGTATTCCCTGGTGAGCTGGGCGGCAAGTCCCGGGTCGGCCGGGCCGTCGCCGGCCAGTACCTGGGCGGTGGTCCGCATGGGATCGACCGGCCGGTGCGTCCGGACCTGGGGTGCGAAGCTCCGGATGCGTGCCGCGAGCGCGGTGGCGTCGGCGCGGCCGGCGCCGACCGGCGGGCCGTCACGGATGACCAGATCGGTCGGCCGCAGCGACCGGTCGGCGCGCTGATGGACGTGCCCAACGCCCGACGTCGCGAGCAGGCCGGAGATCCAGCCGGCCACCCGGCCGGCGCCGTGGACGACGACGGTCGCCTCCGAACGGGCGGCCATCGCCCGTTCGGCCGCGCGGGCACCGAACCGTTCGCCCAGGGCGATCCGATCCGGCATGGTGTGGCTGTCCTGCGGCCGCCCGGCCGGTTCACGATGCACCCGGCCTTCGCCGGGGGAGGGGACGGGCTGGACGAGCCCGGCGGCGAGCAGGCCGGCCAGCACCCTGGACCAGAGTGCGTGGTCGACGCCGTGGGCGTCCAGGACCACGTGGAGGGGCCGCCGGCCGTCCAGGTCCCGCACGACGGCGGCGGTCGCGGCGGGGGCCCGCCGGAGCACCAGCGCCTGCGGGCCGTCGAGGCCGATCTGTAGGTCGTCGTCGCCTCGCGGGATGATCTCGACGCCGGCGGTGACCGCGTAGGTGCCGGTCAGGTCGACCGTCGTACTGGGTCGGTCGGCCTCGTCAGCCATCGTCGTCAACGCCTGCCACGGTTCACAGGATGGCAGCTCGGACGCGTGGGACCCCGAGTTGTCCACAAATCGGGGGAGGCCAGGTGTGCGTACGACAGCGGCCGGTGCCCGCCGGGTTTCCCGGAGCGCACCGGCCGCTGAGGACCGTGCCGTGCTCGCTGCGAGAGGCAGCGGTGGTGGCTCAGGCCTTGCCGAGGATCCGGTTCATCTTGGTGCCGCAGACCGGACAGATGCCCTTGGCCATGCGTCGTCCGTTGGTCTCGGCGACCTCGCCCTCGAAGTCCCGCTTCTCCTTGCACTTGACGCAGTAGCCGTTGTAGGTCTCGGCCATGGCACTTCCCTTCTCCAAGTCGCCGCGCGGTACCTCGCGGGCGGGTGGGGTATCCGGCTCGCGCTGGATGGACGCGCTCACCGTACTCGCAGGCGGCAGTCTGCGGCGGGAAGCTGAGCACGACGGGGTGCGTGCCGCCCGCACGCTGCCGCCCCGGGGCCGGGGCCGCGGGCGGCGGGATGGGCCGCTGCGGGAGCCACGGTGGCTTCCCCAGTGGAGCCCGGTGGGAGACTTGCCCGATGACCTACGTCGCGCAGGAGAACCGGTACGCGGACATGCCCTACCGCCGGACGGGCCGCAGCGGGCTGTTGCTCCCCGCGGTGTCCCTTGGCCTGTGGCAGAACTTCGGCGACGTCGACGACCTGGACACGCAGCGGCAGATCCTGCGCCGGGCCTTCGATCTCGGTGTGACGCACTTCGACCTGGCCAACAACTACGGCCCGCCCTACGGTAGCGCCGAACGCAACTTCGGCCGGTTGCTGGCCGAGGACTTCGGTCCGTACCGCGACGAGTTGGTGATCTCGACCAAGGCCGGTTACGACATGTGGCCGGGACCCTATGGGGACCGTGGCTCCCGGAAGTACCTGCTCGCATCGCTGGACCAGTCGCTGCGGCGGATGGGCCTCGACTACGTCGACATCTTCTATTCGCACCGGGTCGACCCGGACACGCCGCTCGAGGAAACCATGGGCGCGCTGCACACCGCGGTCGTCTCGGGCCGGGCCATGTACGCCGGGATCAGCTCCTACTCCCCGGAACGGACCGTCGCCGCCGCGGAGATCCTCGCCGACCTCGGAACACCGCTGCTGATCCACCAGCCGTCGTACTCGATGCTCAATCGGTGGATCGAGGACGGGCTGCTGGACGCCCTGGACACGCTGGGCGTCGGCTGCATCGCGTTCTCCCCGCTGGCCCAGGGGATGCTGACCGACCGTTATCTCGACGGCGTGCCGTCGGACTCGCGGGCCGCCCGTGGCGGCTCATTGTCGACCGAACTGCTCACGGAGGCCGCCCTCGAGCACATCCGGGCGCTCAACGACATCGCCGCCGGGCGCGGTCAGGCCCTGGCCCAGATGGCGTTGTCCTGGGCATTGCGTGACGACCGGGTGACGTCGGTGCTGGTCGGGGCGTCGTCGGTCGGGCAGCTAGAGGCGAATGTCGGGGCCGCCGAGAACCTGGCGTTCGACGACGACGAGCTGGCCGCGATCGACCGGCACGCCGTCGATTCCGGCATCGACCTCTGGCGCCGGTCGAGTTCCGCCTGACGCCCCGGGTCCGAAGCCCGGCCCTGCGGGCCGGGTGACCTCAGACCGGTCGGTCGGGGTTGGCCGGCGGCTGGTCAGGCTTCCCGTCCTCGGCGCCGTCCGTCTCGGTTGCCTCAGCAGCCTCGTCCGTCGGGTCCAGATCGGTGCGCTCGGTCGGGTCGGTCTGCTCCGCGGCATCTGCGGTCAGGGCATGCAGATCGACGTCGAGGTCGCCGAGTCCGGCCAGCAGCTCGTTGAACTCGCGATCTCGGTCGACGAACGCCGCCGGGTCGTCCAAGTCGGCCGCGGACGGCAGGGTGTGCGGGTCGGCCCAGAGCGCGTCGCGCCCGTCGGTGCCTCGCGATGCCCCGACCGCCTGCCAGAGATCGGCGGCGGCGCGGAGCTTGCGCGGCCGCAGTTCCAGCCCGATCAGGGTGGCGAACGTCTGCTCGGCCGGGCCGCCGGCGGCCCGCCGCCGCCGCATGGTCTCGCGCAGCGCGGGTGCACCGGGCAGCCGGTCGCCGACCGTGTCGGCGACCACCGTGTCCACCCAGCCCTCGACGAGGGCGAGCAGGGTCTCCAGCGTCGACAGGGTCGCCTGCTGGCCGCTGGTGATCTTCGGCTCGAACATCCCGCCGGACAGGGCTGCCTCGATGCTGGCCGGGTCGTTCGGGTTGACCGAGGAGGCGAGCTCCTCCACCGCGGAGAAGTCGACGGTGATTCCGCTCGCGTAGTCGTTGATGAGCTTGAGGATGCGGTCGCGCAGCCACGGCACACCCGCGTACAACCGGTGATGCGCGGCTTCCCGAGCCGCTATGAACAGCCGGACCTGGTCCTCCGGCAGGTTCAGGCCGCTGCCGAAGTCGTTGATGGACAGCGGCAACAGCGCGGCGGTGCCGACCGGGCCGAGGGGGAGTCCGACGTCGGTCGAGGTGAGCACTTCACCGGCCAGCTGGGACAACCCCTGGCCGAGCTGTGAGCCGAACGCCATTCCGCCCATGGACCCCATCATCGCCAGCAGCGGGCCCGCCTGGGCACGCGCCTCTTCGGGCAGGCCCTCGATCCAGGCCTTGGAGACGCGGTCGGCGATCGGGCTGCACAGCTTCTCCCAGGTCGGCATGGTCGCCTCGATCCACTGGCGCGGGGTCCAGGCGGTGCTGGTCCGTACGCCGGCCGGGAACGAGGTCGCCCCGTCCAGCCACACCTCGGTGAGTTCGACCGCTGCCTCCACCGCCTTGACGTCGACGGCCGACGCCGGGTGGCTGGCCGGCACCTGGGAGGTGGCCAGCTTGCGGGCCAGGTCGTAGTTGACCGGACCGGCCGACTCACCGGCCTGGCCGGCCTGCGACATCATCTGGCCGAGCTGGGACAACATGTCGCCGAGTTGGGACAGGTCGAAGCCGCCCGGTCCCTGGCCCTTGGGGCGGGAGGGGTCGTCGTCGTCGCCGGAAGAGAAGCCGAACGGCATGTTCATGCGTTCCACGGTACGCACCGCATACTGTCGGATGCCATGTCCTGGATCACCCGGTTGTCGCCGCGCGGCAGAACCCTGCTGGTCGGGGTCGTCGTCAGCGCTGCTCTGATCGCTGTCGGCGCAGCGGTACCCATCCCGTACGTCGCCGTCGGTCCCGGTGTGACGTTCAACGTGCTCGGCGAGGTCGACGGCGAGCCGGTCATCTCGTTCACCGGGGAGGACATCCCGGCATCGGTCGACGAACCTACCTCCGGCCACCTGAACATGACGACGATCTCGGTCACCGACCACATGACGCTGTTCGCGGCGCTGGGCCTGTGGGCCACCGGGGAGCGCGCCCTGGTGCCGCGGGAGGACTTCTTCCCGCCCAACCGGACGGTGGAACAGGTCAACGAGCAGAACGCCCAGCTGTTCCGCGAATCGCAGTCCCAGGCCGAGATTGCCGCCCTGCGCTACCTGAACTACCCGGAGGTGGTGTACGCCGGGACCATCGTCGAGGAATCACCCAGCTACGGCATCCTGGAACCGCAGGACCAGATCCTTGCGGTCGACGGCACCAAGGTCACCGACCGGGCCAGCCTGCTCGACGCGATGGACGGTATGACGCCCGGCCAAGTGGTCACGGTCACCGTCGACCGCGACGGCGAGATGATGGACCTCAAGGTCACCCTCGGTGAGAACCCCGAGCGGCCCGGCGTCGGCATCCTCGGCATCCCGGCTCCCGACCGACCGACGGCGCCGTTCACCCCGACGATCTCGCTGGCCAACATCGGCGGACCGTCGGCCGGACTGCTGTTCACCCTCGGCCTGATCGACAAGCTCACCCCCGGCGAGTTGACCGGTGGGAAGTTCATCGGCGGCACCGGCGAGATCAGGGTGCCGGAGGATCCGACGAAGCCCGCCGAGGTCGGCGCGATCGGCGGCATCCTGCTGAAGATGATCTCGGCCCGGGACGCCGGGGCGACGGTGTTCCTGGTGCCGGAGGCCAACTGCCAGGAGGCGGTCACCCGGATCCCGGAGGGACTGACCCTGGCAAAGGTGGCGACGCTGGACGCCGCCATGGCCGCCGTCGAGACGGTGGCGAAGGGGGGCACCCCCGTCGGCTGCTAGCTGCTAGCCCTCGAAGGTCATCCGCAGCGCGGTGAGCAGGTTGGGGGCCAGATCCGCGCCCCGTAGCGGAGCGGTGTCGTCGCCGCGGACGCGGAGCAGGCATGCCCCGCCGCGCACGTCGCGGAGCACCCCGGCGACCAGTCGCGCCTCCGTCCGTTCCGGGTGCTCGGCGGCCTGCCTGGCCGCCTCGACCGGGTCATCCGGCAGTTCCGCGCCGACCTCGGGCGGCAGCACCACGATCTCCTGGACGAGGATGCAGCCGGCCACCTCGTCGGGCCAGGAGATCTGGGCCAGCGCGTCATGCAGATCGCCTTCGGGGAGCTGGTCCTGTGCGATCGGCGTGTAGGTGCCCCCGACGGTCCCGGCCAGGCCGGGTTCGGCCGCCAGTAGCTGCGCGGTTTCGACCAGCGCGAACAGTTGGGCCGGGGCGTCCCAGCCGCCCGCCCCGGCAAACTCCTCGACCTCGGCGACGGCCGTGGCCAACTCCTCGTCCTCCCACCAGTCCGGAGCGCTCGCTCCGTCGGTCCCGGGCAGCCCCGGGCGGGTGGGCGGGTCAGGGTGGGCGGGTGAGTCCGGGTGGGCGGGTGGATCAGGTTCGGCAGGCGCCATGACCTGATCCTTGCACCGGGGCGGGCCTGCGAGGACCGGCCGGCGTGGATTGCGTTCGGGTCACGCAGCGGACGAACAGGGAACCCACAAGCCGCCCGTAGAGTTGAGACACCGGGGGTTCATGGCTGCCGACCCGACCGTCATGCTCGTCCCGGTTCCCGACCTGCACCGATCTGCCCTGCCGTCCGTTTCTGTAGCCCGACCGCTAGGAGCTTTCTGTGGCCACCCGGCCTCCCATCGGTATCCCGACCGTCTCCAAGCGGGGCAAGCGTGTCCTGATCGTGCTGGGCATCATCGCTGCGTTGGCGGTGCTGTGGTTCCAGTTCGTCAGCATCTATGTCGACTTCCTCTGGTACGGGGAGGTCGGCTACCGCCAGGTCTTCACCACCCAGGCGATCAGCCGGATCATCATGTTCCTGATCGCCGGCGTCGGATCCGGGCTGTTGGTCTTCCTGTCACTGTTCGCCGCCTACCGGTCAAGGCCGGTGTTCGTGCCGACGGCCAACGAGGTCGACCCGCTGGCTCCCTACCGCACGGTGATCACCTCGCGGCCGAAGCTGTTCGCGATCGGCATCGCGGCCGTCATCGGGTTGATCTGCGGCCTGTCGGCGCAGGCGGACTGGACCATCCTGCAAATGTGGCTGAACGGAACCGACTTCGGCACCGTCGACCCGCAGTTCGGTCATGACGTCGGCTTCTACGTCTTCACCCTGCCGTTCTACGAGATGCTGCTCGGTTGGCTGTTCGTGATCACCGCGATCTGCTTCGTCGCCGTGTTGGTCACCCAGTACCTGTTCGGCGGGGTCCGGGTGTCCGGCCCGGGCCGTCGGATCACCTCGCAGGCGACCCTGCAGCTGTCGTTGCTCATCGGGTTCTTCGTGCTGATCAAGGCCGTGCAGTACTGGTTCGACCGCTATGCGCTGCTGTTCAGCAACCGGTCCGGCATCTTCACCGGGGCCAACTACACCGACGTCAACGCGGTGCTGCCGGCGAAGATCATTCTGCTGTGCATCGCGGTGATCTGCGCCGTCGGATTCTTCGTCGGGGCGTTCCTGCGCTCGGTGAAGCTACCGGCGGTGGCGCTTGCCCTGCTGGTGCTGTCCAGCGTGCTGATCGGCGGGGTGTGGCCGCTGGTGCTGCAGAAAGTCGTGGTCAACCCGAACGGCAACTCCAAGGAGCCGATCTACATCGCCCGCAACATCCAGGCGACCAGGGCGGCCTACGGCATCGGCCAGGACAAGGTCACCTACAAGGATTACAAGGGCACCACGGAGGGTGCCGCGTCGGACGTGCTCAGCGACGAGGACACGGTGCCGAACGCCCGGCTGCTCGACCCGAACGTGCTGTCTCCGACCTTCACCCAACAGCAGCAACTGCAGAACTGGTACGGCTTCCCCGACCAGCTGTCGGTCGACCGCTACACCATCGGCGGCAAGACCCAGGACTACGTGGTCGCCGCTCGGGAGCTCAACTCCGCCGGGCTCGCCGGCCAGCAGACGGACTGGATCCAGCGGCACATGGTGTTCACCCACGGCGACGGCTTCGTCGCGGCGCCCGCCAACGAAGTGTCGGGCGGATACCCGAACTACACGGTGTCGGACGTGTCGAACGTCGGCTCCGACACCCAGAAGATCGTGGTGAACCAGCCGCGGATCTACTACGGGAAACTGACCACCGACTACGCCATCGTCGGCAACGACGCCAACACCCCGGCCCGCGAACGGGAGACCGACGGGTCGTACTACACCTACGCGGGTTCCGGCGGGGTACACCTGGGCAATCTGTTCCAACGACTGGTCTTCGCCACGCAGTACAGCGAGATGAACTTCCTGTTCTCCAGTGGCATCAACGGCAACTCCAAAATCATCTTCAAGCGGGACCCGCGGGACCGGGTCGGCGACGTGGCACCGTTCCTGACCACCGACACCAAGCCGTACCCGGCGGTGGTGGACGGGCGGATGGTGTGGATCGTCGACGCCTACACCACGGCGACCAATTACCCGTACGCCCAGGCGGTCACCCTCGGCGACGCCACCACCAACTCGCTGACCTCGCGCGGAGCGGCCACTCAGGTCGACCGGCAGGTCTCGTACATGCGCAACTCGGTGAAGGCGACGGTCGACGCATACGACGGAACGGTGACTCTCTACGAGGTGGACGACGCCGATCCGGTGCT
>Ga0190271_10003199_pt1 | contig 10202 bp, 9 predicted proteins | sample Popmic356T_FD_133747 | JGI IMG/M metagenome (GOLD analysis project Ga0190271, IMG submission 133747) | Populus adjacent soil microbial communities from riparian zone of Weber River, Utah, USA - 356 T | ecosystem: Environmental > Terrestrial > Soil > Riparian zone | place: USA: Utah | collected... | reverse complement strand
TTGGCGCTCATCCCGCGATCCTAGACCGCGGGATGAGCGCTGCGTTCCAGGCTACGAGGCGACGATCGTCAGCTCGCGCGAGGCCCGGGCGCCGTTCGCCGTGTTGGCGTCGAGGCGGACGACGTACGTCGTCTTCTTCGCCGGCCTGAAGCCCGCCAGCCGGAAGCGTGCGACGGCGTCCGGGCCGAGCCGCGTCGCCGGCTGGCCTGCCGCGACCTGCCTGCCGCGCAGGAAGACGCGGTAGTTGATCCCGACGGTGTCGCCGAAGCGGATGTTCGCGGCCAGCTCGCGCAGGGGCACCCCGACCGCCGGATTGGCGATCCCACCGCGCACCTTGAGCAGCGGGTTCCTCGCGTCGACGGACTTCGCGGCCGAGCGGAAGCGGGCGAGCGCGGGCTTGGCGGCACCGCCCTTCGTCAGCAGACCGCTCTGCCAGACGCTCGTCTCGTCGTCGCGGAAGATGAACCAGACGAACATGTCGACGCGCGGATCCTTCTTCGCGAGCGCGATCACCTGGGTCGTGTACGCGGCCTGCTGGGCGCGCGAGACACCCTTCGGCTCGCCGTCGGGCTTTGTCTCGTAGCCGAACTCGGTGATCCAGATCCGGACACCTTTGCGCTTGAACCACTTGTCGAGCGACTGCTCGAAGCGTGGCAGCGAGGTCAGCGTCACGTTCGGCCACTTCACCCTCTGCGTCGGCTTCAGGTTCTGCGGCGTCGGATACGGATGCTGCGCCCAGGCGGCGAACTTGAGGCGTGGATTGGCAGCCGCGACGAGCTGCGCGAAGCGGCCGGGTGAGTGTGTGTCCGACTTGCCGTTCAGCTTCTTGTCGCGGCCGTGCGACGACGTCGAGCCGATCGCGACCTGCGCGCGCGAGTTGCCGGCCTTGATCCCGGCGTACGCGGCGGCGTACATCTTCGCGTAGAGCCGCGGGCCGACCGAGCGGCCCTTGGCGTCGAACTGCGGCGAGAGGAAGAGCTGCAGGTTCGACTCGTTCCAGATCGAGTAGCGCCCGACCCACGGGTACTGGGCGTTCCGGCCGGAGTAGCGCGACGCGACGGCGCGCGAGAAGTTCTTCAGGTCGTTGACGTTCCGGGGGACGACGTTCGGCGTCTTGCCGCCGTTCGCCCACTTGGGCGTACCCCAGATGGTGATCACCACTTCGAGACCGCGCAGCTGCGCGTTGCGGACGAGCTCATCGATGTCGGAGAACCGATACGCCGGGTCGAACGGGTTGGACGCGTTCCTGGGCCGCGTCGGCGCGGTCTTCGACCAGTCGACTAGCGTGCGCACAATCGTGGCGTTGGCGCTGCGCGCCTGGCCGAGTACCTGGGTTCGGTTCGCATTCCAACGGAAGGCGACGTCGTCGTGGAAGCCGACATACATCCGCGGCGCCGAGCTTGCGACCGCCGGTGAAAGCAGTGCTGCAAGGGCCGCGACGAGGAAGAGCTGCGTCACTCGTTTCACGGGCATCTCCTTTGCAAATGATATGGAACGCAAAGGGTAGCGACCCCGTGTGAGGAGGGTGTTAGTTCCGTTTTTTGGCTTGTGGAAGCCGTTTTCAGGCGGCCGTGCGCAGGGCTTCGATCTCGCGCGAGACTGCGAGCCGCTCGAGCGCCGTCGCCTCGATCTGGCGGACGCGCTCGCGCGTGATCCCGAGCCGGCGCCCAATCTCCTCGAGCGACTGCGGCTCCTCGACGCCGAGGCCGTAGCGAAGGCCGAGCACCCGCTGCTCCCGCTCCGGCAGGCTTCCGAGCGCCTTGTGCAGCGTCGACTCGGTGAGGCTGACCTCGACCTCCTCCTCGACCCCACCCTCGGCGACACCGACGAGATCGCCGATCGAGGCGTCGTTGTCGTCTCCGATCGGCTTGTCGAGGCTCGTCACCGCACGCGCGGCCTCGCGCACTTCCTTCAGGTGCTTCAGCGAGATCTTCGACGCGGCCGAGACCTCCTCGTCCGTCGGCGGCCGGCCGAGCTTGGCCATCAGCTCGCGCTCGGCGCGCCCGATCTTCTGCTCGCGGTCGGCGATGTGGACCGGGATCCGGATGGTCCGCGACTTGTTCGCGACGCCGCGCTGCACCGCCTGCCGGATCCACCAGGTCGCATAGGTCGAGAACTTGTAGCCCCGCCGCCAGTCGAACTTCTCGACCGCGCGGATCAGCCCGATCACGCCTTCCTGGATCAGGTCGAGCAGCGAGAGCCCGTGCCCCTGGTACTTCTTCGCGATCGAGACGACGAGCCGGAGGTTGGAGTTGATCATCCGGTTCTTCGCCTCGATGTCGCCGCGCTCGATCCGCTTCGCCAGCTCGACCTCTTCGGCGGCGGTCAGGAGCGGATAGCGCCCGGCCTCGTTGAGGAAGAGCTGCAGCGAATCGGTCGTCGCGGCGGCGAGGTCGCCGTTGACGTAGGTCGCATCGGCCGCCGTCGCGCGCCCGCAGTCGTCCGAGAGGCTGATCCCGCGCTCCTCGAGCTCCTGGTAGAGCGTCTCCAGCTCCTCGTCCTCCAGGTCGAGGTCCTGGACCGCGGCGCTGAACTCGGAGAGGTTGAGGCACCCGGCCTCCTCGCCGGCCTCGAGCATCGGTGCAAGGGTCTCGCGACTCATCCCTGTCCTCTTCCCCGCGTTACGACCACCATAACCCCTGGCCGGAACGGACATCTAGCGCGATTACCTGCCGGTCGCCATCGTGACGAAGATGGCACGGTCCGGTTTCCCACCTGTTCGAAGCCCGTCCCTAGCGTGGACGGTGTCGTCGAAGAGGAGGTCGGGAGATGAAAAAACTCTCGGTGCGGACTGCGCTCGCACTCGTGCCGGCGCTCGTCGCGCTCACGGGTGGCGGCGGAGCGCAGGCGCACAGCCTGGTCACGTCGGGGAACGTGTACGACAACGGGAACCAGTGCGTCCACAACTGGACCGCCCAGGCCCACTCGTACAACTCGGTCGTCGTCCGCTCGCTGACGAACACGCCGCCGTTCCACTTCCCGCTCGCGAACTGCACCTACAGCAACGCGAAGCCGCCGGGCTACCTGGCGGGGCGCTGGGAGTCGTGGAAGTGGGGCCCGAACGTGGGGGCGTGGCTGGTCTGCGGGACTCAGGGCTGGAACTACGGCGGCGGCAGCGAGCTCCAGGTCGGCCGCGCGACCACCGGCTGCGGCGGGGGCTACTACCTGCTCCAGGGCGGGGCGTACGTCTACAACGGCGGCTGGCTCGGCGGGTGGCTGATGACCGACTACGAGTGGCTCTGGTCGTGAAGGGGGGGACGGAATGAGACAGCGACTGATCCTGCTCGGGGTCGCGGCGGTGCTGGCGGCCGTGCTGGGCGTCGGCTACGCAGCGTCGGTCGGCAACGAGCAGCCGACGCATGCGCCGAACCTGGCCGCCGACGAGGTCTACGTGGCCGGGCCGGACGGCGAGGCGTTGAAGTGCAACGGCAAGCTCGCGAAGGTGAAGCGATCGGCGCTCGGCGGCCGGACGCCGCCGCTGACGCCGGACGAGGCAGCGCAGCAGAGCGTGCTCGTGCGGCCGCGGGTGAAGGTCCCGCGTTGCGAGAAGACCGCGAAGGGAGACGAAACCGGGCGGGTGGTCTTCGTGGAGACCGGCGCGGGCGTTCCGTAGCGCTGCGGACGAGACGTGGGCGCAGCGCTCGGTCGTCGCGCCCACGTCTCGTTACACTCAGAGCTGTGATCTGGGAGCTCGTGTTCATGCTCGTGGTCCTGAAGATCCCGGTCGTCTATCTCTGCTGGGTCGTCTGGTGGGCGATCCGTGCCGAGCCGGAGCCGCTCGAGGGGGCCGGGAGGCTGGCGCCGGTCGTGCCGACCGCGCCCGAGTGCGGCTGGCGGCGGCGACGGCTCGAGCGGCTTCGGCGCGGCCACCCCGGCCCGCGCGGCGGGGGACGCAGAGGCGCACCGGAACGTGTCCTCCACGCGCGCGGTAGGCTGGCGCGATGAGCTCGTACGAGAGCAGTGACGCGCACCGCTGGTCGACGATCGACACCGTCGCGGGCTTTCTCGCGACGCTGTCGATCTTCGCGAGCGCGATCGGGCTGGTCTGGCGTCCGCTGCGGCTCGTGCCGGTCGCGGTCGTGCTCGCGCTGATCGCGGCGCGGATGTCGGAACGCAACCAGAAGGTCTCGTTCTACGCCGTGATCGCAGGCATGGTCTGCTGGACCGCGGGCATGGCGATCGCGGTCTACACCGAGAACCCGCTCTACTAGACCGTGGCCGGGCACGACGTCGACGGGCTGAACGCCGGCTACGCGCGGCTGCTGCTCGAGGACTACCTCGAGGACCCGGACGGGGTCCCGGCCGAGTGGCGCGCGCTCTTCGAGAGCGGCGACAGCAACCTCGTCGCCTCGCATCCCGGGCTGCTCCGCCTGCTCGAGACGCTCGAGCGCGACGGCGCCAACGGCCAGGCGACCGCAGAGGTCGCCGCACCGGCTTTGCCCGCGCCCGCTCCTGCAGTCGAGGCGCCTCCAGCCGAGGCGCCTGCGCCCGAGACGCCCGCCCCGGCCGAGATCGACGAAACGCTGGTCGGCGCCGTCGCCGCGGCGATGGCGCTCGTCAAGGCCCATCGCATGCACGGCCATCTCGCCGCCCGCCTCGACCCGCTCGGCTCCGAGCCGCTCGGCGACCCGGCGCTCGACGAGACCATGCTGATCCCCCCGCTGACACCGGAGCTCCAGGCGCGGATCCCCGCGCAGCTGCTGCGGGTGCATGTCCCGGGCGAGACGTTGAAGGAGGCGCTGCCGAACCTCCGCGCGGTCTACAGCGGCACGATGGCCTACGAGATCGAGCACCTCTCCGACCACGCAGAGCGCGTGTGGCTGCGGCAGGCGATCGAGTCGAGCCGCTACCGCCCGCCGCTCGCACCCGAGGAGCGGATCCGCCTGCTCGAGTCGCTCGCGCGAGCCGAGGGGTTCGAGCAGTACCTGCGCCGGGCGTTCCTCGGCCAGAAACAGTTCTCGCTCGAGGGCCTCGACGCGATGATGCCGATGCTCGACGAGTCGATCGAGCTCGCCGCGGATGCAGGCGCTCACGAGGTCGTGATCGGGATGGCGCACCGCGGGCGCCTGAACGTGCTCGTCCACACGGTCGGGCGCTCCTACGAGTCGATCCTGCGCGAGTTCGAGGGCGAGCGCACGATCGATGCGGTCGTCGTCAACGACGAGGGCGGCACGGGCGACGTCAAGTACCACCTCTCCGCAACCGGGACCCGCAAGACCGGATCGGGCGAGGTGACGATCACGCTCGCGCCGAACCCGAGCCACCTCGAGGCGGTCGATCCCGTCGTCGAGGGCTGGACGCGCGCCGAGCAGACCGACCGCTCGAGCGCCGCCGGCATCCATGATCCCGCCGTCGCGCTGCCGATCCTGATCCACGGCGACGCCTCCTTCGCGGGCCAGGGGGTCGTCGCCGAGACGCTGAATCTCTCCAGCCTCGACGGCTACACAACCGGCGGCACCCTCCACCTGATCGCGAACAACCAGGTCGGTTTCACCACGAACCCGAACGAGGGGCGCTCGACGCGCTACTCGAGCGACCTTGCGAAGGGGTTCGACATCCCGATCATCCATGTGAACGCGAACGACCCCGAGGCCGCGATCGCGGCGGTGCGCCTGGCGCTCGCCTATCGGCAGGAGTTCGGCCACGACATCGTCGTCGATCTCGTCGGCTACCGGCGCTTCGGCCACAACGAGCAGGACGAGGCCGCGTACACGCAGCCGCTGATGGTCGCCCAGATCGCGGCGCAGCCGCCCGTCGGCCAGCTCTACGCCGCGCAGCTCGTCGCCGAGGGCGTACTCAGCGAAGAGCAGGCGAAGGACCTCTTCGCGCGGACACAACAGGAGCTTCGCGATGCGCACGACCGGCTGAAGGCGTCGATCGCGGTGCCGCAGCCGACGAAGGAGGGACGGATCCCGGCCGACACCGGCGGCGCCGTCGTCACCGCCGTCCCGGCGGAGCGGCTCCAGACGCTGAACGAGCAGCTGCTCCAGGTGCCGGACGGCTTCCAGGGAAACGAGAAGCTGTTGAAGCAGCTCGAGCGGCGGCGCGAGCGCATGCACGAGGGCGGGATCGACTGGGGGCAGGCAGAGGCGCTCGCCTTCGCGAGCCTGCTCGTCGAGGGGATCCCGATCCGGGTCTCGGGCCAGGACACCGAGCGTGGCACCTTCTCCCACCGCCACGCGGTCCTGCACGATCAGCGCACGGGTGAGACGCACGCTCCGATTCAGGTCCTGCCTGACGCGGGAGCTTCGTTCGAGATCTACAACTCGCCGCTCTCGGAGTACGCCTGTCTCGGCTTCGAATACGGCTATGCCGTGGCGGCGCCGGACGCGCTCGTGCTCTGGGAGGCGCAGTACGGCGACTTCGTCAACGGCGCGCAGATCGTGATCGACCAGTTCCTGGTTGCCGGGCTCTCGAAGTGGGGCCAGACGTCACGGCTGACACTGCTGCTCCCGCACGGCTATGAGGGCAACGGCCCCGAGCACTCGAGTGCCAAGCTGGAGCGGTTTCTCCAGCTCGCCGCCCAGGAGAACGTCCGTGTCGCGAACGTCACCACCGCCGCCCAGTACTTCCATCTCCTCCGCCGCCAGGCGCTCGACGCGACGGCGCGGCCGCTCGTGGTGATGACGCCGAAGGGGCTGCTGCGGCTGAAGCAGGCCGCGTCGACGCTTGCAGACCTCTCCGACGGTCGGTTCGAGCCCGTGCTCGACGATCCCGGCGCCGACCGGAACAGGGTGACGAGGCTCGTGCTTACGTCCGGCAAGCTCTACTACGACATCCAGGGCCACGACGAGCGCGCGCACGCGGAGTCGGTCGCCGTCGCCCGGATCGAGCAGCTTTACCCGTTCCCGGTCGAGCCGGCGGCCGCGCTGACCGCCTCGTATCCGTACCTCCGCGAGCTCGTCTGGGCGCAGGAGGAGCCGCAGAACATGGGTGCCTGGCGCACGATCCGGCACCGGCTCGAGGCCGCCGCGCCGGACGGCGTCCGGGTCACGTACGCAGGCAGGCCCTGGCGTGCGAGCCCGAGCGAGGGCTACCCGACCGCACACCGCGTCGAGCAGGACCGGATCGTCCGCGAGGCGCTCGGGCGCAGCGGCGGCTAGCCGCTAGGGCTTCGACTTCCGCCGGGCCGCGAGCACGGCCGCCGCGATCTTCGGACCGTGGATGCGGGCGGCCTGGGTCATCTGCCGGCGCTGAGCGGGCGGCAGCCGGCGCCAGAGATAGAAGGCGCCGTATGCGATCCCGATCGGACTGGTGGGGCGGATGCGAGGCACGGCGACATGTTCGCACACGCGCCCGAGCAGCCGCGCCTATGACGTGCGGTCGTGCTTGTGGTGCTTGTGGTGCTTGTTGCCGAACACACCGGAGCCCTCGTTCTCGTCCTCGTTCTCACAGGCCGGCTCTTCCTGGGCGGCGAGGACGAGCGGCGGTTCCACGCCTGTCATCTCGACGAGGATGGACGTCACGGCTGCGGCGGCCTCGTGCCACGGCTTCTTCGGCTTCTTCCGCCTCCCGTTCTCATCCACCTCGGCGACGAGCGCCTCGACGGGTGGCTCCGGGGTCGGCGCGATGGGCTCCTCGGGCGCGGATGCGGGTGCGGGTGTCGCGGGAACCGGGGCCGGGGCGGGCGTCGGCGCGGGGGCCGGTGCCGGCGCGGGGGCAGGGGTCGGTCGCGGGGTGGGTGCCGGCGGAGCCGGGAGAGGAGCCTCGGCCTTCGGGGGAGTGACCGCAGGCGCGGAGCGGGCGGGGGCGGGAGCGACCGGGAGCGGCGGCGGCGTCCACGCGACGGCCGAGCTGCGAGCAGGGGTGGAGGTGACGGGGCGGGGCTTCGCCGCCGTACGGCGAGGAGTCGACGCGCGCGCGGGTGCCGGCGCCGGCGGCGCGACGCGGATCACGGTGACTGCGTCCGGTGTCCGCTCGGTGATCGAAACCGGACCAGCCTCGGGCACCGCGTCGACGAGAATCAGTTTCGGAAAGGCCATTGCGGCGGCCCCGCCGAGTACAGCGAGCGCTACCGTGAGCGCGCGCGCACTAGTCAGTCTCATGGAACTCCCCCTCCCTGCCGAAATACACCTACACGAGACATATCGGCAGCGATTCGGGGAACTGAAGGGCGAATAAAGGGCGAACGATGCTGGGGAGCTTCAAGATCAAGCTGGTCGGCACCTTCCTGGCGCTGTCCGTCATCCCGCTCGCCGCCGCTTTCTGGGGTTTCAGCGCGGTCGCGGAGCGCAGCGTCACCAGCAGCGTCGATGACCGCCTCGAAGCCGGCCTCAACGCCGCGCTTGCCGCCTTCGAGGACGAGCGTCAGAACGCCGAGGCGACGGCGGAGCGCCTCGGGAAGGACCGGGAGTTCCAGCAGGCGCTCGTGAGCCGCGATCGGGCGGCGATCGAGAAGCTGCTGCCGGTCTCGCCGCCGCTGCGGGTCGAGACGTCGGACGGGTTCGCCGTCGGGAAGATTCCGCAGAACGCCGCCGAGACGACGGTCGCCCTCATCGGCCCGGGCGACAGTTCCTCGCTGATCATCGCCTCGGTGCCGTTGACGCGGGAGCTCGCCGAGCGGTTGCACGCGCGCTCCGGGCTCTCCTCGCCGGACGAGCTCGTCTTCGTCGACGAGGAGCGGCAGGTCGACGCGGCGTCGACTCCCGACGTGACCGGCACGACCGAGCTCGTGCCCGGGCGGATCGAGACGTCTCTGATCGGCGACGACGAGTTTCGCGCGATCGGCTCGCGCCTTGTGCCCGACAGCACCCTGATGCTGGCCGCTCTCACACCGAGCTCGGTGATCGCGGACGAGAAGCAGAGCGTGCTCGGGCGGCTGTTGATCGGCCTGCTCGGCTCGCTGCTCCTGATCGCGTGCGTCGCCTACCTGGCCGGGCGCTCGATCGTCGGCGCGCTCGGACGGCTGGCCGAGGCCGCGCACTCGATTGCAGCCGGCCGGCTCGAGGAACGGGTCGAGGTTCGTGGCCGCGACGAATTCGCGCAGCTCGGGCGCGCGTTCAACCAGATGGCGAGCCAGCTCGAGGGGCGGCTGGAGGACCTGGAGGACGAGCGCCGCCGGCTGCGCGAGGCGAACACGCGCTTCGGCGACGCGCTTGCCTCATCGCTCGACCCCGAGCAGCTTCGCCGTGTCATCGTCGAGTCCGCGGTCGAGGCGACGCAGGCAGACGGCGGCGTCGTCATCGCCGAGGACGGCTCGTACGTCGAGACGGGCGACGTCGGCGGCGGAGGCGAACGGCTCGACTTCGAGCTGACCAGTGGACGGCGCAGCTTCGGCCGGCTGCTCCTCGTCGGCGACGACTTCGACGCCGACGAGCGGATGACCGCGGCGTCGCTCGCCGGGCAGGCCGTGGTCGCGCTCGAGAATGCACGGCTGCACCGGATGGTCGAGCGCCAGGCGCTTGTCGACGGGCTCACCGGCCTCGCGAACCGCCGCCAGGCCGACGAGGCGCTCGCGAGCGAGATCGCCCGCACCGAGCGGCTCGGCGGCCCGGTCGGGCTGATCCTGGCGGACGTCGACGATTTCAAGGCCGTGAACGACAGGTTCGGGCACCCGACCGGCGACGTCGTCCTCCGTGATCTCGCCGAGACGCTGCGCGAGAACGTGCGCGAAATCGACACCGCCGCGCGCTGGGGCGGCGAGGAGTTCGCGGTGATCCTTCCCGGGACCGATCTCGAGGGAACCGCGCAGGTCGCCGAGCGGATCAGGGCCGCGCTGGCGGAGCGCGAGATCCTCTCCGTCGACGGCGTGGCGTTGCGCGTGACGGCCAGCTTCGGGGTCGCGAGCTCGAACGCCACGACGACGGTGCAGCAGCTCGTCGAGGCCGCGGACGAGGCGCTCTACCGGGCCAAGCGCGCCGGCAAGGACCGTGTTTACGCCGGTACCGATCCGGTTACACGCTTGTAGCAAAAGCGGCGAGAGGTTGTGGCAAAAGCGGCGAGAGCAGGTGAATTTTCCGGGTCGTCCGCTAGACTGCGACCCTCGTACGACCCGTTCCCCCGACCCCCGACACGGAGATGCATATGCCGGTTGAAACTCCTTCGTTGTTCGCCCGCGTGATCCAGGATCATCTCGAGTTGAAGCGCCGCAACGCCGAGCTCGAGCCCGCGATGCCCCTCGAGGGCTACCGCATCGACGATCCCTTCAACAACCACCCGCTGTTCAAGACCGAGGAGCAGGCCCGCCTCGAGGAGACGATGGA
>Ga0190271_10003198_pt1 | contig 10204 bp, 10 predicted proteins | sample Popmic356T_FD_133747 | JGI IMG/M metagenome (GOLD analysis project Ga0190271, IMG submission 133747) | Populus adjacent soil microbial communities from riparian zone of Weber River, Utah, USA - 356 T | ecosystem: Environmental > Terrestrial > Soil > Riparian zone | place: USA: Utah | collected... | reverse complement strand
TCGCCTCGGCGGTTTCGCGATCGACGACGTCGACGCGGTCCGTCACGACGATCCCGTGGAGATCGAGGGATGGCTGATGGCGGACGCCACCGCGACCGATGCAGGCGCCACCGTGCGCGTCCAGGTCGAGCGGGCCGCAATCGGATCGTGTCCCGAGCCGGCGATGGGCGGCGTGTCGCTGACGGTGACCGGTGCTGCGGCATCCGAATCGATCGACCAATGGCGTGCGGGACGCTCGATTCGAGCGACCGCGGCACTGCGCAGGCCGGCCCGGTATCTGAATGACGGCGTTCCCGACTTCGAGCGCGACCTCGCACTCGCCGGCACGACTCTTCTGGGTAGCGTCAAAAGCGGTCTGCTGATCGATGTCGTGCGCAAAGGCGGCTACTGGGCCGAGGCGAGCGCAGACATCCGGTCGCACGTCAGGCACGCCGTGGCACGATGGATCGAGCCGCACGATCCGATTTCGGCGGCGATCGCATCTGCTGTTCTCATCGGCGATCGAACCGGCCTGCCGGATGAGACTCGCGAAGCGTTGCAGGCTGCCGGCACGTACCACGTGATTGCGATCTCCGGCGGCAACATTGCCATTCTCGCAGCGGCCGCCACGCTTCTGCTCTCGGTCGTCGCCGTTCGCGGCCGGAGTGCCGCTATCGTCGCAATCGCCGTGCTCTCCGGATACGCGCTCGTCATTACGGCTGGACCGTCTGTGTGGCGTGCCACGTGGATGGCCGTTCTCTACTTTGCCGCGCGCGCCGTCGACCATCGCAGCGGCGCCTGGCAATCCAGCGCGGTCGCCGCAGCATTGATGATCGTGGCCCGGCCGCTCGATGTACGCGATGCCGGTTTCATCCTGACCTTCGGTGCGACGCTCGCGCTCCTCGAGGGTGTCCGCCTGGGTGCGCGACTCAGACCCCGGATCGGCGCACTGTCGTGGGTGGCAGCATCGGTGGTCGCTTCGCTTGCCATCGAGATCGCATTGCTGCCGGTGTCCGCCACACTCTTTTCTCGAGTGACCGGTGCGGGGCTGGTGCTCAATCTGCTCGCTGTTCCCTTAATGGGTGTCGTGCAGATCGCGGCGCTGGCGGCCACGCTTGCGGATCCATTCCCGGCCATCGCCGGTCCCGCCGGGTGGATCTCGCACGCCGCTGCACAGGCACTGGTTGGCAGCGCGGATCTCGTGACGCTTGCGCCCTGGTCGACGGCGCGCGTGCCGTCACCTCCAGCGGGTGTTGTCGCGGCGTATTACCTGGCTCTTGCGGCGATGATCTTCTGGAAGTCTCAGTTGCCTCGCGTTATCGCCGCAGTCGCACTGGTGGCGATGGCACTGGTCATCATCGGCGCTCCGTTGCCCACTCGCCCCCAGTCCTCAGAGCAGAAGCTGCGATTGACGATGTTCGATGTCGGGCAGGGGGAGTCGATTCTCATCGAAGGACCGCATGGTCGCACGATGCTGGTCGACACCGGCGGAGCGCCGTTCGGTGGGGGAGTCGACGTTGGCTCCCGTGTGCTGGCGCCGGCCCTGTGGGCGAGGGGCATCAGATCCCTCGACACGCTGCTCATCACCCATGGCGATCCCGATCATCTTGGGGGCGCACTGGCTGTGCTCGGCGATTTCGCTCCGCATCGTCTATGGATGGGCGTGGCCGTTCCCAATCATCGCCCGACGTTGGATGTGATCGACGCCGCGGCTCGAGTGGAGATGCCCGTCGAGTTCAAGCGAAGAGGAGAGGCCGACGCGGGTGACGACCTGCGCGTTCGCGTGCTGCATCCGCCGCCTCCCGATTGGGAACGCCGACGCGTCCGCAATGACGATTCAGTCGTTGTGGAGATCGTCTATCGCGATGTCGCGGTGTTGCTGACTGGGGACGTCTCCGAGCAGATCGAGCGGGAGATTCTGCCGCAACTCACATACGCGAAGACGAGGATTCTGAAGGTTGCCCACCACGGCAGCCGCACGTCGTCATCTATAGAACTGCTCTCCGAGTGGCAGCCGCAGTTCGCGCTGATAAGCGCAGGACGAGGAAACACATTCGGCCACCCAACTCAGGACGTTCTGCGACGACTCGAGGCGAACCATGCGGTGGTGTTTCGGACCGATCGCGACGGGCAAATCACACTTGAGACCGACGGACATCAGATCGATTTCGAAACGTTTGTGGAGAAACATCATCATGAGCGCTGACCCTAACCACGAAGATCACGAACACGAAGCCCACGAAGGGTCCGTGAATCATGGCCTCAGAATTCCGTCTTCTCTTTCTCCGGACGCGGACCTGGCTATGTCCCAGACGATTGGCTGCGCGATCGCAGTGCACAGAGCCCTCGGGCCAGGATTCATTGAGTCGATCTATCGGAAAGCGATGTGTATCGAGCTGGAGTCGAGGAATCTGGCGTACGAGAAGGAACGCTCGATTCGAGTTACATATCGAGGAGTCGAGATACCCGGACAGCGCGTGGACTTCATCGTTGAAGGCCTGATAGTCCTCGAGATTAAGGCCGTCACGCGGCTCGACCAGGTTCACCGGGCGCAGTTGATTTCGTATTTGAAGACGACAGGCTTGCACGGCGGGTTGCTGATTAACTTTCGCGTGCCGCTCCTGAAGGATGGAATCCGTCGGGTCGTTGCATAACCACGAAGCTCGCGAACCGCGAAGACCACGAAGGCTCTTTGGTGAAACGCTTGCGTTAGATACTCCGCGGGCCCATGATTTCGGCGTGGAGCGGTCAGCCGCGCGTCTCCAATTCGGGCCGGTGACGCTGATCCCGGCTGAACGCGTCCTCCTTCAGGACGGGCAGCCTGTATCGCTCACACCCAAGGCTTTCGAATTACTTGCGTTTCTGGCGGCGAATCCCGGTCGCCTGCTCACCAAGGATGAACTGCTGCAGGCGGTTTGGCCCGATGCTGTGGTCGAGGAATCAAACCTGGCCTACACCGTGTTCGCCATTCGAAAGGCGCTGGGGGAGGGCCCGGAATCCGCCAGATACATCGAGACAGTTCCAATAGCGCGATCCGCGCCATGGCGTCAGTTTTCGGCTTGGCTGGCCGGTTAGGCGAGGTCACGAGAAGGACTTATCGCTACCTCACCGACGCGGATCCACTTTCCGCGGTCTTGTTACGAGCTCTAAAGAGCGAAGAGATGGACTCTTCGTGGCCTCCGTGTCCTCGTGACCTTCGTGGTTAGTCGGCCGTGGGCGCGCTGACTCTTCGTGGTCAAGACCCCGTCTTCTTCACCTGTTCCCACTCGGCCTCCATCTCCTCGAGCGACGCCTCGCTGAGGGATCGACCCCGCGCAATCAGAGTACGCTCGACGGCATCAAACCTCGTCGTGAACTTCTCAGTGGCTCGACGCAGCGCGGCCTCCGGCTCGACGCCGAGCTTGCGCGACAGATTGGCGATGGCAAACAGCAGATCCCCCATCTCCTCCTCGGCGCGCGACATGTGACCCGTCGCGCCAGACTCGACCTCTCGACGAACCTCCGCGACCTCCTCATCAATCTTATCGAGCACATCGCCCGCCTTCGACCAGTCGAATCCGACCGCGGCCGCGCGCGCGCTGATCTCGTACGCACGCAGCAACGACGGCAACGTCTTCGGTACCCCACCCAGCGTCGTCTTCTGCTTCTTCACGGGTAGACCGGCCGCCTCACGCTCGCGCGCCTTCAGCGTCTCCCATTTCTCGATGACCTGATTGCTCGTGAGCGGCGCATCCTCGTCACCGCGAGCGAAGACGTGCGGATGACGGCGCACGAGCTTGTCGCAGATAGCGTCGATGGCGTCGCCGACCGTGAAGTCTCCGTTCTCTTCGCTCATCTGCGCCAGGAAGACTGCTTCGAACAGGAAGTCGCCCAGCTCCTCGCAGAGCTGCGCCGGCGTGCCGCTCTCGATCGCTTCGAGTACCTCGTAGGTCTCCTCGAGGACGAACGGGCGCAACGACGCGGGCGTCTGCTCGCGGTCCCACGGACAGCCGTCGGGAGCCCGCAATCTGCGCATGATTTCCACTAAACGTTCGAACTTCGAGCCGGCCGATTGAGTCACGGTCGTCATGGTACCATCCAGCACGAAGTGAGGCCGAACGTGGAGAAGTTCCAACTTACTTGCGCACTCTGTCCTTTGACCTTTCTACTTTCAGTCGCCCTCGCAGGGGCGCAGTCGACAAGCGCGCCCTCTCATCCCAGAACGCCTTGGGGTGATCCGGATCTTCAGGGTTACTACACCAACAAGTACGAGTACGGAACTCCGTTCGAGCGGCCTGCGGCCTTCGCCGGTAAGCGCGTTGACGAGGTGAGCGCGCAGGAGCTTGCTGACCTGATGAAGAAGCGTCAGCAGGAAGCGCTCGATCGTGCTCCGTTCCTCGGTGGTGATCCGGAGGGCAAGATCGGGAACTCGGCGGAGTTTCGCGACATCTACGAAGTCACGAAGGGGAGCCGTGCCTGGTTCGTAACCAGTCCTCCCGACGGCAAGATTCCGCCCGTGTTGCCTGAGGCACGATCGCGTGTGCAGGATGCTGGTCGAGTCGGGAGCTTCGGCGGTGGACCCTTCAATGGTCCGGAAGATTTCAGCTTGTGGGAGCGCTGCATCACGCGGGGGCTGCCAGGATCGATGCTCCCGGGTGTCTACGGCAACTCGTATCAGATCGTGCAGGGGCCGGGGTTTGTGGCCATTCGGTATGAGATGGTTCACGAGACGCGCGTCATCCCGCTCGATTCGCGTCCACGCCTCGGCAAGGACCTGCAGTTCGACATTGGAAGCGCGCATGGACACTGGGAAGGGGACACGCTCGTCGTCGAGACCACCAATTTCAAGCAGCGCAGCGCGTATCGCAACGGCAACGCCGACACTCTTCGGCTGGTCGAGCGCTTCCGGCACACGTCAGCCGATCGCGTCGAGTGGTCTGTCACGGTCGAGGATCCGTCGACCTGGGCACAGCCATGGACCTTTGCGATGCCGCTCACACGCAATGAGGACGAAGCGGTCGAGCTCTACGAGTGTCACGAGGGAAATCACGCGATCTTCAACATCCTGGGCGCTGCGCGAGCGGCCGAACGGGAGCAGGCGGCCTCGCAGTCCCGATGACTCGGGTCGCATGCTAGGATCGCGAGGACATGTCTGACGAGATCCCGCAGGACGCCTCCGACGTCACTTTCATCGGCTTCGTACTGTCGCTCGCCCACACTGCGGCGTATCACTTCGGTGATGTTCCCGATCCAGTGACGGGACAGGCCGGACAGACCAACGTTGCCGCCGCACGCCAGATCATCGACATCCTGACGCTGCTCGAACAGAAGACCCGTGGCAACCTGACCGCCGAAGAACGGCAGCTGATGGAGCAACTCGTCTACGAGCTCCAGATGCGTTACGTGGAGGCGACGAAGACCGAGCCGCAGGAAGCCTCGCGCATCATCATTCCTTGATCCTTCGATTGACACTCAGGGTTATCCCGAGCAGGGTCGCAGGGTGACCCCAGCGAAAGTGACGTTTCTTGGTACCGGCACCTCGCACGGCGTGCCGATGATCGCCTGCGACTGCGCAGTCTGCCGATCTACAGATCCGCGTGACAAGCGTCTGCGTCCGTCGATCTTTCTGGACGTGCCCTCATACGCGAGCCTCCTCGTCGATGCAGGACCAGACCTTCGACAGCAGGCGCTGACCTTCGGAGTGCGGCACCTCGATGCCATTCTGCTGACGCACGCGCACGCCGATCACATCCTCGGCCTCGACGAGGTGAGGCGCTTCAACGCGATCACCGGCAAGTCCTTGCCGTGCTACGCGAGCCCGTCGACGTGGGAGACGGTGTGGAAGACGTTTCACTACATCTTCGACGGCGTCCCACGCATGGGCGGTGGAATCCCGAAACTCGACGCGCATGAGATTCGCGGACCGCTGCTGGTCAGCGGCGTTCGTGTCGTGCCTGTGCCCGTGTGGCACGGGCAGATGCCGGTGCTCGGTTTCCGCTTCGGCGACTTCGCGTACCTCACCGATTGCAACAAGATCGATGACTCGTCCATGGCGCTCGTCGCAGGCGTTGACACGCTTGTCATCGACGCGCTTCGCGACAAACCGCACGTGACGCACTTCAGCGTGAGCGAGGCGCTCGACGTTATCGCCAGGCTGCGGCCGCGGCGCGCGTACATGACGCACATGACGCACGATCTTGGACATGCCGCCACCAGCGCCCGTCTGCCTGCGGGTGTTGAACTGGCATATGATGGGCTCGTGCTCGACGTGCGAGTCGACGTGGAGTGAATGGAGACCATCCACTTCCCGGACGACGCTCGGCCGCCGTGGCTGGCGCATCCGGTCCTGGCGCTCGGCAATTTCGACGGCTTGCATCGCGGTCATTTCAAGATTATCGAGCGCGTACGGCGCGGCGCTGCCGAGCATGGCGGCACGCCGATGGCCATGACCTTCGATCCTCATCCACCGCGCGTGCTGCGGCCGGACAAGGCACCGAAGTTACTGATGACGAAGACGCAGCGGCTCGAGGCGCTGCATGGCGCGGGCATCAGTTGTGTGGCCGTCGTTCGGTTCACGCGTGAGTTGTCGGAGTGGGACCCTGAAACATTCGTCCGGACTGTACTGGTCGACTGGTTGCGGGTCTCGGAGGTGTGGGTTGGAGCGAACTTCCTCTTCGGCCATGGCCGCAGCGGAAACTTCACGGTGCTGCGCACGCTTGGTCAGCACTACGGTTTCCGGGCCGACAAGATCGATCCCGTACGCTACAAGGATTTCGTGGTGAGCAGCACACGCATCCGGCGGCTCGTGTCCGAGGGCCGCGTCGACGAAGCGGGCGCGCTGCTCGGGCATCCGTTCTTTGTCGACGGCACGGTCGTCACGGGGCGGAAACGCGGCCGTGAGATCGGATTCCCTACGGCCAATCTTCAGACAGACAACGAGCTCGTTCCACCGCACGGTGTCTATGCGACGACGACGACGGTCGATGGCGTGGTACACGCCGGCATCACGAACGTCGGCGTGCGTCCGACGTTTGGCGAGAAGGAGTTGACGATCGAGACGCACTTGCTGAACTACTCGGCCGATCTCTACGGTCGCCCTGTGCGGCTGGGATTCGTGCAACGCATCAGGGATGAACGGCAGTTTCCCGACGTCGATGCGCTACGGGAGCAAATCGCGGCGGACCGGCGCGTGGCCGATCGCCTCTTCAGCCGGTTCTGCGTGTAGCGTGGACGCCAGCACCTTCGAATTCACGATCTCGGTCCCACGCGACCCGCAGTTTGTGTCCATGGTCCGCGGCCTCGCCGTGCACGCCGCGCGCTACGCCGCATGCGGTAACGCAGAAACCGAGACCTTCGCTGTCTCCGTCGAAGCTGCGGTGCATGCCTGCCTTCGCGACGCGTCACCCAACGCGAGCATCTCCGTGATCGTTCGTCGCGATGCCGGACCCCTCGAGTTCCTCATCGACGGCCGCACGATCGCGGTAGAACCCTGACCGGACATGCTTCGCCTCTACAACACCCTCTCGCGGCAGGAGGAGGCGTTTGCGCCGGCGCGTAACAACACCGTGCGAATGTATGCCTGCGGGCTCACGGTGTACGCCCGCGGCCACATCGGCAACTTCAGGACGTTTGTCTGTGTCGACGTTCTTCGCCGCACGCTGAAGTACCTCTGCGGTCACAACGTCGACGGGGTGATGAACTATACCGACGTCGACGACAAGACCATCGCGGGATCGGTCAAGGCAGGCAAGCCTCTTCGCGAGTACACCGAGGAGTGGGTCAACGCCTTTCGATCTGACGTCGAGCTCCTCGGCATCGAAATGCCCGAACACACGCCACGGGCCACCGATGACGCCAACATGCAGGCCATGTGCGACATGGTCATGGCGCTCGAGCGCAACGGACACACTTATAACCGTGACGGCTCGATCTACTTCAAGATCGGAACGCTGCCCACGTATGGCCGTCTCGCTCGGCTCGATCAGCAGAGCCTCCATGCCGGCGCAAGCGTCGACCTTGACGAGTACTCGAAGGACGACGCACGCGACTTCGTGTTGTGGAAGGCCGCCAAGCCCGGAGAGCCGACATGGGAATGCGCTGGGTTGCCTGGCCGCCCCGGTTGGCACATCGAGTGCTCGGCGATGGCGCTGCGGCTGCTCGACGGGGCGCCGATCGATATCCACGCCGGCGGTGTCGATCTGATCTTCCCGCATCACGAGAACGAGATCGCGCAGGCGGAAGGTGCGACGAAGCAGACCTTCTCCCGCTTCTGGGTGCACGTCGAACATCTCTTCGTCGAGAACGAGAAGATGTCGAAGTCGCTCGGCAACGTCTTTACGGTCCCCGACATCGTCGCCAAAGGGTTTCGGCCGTCGGCGCTGCGGTATCTGCTGTTGTCGTCGCACTATCGGAAGCAGCTGAACTTCACCTGGTCCGGCATGGAGCAGGCGGAGGAGTCACTGAGGCGGGTGGTCGACTTCCTCGTCCGGCTGGATGGTGTGACTGGGCAGGGGAAGTCGGACGAGATCGAAGCCGCAGCGATCAAGGCGCGCGACGCGTTCAAGGCCGCGCTCGAAAGCGATCTCAACACCGCGGCAGGGCTGGCGGCGCTCTTCGATCTCGTCAAGAGTGGCAACGCGGCGATCGATGCCGGGAAGATGAGCGCAGCGGACGCGGCCCTGGTTCGATCGACGATCGAAGATCTCGATCGCGTACTCGGGGTGGTGTCGCTTCGTCGAGCTGAAGACGCGAAACCTCCGATGCCGGTCGAGGAGATCCAGCGCATGATAGATGAGCGGAAGGCCGCCAAGCAGCGCCGGGATTTCGCCGAGGCGGATCGAATTCGCACATCGCTGGCCGATCGCGGTGTGCTGCTCGAGGACAATCCGGCCGGAACGCGATGGAAGAAGAAATGAGATGAACGGGCCAGCCCTCAAGACTGCGTTACCGGGTCCGCGGGCGAAGGCGCTCATCGAGCGCGACGCGAAGGTCGTCTCGACCTCCTACACGCGCGACTACCCGCTCGTGATTGCGCGCGGGGAAGGCGCGCTCGTAGAGGACGTCGACGGCAACGTGTTCCTCGACTGCACCGCTGGCATCGCGGTGACGTCGACCGGCCATTCCCACCCTGACGTCGTCGCGGCCATTGTCGAGCAGTCGCAGAAGTTCCTGCACATGTCGGGCACCGATTTCTACTACGAGCCGCAGGTGCGGCTCGGTGAGGAGTTGTCGGCTCTCGCCCCGATGCCCGGGCCGCATCGATCGTTTTTCGGAAACTCGGGCACCGAGGCAAACGAAGCAGCGATCAAGCTGGCACGCTATTACACGAAGCGGTCGAACATCATCGCGTTCTTCGGTGCGTTCCACGGCCGCTCGATGGGATCCCTGGCGCTCACTGCGAGCAAGCTCACACAGCGCCGTGGCTTCGGACCGTTCGTGCCAGGCGTGTACCATGCGCCCTATGCCAACTGCTACCGGTGCCCTGTCGGACTGAGCCCCGACAACTGCGCTGCCGAGTGTCTGCGCTTCATCGAAGAGCAGTTGTTCGTCCACCTCGTCGCGCCCGACGAAGTAGCCGCGATCGTCGTCGAGCCGATCCAGGGCGAGGGCGGTTACGTGGTTCCGCCCAACCTCTTTCACGAGCGGCTTCGCGAAATCACACGGAAGTTCGGCATGCTCCTCATCGTTGACGAAGTGCAGTCAGGGATGGGGCGTACCGGGAAGATGTTCGCGATCGAGCACACCGGCGTCCTGCCGGATGTCGTGACGATGGCGAAGGGGATTGCGTCCGGGTTGCCGCTGGGTGTGATGACGTCGCGATCGGAGATCGTGTCGTGGCCGCCGGGCACGCACGCGAGCACGTTCGGTGGCAATCCCGTGTCCTGTGCCGCCTCGCTCGCCACGCTCAAGCTGCTTCGCGAGGGCCTGGTGAAGAACGCCGAGGTCGTTGGCGCGCACATGATCGCCGGCGTGAAGACGCTGATGGACAAGCACTCGATCATCGGCGATGTTCGTGGTCGTGGGCTGATGATTGGGGTCGAACTCGTTCGCGATCGTCAGACCAAAGAGCGTGCAACCACCGAACGCGATCGCATTGTCCATGAGTGCTTCAAGCGCGGCCTGCTGGTGCTTGGGGCGGGTCAGAACGCGATTCGCCTCTCACCGCCGCTGATCCTGACGAAAGAGCAGGCCGACACGGCGATCAAAATTCTCGACGACGCGATCGGGGCGCTTTAGTACGACTTTG
>Ga0190271_10003197_pt1 | contig 10207 bp, 7 predicted proteins | sample Popmic356T_FD_133747 | JGI IMG/M metagenome (GOLD analysis project Ga0190271, IMG submission 133747) | Populus adjacent soil microbial communities from riparian zone of Weber River, Utah, USA - 356 T | ecosystem: Environmental > Terrestrial > Soil > Riparian zone | place: USA: Utah | collected... | reverse complement strand
GCGCCGCCGCGCGGCAGATGCTCGAGGGCGCAGCGGCAGCGCGCTGGGGTGTACCCGCCTCCGAGGTGCAGGCCCGGAACCACCAGTTGATCCACAAGCCCACCGGCCGCACCCTCGGCTACGGCGAGGTCGCGGCGGATGCGGCCAAGCTGCCGGTGCCGGCCACGGCCGACCTGCGCCTGAAGACGCCGGCCGACTTCCGCTACATCGGCAAGGGCAAGACGCCGCTCATCGACGGCTTCGACATGACCACCGGCAAGGCGGTCTACGGCATGGACGTCGTGCTGCCCGACATGCTGTTTGCAGTCGTCGCCCGCACGCCGGTCTACGGCGGCACGCTGCGCGGCTTCGACGCCGCAGAGGCGATGAAGGTGCCAGGCGTCGTGAAGGTGGTGGAGATCAAGGGCTCGCCGATCCCGAGTGCCTTCCAGCCGCTGTCCGGCGTGGCCGTGATCGCGACCAGCACCTGGGCGGCGATGAACGGCCGCAAGGCGCTCAAGCTCGACTGGGAGGCGGGCCCGAACGCCGGCTATGCGTCGGACAGCTACCGCAAGGAGATGGAGGCGGCCGCCAACCGCCCCGGCAAGCTGATCCGCAACCACGGCGATGTCGATGCGGCGATGAAGACGGCGGCCAAGACCGTGACGGCGCAGTACTACATGCCGCACCTGACGCAGGCGCCGATGGAGCCGCCGGCCGCGGCCGCGCGGATGAAGGATGGCGGCTGCGAGCTGTGGGGCCCGTTCCAGAGCCCGCAGGCGGTGCGCAACGACGTGGCAAAGCGGCTTGATCTGCCGGCCGACAAGGTGACGGTCAACGTCACGCTGCTGGGCGGCGGCTTCGGCCGCAAGAGCAAGGGCGACTTCGCGACGGAGGCGGCGCTGCTCGCGCGCGAGACCGGCGGCAAGCCGGTCAAGGTGGTGTGGACGCGCGACGACGACCTGCACCATTCCTACTATCACACGGTCTCGGTCGAGCACCTGGAGGCCGGGCTCGACGCGAGCGGCAAGCCCGTCGCCTGGCTGCACCGCAGCGTCGGGCCGACGCTGATGGCGCTGTTCATGGCCGACCCGAAGACCGAGTCGCCGATCGAGCTCGGCATGGGGCTGGCCAACCTGCCCTTCGCGGTGCCCAACATGCGCGTGGAGAATCCGGAGGCCGCGGCGCACACGCGCATCGGCTGGTACCGTGCGGTGTCGAACATCCCGCACGCGTTCGCGGTCCAGTCCTTCGTCTGCGAAATGGCCCACGCGGCCAAGCGTGACCCGAAGGACTATCTGCTCGAGCTTCTCGGGCCGCCGCGCCGGATCGACCCGCGCGACATCAACGACACTTGGAACCATGGCGAGGATCCGACCGCCTACCCGATCGACATCGGCCGCCTGCGCCGCGTGACGACCATGGTGGCCAAGGAAGCGCAGTGGGGCAAGGCGCTGGGCAAGGGCCGGGGCCAGGGCATCGCCGCGCACTACAGCTTCACCACCTACGTGGCCTCGGTGGTCGAGGTGGCGGTGGACGCGGCCGGCAAGCTGACGATCCCGCGGGTCGACATCGCGATCGACTGCGGCGCCATCGTCAACCCCGAGCGCGTTCGCTCGCAGATGGAGGGCGCCTGCATGATGGGCCTGGGCAACGCGTTGTCGGGCGAGATCACGTTCAAGGACGGCCGCGCGCAGCAGGACAACTTCCATCAGTTCGAGGTGCTGCGCATGAACGCCGCGCCGAAGAAGATCGTCGTGCACCTGATCCCGGGCGACTACGACGCGCCGCTCGGCGGCGCGGGTGAGCCCGGCGTGCCGCCGATCGCGCCGGCCTTGGCCAACGCGATCTTCGCCGCCACTGGCAAGCGCATCCGCAACTTGCCGATCAAGGACCAGTTGCGCGCATGAAAAAGGCGGCCAGGTGGCCGCCTTCTGTCACGGTGGATTGAACTGCTACGGCGCGGGGGGCTGCTCGACAGTCACGCTGAGGAAGCTCTGGTTCGGGTTGACCGTGGCGCTCACGCCGATCCCGTGCCCAGCAGAGGCAGCGTGACGATCTCGGGCACGTTCGTGCCGGGCAGGCGGTGGCGGACGCCGTCGCGCGGCTTGTTGTTTCTCCCAGGTTTCGACACGGCCGTCCGACATGCGCTGACGCGTGTAGGTGTTCGCGACGGCATCGACCGCAGTGACCTCCAGCGTGGACAGCGCGGACATCGTGGCGACGCCGCTGGCATTGATCCCCATGTCCCAGAACGAGGTGCGGGCACCCATGGCGGGCAGCGCCGCGGCCCTTTGCTTGGTAGCAATGAAGAAGCCGTGGTCATCGAAGAGGACGAAGGACATGTGGCCGTCGGCCGCCTTGAACGCGACGACGCGCATGGTGTCGCCGTCGTTGTAGTCGAAGCCGCCGGCAATCGACGCGGCGATCAGCTCGGTGAGCGGCGAGATGTTCGCTACGACCGCGGTGCCCGCGCCGCTCTCGACGACCGAGTGCAGGGTCGTCCCGTCCGGGACCTGCACGCTCAGCACGCAGGGACGCACGGCGTTATCGATGCTGACGGAAAACCTGCCGTCGGCGCCGGTGGTGGCGGTGGCGGTTCCGGTCGCGCACTTGACGTTGACGGCGGCGTTGGCGAGCGCCTGGCCGACCGCGGCGGTTCCGCTGATCTGGGTGGAGAGGGGCGCGGGCGGGGTGGTCGGCTTCTGCCGGGGTCTCAGCGCACGCCGAACGGCGACTGATACGGCCGCCCGAAAGCGACCCCCGCCACCACCGCGCCGACCGGTCGCAGGTGCATCTTCCCGGTGCGCTTGTTGTTGCGCGTGTCGACGAACTCGACCGGGCCTTCGACCACTTCGAGAATCGACGCGTCTGCAGGCGCGCCCACCTGCAGCGTGCCGTGCTTGGGCAGGCGAGCAATCACGCGCGCCGGCGTGGCCGTCGCCATCGCCACCACGTCGGACAGCGAGAAGCCGAGGCCGATGAGCTTGCTCATCACCCACGGCAGATACGGCATGCCGGGGGTGTTGCCGGAGAACACGTGCATGTCGGACGAGACGGTGTCGGGCGGGCAGCCCTGGGCGATCGCTGCTTCGGCGATGGTGTAGTCGAAGCTGCCGCCGCCGTGGCCGATGTCGAAGATCACGCCTCGGCGCTTCGCCTCGAGCGCGGCCGGCAGGAGCTTGCCGTCCTGGACGATGTTGGTCCCGTCGCCGGCGACGTTCGGGGCGCCGGAATAGCAGTGGGTGAGGATGTCGCCGGGGCGCAGCAGGTCGAGCACCTGCGACATCATCTGCCGGTCGGCGACGCCGCCGATGTGGCACATCACCTTGGCGGGCACCCCCGACAGCTCGCACGCCTTGATCGCACGACGCAGGGGTTCCAGGCCGTGGCGGGCGACGACGTTCTCGCTCATCCGGACCTTCACGCCAAGCACCATGTCGGCGTTCTCGGCGACGACGCGGGCCGCGGATTCCGGCATGGCGTAGTCGATGTTGAAGAGCTCGGGAACCGGAAACCCGGCGAGCCCGGCGACGGCGATGTGCACGAACGCGTACTGGCGCGTGCGTGACGCCGGAACGATGAAGCGCCGATAGGCGGCGAAGTTGTTGGCGCCGGCGTCGCCGGCCGAGACCACGGTGGTGGTGCATTGATGCGCGACCAGCTCGTCGGCCGGGATGCCGATGGCCGATCCGTAGGGATACGTGTGGCAGTGCAGGTCGATCAGCCCGGGCGTCACCAGCCTGCCGCCGGCATCGAGGACGCGCGCGCCCCGCTCTGGTGCGATGGTCGGCGCGATCTCCTCCACCAACCCGTAGCGGAAGCCGATGTCACGACGGCTGGAAAGGCGCTGAGCCGGATCGAGAACGTTGGCGTTGCGGATGAGCAGGTCGAACTTGTCGTTCGGCCCCATTGCCGCCAGCAGGGGCCGCGGCAGCGCTGCCCCTGCCGCGGTCGCCGCGCTCGCCTTCAGGAACCGTCGACGGTCGGCTGCAAGCATCGTGTCCTCCTTCGCGCACCCCGAGGCGGGGCGTGCATAGCCTGGCGCTGTCCGGCTGCCCGGGCGCTGCGGCGTGGCAACGCGCATCATGGATCGCTTGTCCGGGTTTGAACAGCCCCGCATCTGAGGCGGTGCCACGGGCAGCACTTGCCGACATGATGACGTCGTCGTCACAGCGGGAGACCTTCGTGTCCAATCAAGTCACCAGCAGCCTGCCCGGCGCCGCCCAAGCGGCGATTCAGCTCAACAGCGCCCTTCCCCTGGTGGAGATTCCCTCCGGCCACATCGGGCCGGTCGTGTTGCCCGGCAGCGGACGCATGATCTGGTGGACCGGCCGGGTCGCGATCGGGCTGCTCCACCAGAGTGAGCGCCACCACGATGTGCCTTCGCAGTCTGCGCTCTGGGTGCAGAACCTGATGATCGGCGCGGGCGGCCCGCTGCACGCCTGAGTCAGTCGCTTCCTGTCGTCGCGCGCCGCACGGCGCGCCGGATGTGCCGCAGGCCGCGGCTCTGCGAGATCCGCGCAGTTCCGGACCCGTCAGCGCTTGTCGGCGCAGATCAGCAGTGCCGGCATGGCGAACGCGACCTGGCCGCCGGGTTCGATGAACGGCTCGAACACGGGCTGCGCCTCGGTCCGCAGGCGCGCGAACTGCGCGTCGTCGAGCAGCCCGCCCAGCGTCCAGACGCAGGCGCGCTCTGTCGAGACCAGCGCGTCGACGGAATCGAAACGCACCGTGCCCTGTCGCTGCACGACCTTCGCGTCGCGCACGCCGGCAGTGGCGCATAGCGCCAGCAGCCGGCCTTCGTCGCCGAGGACGAACGGCGCGCGGAACGCGTCGCCGACCGTCGTGCCGAACAGGCGATCGAGCAGGGCGGCCAGCGCCGCGTAGCCGGGTGAGTTCTCGAGCGCATCGCACACCGCGACGACCAGCGGCCCACCCGGGCGCAGCACGCGCTGCATCTCGCGTAGCGCCTTGGTCCGGTCGTCGAAGAACATCAGGCCGAACTGGCTGACCACGGCGTCGAAGCTCGCGTCGGGAAAGGGCAGCGCCTCGGCGCGGCCTTCGCGCCATTCGATGCCGGCGTGAATGCGCCGCGCGACCGCCAGCATCTGCGGGTTGGCGTCCAGGCCGATCGCCGCACCGCCGGGCGCAACGCGTTCGGCCACTGTGGTGGTCAGTGCGCCGGTGCCGCAGGCCACGTCGAGCACACGCTGACCGGGGACGACCTGCGCCGCCTCGCACAGCCGCGGGCCCCATTGACGAAAGAGCGCGGGAACGAACTGTTGCTCGTACACGTCGGCGGGTGAACGTGCGGCCGCGGTGTCCCGCGCCGCGAGGGTGGTGGTCATGGGAGGCCCTCGTTCGATGTCGTGGCAGGCGTAGCATCCGTCGCGCGATGAACGAGGTCCATGACCGATCGTCCGCATCACATGCCGCAGCGTCCGGTGCCGCCGACATGCTGTCGGACGTGCTGCGCTCGGTGCGCCTGACCGGCTCGATGCTGTTTCTCGTCGACGCGACGGTGCCGTGGTGCTCATGGGCGCCACCGGCCGAGGCATTCCGCCGCGTCGTGCTTCCGGCATCGCAGCACCTGGTCTCGTACCACATCGTCACCCGCGGCCGCTGCTGGGCAGGGCTGCGCGATGCGGCGCCCGAACCGTTCGAGACCGGCGACGTGCTGGTCGTCCCGCACGGGGACGCCTACTTCCTCGCCGACCCGCTGGACTCAGCGCCCGCCTACGGCCCTGAGGAGGCGGTCGTGTTCTTTCGGCAGATGGCCGCCGGCGAGTTGCCGTCGACGATCCCCGAAGGCGGCGCCGGTGCAGCGGGCGCGCAGTTCATCTGCGGATTCCTCGGTTGCGACCTGCGGCCGTTCAACCCGGTGCTCGCGGCATTGCCGCGAATGATGCATCTGCGCGCCACATCGTCGTCGGGCGACCGCATGCACCACCTGATCGAGTTTGCGCTGTGCGAGTTGCGCGAGCGATCGACCGGCGGCCAGAGCGTGCTGCTGCGTCTGGCCGAGCTGATGTTCATCGAGGTCGTGCGACGCCATCTCGAGACGCTGCCGACGGCGCAGACCGGCTGGCTGGCGGGTCTGAACGATGCGCTGGTGGCACGCAGCCTGGCGCTGATGCACGGCGCGCCGGCGCGGCGCTGGACCCTCGATGCGCTCGCCGCCGAGGCGGGCGCATCGCGTTCGGTGCTGGCCGAGCGTTTCGCGCAAATTGTGGGGCAGCCGCCGATGCAGTACCTCACGCTCTGGCGCATGCAGCTGGCAACGCGTCTGCTCAGCGAACGGGGCGCGAAGGTGGCGGCAGTCGCTTGCGCGGTCGGCTACGAATCGGAAGCCGCTTTCAGCCGAGCATTCAAGAAATGCGCCGGGGTCGCGCCGACGATGTGGCGGCAGCGCGGCGATCGCCAATGAACGTCAGGGCGGGTATCCTGCCTCGACCCGTCGCGGCTGATTGCACTCGACCTGGGTCACAACGAAGGGAATCCGCAAATGCGAACCTTGCTTCTGCTTTGCCGTGCGGCGCTTGTCGCCGCGGGATGGGTGGGCTCGTCGCTGGCGTTGGCTGCCGATTTCCCGGCCCCTAAGGAAGCGGCCTGGACCGCGACCGACTTTCGCTTTCACACGGGCGAGGTGATGCCTGCGCTGCGAATCCACTACACGACCGTGGGCTCGCCGTCCGGCGAGCCGGTGCTGGTCCTGCACGGCACCACAGGATCGGGAACCGGCATGCTGAATCCGGCGTTCGCCGGCGAGCTGTTCGGCCCGGGGCAGCCGCTCGACGCGACCAAGTACTTCATCATCCTTCCCGATGCCATCGGTGCGGGCAAGACGGCCAAACCTTCCGACGGCCTGCGCGCCAAGTTCCCACGCTACAACTACGACGACATGGTGCTGGCGCAGTACCGGCTCGTCACCGAGGGGCTGGGCATCCGCCGCCTCAGGCTCGTCATCGGCAATTCGATGGGCGGCATGCACACCTGGCTCTGGGGCGTCAGGTATCCGGAGTTCATGGATGCCCTGGTGCCCATGGCGTGCCAGCCCACCGAGATGGCGGGTCGCAACTGGATGATGCGGCGGATGCTGATCGACGCCGTTCGCAAGGATCCGGACTGGAAGGGCGGGGACTACGTCACGCAGCCGCGCGCGGTGCGGGTCGCCGCCGCCTTCTTCGGCGTCGCGACGATCGGCGGCTCGCAGGCCTACTACAAGGCCGCACCGACGCGGGAGAAGGCCGACAAGCTGCTCGACGATCGCCTGGCTGCACCGTTCACGGCCGACGCGAACGACTACCTCTACCAGTGGGAGTCCTCGGGAGACTACAACCCCGCGCCCGGGCTGGACCGGGTTCGCGCTGCGGTGCTCGCGATCAACTCGGCCGACGACGAACGCAATCCGCCGGAGCTTGGAATCATGGAGCGCGAGCTGGCGAGGATCAAAGGCGCGCGGCTCCATCTCATTCCCGGCAGCGAAGAGACGCGGGGTCACGGAACCACCGGGATGGCGCGCTTTTACAAGGCGCCGTTGGCCGAGTTCCTGGCATCCGTTCCAAAGCGCTGACGGCCGGAGCCGAAGCGATTCGCAGTCTTCGTCCCATGGAGGAAAGTCATGCCCAGCAGGAAAGCTTCGACGGGTTCCAAGGCCGCGGCAGGTCGCAAGGAAGTCCTGAAGACCAACGTGAAGCGAGCCCCGAATCGAGCCGCATTGCGCGCCGAGGCGGCCGATAAGGCCGCGGCGATCGCGAAGAGCGAGGTGAAGACCGGCGGCCGGCCGCCTTTTCTGCGGGTGGCGAAACCAGATGCCATCGACTTTCGAGATCGCCCATTCCGTCCCAATGTCTCGGTGACGCCGAAGGCGGAGCTCTATCCCCCGCAAGGGTTGCCCGTAAAGCACCAGGGAGCGACCAACGCTTGCACCGGCTTCGGCCTGTCACTGGTGGTCGAGCACCTTCTTCGCGCGTCTAAAAGAGATCGGAGCGCAGACGTTTCGCCGTACATGCTCTATTCCATGGCTCGCCGTTACGACGAGTTTCCGGGCTCCGTTGCCGATGACGGATCCAGCTTGCGCGGCGCTCTCAAAGGTTGGTTCAAGCATGGCGCCTGCAGGAACGAGCTCTTTCCTGCCGTCGGGATGCCGGAGGCAACCGGTTCCATCAAAGACGACTGGTGGCTTGACGCGGTGAAGCGTCCACTGGGTGCCTACTACCGAGTGGAGTCCAAAAGCATCACTGACATGCACGCTGCCCTCAATGAGGTCGGGATTCTCTATGCCAGTGCAGGGTGCCATACCGGCTGGGACGAGGGCGTCGGCATCAAGCCTATGAAGCGGCGTCCGGCTTCAATCGACAAGATCTGGGTGATTCCTGTGAAAGGAGGACGTGCACAACACCCGGGACACGCGTTCGCGATGGTCGGATACAACGAGGTGGGCTTCCTGATCCAGAACTCCTGGGGAACCGCTTGGGGGTCGTTTGGCTACGCGATCCTCACCTATGACGACTGGCTGGCGAACGCGATGGATTGCTGGGTTGCGCAGCTCGGCGTCGTTACCAAAGAGCACGAGGTGATCGCCCGGAGCCCCACGCTTCGGACCGATTCGACCGGCAAGGTCTCTCTTGCTGCAAGCAAGGTGCTGCGAAACCGCGAGATCTCTCCGTTCATTCTGAACATGGGAAACAACGGCGCACTCAGCAACAGCGGTGCGTTCCGCACCACGCCCGATGATGTTCGTGCCCTGGTGGATGTTCAGCTCGCGAAGGCCCGTGAGGCCTGGGGGATGCAGGACACGCCCATCGATGTCTGTGTCTACGCGCACGGCGGGCTGGTCGGCGAGGACACGGCTGCAGAAACCGCAGCGGAGTGGATTCCGCTTCTGTACGAGAACAGGATCTTCCCGATCTTCCTGATGTGGGAGACGGACTTCATTACCACGGTGATGAACACCATCGAGGACGCCGTCAAGGATGTCCCTCGGACGACCGGCTTCAATGCATCGATCGAGCGCTGGTGGAATCAGCGTCTCGAGCGCCTGCTGGCGCGACCGGGTACCCAGATCTGGGGCGAGATGAAGCAGAACGCCGATGCGATGAGCCTCTACAAGGAGGGCGTCGAAGACGACAAGCAGGCTGGCGCCGTCCTGATGTACCGCCACTTCAAGCACCAGGTGACCAACAAGAAGGTGCGCATGCATGTGGTCGGCCATTCGGCCGGGTCGATCGTCGCGGCATTCATGATCGATCGCCTCGTGGCCGATGGCATGTCGCTCGAATCGCTGAGCCTGATGGCCCCTGCCGTCAAGATCCAGACCTTCGACGAACGAGTGCGGCCGCACCTGCAGAGCCGGGCGATCAAGCGCTTCCAGCAGTTTCATCTCTCCGATCGTGCGGAGGAGGACGACCCGACTTGCGGGCCGTATCGGCGATCGCTGCTGTACCTCGTGAGCGAGTCGTTCGAAGGCGGTACGACGACGCCGATTCTGGGGATGCAGAAGTACTTCGATCCTTACGCAGCCAGTCTGCCCAAGCTGAAGGTGCACGTCTCGCCTTCGACGCCGAGCCCGAGTCGCCCGGGCGTGCCGCCTGTCGCCAGCAGCACGCATGGCGGCTTTGACAACGATCCGGGAACCAAGGCAGAGATCGTCCGCTTCATCCTCGGGGCGTAGGAACAGGCGAAGTCGATCGACTTCAAGGAATGGCCTGCCGACCGGGCTTCAGGGTGCTGCCTGCATGCGCGTCCGAAACACGACGTTCACGGCCCGTCTGGTTGCCGTGTGTCTGATGACCCTGTGTCGTTCGACCGAGGCGAGTGAAAACTGCTCGGTCGCCGATGTGTTGGTCGACAGCTGGACTCGAAAGGCCCAGGCAAACGTCTCGGCTCCGCCAACGACCACGGCACCAAGGACCGAGCGTGAGTTCAAAGCCAAGGATGAGGTCGTACTGAAGGGCTATTCGTATTCCCCCGCCCTCCAGGGCGGCGCACCGATCACCGAGGACTTCATCCTTCTCCTGCAGGGAAGCGCATCCTCCGCGGCCCAGTTGGCCGAGACTGCAAGTCGGCTAGCGATCGCTACAAGACAAGAAGTGTTCGTGTACGAGTATCGCGGGTACGGATCGGGAAGCGCGGTACGACCCACCGCGGCGTCGATTCAACAGGACGTGGACGGGATCGTCGATGCGCTTGCCGAACGCGGGAGGCGCGGTGTCGCGATTGGACT
>Ga0190271_10003196_pt1 | contig 10208 bp, 8 predicted proteins | sample Popmic356T_FD_133747 | JGI IMG/M metagenome (GOLD analysis project Ga0190271, IMG submission 133747) | Populus adjacent soil microbial communities from riparian zone of Weber River, Utah, USA - 356 T | ecosystem: Environmental > Terrestrial > Soil > Riparian zone | place: USA: Utah | collected... | reverse complement strand
TCGTTCCGCACCTCCGGCAACTGCTCCGGCTCGATCGCTGCCAACAGTAAGGGCTTTTCGCTCGACAACTACGACTGGGTCACGGAGCGCGCCGTGCTGGGTACCGATCCCGGTGACCCGATCACTCGCTCGCTGCTCGCGTCGCCCGCCGAACGCGCTCCTGACAAGGGGAAAAACTTCGTGGAGTTTGCGCGCCTGGCGGCCGACCAGGCAGCGGGCGACGACACTGCCGTGTGCGAGGCGATCCGCAGCCTCGCGCCCACCCTCAACGCGACCGCCAACAAGATCTAGAGCATGCGTCAGCTTTATGTCGTTTGTCTGGCGCTGCTGGTGTTTGGGGGCGCGCAAGTCGCGCACGCATCGCCGCTGCTCGAGCTCACTGGCGGATTCGGTGGGATGGGCGGACTGCAAGCACGCCACACCGGACCTTCTGCCGCTTCCTCTTACTTCAACCCGGCGTTGCTGACCGGCGTACGTCCCGGCCTGACCGTCGGCTTTCTGGTCCTGAACAGCAACATCGCGCTGCGCGTGGATGCGCGCCATCCCGAAAACGAGGTGCTGGATGGCAATCAGAACGCGTTCCACGCGAACGGAGATCCGATCGACGGTAAGCCCCTCCCGACCGACTGGCTGCAGAACGGGCGAGAGGCGTCCGCGGACGGTTCCACGGCCGCGCTGGACGCTCGTCCACGGCAGCACGCCGGCAGCGGCGACGCGACGCTGACCTACGGTGCGATCGGGTTGGTGGTGAAGCTGTTCAAGGAGCGGCTGGCTCTCGGCGTGTACGGCCTGGTGCCGCTCAAAAACTTCATCACCATGTCCAGCTTCTACGTCGACGAGCGCGAGCAGTCGATGACCAACAGCTTGCACCCGGAGATGTACGGAGATCGACTGACGGCGCTCTCGTTCGCTTTTGCGGCCGGGCTACGGATCACGGACTCGCTCTCCATCGGCGCCGGCGCGACGCTCGGCCTGAACGCCTACGCTGGTGCGCCCGTGTACGTCGCCGACGCGACCAAGATTGCCGATCTGGACCTGAACATCGACGTCACGGCAAAGGTCGCGCTGACACCGCACGCGGGCATCGCCTGGAATCCGGGCAAGCGCTTGCACTTGAGCGGAACGGTACACGCGCCGCAAAAGCTCGACGTCGAGTCCGACTTCAAGTTCTTGCTCGCCGGCAACGAGCAAGCATCAGGCCTCGCCTTCACGTTCTATTTCCAGCCCTGGCAAGCGAGTGGGGGCGCCGGCTACGACTTCTACGTGCACGGCGATCAGACCTGGGGCGTCAGCGGCATGGTGCACTACCAGCGCTGGTCCAAATACATCGACCGCCAGTCGGTGCGCCCGGATGGAGCCTACGAGTGGATGGACACGCTCAGCGGCGCGGCTGGCCTACGCATGAAAAATGGGTCGCTCTCGCTGGGCGCCGACGGTCAATACAAGCCCTCGCCGGTCCCAGCGCAGACCGGACGCACCAACTACGTCGACAACGACCGAATCGGCATGTCGTTGACGATGGAGTACGCGTTCGAGATCGCCGAGGTCCCGATGATGATCGGCGGTCAGCTTCAGCTCTATCGCCTGCTCGAACGACACGTGACGAAGCTAGCGCCCCCGGTCAGCGCCGATGGCGTGAACCGCACGCCGCAGCTGGTCAAAGACGAGGTGCCAGACGATGCCGTGGTCGGGCGTAACCCAGCGGCCGGCCGCGACGGACTCCAGACAAACAATGCCGGTTGGCCCGGCTACTCGAGCCTCGGCTGGGTGAGCTCGGGCGGTCTCTATCTCTCGGTGTTTTTATGAAAGTCCAGCTAACACTCGTCTGCGTCGTGCTCCTTGCTTGCAAGTACGGCGGCTCCGACGATGATCCCCTGATGGGGCTCGAGCCAGGCAGCGCCGCCGAGCCCGACGCGCTCGGCGGCTTGATGGGCGACGACGTGATGAGCAGCAACGACGCTTCGGTGGCACCCTCCCCCGCCAAGCCCCCAACGACCAGCGGCAGCGCGGACGCTGGCAAGCCCCCGACCACGGGCAGCGTCGATGCGGGCGTAGCGACCGGGAAACCGACCACACCCGCGAACCCGAGCACTCCTGCCAACGCGTGCGGGCCCGCGACGGCGATAGCGACCTGTGATCCTGTGCGCAACACCGGCTGTCCGCCGCTCACGCAGTGCGACATCGAGACCTCGGCCACGGTGGCGACCGGCCGCTGCGTGTTCTACCAGGCAACGCCAGGAGTGCCGTGCTCCTCGAGCTTCGTCAACGTCACCTGCGATGCCCAGAACACCTGCGTCGGCGGAGAGTGCCGCAAGATGTGTTATTGCGACAGTGACTGCCCGCCCGGCAACTGCTGCAACGACACCTCGGGGCCGGGTCCCAGCGGAGTCTTCAAGCTCTGCAGACCGTGCTGAGTGTTTAGCTTCGCCGAGTCAGACGCACGCGCACCGGCTTGCTCGGCCGCACGGTCCCGAGGGCGACGGGCCTCACGTCCGCGCACGGCGCGATCGAGACCTCGAAGCGGGTGAAGGTACATTGGTCCAAGGCAGAGCCTGCACAGGACCTGTCGCGTTACGCGAAGCGATGCTGGCGAGCCACCGAGGTGCAGCCGTACGTACCCGTCATGCGCAGGAACGTGCGAGTCGGCCAGTGGTCGCCTTTGCAAGGTCAGTCGAAACAGAGCGCGGGTCAGGCGAGCTTGGAGCTCCACCCGCCATCGACCGGAATGATGGCGCCGCTCACGTACGAGGCACGATCGGAAGCCAGGAAAGCGGCCACCTCGGCGACCTCTTGCACCTTGCCGCCACGCTGGAGGCACGCCTTGGTGACGATCTCGGGCATGAACTCCTCGGCCCCGTTGGACATGTTGGTGTTCGCGATGTACCCGGGACAGAGGCAGTTGACGCGGATGTTTTGCGGGCCGCCCTCGAGCGCGGCGCTCTTGGTCAAGTGGATGACGCCCGCCTTGGCAGCTCCGTACACGCTGGTAAAGGGCGAAGAGTTGAGGCCTCCGATGGAGGAGCAGAGGACGATCGAGCCGCCCTTGTCTTCCATGGCACGAATCGCGTACTTGGCGGCGAGGAACGAGCCACGCAGATCGACGTTCATCATCCGGTCGTACTGGTCCATGTCGACCTCGGCGATCACGCCCGCGTCGGCGATGCCGGCGATGTTGAGCAGCACGTCGAGGCGACCGAACTCCTTGACGGCCAGCTGAACCATGGCCTCGACCTCGGCCTCCTTGGTGATGTCGCACTGCACGGGCAACACGCTGCTGCCGAACCGAGCCGCGACGTCGTTTTGCGCGCCACTGACGTCTGCGGCCAAGACCTTGGCGCCCTCGCGCACGCACACCTCGACGCACGCCTCGCCGATGCCCGAGCCCGCGCCCGTGATGATCACGATCTTTCCGTCCAACAGCTTCATGACAATCTCCTCCACTCGTCAGATCCATGCCGGAGCACGCGTCGCCTCGCGCACTCCGTGACCATCCTTCGCACACCTGGGCCATCGTAATCAACAGTGCTGTTCAGCATCGTCTGGCCGGCGGGCGCCTTTCCGAGCAATTCAGCGGGGGACGGCTGCTGACATCGCTTCGCCAATGATGGTCGCTTCGTCTTCGGAACGTCAGCGGCGCGCGCGGAACAGCGCGGGGCTGGTGCCCGTCCAGCGCTTGAACGCCCGATGAAAGCCGCTCGCACTGGTAAAGCCGAGCTCGTGCGCGATCTGTTTGATGGAGCGGGTCGGCTCGACCAGCATGGCGCGCGCTAGCTCGATCTGGGACTGCTCGACCAGCTGCGTGTACGAGACACCCTCGTCGGCCAGGCGGCGGCGCAGCGAGCGCTCGCTCATCCCCAGCGAGCGCGCGGCCTCGGGCATCTCGAGCACGCGCGGCTGCGCGCGCTGCAGCAGCCGCTTGAGCTGCTCTGCGTACGTCTGCTCGTCGACGAGGCGGCTGAGCACACGCTCGGCCTGCGCCGAGAGCATGCTGTGCAGCTCCGCATTGCGGTGCGGCTGCGGACAGTCGAGCACCGCGTAGTCGAACTCGATGCCGGAGAACGACTGCTTGAAGCGCACCACGCTCCCGAACAGGCGGTCGTACTCGGCCCCGTAGGCGGGCCGGGCGTACACGAACGAGACCTTACGAATCACGGGGCTCGAGGCAACGCCCAGGTACTTCAGCATGCGGGCGATGCCGACCAGGGCCACCTCGGTGCGGACGCGCATGCCGGCTTCAGACAGGCCGAGCGGGCTGCAGCGCAGCACGGCGCTGCCCCCGTGGTCGACGAACTCCATCTCCGGTCGATCGCCCATGATGGGCTGAAAGCGCAGCAGCGTCGCGATGGCAGCCTGCAAGCTCTCGGCCTGCGCGATCAGCGGCGCCAACAGGTCGTACTGCATCATGGGGGAGTGCTCGCCCCAGTGCAGGCCGAGCGCGGCGTCGCCCGTGATCTCGAGTGCGAGCAGCAGCAGCGCATCAAACTCCTCGAGCGTGAACCAGCCGTACGGATCGCTGAACCTGCTGGCGTCGACGCCTCCGCGCTCGAGCACGCGATGGCCATCGACGCCCTTCATGGCGACCGCTTCGACGAGTGCGCGTACGTGAATGGCTGAGACTCGCATCACTCCCCTGGGCTCCGTGCCGTAGCTTGGCACCTAACCTGCCCTCGTGCGTCGCTTCGTGTGCTTCGCGCAAATGGCAGCAAGGATACTATCTGCCGCACCCCAGGCGAATAGTGCCAAGGATCCAGCTGACCGCCGTCCTTAACCGCCGTGGCTGCAGGTCAGCGTGGCCTCGACGATGCGTGACCAGCGCATCGCTCGTCGAACAAGGAGCCCTTTGATGTCTTGGAATCTGCAGAGAGCGTTGCTGAGCGGCGTCGCCGTCTTGCTTGTCGCCTCAACCGCCTACGCGGCGATGGATGCGACCAACGCCGGCTGGGATCCGCTGGTCGCCTTGTTTGGAGCGGGCGACAAGGCGCGCGCCTCGGTCGGGATGAGCGCCATGAACCGCGCGTTCGGCATCTCGATCCGCAACACGCGACGTGACCCCGCCGTGCAGAAGTTCATGGACGCCACGGTCGAGGACTTCGCCGACTTCGATCTGGGCGAATTTCACGACCGGTTGCCGAACAAGGTGGGCGACTTTCGCGAGCTGTGGGTGCGCGGTGAGCTGTTGGGCGACGCCTACGTGATCACGCAGGCCAAAGAGAAAAAAGGCTACACCGTCACGCTCAAGGGCGACCGCAACGAGCTCGCCGCGATGTCGACGACGGTGCGCGCCAAGCCCATGACGGGGGTCGGCGACAAGAGCGCTTACTTCATCGGGCTGCGCATGGGGTTTGGCATCGGCGACCTGCACTGGGGCGATGCGATGAAGTCGCTCACAGGGTTTGCGCGCATCGGCTCGATCGCCAACCCGCGCTCGGGTGCAACCGAGCCCGTCGCTGCGTCTGCCGCGACCAAGGCCACGGTCAAAAAGATGCACCCGAAGCTCAGCAGCGAGGACGTCGACGTGATCGCGCTGCTCTGGGAGGCATATCCGTCCGTGCTGGCCGAGCTGTCGACCTTCGCCAGCGTCGAGAACGTGCGTACGCTGACGCACGGCAAGGGCTACCAGCAGCTCACCGTGATGATGCGCGGCGTCCCGGAGCGCATCGCCCAAAAGTACCCGGCGTTTGCCAAGTACTTCGAGAAGATGGGCGACATCGCGTTGTTCGACGCCAAGTGGCTGGACAAGCAGGGCCGCACGCTGACCACCACCAAGGTCGATACCCAGAACCTGACCTTCCAGTTCAGCTGTTTCATCAAGGACGGCTACCTGCTCCCGTACAAGGGCGTGAAGGTGTACGAGGACGAGCCAGTCGATCCCATGCTGGACACACTCACCGCCACCAAGGTCTTGCTCGACGCGCGCGTCAAGCTGCTGGGCGTCGTGATCAAGATCAAGGAGCTCAAGCTCGACCTGTTTTACCAGCCCAACCCGCACTATGCGGAGCTTGGCCTGACGCTGACCAAGGTCCCGGAGATCAAGGTCGAGGGTGCCGCACTCGGCTTTGTCCCCACGGCGCTGGTCGATGCGGTCATTCCGGGCAACATCGAGGGCCTCGCGCGCGACTTTCTCTCGGTCACAGCCAAGGGCATCAAAGGCGAGGGCATGCTCGTGGCGGGCAAGGTCGGCGTCGGCAAAGAAGGCTCGGGGCACGGCGTGCTCGAGCTGGGCGTCGACTTCGCCGCGCTCGACAACTTCCTGATCAAGATCGGCCTCGGGATGGTGAACGAGCGCCTGGTCCCGAATGCCGATGCGCTCGAGGAGGCGAAGGCGAGCTCGGCTGCGCTGCAGACCGCGTTCGCAAAAGACTTCAGCCGCTTCGAGAAGTACGGAGCGCCGACGCAGTGATTCGCTCGCCGGTCAATTCGTGCACCGCTCACAGCGAAGCGAGCGGTGCTAGTTGTCGACTGGCGTGACCCGAATATCCATCATAGCTGTGCGTGCACTCGTCGAGACCGTCGAGAGCTCGGGTGTGTCGCACGCTCACCTCTTGGCCGAGGCCGGCCTGAGTGCGGCGCAGCTCGAAGACGACAGCACCGTGCTCTCGCTCGACCAGTACCGGCGCGTGCTGCGCGCGGCGCTGCTCACCTCGGACAACGCGGCGCTCGGGCTCCACATGGGCGAGCGCACCAGCGCTGGCAAGTTCGGCGTGGTGGGCTACCTGGCCGAGCAGAGCAGCTGTCTGCGCGAAGCCCTGGCGATCAGCAGCGCGTACGTCAGCGTCCTGACCGAGGGGCCACGGCTCGAGGTGGTCGAAGAAAACGAGCTTGCCACGCTTCGTCTCACGCTGATCTGTGACGGTCTGCCCGAGGTCCAGCTCACCACCGAGTTCGCCACCACCTGGCTGTTGCGCTTGGTGCGTCAGTTCGTCGGCGACGATGCCCAGGTACAGCGAGCGTTTTTCGCGTATCCGTCCCCGGCTCATCGAGCCGAGTACACACGCGTGTTCGGGGGTCGCGAGCAGTTTTCGCACGTCTTCAGCGGTCTAACGATCGAGCGTTCATGGCTCGATCGCGCCCGTCCACACTCGTCACCGGAGCTGCTGCGCCTCCTGCAGACACAGGCCGAGCTGTTGCTCGCGCGCGGCGACCGCGCTGCGCCGCCGCTCCAGCGTGTGAAGCGCTGGCTGTCCGCGCACAGCCTGGAGAGCAGACCGACCATGGACACGGTGGCCCGCGAGCTCGGCATGAGCGCGCGCTCGCTGCGCCGCCAGCTCGCTTGTGAGCGCGTGCTCTACAGCGAGCTGGTCGAGGACGCGCGCGCTGCCCGCGCCAAGGAGCTGCTCGGCGACACGCAGTGCTCGGTCCAGGATGCCGCCTACGCGCTCGGGTTCGAGGCGCCCGCCGCGTTCTCCCGCGCGTTCAGAAGATGGACTGGAATGGCGCCCAGCGAGTACCGCGCAGAGCGCACCAGGGCCTAGTGCCGCGCGCGGCCAAGTCGTTGGCCGCCTCCGCGCATGGGCAAAGCCGGCCCCGATTGATACGAATTTCACTTCCTTAGAGGTGCGGCTTGACCCGAAAAACGATGGCACTCTGGCTCCTGCTCGCGAGCTGCTCCGAAACAGCGCCGCGCGGCCCCGGCGAGGAGAGCGACGACAGCGACGACAGCGACAACAGCCAGGACAGCGACGCGGTGATCGACGCGCGTGTCGAGGCACGCGACGCGAGCCAGCCGCTGCGCGATGCGAGCCGGCTCGACGCCGGCCGTCCTCCGCTCACGCCCGTGCGCGAGTGTCTGCCGGGGCGCTACGAAGGCGAGTTCAAGTGCGTGATCAGCGACTTCTTGCCGTGGGAAGGCAAGATCGGGTTCGACCTGGTCGAGGAGTCGATGCACGCCGGCGAGTTCGCGACGCTGACGATCGTGGCGGGCACGCGCATCATGGGCTCCGACGACAGCCTTCAGGGCATGTTCAGCGCCGATCTCGAGGGCAGCTTCGACTGTCGCACGGGCGCTCTGACCGGCCGCCTCGCCAACGGCGTCTATCTGTTCGCCGGCTTCATGGAGTACCAGCTGGAGGGGCCACTACAGGGCTCCTACCGGGCCGATGGCGGTCTGCCCGGCTTCGACGGAACGATGGGTAAGCTCACGAGCAAGACGTTCGAGGCCCTCGGCGAGCTCGGACCGAGCGCCATGTGCACGTGGTCTGCAAATCAAACGGGCAAGAGCGCCGACGCGGGACCCTGACGGGATCGGCGGCGCGTGACGTGCTCACGCTTCGTCGAGGATCGCGGAGAGCTCGGAGCCAGCGGCGACCTTCAAGACGTAGAACGTACCCGGCGTAACGGCGATCCAGATCTCCTTTTTTTCGGGCACGATGCGCGCGCGACTGGGCATGTTTGCAGCCCGTGTCGAAGTAGGCAAGCTCGCGCGGCAGCCACGGGTTGCGGATGTCGTAGACGCGCAGTCCTCCGTCCCAGTGGCAGGTGATGAGCGACGAGTGCATCGGCCAGAAGGGGCCCAAGGCGTGCTGCGAACCGTGAGCTGAGTTCGCCGGGCCGCGCGCCCGCCGGGCTCGCTGGCCGCGCCCCTGCGCCTGCCAGCAGCCTCGTCCTTACTCCGCCGCGCTGGGACTCTCGACACCGGCGCCGCCGCGCGCGCGAAAGCGCGCCCAGCGCGTGCGCAGGCCCTCCGAGACGTCGTCGAAGAACGTGTACACCACCGGTGTCGCCACCAGCGTGAGCAGCAGCGAGAGCGACTGACCGCCCAGGATACCCACCGAGATGGCGCGGTTGGTGGCCGCGCCGGGACCCGACGAGATGACGAGCGGAAGCATGCCGGCGACGAACGCCAGCGTGGTCATCAAGATCGGACGCAGTCGATCGGCGCAAGCACGGATCACGGCTTCCTTGCGCGGGATGCCGCTGGCGCGCAGCTGGATGATCCGGTCGACCTGCAGGATCGAGTTCTTTTTCACCACCCCGAACAGCACCAAAAAGCCGAGCGCCGAGAACAGGTTCAGGGACTGCCCGCCGAGCTTGAGCGAGAGCAGACCAAACGGCACCGTGAGCGGCAGCGACAGCAAGATCGTGACCGGGTGCAGCCAGCTCTCGAACTGGGCAGCCAGGATCAGGAACATGAACGCGAACGACAGCACGATCGCCGAAGAAAAAGCCTCGGTCGCGCGGCGCATCTCCTTGGCGTTGCCCGACGGCTCGCCGCGGTAGCGTCCGCTCGGATCCACCTCGCGCAGCTTGGCTTCGATGGTGTCGAGCACGGCATTGTCGGAGGTGCCGGGCTTGGTGTTCATGAACAGCTTGATCTGACGCTGCCGGCCGGAGCGACGGATCACCCCGGGCCCCTCGGCGCGGGTAAAGGTCGCCACCGAGGAGAGCGGCAGCAGCGCACCCGTCGTCGAGCGCACCGTCAGCGCGCGCGCCAGGTCCTCCGGTGCCAGCGAGTCGGATGCGACGCGCAGCAAGACCTTGATCGAGAGGTCGTGGCGACTGGCCGGATCGTGCACCGTCGTGAGCTCCACGCCGCTGCGGTCCAGGAGCGCCAGCGCGCTGCCGATCTCCGCATGCGAGATGCCCAGCTTGCTCGCGCCATCGCGGTCCACGCGCAGCGCAAGCTCCGGCTTTCCGCTGGAGGCCGTGATGCCGTGGTCGACCGTGCCCGGGATCTTTTTGGTCTCCTCGAGCAGCCGCGTCGCGATCTGGTTGAGCTCGGCCAGGTCGACGCCGCGGATGATGTACTGGAGCGTGGCGCTGTCGGGGCCCGGCGGCGCGAACTCGTCCATGCGGCTGACCATGGTCAGCACGTCTGCCGGCACCAGCTTCGCGGCTTGCTCGCGCACGCGCTGCGTGACGGCAAACTGAACGTTGCGACGATTGAGGTACACCGAGATGGTGGCCTCGCGGTTGTTGAGCGTCATCACCAGCGTGCTCTCGACCTCGGGCAGCTCGCGGATGTGCGCAGCAAGCTCCTCGGCGACCTGCACGGTGCGCTCCACGGTGACGCGATCGGGCAAGCGCAGGTAGACCGAGAAGCGCGCCAGGTCGTCGACGGGTGTGAAGGTGCCGGGCAGCGCCTTGAGCAGCGGACCGATGGACACCAGCGTCGCCAGGATGCCTATGCCGATCAGCCAGCGATGGCCGAGCGACCAGGTCAGCAGTCTGCTGTACTGTCGCTCGAGACGGCCATGCGAGGGCTCGCCCGC
>Ga0190271_10003195_pt1 | contig 10208 bp, 8 predicted proteins | sample Popmic356T_FD_133747 | JGI IMG/M metagenome (GOLD analysis project Ga0190271, IMG submission 133747) | Populus adjacent soil microbial communities from riparian zone of Weber River, Utah, USA - 356 T | ecosystem: Environmental > Terrestrial > Soil > Riparian zone | place: USA: Utah | collected... | reverse complement strand
TCGCGCTCACGGAGAGCTTGACCTTGGCCACGATTGCCGGCGCCTTCGCAATCGTTCTAGCGGTCGCGGCCGTCCAGTTCGTGAAGCTTGCCGCGAGCGTCGACTTGCCGCAGCGCTTCGCGATCGGGGCGGCGTTCTTACCACGCGTGGAGGAGATCTCCGTTGACCCCCTGATGCTCGCATTTGTCGGGGCCGTGGCAGTCTTCGTAGGTGCGCTGCTCGGCGTGCTGCCCGCACTGCGTCTCTCGCAGTTCGGCGAGCGGGGCCGCAGTCCGGCGGCGGAGCTGTCGGCTGCTGCTAGCACGACGCGCTTGGGCTCTGTGCTCGCGACCGCGCAGCTCGGGTTCGCGATGGCGCTACTAATCGGCGCGGGCCTGCTGATGCACAGCTTTCTGAAGCTCGCGGCCGTCGATCCGGGCTTCGACGCCCGCGGCGTGCTCAACTTCGAGCTCGTGGTGCCCGGCGGCGCAACGGCGGAGCGCAAGCTCGAGGTGGCGCAGGCTCTCACGACCCGGCTGCAGAATCATCCGCGTGTGATCGCCGCCGGCTTCACGGACATTCCTCCGCTCGCCGGCAACCTCACCATCAGTATGGGTGTCTTCGTGCCGGAAGGCATGACCGGCGCCGAGATGATGGAGGCCGAGAGTGCCCTGCCGCAGCCGCGCACCCAGACGCGCATCGTCAGCTCCGGCTATCTCCGAGCGCTTGGCGCGCGGCTTGCCGCGGGCGCCTGGCTCGAAGATCAGCCGAACCCCAACTCTTTCACCGTCCTCGTGAGCCGGCAGTACGCGCAGGCCTACTTCCCGGGGCGTAGCGCAGTCGGCGCGACGCTGAGACGGAGCAACCGCGATGCGACGATCGTAGGTGTAGTGGATGATATTCACCAGAGAAATCTCGAAGGGGCACCGGAGCGCATCGTGTTTATCGAGCCCGGTCAGTTCCTATCGGCATTGCGCGCGACTCAGTCACGACAGCCGGCCGGGTTGCTGGCCGGGTTCCTGACGGTCGGCACGCGATCGCTCAACGCGATCATGTTCGCCGCCCGCACCGACGGCGATCCGCTCGCGATCGTGGCCGATCTGCGCGCCATGGTACGCGACATCGATCCGGCTCTCGCCGTCGATGCCGTCATACCGATGGAGGCAGTGCTCTCCGGCATCACGACGCGGCCTCGGTTCTACGCGACCCTGTTGAGCGCGTTCGGCGCAATCGCGGGCTTCATCGCGGCAATCGGGATCTACGGCGTGCTCGCCTATCTCGTGAGCCAGCGCACGAAGGAGATCGGCATCCGTATGGCGCTCGGCGCGCAACGGACGAGCGTGCTCGTCCTCGTGTTGCGGCGCGGTGTTGCGATAGTCGCGATCGGTGTCACGGCCGGCGTGCTCGGCGCACTCGGCTTCACGCGCTATCTCACGAACATGTTGTACGGCATTACGGCATTCGACGCGGCAACGTATGCGGTCGTCGGCGCGGCGTTCGCGGCCGTCACGCTGCTCGCTTCGTACTTGCCCGCACGCCGCGCGACGCACATCGATCCGCTTACTGCATTGCGCCACGACTGAAGAGCGCGTTTGGGGCAGCGTGGGCGTCGTAGGGATCTCATCGCCGGCGGCGAGCCACTCGTGCGAACCCCCGCAATCTCGTCAGCCCTTTGCGGTCTCGTTAGACCCAGGGATCGCCAAGATCGGCGGCTACTGCGCTGCGGGCGAGCTAGCGGGCCGTCGAACGTAGGCGAAATTTATGGGCGTGCCGTTTTCGTCGGGTAGAGCGAGTAGCCAGACCGTCTCGAGACCAAAGCTGTCGACGAGCTCATTGAACGAACGATAACGTGGGTTCGGTGAGGAGACGGGTTTCGTCAGTAGCACGCGGCACATCGTCGTTCGGCAATCGACCTGTATATCACCTGCGCTAAGCCCGGTCGCCTGCGAAATCTCGCTGAAAATACGTGTCTCCGTTGCCGCTGACCAAGTGGGATCGTGTGGCTCCACAGCGAATTGCCGCAACGTGTCCGCGAACTCAGGGATAGGTGAGAGAGGTAGCTTCTTCACGTCTTCTATCCCCGCAATTCCTCGCTCGAGCGGAATCGTGAATGAGCGGATCTGTTCCTCGACGGTTTGCTGCCGCTCTCGGGCCGTGCCGTCGACCTGCGCTTCAGCCTGTTCTTGGCCTTGATCCGTCGCTTCGGTCGCCGGCTGCTCTACGGGCTCCGTGAGCGGAGCGCCATCACGCCGGACTTCCCCCGTCGGACGGGACCGTTCGATCGTGCCGAGGCTCTCGTTCTCTCGCCGTCCGTAGTAGCCGGCGGCGAATACGACGCCCGCTACTACGGCGGCCGCAACCAACCACCGCGCTTTACCACTCATCACGCGTCAGCGCGTCCAAACGGCGCCGTCGGGCCGTGTGACGGTCATCGCGAATAGGCGATGGTCTGCTGGATCCGAAGCAGCGTGCCCCGTGATGACATATCCGTGGCCCGGAGCGAAGAAGGTTAGCTTGATTCCCGCGTCTCTAAGCTCGCTGCCGATTGGTAGCACGACCGTCCATTCCTGCGACTTGCCAGTCTGATCGGGCGCCAAAACGCGGAGTGTCGATTCGGAGTCGCGCTCCAACTTCGCCATGTGGATCTCGGCTTGTAGCTGCGTGAACCGGGTGAAGTCGTATTCCGAAGCCGCGGCGTTCTGCGCGACCGAGACTGGCGCCGAGGTCAGCGAATACACGCCGATCAAGACGCACACGGCCGTGCCAATGACCGTGTTCAGAGGAGATTTTCTGTGTTTGCCCAACATGACGTATCTCTCCTTGCTGTTACCAAAGAAGGTCAGGAACGAAGGCACTCGCTGTGAACGTGCGCCCAACATGAGGGCCTTCCCGTATTGGTATCGCTCCTGCCGAGTGCACCGGCTCACCACAGCGTGGTCGCACACGTATTCCTGATCCTGCCGCAGAGCGTGAACGGCTACGTGAACCAGCGGGTTGAACCAGAACAATGCGCGAAAGGCCTCCGCGGCGAACCGCAACCACAAGTCTCCTCGTCTGATGTGCGTCAGCTCGTGAATGACTATCCAGCGCTGTTCCTCCGCAGAGAAGCGCTCGAGGAAATCGGTAGGCAAGAACACGCGCGCGTTACGGAGGCCCGTCACAAAGGGCGCACCGGCGAGCGGCGTCGTGAAAACGCGGCTGGGGCTCACCCCATGACGATCGAGTATGTCGAGGATGTGCGAGGGTGCCGTGAACGGCGCGGCCGTGGATCGAACCGTCTCGTGGAATCGCGCGACTCTCACGAGCTGCACCGCGAGAAAAATACCTGCGCCCGCAAGCCATAGCCATTCCAACGGCAGTCCACTCGGCGTTCCCACCGTTTCCACAGCCGAATTCACCGCCTGGGAGATTTCCGCACCCGGTAGGCGAATCACCTCGAGGGGAGTTGCAGGTCGCGGTGGGGGTGCCGGCAACAGGACGCCGATTAGCGGTATCAGCCACAACGTGTAGGCAACGTTCGCTCCGAACACGCGGCGTATTGGCGGTCGAATCAAGAGCACGATCCCGATCAGCAGGGTCGTCTCGAGCGTCGTGACAGTGAGCCAGCTAAGCATCGCCGTCCTTCAGCTTGGCGAGTATCTCCTCGATCTGCTTGATGTCGCGATCGGAGAGTTTTTTTCTGTCCGCGAAGTGGGCCACCAGCGGCACCATCCGGCCATCGAAGAACCGGTTCAACAGCCGCTCGGATTCCGTCGTGACTGTCGCTTCTCGCGTGACCAGGGGAAGGTAGAAAAAGCGGCCGCCATCCTTACGCCGCGCGACGGCTTTCTTCTTGAGGAGCCGTGTCAGCAGGGTTTTCACAGTGTTTTGATGCCAGTCGTGCTGCTTCTGAAGGCGTTCAATTACCTGACCGACCGTGAGTGGCTGCTCTGTCCACAGGACTTCGAGCACACGCAATTCCGACTTGGTTAGATCAACGCTTTTCACGACTACGCTCGAGGGTTTCTTCATGAAGTTACTGTGACTACGACTGTAGTCTCCATGGCGACGTCTGTCAACAGCCCGATTTCCGGGGCTCAGCCCTACTCTTCTTCTTCGCGGTCGAACTCGAGCAGCGTCTTCTCGAATTCTTCGTAAGTCGCGTTGTCCTCGCAGACGAGCTCTTCGATCGTCCAGTCCGTCTTGCCGTAGTAGCGCGAAAACACCCAAGGCTTCGCGAGCGCGATCGGGTCCTCGATGCGCAGGTCGATCTGGAGCTGCCCTTGCTCGTTCAGGTGCAGACGCTCGATGAGCCGCATTTCCTCGCTGTGCGGCACGGCGATGCGGTCGATCCAAGTGCGGTCGTTGAAGTTCGTGGTCTCGACGACGAGCGTGTCGCCTTCCCAGTGGCCGATCGAGTCGCCCATGTAGGACGGCGCGAGATCGGTACGGTGCTCGCGACCGTCGGTGTAGATCTGGCGGATCAAGTGATCGTATTCGAACACCATCAACACGCGGCCCGGCAGCTGGATGATCTCCATCGGGAACGGGTGGATGTAGATGCGCGGCGTGCCGGGCGGAAAGCACTTGTAGACGAGGTCGTCGGTCTCGGCGACAGGCACGCCGCGCGGGCCGCGCTGCGGCTTGGCGGCGTCGAACCTCGCTTGGCCCCACGCCGTCATCTCGGGCAGCTCTTTGCTGAAGGTGTTGATGGCCCACTCGGCAGTACCCGGCAAGTTGACGCCAGTCCACACGCCGCTGAAGTCGGCGTTGTGCGCGCCCTCCGTCGGGACCTGGGCTAGCGCCGTCGAAGCGCCGGCAAGCAGCACGCAGACGGCCGCGGCCGCCGCAACTCCTTCTCGATGCATGTTCCCCCGCTATTCGTCGATCAGAACGGCGCCGGCTGCGTCGACGATCTTCGTGATGTCCATCATCGGAGCGCCGTTGCGTGCCGGATGACCCGTGACCGAGATGCTGTCGCCGGGCTTCAAGAGCGACTGATGCCACTTCACGGCGCCGCCCATGCGCGCGAGCCGGTTCGGGCTCGTGAGCTCGCCGCCCCACTGAACTTCCTTGCCGTCGTCCGCCTTGGCCGTCCAGTAGATCAGCACGTGCGGATTCACGAACTGAAAGTCCGTGACGGTGCCTGCGACGGTGACCTTCTTCTCGGGCTCGAATACGCCGGCGCCATGATGCGCGGCGATCTGTGCCGTCGCGAGCAACGCCGCCGCCAAAGCCAGGCCGATTCTGCCGTTCATGAACGTCCCCCACCTCGTGCGAGACAGAGCGCCGCGGATCGAGCGAAACCGAAGTGATTATGGTCCCGCCTTGGCGCTAAATACGAGCCCTGCCGCACGTTCGCGCGGGCGAATTTGCTGGCGGCGTGGAGGCTATACTGGCGCCCCGCGCCTTTGAAGCTCCACGCACGCAATGTCGGCCCGCTTCGTTTTCGCCGTGACCCAGGCAGGCGCCGAACGAGCCCTCAAGAACGAGATCGCCCGCGAGCATCCCGACCTGCGTTTCGCGTTCTCGCGGCCAGGGTTCGTCACGTTCCGCGCGGCCAAAGAGATTGTCGTCGGTCGCGAGCTCGAGCTGCGCAGCGTGTTCGCTCGGACGTGGGGCTACTCGATCGGCAAGCTCGGCGGCGACGACGCCATCGCGCTCGCGCGCGACGCGTGGCGTTTCATCGGCGCCGAGGTCCCCGGGACGCCCTTCCCGCACGTGCACGTTTGGCAGCGCGAGCGCCCGCTACCCGGCGACGAAGGCTTCGACGGCGCGGCCGACGAGCTCGCACGCACGATCGGCGCCTTGCTCGTCGGGCAAGGGCCCGAGGCAGCGGCATCTGCTGCCGTGAACGCCGAGGCCGCGGCCGGCGATCTCGTGCTCGACTGCGTGCTCGTCGAGCCCCACGAGTGGTGGCTCGGCTGGCATCGCGCGGCATCGCCCGAAACGCGCTGGCCCGGCGGCGTGCCGCCGCTCGCGATTCCCGTGCCGCGGGTCTCGCGTGCGTATCTGAAAATCGCCGAGGCGCTGCAATGGTCGGAGATCCCCATCTCAGCGGGTGACCGCTGCGTGGAGATCGGCAGCGCGCCCGGCGGGTCGTGCCTCGCGTTGCTCGAGCGCGGCCTCAACGTCACGGGAATCGATCCCGCGGAGATGGACCCGGCCGTGCTCGCGCACGCTAACTTCACGCACGTTCGCTCCCGCGCCAAGGACGTCAAACGCAGCGTGTTCCGCGACTGCCGCTGGCTCCTCATGGACGCAAACGTGGCACCGGGCTACACGCTCGACACGCTCGACGGCGTGCTCACCCAGGGCGGCGCGCGGCCCGAAGGGCTCGTGCTGACGTTGAAGCTCACCGACCCTGCCCTCGCCGAAAAGCTACCCGGCATTGCCGACCGCCTGCGCCGCTACGGATACCGCCGCGTACGCATGCGCCAGCTCGCGTTCAATCGCCAGGAGGTCTGTGCGGTCGTCTCGGAGCGGACGTAACGCCGGCCTGGCCCAAGAAGTGACAAGACTTCTCGGGCGCGCCGTGCAGCCGACCGGCGTTACTCATTAATATACGCACGTGACCAAGGCAGGCTGGAATCGGCGGCAATTCGTGACCTCGGCGGTCGGCGCGGCGGCGGCCTCTGTCGTCGGCGGCCGGCCGCGCGTTGCATTGGCACAGGGCAGCGCAGGCGCACTGCGAGAGACTCCGCTGCGCGACGGAGCGACCTTGATCTCGGGCGCCGGCAGCAACATCGTCGTGCTGCGCACGGCCGGCGCAGCAGCCGTCGTCGACAGCGGTCCGCCCGAGCGCGCGGCCGAGCTCGCGAAGCTCGTCCGCGGCGACCTCGGCTTGCTGAGCGTCGAGCTCTTGTTCAACACTCACTGGCATCCCGCGCATACGGGCGGCAACGAGGCGCTGCGCTCCGGCGACACGGACATCGTCGCGCACGAGATCACGCGGCTTTGGATGAGCGCCGAGCACTACGTCGACTGGGAAGACAAGACCTATGCGCCGCGCGTCGCGGCTGCCCTGCCGACACGGACGTTCTACTCTTCGGATCCGCAGCCGAAGGTCATGGAGATCGGCGACGAGGAGCTCGAGTACGGACACCTGCCCGAGGCGCACACTGACGGCGATATCTATGTCTGGCTCAAAGAGCGCAATGTGCTCGTCGCCGGCGGCGCCGTCACCATCGGCGAGTATCCCGTCATCGACCACGCGACGGGCGGCTGGATCGGCGGGCTCGTCGACGCGACGAAAAAGCTGCTCGCCCTGACGAACGCAGACACGCTCATCGTGCCCGCGAACGGGCCCGCGCAGCCGCGCTCGCATCTCACGGCGCAGCTCGAGATGCTGACCGTCGTGCGCGAGCGGATCGAGAACCTGATGCGCGACGGCCGCAGCATCGCCGAGATGCTCGATGCCGAAGTCACGAAGGAGTTCGACGCGAAGTGGGGCGACAACCGCGAGCGCTTCGTCGCGAACATCTATGACGGGCTTTGGTGGGCCGGGAGACTCAGTGACTCGCTGTGACCTTCGAATGACGCGCGCACTCGCCGCCGCGGCCTCGGCCGCCGCGTTGCTCGCGGGTTGCGCGGAGCCGCCGCCCGAGCAAGCCCTCACGCAGCACGTCGAGGTGTTCGGGCGCTTTTGCACCGACTGCCACAACGATGCGGAAGCCGCCGGCGAGCTGTCGCTCGAGCACGTGACGGCGGCCGAGGTCGCCGCCAAGCCCGAAATTTTCGAGCAGGTCGTCCGCAAGCTGCGCGGCGGCCTCATGCCGCCGCCCGGCGAACCGCGGCCCGATTCCGACGACGCCCACGCTCTCGTCACGGCGCTCGAACGGCATCTCGACGCCGCGGCCGCGGCGCGCGGGCCCGAGCCGGGTCGTGTCGCGCTGCATCGCATGAACCGTACCGAGTACGCGACGGCTGTCGAGCAGCTGCTCGGCGTCCGCATCGACGCGCGCTCGATGCTGCCGGCGGACATGGCGAGCGAGGGTTTCGACAACATCGCAGAAGTGCTGCGCGTCACGCCGACGCACATCGAGCAATACGTCGCCGCGGCCCGCGACATCAGCATCCTGGCCGTCGGCGAGAAAACGCCAGCGCCGACGCGCGCCGACTATCGCTCCGAGCGCGGGCTCCGCACCGCGCACGTCGACGGCTTGCCGCTCGGCACACGCGACGGTTTGCTCGTCGAGCACAACTTTCCGGCCGACGGCACGTACGAGATCAACCTGAACATCTCGTCGATACCGGGCTCGGAGCTGCGCGGTTATCCGTACGGCTGGCTCGAGTACGAGCACACGGTCGCCGTCACGATTGACGGTGCCAAAGTGTTTTCCGGCAACATCGGCGGCGAGGTCGACTCGAAGGCCCTCGACCAGGGCCAGATCAAAGAGGTCGAGGCGATCAAGAACCGCTTTCGCGGCATTCGCGTCGACGTGACAGCGGGCCGGCGCAGCGTCGGCGCCGCGTTCGTCGCGCGCAGCTTCGCCGAAGGCGACTACCTGTTGCAGTCGCTCGTGCCCGGCGAAGGCGTGCCCGACATTCCGCGGCTCTTCGGAATGGAGATCATTGGGCCGTACGAGCCGACGGGCATCGCGCAACCGACCGAGAGCCGCGCACGGATCTTCAGCTGCTACCCGCAGAGCGCGAGCGCCGAACAGGCGTGCGCCACCCAGATCCTGACGAGCTTGGCGCGCGGCGCGTTCCGCCGCCCCGTGACGGGCGACGACGTCGCGCCCGCGCTCGAGTTCTACGCGCAAGGCCGCGCCGAAGGCGACTTCGAGACCGGCATCCAGAAAGGGCTCATGGCGATCCTTGCCAGCACCAAGTTCCTCTATCGCGCCGAGCCCGGCGCGCCGCCGGCCAATATCGAGCCGGGTTCGAAACACGCGGTCAGCGATCTCGAGCTCGCGTGGCGGCTGTCGTTCTTCCTCTGGAGCCAAGGCCCCGACGAAGCGCTGCTCGAGCTCGCCGACCAAGGCACGCTGCACGAACCCGAGGTGCTCGACCGTCAGGTGCGCCGCATGCTCGCGGACGAGCGCTCGCGCTCGCTCGTCACAAATTTCGCGTTCCAGTGGCTCGGCGTGCGCCGGCTCGACGCCATCGATCCCGACCCGCGGCTCTACCCGAACTTCGACGAGGACTTGCGCCGCGCTTTCACGAAGGAGATGGAGCTCTATCTCGACAGCATCCTGCGCGAGCGCCGCAGCGTCGTCGATCTCCTGACAGCGCAGCACACGTTCGTCAACGAGCGGCTCGCGCGCCACTACGGCTTGCCTGACGTGCGCGGTGATCAGTTTCGCCGCGTCGAGCTCACGGACTCGCGCCGCCTCGGCCTTTTCGGCAAGGGCAGCGTGCTGATGGTCACGTCGTATCCCGACAGGACGTCGCCCGTGCTGCGCGGCGCGTGGATCATGGAGCAGATCCTTGCAGCGCCGCCGAATCCGCCGCCGCCCGGCGTCGAGACCGATCTCGCGCCAGCCGCCGGTGACGCTCCGAAATCCGTCCGCGAGCGGCTCGCGCTGCATCGCACGCAGCCATCGTGCAACCAGTGCCACGGCGTCATCGATCCGCTTGGCCAAGCGCTCGAGAATTTCAATGCCGTCGGCGAGTGGCGAGAGCGCGAGCGCGACAGCGGGGTGCTCGTCGACTCGACGGGCATCACGTCGACCGGCCAGCCCGTCAACAGCCCCGACGAGCTGCGCGCGGCGCTGTCGAGCGATCCGACGCTGTTCGTGACCGCGCTGACCGAGAAGGTGCTGACGTTCGCCCTGGGGCGCGGCGTCGAGTATTACGACATGCCCGTCGTGCGCCGCATCGTGGCGGACGCTGGACGCGAGGGCTATAGTTTCGAGTCGATCGTCCTCGGCGTCGCGCGCAGCGCGCCGTTCCGCATGCGCAGCGCGGCCGAGGAGCCGGCAGGAGACTGAGATGTTCATCACGAAGAAGCACTTGTCGCGCCGCACGCTGCTGAAAGGCGGTAGCGCCGCGATCGGCTTGCCGCTGCTCTCGGCGATGGTGCCGGCCGCGACGGCTCTTGCGCAGACGGCCGCGGCGCCGAAGCCGCGCATGGGCTTCTTCTACCTGCCGCACGGCGCGATCATGAACAACACTCGGTTCGGCGCCGAGATGGACCGCTGGACACCCGATGCCGCGGGCCGCGATTTCGACTTGAAGCCAATCCTCACGCCGTTCGAGCCGTTGAAGAAGTACATGACCGTCGTCAGCGGCCTCGGCAACAAGCC
>Ga0190271_10003194_pt1 | contig 10209 bp, 13 predicted proteins | sample Popmic356T_FD_133747 | JGI IMG/M metagenome (GOLD analysis project Ga0190271, IMG submission 133747) | Populus adjacent soil microbial communities from riparian zone of Weber River, Utah, USA - 356 T | ecosystem: Environmental > Terrestrial > Soil > Riparian zone | place: USA: Utah | collected... | reverse complement strand
GTCGCGGGGCGCCCCGCCAGTACGTCATCCCCCCGGCGTATTACCGGGGAACCCTCATGAACACCGCGACGATCCGCACCGAGACGTGAGCGCGAGCACCGCGCTCGACGTGACCGATGAGCGGCTCGTGATTGAGCCCCTCTGGTCGATCATCGAGAAGTACCGCGAGTCGGACCCCGAGCTCGCCCGCGTGCTTGAGAGAACGCACGAGGAGCTCGTCGAGATGCACATCGCCGTCGCGTCGAGAACCTCGATCGTGCGATCGAAGTACCCCGGCGGATAGCTACTTCCGCGCGGTGAGCGATGCTTCCGCCTTCGCTTTGCCGGCGCTGAGAAGAACTCGAGCTGACCCTCGAGCGGGGGCCTAGATCGAGAGCCCATCGCCGTCGCCGAGGAGGTCGAAGACGGTCATCTGGCCGGGATGGATGAAGGGGAGATCTGAGGGCTTCGAACCCTTCCTCCCCAGTTGCTTGTGACCAGGTCCGGCGCCGAATCAGAAGCGCCGTCAGTCGCTAAGTCCGGGTCCTCCTCTGAATCGATCTGAGCGGACCCCCGACGCGGGTTCGATTCCCGCCGCCTCCATACCCGGCTCGGTCGAACCAGGAGCTAGCGGAAGGACAAGCGCCCGGGTGGCCAGTACGTGAGCGCCACCGGGCCGATCAGGTCGTTGCGGGGGACCGTGCCCCACGTCCGAGAGTCGCAGGACTGCATGCGGTTGTCGCCGAGGACCAAGTAGTGGTTTGGTGCGACGCGTGGCCACTTGCGGTTCTCGTGTCCGCGCCGAGAGGGAGCGATATAGGGCTCGATGAGACGGTCGCCGTTGATATGGATGACCCCTGCGCGTGCCGATACGACCTCGCCGGGGAGTCCGATGACGCGCTTGACGAAAGCGGAGCCCCCGTCGTTCAGTCCACATCGATCAGCGGTCACTGGTGCTTTGAACACGACGATGTCTCCGCGCTCAGGATCGCGGAATCTGTAGGCGAGTCGGTTGGCGATCACGCGGTCGCTGAAGCGTCCCTCACAGTTGGCAACGGGCTTGGCGCAGTGAAGGGTTGGCTCCATCGAGGGCGAGGGGATGCGGTACGGCTTTGCCACCTGAGCCTGAAACGCCAGGACGAAGGCGATGGCCACGGCGATGGTTACGAACCAGTCGACGATCGTCCGCCATTGCCGCGGCATCCGGCTCTCGGTGCGATCGAGGATCCTCATGCTTGCGTCACATTGTGTCCACAGGTTCCGCCGGCGTGCATCGTGCGAAGCCGGTCCGAACGTCGCCTAGAGCGTTGCAAGTAACACGCATGATGGGCTGACGGTGGCTCAATTGCGCGGATCGTGGCGCCTTCGAACCCATCGCCTCCAACTCGACCCGCTCAGGCCTCCGACAGTGCGCGGGCGTGGATCGTGAACGCGGGCTGCGGCGCGTCGCCTTCGGTGCCCGGCGCGGGGTTGCGTTCGAGGTAGCGGATCCCGATCTGCTCCGACGGGAACATCGCGTGGAGCCGGACCGGGCTCGTGCTCGCGTTTCGCGTGCTGTGCGGGGTACCTGCGGGGATGAAGACGATTGCGCCGGGACCGACCTCGCGCGTGTCCTCGCCGAGGGTGACCTCCGGAGTTCCCTCGAGGATCGCGATCACCTCGTTGATCGGGTGCGTGTGGAGCGGGATCCGGTCGCGGGGTGCGATCTCCTCGACGATCAGCGTGATGTCGTCGACGCGTGCCTCGGAGTGTCCACCGGGATCGACGAGCAGCGCCCAGCGCGAGCTCGGGCGGTAGTCGTCCGGATCGCTCTCGTCGAACGGTGCGAACGCGTAGTCCGTAACGATGGCCATCGGCCCGTCCTCCCTTGGTCGCGCAAGTCAGGATCCCGGTGCTCTAGTAGATGTGCAGCTTCTCCAGGAGCGCGAGCGGCTCGTCGAGGGTCTCGAACAGGTCCTTGTTGTGCTTGATCATCTTGCTGCGCATGTAGACGCGAAGCCATTGCTTGTAGATGTAGAGCTCGTAGCGATCGAGCACGTCCTTCAGCGGCAGGTCGCGCTGCGCGATGAGGCCTGCGAGGTACATCGCGCACTCGAAGCCGAGCGAGATCGACTGGAAGTACGGAGAGCCGACAGCCGAGTCGCCGGCGAGGAACACGGGTGAGGTGGCGAAGGGGTGGTTGCTCGGCCCGCTCGTGAGCCACTGCCGGCTGGTCGCATTGCGCGCTCGATACAGGTCGAGCGGGATTCGGACGATCTCGAGGTCGCCGACGATCTCGCCGTGCGTCTCCTCCTTGATCTTGTCGATGAACCGGTCCATCGACTGAGCGACCCCGGGGAAGTTGCCGCGGAGCCAGTCGCCGTCGAACCGGGACGGCATGGCCTCGTAGTCGTCGGCCGAGATGTTGACGATGCCCGTTACGTGGCTGACGCCTCCGTCGTGGTGGGTGCGGTTCACCATCGGGATGAACTTGTAGTGCGCGTTCTCGATGTTCTTGTAGTACTTGCAGTACTCGTTGCAGTCGTACGTCTGGCCGTACAGGAACGTGATGACGAGCGCGTACTCGAGCCGGATGTTGAGGGTGTTCCCGCCGCTGTCCACGCCGCCGGGGTCCGTCGTCAGGTGATCGCGGAGCAACGACCTGCTGCCGGTGCAGTCGATCAGGATTTCTCCCGGCTCGAGGAGCCCGATCGCATCGTCTGCCGTGAGGACGGCTGCGGTGCGCTCAACGGTGTTCCCGCTTCGGGCGTCGATCAGGTTGCTCACGTCGCGCTCGATCGAGTTGAGCGGGCAGAAGCCCAACGCCCAGCCGCGTAGGAGCTCCATGAGATCCGGGGGGATGGACTGTCGGAACGCGAGGCCCTCGCTGAGCTCCGTCGGGTCGAAGATGGCCTCGACGCTGTCTCCGTCGATGGTGTCCACGCGGTAGGTCTCGATCGAGTCCGCGACGAGATAGGGCGCGAGCTGCACCATCCTGGTTCGCGTGTACTCGTGCCGCTTCTCGTAGAGCCGCACGGAGAAGCCGTCCACCGACTGGAGGAGCGCCGTGAGCAGTAGGCCAACGGGTCCAGCCCCGATCACGTGCACCCGTCGGTCGGTGGGAGCTTCCTCGGGTGCTGTTGGGGCAGGTGCCGGGGGCATAGCCGCTCGCCCGTCCGGGCGGAAGCCGAGTCTACTTCGCTTCAGCGCCTTGCCCGGGCTGCCGCCGGCGTTCTACGGTGTCGCGCATGAGCGCCTCTGCGACGACGCCCGAGCTCAGCATCGTTCCCGCCAACGAGGCGAGCTGGGAGGATCTCCAGACGGTCTTCGGCAGCCGCGGCGACGCGTTCGTCTGCCAGTGCCAGCGGTACAAGCTGCAACCGAAGGAGGCGTTCTCGAAGGTCCCGGTCGAGGACCGCGCCCATCGCCTCCGCACGCAGACGGAGTGCGGGCATCCCGAGTCGGAGACGACCAGCGGCCTCGTCGCGTATCTCGACGGCGAGCCTGTGGGGTGGTGTGCCGTGGAGCCGCGCACGGCCTATTTCGGTCTGATGCGGAACTTCAAGGTCCACTGGGAGGGCCGGACGGAGGACAAGGCCGACGACACCGTGTGGTCGGTGAGCTGCTTCGTCGTCCGCGCGGGCTTCCGCCGCCGCGGGATCAGCCGTGCGCTCGCGCGCGCGACTGTCGACTTCGCCCGTGAGCGCGGCGCCCGTGGGCTCGAGGGCTACCCGATGCTCACGGAGCCAGGCAAGGACGTTCTCTGGGGCGAGCTCCACGTTGGCACACGCAGCATCTTCGAGGCAGCCGGGTTCAGGGAGGTCAACCGCCCCTCGAAGCGGCGGGTCGTGATGCGTATCGACTTCTAGGCGACTGGGTTAAGGTCGGGCGCGTGCCCGAGGCGGACCGCGAGCCCGAGGTCGACGCGGAGCATCAGGTCACTCCGCTCGAGCTGTTCTTCGACCTCACGCTCGTGTTCGCCATCACCCAGGTCACCGTCATGCTCGCGGACGATCCGACCCGGGGCGCCGTCTTTCGCGGGATGCTCGTCCTCGCGGCCCTCTGGTGGGCATGGACCGCGTACGCGTGGCTGACGAGCACGATGGATGTCGACGAGGGCGGCATCCGGCTCGTGATGCTCGGCGCGATGGCGGCGATGTTCGGAGTGGCCCTGGGCGTGCCCGGGGCGTTCGGCGACGATGCGGTGCTGTTCGGCGTCGCGTACTTCCTCGTCCGCCTGCTCCACCTCGTCCTGTCAGCGATCGTCGCCCGCGACGATGCCGACCGCCGAAGTGCGTTGCGGCGATTCGGGCCGACGGCGCTCATCGGCGCCTCGCTGCTCGTGCTCGCCGGTTTCCTCGACGGCGACGTGCGTATCGCCGTTTGGCTGGTCGCCCTTGCGATCGACTACCTCGGGCCGCTGGCGATCGGCGTCGGTGGCGGCTGGCGGGTCGCGCCCGAGCACTTCGCCGAGCGGCACGGGCTGATCGTCCTGATCGCCCTCGGCGAGTCGATCATCGCCATCGGCCTCGGCGCAGGCCTGGAGCTCGATACGGGAGTGATCGTCGCGGCGACGCTCGGAATCGTCGTCGTCTCGGCCCTGTGGTGGCTCTACTTCGACGTGGCCGCGATCATCGCGAGGAGGAGGCTCGTGCAGGCGACCGGCATGGCGCTGCACCGGCTCGCATTGCACGCGTACAGCTACCTGCACCTTCCGATGATCGCCGGCATCGTCCTGTTCGCCCTCGGCCTCAAGACCACGGCCGACCATCCCGGTGACGAGCTCGCCATGGTGCCCGCGGTCGCGCTTTGCGGCGGTGCCGCCTTGTACCTCCTCGCGCACATCGCCTTTCTCTTCCGGGCGACCGGTCGAGTCTTCCGACGCAGGACGATCGGGGCGGTCGCGCTGCTCGCGCTGATCCCGGTCGCCAACGAGATCCCGGCGCTCGCCGCGCTGGCGCTCGTGAGCGCCGTGTGCACATTCGTCGTGACGTACGAGGTGCTCCGTCATCGCGAGCATCGCGTGCAGGTCAGGCATCCTGAGACCGCGATCTGAGCATGCCGAGCGCGTTTGCCCACCGGAGCGCGTTCGGGCAGGCTTGGGGACGATGGTTCCCGAGGCGAGGGTGGAGCGGACCGAGAACGGTCTCGTTCCCGAAGGCGCGGGTTGGTACGTCCTCAACCTGCGCGATGCCGAGTGGCGTCACGCCGACGGGCGCGGCGCGGTGTGTGTCGCCCTGGACGACTTCGAGGGCTGGCGGAGCGAGCTCCAGGTCGCGGTCAACCCGTTCGTGCTCATGCCCGGCGAGCCGATGGCCATGTACCACCGGGAGGCCGACCAGGAGGCGTTCTTCGTGGTCTCGGGCGAGGCGATCCTGATCGTCGAGGGCGAGGAGCGCACGTTGCGCGCGTGGGACTTCGTCCACAGTCCTCCGCAGACGAGGCATGTCATCGTCGGTGCCGGAAGCGGCCCCTGCGTCGTCATCGCGGTGGGTGCCCGGGAGCACGACGGCCGGCCGGATGCTCTCGGCTTCCCGGCCGACGACGTCGCTCGACGCCATGGGGCGAGCGTCGAGGCGGACACGATGGACGGAGGAGTTGCGTACGCCTCCGTTCCCGGCCGCGAGCCGACGGCCTACCGCGACGGCTGGCTTCCGGACTGACGGTGCTGCGTCTTCTCGCCTTGCCGCTCGCGCTCGTTGCGTTCCACGCGTACGACTCGTCGGTCAAGCCTCTCCCGGCTCCTCTCGAGCGGACACTCGACGCGCGCTTCTGGGATCCGGGCTGCCCGGTGGCGTTGTCGGATCTCCGGCTCCTGACGGTTACCCACTGGGGGTTCGACGGTCGCGAGCAGCAAGGCCGGCTCGTCGTGCATCGAGACTCGGCGAAGCAGCTCGCCACGGTCTTCCGGAAGCTCCACGCGCTGAAGTTCCCGATCCGGCACATGAAGCTCGACGACATGTACGGGCCTCGGCGTGCTCAGCCTGCCGACGGCGACGTCTCGGGCTCGTTCCACTGCCGGCGCGCGGTGCCCTCGCCGTGCGGGAGCGGGAGCGGCAACTGGTCGAACCACGCCTACGGCCACGCGATCGACCTGAACCCGAACGAGAACCCCTACGTCGGGTGTGGCGCAGTTCACGACCCGCGGAGCCGGCCGTACGTCGACCGCACTCCGCTTCGGAAGGGCATGGTCACGCCCGCAGTCGTGCGGGCGTTCGCCTCGATCGGCTGGGGTTGGGGCGGCGCCTGGACCGGGAACACGAAGGACTACATGCACTTCTCCACCACGGGCGGCTGAATCCACGATACGGGTTTGAACCGTTTCGCTTCTCCCTGACGAATGAACGGCGTCGGACGGCGCTGACGCGTCGTCCTCACGTCCACGAGAAGGGGGAACGGAATGGGAACTGGGATTCGCGCGCTCGTCGCTCTGGCCGCCGTCGCGCTGAGTGCAGTCGCGGCGACATCGGCAGGAGCGGTGCACCTGTCGGCCGAGGTCCATGGCCTGACTGATGCGAACAGGATCGTGAGCTTCTCCGCCGCGAGTCCGGGCGACATCGAGAACAACGTCGAGGTATCGGGCCTGCAGGCAGGCGAGTCGCTGATCGGGATCGACTTCCGGCCGGTCGACGGCAAGCTCTGGGCTGTCGGCAAGCTCGGCACGGCCGGCCGCACGTACACGATCGATCCGGACAGCGGGCAGGCGACGTTCGTCGCGGCGCTCGTGAACGCTGCGGACGGCACGCCGATCGCGCTGCAGGGGTCGAGCTTCGGCTTCGACTTCAACCCGGCCGCCGACGCGCTCCGCATCGTCAGCGACACGGGTCAGAACCTGCGCGCGCTTCCCTCCGACCGGCTGGTCGCGGGTGTGCAGCGACGCACGGGCGACACGTTCGTCGACGGGACGCTCAACTACGCGGGAACGACCGCGACCGGCGTGGGCGGCGCCGGGTATACGAACAACGACGTCGATCCGGCGACGGGCACGACGCTGTACGACATCGACACGTCGCTCGACGATCTCGTGATGCAGAACCCGCCGAACAGCGCAACGCTCGTCAAGGTGGCCGACCTCGGCACGCCCACGGGGTTGCTCGTCGGATTCGACGTCCGCACGGTCGGCACGACGAACGTCGCATACGTCGCGACGACGGAGCAGCGGGGTAATGGCGCGACACTCGCCACCCTGCACACGGTCGACCTCGTGACCGGCGCGACCGGGACGCTCGGAAAGATCGGCGGCCCGAAGACGATTCGCGGAATCGCAGTCGCACCGTAGGAGAGGACGGAGAGGGCTCGCTGCCGCGGGCCCTCTCCACTCCGACTCGGCTCGTAGCGGAGCCGCGCTACCGTCGCGAGCGTGTCGGCATCGGTCGTCTTGCGGATCGCGCTCGTGGTCTTCGTGATCGCCTGGATCCTCGGGCCGGACGTCCTGCGCGACACGGTGCCACTCCTCGTCGTCTTCGCGATCGCCCTCGGCCTCGAACTGCAGTTCCTGGTCGGGGCGTTGCGCGGCGGCGCTCGCCGCCGTGTCCCCGATCGCTTGCCGCAGCAGGTCGACCGCGAGCGCTACGGCTTCGCCGAGGACGACGACGAGGAAACCGACGAGGTGCTCTCGCCGGCTGCGCCTTCACCGTTCCGGGGCTTCCTGGTCGGGCTCGGCGTCCTCGCTGTGCTGGCCGCTGTCGCGTGGGTCGTCGAGGGCCGAACGGGGTGGAGTTCGCTCGACGGCGACACGAAGCTCGCGACGGTCGAGCGGCTCTCCGAGGAGGCGTCGCGAATGGCGGACAAGGACGTCACGGTCGGCTGCGACGAGGCGCGTGACTACGTGGGCTACGTCCAGCACGCCGACGGCATCGCAGTCGTCGGCGGCGATCGCACGTACGTGACCCCGGAGATCTGCTTCGACCTCCACGGGCTCGCATTCGAAGGAGACGTTCGAGGCAGTCGGACGGGGCGCGCGATCGCGGTCCTCGCACACGAGACGTGGCACCTCCGCGGGGAGAGCGACGAGGGCACGACCGAGTGCTACGCGCTGCAGTCCGGCGTCGAGCTGGGACAGCGGCTCGGGCTCGGCGAGGCAACCGCGCGTCGCCTCATGGCCCAGCAGCTCACCGAGAACCGGCTACGCGGATTGGAGACCGCGGAGTACCGAGTCTCGAGCGAGTGCCGAGACGGCGGCAGGCTCGACCTCGATCCCGCCGGCAGCACCTTTCCGTAGAGCCTGCGGCCGGATAGCACGGCTGGAAAACTCGCCCGCACATGGTCGAGATCCGCGACCTGCGCGCCGAGGAGACCAGGCTCCACCGCGACATGCTCTACGCGGCGCTCAAGTGGAACCCGAAGCGGCTGCTTCCGCCGAAGGCGCTGCTCCTTCGCCTCCCACAGCTCACGATGTTCTACGCGGGCTGGGGACGAGCCGGCGACACCGCTTTGGTCGCCGAGCTCGACGGCCGCCCGGTCGGTCTCGTGTGGTACCGGTACTTCACGGACGAAATCCACGGCGAGGGCTTCGTGGACGCGGCGACGCCCGAGCTCGCGATTGCCGTCGACGACGCTCACCGCGGGCTAGGCGTCGGCACGGCGCTCATGGAAGCGATTCACGCGCGTGCACGATGCGACGGCGTCGCGCGCATATCACTCAGCGTCGACCTCGGAAATCCGGCGCGGCGTCTCTACGAGCGGCTCGGATACGTCGAGGTCGAGCCGGGCAGCGAGAAGATGGAGCTCGACCTGACGTAGTGTCCTTGGCGCGTGCAGGGCCTCGTTCCGCAGCCGCCGTCGGGCAGGACATTTCGAGTGAGGTATCGCGTTCGGCTCTCCGACACGGACGCAACCGGTCGGCTTCGGCTCGACGCGGTCGCGCGCTACCTCCAGGACGCGGCGATCGACGACGTCGCGGAGACGAGCTGGGGCGCACCCGAGCACCTCTGGGTACTGCGTGCAGTCCGGATCGACGTCGTGCGGCCGTTCCTCGAGGACAGTGAGGTGGACATCGTCACGTGGGGGAGCAGCTTCTCGTCGCTCGCGGCGGGCCGCAGGTGGTCGCTCGAGGGCGATGCGGGTGGCGCGATCGAGGTCGACAGCACCTGGATCCACCTCGGCCCCGACGCGCGTCCGGCTCGCATCGGAGACGGCTTCGAGGCGTACGCCGAGGCGGCGCAGGGACGCCCCGCGTCGACGAGGCTTACACTCCCCGAGCCGGCGATCGCCGGCGACCGCGCGGCCTGGCCTCTGCGGGCGACGGACGTCGACCGCATGGGGCACGTCAACAACGCGGCGTACTGGATGGCGGTCGAGCATCGCCTTATCGGTCGCGAGCCGGACGTGAGAACGCCGCATCGGGCGCAGCTCGAGTACCGGCACCCGATCGACCTCGGCGAGCGAGTCGAGCTCGCGGAGGAGACGCGCGACGGCCGCTACGGGGCGGCATTCCTGGTCGACGGCAGCGTCAAGGCAGTCGCCTGGGTCGAGCAGCTCAGGTCTTAGCCCGCTCTCAGGCGCCGCCGCTACCCTCGCCGCATGGAAGAGAGGCGGATCTCACGTCGGGCATCTCTTGCGTCGCTCGGCGGTCTCGTGGCAGGGGCCACAGGGCTCGCGGGCTTGAAGGCGACGGAGGAGGCCGGAGCCGGCCCCGCCGGGGTCGCGTCGGGCCTCATCTCCTGCGTGCTCGCGCCCGAGCAGACCGAGGGTCCCTACTACGTCGACGACGCGGCCGTGCGTCGCAACGTCACCGAGGGTCGAGCCGGCGTCCCGCTCACGCTGCGCCTCACGGTCGTCAACACGTCGAGCTGCAAGCCGATCAAGGGCGCGGCGGTCGAGATCTGGCACTGCGACGCGGGCGGCGTGTACTCCGCGACCGGTGCCGAGGCGGACGCGCGCTTCCTGCGCGGCATCCAGCGCAGCGACGCGAAGGGCGTCGCGATCTTCAAGACGCTCTACCCCGGCTGGTACCAGGGCCGGACGGTGCACATCCACACGATGGTCCACGTCGGCGGGAACGTCGTCCACACGGGACAGCTGTACTTCTCCGACGCGATCACCGACGTCGTCTATCGGCGGAGCCCGTACAACCAGCGCTCGAGTCGGACCACGCGCAACGCCGCGGACAGCATCTACCGCAACGGCGGGAAGCGCTCGATCCTGAAGTTGGTGAAGAACGGGACTGCCTACGTCGGCTCGATCACGATGGGCGTGCAGCGTTCGTAGCCGTCGCTTCACGCCGCGTTTACCCAAACTGCCGCTGCGCCT
>Ga0190271_10003193_pt1 | contig 10209 bp, 6 predicted proteins | sample Popmic356T_FD_133747 | JGI IMG/M metagenome (GOLD analysis project Ga0190271, IMG submission 133747) | Populus adjacent soil microbial communities from riparian zone of Weber River, Utah, USA - 356 T | ecosystem: Environmental > Terrestrial > Soil > Riparian zone | place: USA: Utah | collected... | reverse complement strand
TTTCTTTTTCGCTGTGCCCTTCGAGAGAGTCGGGCGGAACGAGCGTGGAATGAACGACGACCAGCGTCCGCAGTCGCTTCATAGTGAAAGGCGCGGACTTTCACCTTGCGCGTACAGACGCGTCAGGTAGACCAGCATCCAGCGCGCGTGGCGCAGCGCGTCGCGCCGGCTGCCTCGCACCCACACGCCGAGCTTTTCGGCCCGCTCGACGACGATGCGCAGGATCTGCTCCACGCTGTAACGCTCGGCATGCAGCTCGCGCATCGTGGCATTCACCAGGTGCAGGCTGTGCGCGCGCAGGAAAGTGCTGGCACGACTCGCGCGCCGCAGGCGCTCGGCGGTGAACACCCGTTCCAGCAGGTGATCGGTGACCGTGCGCCGGTACATGCTGTAGCGACGCAGCTTGCGGCGATAGTGATCGGCCAGCGTGTGCGTGTTCTCGCGCAGCGGCTCGACCACTTCGCGATTGCGCACCGGGGCACGTGTGCCGCGAACGTTCTCCAGCAGTTCGTCGACGAACTCGAGCTTGTGGAATGCCGGCCACTGCGCATACGTGCGGCGCCACGAGGAGTTGGGTTTGAGCCAGACCGCGAAGGTCTCGGCAAAGTCTTCACAGGGATGCGCCTGCGCGTACCACTCGCCCAGGTGCTGCACGTAACGGCGGCTGCCGGGGCGCGCGCGATAGGTGTCGGGATATGGCAGCGAAGCCGGTCCGAAAATTTCGCGCCATCGCTTGCGACGGCGGAGCCGGTACGCGGTGTCGATCGCATGCCCTGCTTCGTGGCGCAGGATGCGCATCGCGCTTTCGGCGCTGCCACCTTCGACGTTGCGCATCATGCGGCGTTCGAGACGTTCGAGGCGCGGATGCGCGAGATAAAACGGCACGGCGATGCCGGGCACCCCATCGGGAGAAAACCATTCTTCCGAGAGCCACACGTGCGGACGAAATGAAATCTGCCGCTTGTCGAGTTCGCGATAGAGGCGGCGCACACGCTTGGCAACCGGAGAACGCTCGATCTTGAGCTTCAGGTCGCAGAACCGCAGACCCAGCAATTGTTCGTCGGACAGCCGCGTCCACGAGCGCTTGGCAAGGCTTCCGCGGGAAGTACGCGTGGACGGCATGCCCTGCACTTTAAGCGAGACGATTCACTTGCGGAATCACGTTCCGAGGGTCACGAGTGCATGAGTGAGAAGCCGGTCCGCGTTGTCGATGACCACTTCTTGCTTCATCAGGCTGTTACGCCAGATTCCCGGAATCGCACTCACACCGTGATAGGCGCCGGCCACCTGGCCATAGGCCGCCGCCACCACATCCGAGTCGCGCCCGAGGTTGGCGGCGAGCAGCGCACCTTCGCGAAAGGTCTCCGAACGCTGGAATGCCCAGAGTGCCGCCTCGAGCGCCTGGAGGATTCCTCCGCCCGCGGTGATGTCCGGCGGCATGCGGTGCGCATAAGAGCCTTCGTAAAGCGCCAGCACCTCCGGACGGGTGCTGGCCGTGATCCACAGCTCTCGCGGCGGGCGCAGGACCGCCGCCTTGTCGCGGCCGGAGAGAGCCAGGTGGATCATGCTGGCCAGCAGCCGCACGCAATCGAGCACCATCGGCGCCTGCGCGGTCACGCGGGCCGCTTCGGCGGCCCTGGCCACTGCGGCCGGCGCGTCGGCGAAGAAGTACATGACGACCGGAGCGACCCGGGACAGGGGATCCTTGTCGAGTTGTTCCGGATCGTGCGAACCGGCGAACGGCTGGCGCTTGTACTGCGCGGTCGCCAGCGCGCGCGCCACGCTGGCCGAGATGCCCACGCACTGCCCGGTCGCGCTGCCATAACCCTCGCGCTGCCAGCGCACGAAACGTTGCACCTGGTCGTGGGCGTCAAAGCCTTCGCGCTCGAGCAGGCTTTCGGCCAGCAGCAGCGCCATGGACGTGTCGTCGGTCCAGGCGCCGCGCGGCTGGTCGAAAGGACCACCGCCCAGCAGGTCGCCCACGGCGGCAAACGTGCCCGGCTTGCGGAATTGTGTGTGCGCGGCCAGCGCGTCGCCGACCGCCAGCCCCACCAGCGCTCCCTGGAATCGTTCCCGCAGCGTTCGCGCGGCATCCATGACCTCGGGCGCCCGCGTGGGATCGACCGCCGGGGACCAGCCAAGAACGTAATCGCGCTGTTCGTCGGTCTCGGGGACGTCGTGCCAGGTGGCGGCGCGGTCGTTGTCCTGCCACAGCTCGTTGAGCCGGATCAGCGCCGCGTGGGGCGTCATCCCCTGTTCGATGAGATGGCAGGCGACCACCGTGCCGGTGCGCCCTATCCCCGCGCGGCAATGCACGTACACGCGCCGGCCGCGGGCCAGGGCTCCGTCGAGCTCCGCCTGGATCTCGACCATGTGTTCGGGCGCGCGCGGCACGCCGTGGTCGGGGATCGGCTTGCGTACGTACAGCACGCTGCCGGGTAGATAGATGTCGTAGGGCGGGAGCTCGCCCGCCTCGGTCAGGTCGATGAAGGCGTCGAAGCCCGCCGCCAGCAGCGACTGCACGCGGCGTTCGGCTTCCTTGGGAGTCTTGCCGCCCGGATATCGTCCGGCCAGCAGGCGATCCTCGATCACCCAATAGGACTCGCCGATGGGTTTATTCCGGGATTTTGGCGCGTTCGGCATCCAGCCCCGAAAAATCGAAAGTCCGCGGATCGGCAAGGTGGGCCGGCTCGACGTTGCGCAAGGCGGAGAAGATCGACTCGGTGCGCCCGGGATATTGCCGTTCCCACTCGGCCAGCATGCGCTTGACCTCCTTGCGCTGCGCATTGTCCTGCGACCCGCACAACTTGCAGGGAATGATCGGGAACTGCCGCGCACGCGCATAACGCTCGATCAGCGATTCGGCGACATACGCCAACGGCCGGATCACGATGTGACGGCCGTCGTCGGACTTGAGCTTGGGCGCCATGGCCTTGAGCCTGCCGCCATGGAACATGTTGAGGAACAGCGTCTCGACGATGTCGTCGCGGTGGTGGCCGAGCGCAACCTTGGTGATGCCGTTCTCGGCCGCGTAGCGGTACAGGGCGCCGCGCCGCATGCGCGAGCACAACCCGCACATCGTCTTGCCTTCGGGGATCACGCGCTTGACCACGCTGTAGGTGTCCTGCTCGATCACGTGGAAAGGCACGCCCAGCTCGCGCAGGTAGTTGGGCAGGACCTCGACCGGAAAGTCCGGCTGCTTCTGGTCGAGGTTGACGGCGATGATCTCGAAGTCGATGGGCGCGGACCGTTTCAGCGAGAGCAGCACGTCCAGCAACGTGTACGAATCCTTGCCGCCCGACAGGCACACCATCACGCGATCGCCGTCGGCGATCATGCGGTAGTCCTCGATGGCCTTGCCCGCGAGCCCGCGCAGATGCGCGCCGAGCTTCTTCGCGGTCTGCGAAGGCCACTCGGGTGAATTCTCGACGACGGTGTCCGGCCGGGCGTTCATGCGGCCGGGATTCTATTCCGCAGGCGTAGCTGGCGCACGATGGCGAACACCGCGAAGGAGGCCAGGACGTGTTTGATGGTATGGCCGCTCAGGTTGCCGCCCAGCATCCGGTAGATCTGCAGATCGAAGGTTTCGAACACCTTGGCGAGGCCGTACCAGCCCGCGGCCCAGGCCAGCAGGCCGCCATGGCTGTAGCGGCGCGCCGGGTACGCCAGCAGCATGATCACGATGATCACGATTGCCCAGGCCTGGTACGCGGCGTACGGAACGAGGTTGCCGGCCCCTGCGCGTTCGGTGGCGTACCAGTAGAAAACGGTGATCACGCCGAGCGCCAGCAGCGGCCATAGCGACCGGAGCCCGAGCTTGAGATCGACGCGTTCGGCCGCCGCGGCGGCCACCAGGCCCGCGAATCCGAGGGTCATGGGCAGCCGGTCCCAGACCAGCCGCGGGTTGTCAGGCGCCGCGTGATACCAGGCCGAGCCGAAACAGGTGAGCAGCGCGCCGAGGAAGAACACCAGGTATGGCAACTGCTCGCGCGGATCGACGAAGTTCACGCGGCCGGTCCAGATGAGGCCCAGGCCGAGCGCACCGCCTATCAGGAACGGGACGTTGGACGCCACGTTGAAGAAATTGGCGACACCGAAGATCGTGCGGCAATCGGCGAACGCGTGATACGACAGCGGTTGCGGCATCGCCGGCACCAGCAAGGCGGCAAGCAGGAACACGGCGCTGATTGCGCCGATCAGCCCACCGCGCCACGACTTCATGCCGCGGCGCTGCCGACTACCGACTCATTGCCGAGATACTTGGCTTCCAGGTACCGCAGCGCGGCGGTGGCCGACAGCGGTTTACCGGTGGAAAGCTTGAGGAGTTCCTGCGTGGTAATTCGCGCGCCGTGCGCATGCACGTTCTCGCGCAGCCAGCCGATGAGCCCGCCGAACTCGCCGCGCGCGATCTGCACTTCGATGTCGGGTACGGACTCCCGCAATGCCTCGAAGAACTGCGCGGCCATGACCGCGCCGAGGCCGTACGAGGGGAAGTAGCCGAACGAGCCGACCGCCCAATGCACGTCCTGCAAGACGCCTTCGAGATCGTTCTGCGGCTTCACGCCGAGACGCTGTTCCATGCTGGAATTCCAGGCGTCGCGCAGGTTGCGGACCGCGAGCTCGCCGGACAGCAGCTGGTTCTCGAGCTCGTAACGCAACTGGATGTGCAGCGTGTACGTGAGTTCGTCGGCATCGACGCGGATCGGGCCGCGTTTCACGCGCGTCAGATGCGCGTAAAGGTTTTCCTCCGACCACTCGGGCCCGGACACGCCGAAGTGCTTTTCGAGCAGCGGCTTGAGGTAGCTGACGAAGCCGCGGCTGCGGCACACGATCATCTCCATGAGCAGCGACTGGCTCTCTTCGAGCGCCATGCCGCGATCGCGGCCCACGGGCTGGTCGGCGTATTCCGCGGGAAGCCCGACGTCGTACATGGCATGACCGGTTTCATGCAGCGCGCCCAGCAGGCCGGAAAAAGGTTCGGTGGTGTCGAAGCGCGTGGTGACGCGCACGTCGCCCGGGACGCCTTCGGTGAACGGGTGTTCACTCTCATCCAGGCGACCGCGGTCGAACGGGAAACCCACGGCCTTCATGACTTCCACCGCCAGCGCTCGCTGCTTGCCGGCGCTGAACTTGCCGATGATGGGCAGCACCGGTCGCTGCTCCTGGCGCGCGAGCACTTCGCGGATAAGGCCCGGCAGACGGCGCGCCAGCGCCTTGAACATGGCGTCGATTTCTCCCGAGGTGAGGCCCGGGCTGAATTCATCGACCAGCGCGTCATAGGGCGCGAGGTTGCGCGCCTGTCCCAGCAACTGCGCCTTGTCGCGCACGAGGTGAACCACCTCTTCGAGGTGCGGGGCGAAATCTTCGAACTTGCCGGTCTCGCGCGCGTGCAGCCACTTCGCCTCGGCCTTGGACGCGGCCTTCGCCAGGCGCGATACCAGCGCAACGGGAGTCGCGATCGCGAAATCGCGCTGCCTGCGCATCTCGCGCAGGTTGGAAATCTGCCAGTCCACGAGGCCGCCGGTGTTGGCCTGGGCGCGGTCGAGCAGGCGCGTGATCTTCGGCGCGGTGACCAGCGAGTGGTACTCGGTCTCCAGCGCCGCGAGTTGCTCGCCGCGTACATCGGCGCTGCCGCGCGGCATCATGACCGCCGCATCCCATCGCAGGATCGCCATTGCGCCACGGAAGGCATGCAGGCGTTTCCATTCCTGCTCGAGCTGTTTGTAGGGGGTCAGGGCCATGAGGAATCGTCAGGGGCGGGGGAAGTGTCGGGCGCCAGTCTACCAGCGACCCTCGTCGGCCCCGCCCGGGAGAGCCTGTAACCCCATCAGGATCAACGACTTAATCGGTCATGTTTGGGTTGACAGCGCCGGCCCGTTTTACGGCCGGATGACACATTTATGTAAAACGCGGTGTGGCGTTTTCCGCTCTACGGGCGATCGGGCGAAGGCGTGCTCGTCGATTCCACTGTTGCCGGATTGCCACGGGCGGCCGAGCGTCCGCCCAACAGCGTATCGATCAGCCGCGTCATGTATTCCGGCGACTGCGTGTTGCGCGCGATGAGCAGGTAGAGCGCGGGCACGACGTACAGCGTCATCCCAAGGGAGACGATCGTCCCGAAGAACACCGTGGCACCGATCGACTCGCGGCTCTCGGCGCCGGCGCCATGCGCCAGCATGAGCGGGACCGCGCCGAAAGCCGTGCACAGGCTGGTCATGAGCACCGGCCGCAGGCGTGTAGCCGAGGACTGGATGATGGCGTCGACGAACGCAACGCCGCGATCGCGAAGCTGGTTGGCGAACTCGACGATGAGGATGCCGTTCTTGCAGGCGATGCCGATCAGCATGATGCAGCCGATCTGGCTGAAGATGTTGATGGTGGAGTTGAACAGGAAGATGCCGAGCAACGCGCCCGTGAGCGCGAGCGGCACGGTGACCAGGATGACGATGGGATGGATGAAGCTCTCGAACTGCGCCGCGAGCACGAGGTAGACGATGAGCAGCGCGAACGCGAACGTGATCCACAATGCGTCGCCGGACTTCTTGAGCTGGTACGTCTCGCCGTTGTAGATGATCTGCGCGTTCGGCGCTTCCTCGTGGATCACCTGCTCCATGTATGCCACCGCCTCACCGAGCGTATACCCCGGCGCCAGCGAGCCCGCGAGCTCGATCGCGCGCATGCGGTCCGTACGTCGCAGCTCCGTGGGCCCTGCGCGTTCGTCGATGCGCACCAGCGCCGAAAGCGGAACCAGGTCGTTGTTCTTGTCGGAACGAACGTAGAGGTTGTCGAGGTCGCCAACCGAAGCGCGCTGCGTATCGCGCGCCTGGAGGACGACGTCGTATTCCTCGCCCGCCCGTTCGAACGTGGTGACGATGCGCGAGCCCATCATGGTTTCGAGAGTGCGACCCACGGTTTGCAGTGACACGCCGAGATCCGCCGCCTTGTTGCGGTCGATCTGCACGATCACGCGCGGCTGGCGCTCGAGATAGTCGGACTCGAGGTTGAGGATGCGCGGATTCTCGGCGGCGACCCGCTGCATGACCTTGTCGCGCCACTGCACGATTTCCTCGTATTCGCCGCCGCCCATGGCGATCGCCAGCGGCCGCGTGCTGTTGCGGTTGATGGGGCTGCCCATCTGGTTGGCGTTGACGCGCGCGCCGGAGATGTTCTGCGTGCGCTGGCGGATTCGATTGGTGATCTGGGCCGCGCTCTCGTCGCGCTCATCCCACATGTTGAGCGGAACCATCACGCGGCCGATGTTCACCTCGGCGCTGCGTCCGAAGCCGCCGGAGCGCGTGAGCACCCGGCGCGCGTTGCCGTTCTCGACTTCGTCCATCGCAACCTGCTCGACCTCGCGCAGCTGCCGGTCGAGGTACTGGATGCTCGATCCTTCCGGCGCCGTGATGAAGATCTGCACCATGCCGCGGTCTTCCTGCGGCGCGAGCTCGGTGGGCAATCGCAGCCCCTGGAACGGGATGCCCGCGATGAACACCGCCACCACCACCGCGAACAAACCCAGCGCGCCGGCCACGATCCACAGCGGCTTGCGTCCATCCATCGCGCGACGCAGACCCGCGGCGTAGCGATCGTCGAGGTTGTGGAACACGCGGTCGATGTTGCCGACCATGCGCGACTTCGGCATGCCATTCGCGAACAGCTTCGACGCCATCATGGGCGTGAGCGAGAGCGCGACGAACGCCGAGAAGCCGACTGCCGCCGCGACCGTCACACCGAACTCACCGAAAAGGCGGCCGGTGTCACCCGTCATGAACGACACCGGCACGAAGACGGCCATCAGGACCAGCGTCGTCGAGATCACGGCGAAGCCGATCTCGCGCGAGCCGCTGATGGATGCGAGCACGGGCGGCTCGCCCTGCTCGATGCGCCGCACGATGTTCTCGAGCACGACGATGGCGTCGTCCACGACGAGGCCGATGGCGAGCACCGCGCCGAGCAATGTGAGGGTGTTGATCGAATAGTCGAGCGCCGCCATGACGAGCGCCGCGGCGATGATGGACACCGGGATGGTGACCGCGGGTATCAGCGTGGCGCGCAGAGTGCCCAGGAACAGGAAGATGACGATGAGCACCAGGACCAGCGTTTCAGTCAGCGCGAACACCACGTTCTTCAGCGAGGCCGCGATGAATACGCCGTTGTCGATGTTGACCTCGACGAGCATGTCCTTGGGCAGCGTGGGCTGAATTTCCGCGAGGCGCTTCTTGACCTCCCCGGACGTCGCCAGCACGTTCGCCTTCGACTGCGGAATGACCGCCATCGACAGGCCGATGGCGCCGTTCGAACGCGAGAGGCTGCGGTCGTCGTCCGAGGCCAGGCGTACCTCGGCCACCTCGCCGAGCCGCACGAGATAACCATCCGGGCCGCGGCCCACGACGAGATTGCGGAAATCCTCTTCGGTGCGCAGGTTGGTGTCGGTGCGCAGTGAGAATTCGCGTTCGCGCGATTCGAGGCGGCCGGCCGGCAATTCCACGTTCTCGCGCAACAGCGAATTCTCCACGTCGGCGACCGTGAGCTGCCGGGCCGCCAGATTCTCGCGCGAGAGCCACACGCGCATCGCGTAGCGCCGCGCGCCGTTCATGCGCACCGAGGCCACGCCTTCGAGCGTCGCGAACTGGTCGACGAGATAGCGCTCCATGAAGTCCGTGATCTCGAGCATGTTCCGCTGCGTGCTCGAGACGTTCAGGAAAATGATCGGATCCTGTCCGCTGTCAACCTTGGTGATCTGCGACGGATCGGCTTCTTCCGGCAGTCGCGAGGCGACGCGCGACAGCCGCTCGCGGACGTCATTGGCCGCGCTGTCGAGGTCGCGCTCGAGCGTGAACTCGACGTTGATCTGCGAGCGCTCATCGCGGCTCGCGGAATTGAGGCGCTCGACGCCCTCGATGCCCGAAATTTCGTTCTCGATGATCTGCGTGATGCGCGATTCGACGACGTCGGAACCTGCGCCGCGGTATCGCGTCTCGATGCTCACGACGGGGCGATCGACGTCCGGAAACTCGCGCAGCGACAGGCGCGTGACTGCCCCGATGCCGAGGATGAACAACAACAGCGACATGACCGTCGCGAAGACGGGTCGCCTGACCGACAGGTCGGAAATCAACATTGCCCATTTTCCAAATGAATGGGGCTCACTGCGCGATGCTCGCGGCGCTCCCGCCGCCCGCGCTGGCTTCGTGCGACTTGCCGCCGAGATCTTCGGGTGATGAATCGCCGGTACGCTCGATGGCAGTCACGATGGCGCCATCGCGCACCTTCTGCGTGCCCTCCACCACCACCCGTTCGCCGGCACTGAGCCCGGAGAGGATTTCAACGGTGCCGGGCAGGCGGCCGCCGATGCGCACTTCGCGGCGCGAGACCTTGCCGTCGACCACCACGTAGACGTACTGGCGCTCGGCCTCCGGCGACAGCGCCTCTTCCGGGATGACCAGCGCTTCGCGTTCGTCGTTCGCGAGGCTCACGTTGAGGAACATGCCGGGCTTGAGCGCGCCGTCATCGTTGGCCAGCAAGGCACGCACGACGACCGAGCGAGTGTTCATATCGACGCGCGAGTCGATGCTGGCCACGGCGCCCGCAAAACTGCGCCCGGGAAATGCCGGCGCGCTTGCGCGGATCGTCAGGCCTTCGCGCAAGGAAGCGAGAAAGTTCTCCGGCACCGAGAAGTCGAGCTTGATGACGCTGGTGTCGTCCAGCGTGGTGATGACGTCGCCGGGACTGATGAGGGTGCCGACGCTCACGCGCCGCAATCCCACGCGGCCGGAGAATGGCGCGCGAATGATGGTGTCTTCGAGGCGGGCGGCCGCGGCACTGAGCCTGGCACGGTTCGCCTTGAGCGTGGCCTCGAGTTGATCGAAGCTCGACTTCGACAGCGCCTGCGTGTGCACGAGCTCGAGGCTGCGGTTGTACAGGCTCTCGCTTTCGGTGACCGCCGCCTGCGCGGCGGCAACATCGGCGCGCGCCTGCGCGTTGTCGAGCTGCACCAGCACCTGGCCGCGCTTCACGCGCTCGCCGTCGCGAAACGTCACCGCGGTGACGATGTTCGAAGTCTTGGTGCTGATGTCGACGGATTCATTCGCGCGGGCATTGCCGAGCGCCTCGAGCTTCTGGCTCACGCGCTGCGCGCGTACCTGGACCAGGGTGACCGAAGCCGGCGCGCCGCGACGCTCGCCGGCGCCCGGCGGACCGCCGGCGCCC
>Ga0190271_10003192_pt1 | contig 10210 bp, 5 predicted proteins | sample Popmic356T_FD_133747 | JGI IMG/M metagenome (GOLD analysis project Ga0190271, IMG submission 133747) | Populus adjacent soil microbial communities from riparian zone of Weber River, Utah, USA - 356 T | ecosystem: Environmental > Terrestrial > Soil > Riparian zone | place: USA: Utah | collected... | reverse complement strand
CTATTCCTTTATTTGAACGTCGGCGGAGGCTTGAGTAGACTGCGCGCCCCGCTCAAGCAGTGGGGCCAGCCAAATCAAGGCATTCGGGGTGTAGCTCAGCCTGGTAGAGCACTACGTTCGGGACGTAGGAGTCGAAGGTTCAAATCCTTTCACCCCGACCATTATTTTTCCTAGAGTTTTTTCTCGCGCAACCACCGAGGCCAGAGGCGGCAAGAGTGGATTGCGGAGAGTCCGTGCCGTGTTCATGAAATTGCGCGAGCTGCGAAACAGCTGGTAGTTTGACGCCAGACTCAGGCCCCTACCGTTGACGCCCTTTTTCGCCGGCCATCTTCCGCAGCAAAGCGAATGCGAAGTAAGCAAGGCCAAGGATCACCGCAAGCACGCCGTAACCTGCAGGCGTGAACGTCGCCGAGCCCCTGGTGGCGTAAGCTCTCAAGGGGCCCTCGCAGTCCGAGTAGTTGGCCACAGTGCGGCCCGCTTCGTCTTTCGCCAAAGCCACAAAGTAGCTCGCGGGAATCGGCGCTAAATACGAACCCCAACCCGCCGGGGTCCATATTTCAGCCACATAAGGCGGCGTTCCCTTCCAGACACGGAGCACCAGAACTTTCGACTTGACCCAGTATGGGGGACCCAAGACAGGTGAACTGGCCTGAATCGGAAGAGACTCGCGTGGCTCGCTGGATCGCTCGGTCCGGATGATCAGGCCCGCATACACCTGGTCATATTGAGAGGCCCTGGCTTCAAGTTCCGAAGCCTCTATATCGTTACAAGAGTAGGCCGATGCGGGCGCGCTCGCCGCAGCAACAGTCAGCGCGATAGTCCATGTGAACACCTTGGCAAGATGTGAAGCCATCTGAAAGCGCCCGTTATCAACAGCCGGGGAAATTGCCCACAGGATCACATTTCCCGCACCCATACTGCATATTAAGCGGGGCAGCGGCATCCCTTACCTCAATCGGACCCGAACAGAGACCCGAGGGACAGGACAAACCCTTTCACCCCGACCATTCTTTATTCCTAGAGTTTTTTGGCGCCAAACCGCCGAAACCGCACTGCGGTGTCAGCGGAAAATCTCTCACGGTGTCAATTGCGGTGACCTGCTTGGACGAGCCCGACTCGGGCAACGGAGCAACTCCCTCGATGCTTCGTTCCGCCGGATTTGTCGGCCAATGGGGTAGTGATTTTGGAAGTCATCGACTAGCTATCACGCCTTCGCAGGCGCGCCTCGGTTCTTCCCTGTCGCGCCGTAAGACAAGCTTCGGCAGACTCCCTTGTCAGCCAATCGAATTCTTGCGTACGAGGGCAGTCACTTCATCGATCAGCTCTGCGTCGCCTGCAATCGTCAGTCCGATGTAGGTCTCGGATTCCACAACTATCGTTTTGCCACCGACCAGAACTTCGAGCCTTTGCAGTTCCTGCGAGCCGCCGACCTCGTGCGAGCGATCAATCGTTTTCGCCCCAAGTGCTCTCAACACGTCGAGCAGTTGCTGTCGCAATGCATCGTCATGTTCATCTCCGAGCACGACCTGCTTTTGGTCCAAGCTTGAATTCATATCAAAGTCCTAGATCCTTCCCACCAGCGCGGCTTGCCGATTCAATTATTTGTTCCCAAGACTTTCCTTGAGCTCGCAACCAATCAATCGTTGGACCAAGCTTATCGCCATATTTGGCAAGATTTCTCTCGTAAATCTCAGCAAGTTTTTTGGGGTCCGTCAAAGCCTTGAATTTCTCTCCAAGGGCGCGGCGTGCCGCATGCACTGCTCGTGCGATCTGCTCCGAAGTCGCGCCCTGCGCACGCATTTTCCCCGCAACATCCGCCAATTTTGCCACGGCGTTCACGTACATCCGACGAAGAACTATAGGCGCGAGCGCTTCCAGCGCCACAGTACCGCCAAGCTCGACCGTAAGTACCGCTCCAGCAACAACGGCCATTGCTCCCTGCTGGCGGGCTATTACATCGGCCAGTTCCGGGGACATGTTCTGGCAGTACATGTAGCCCATGCTCTGGCAAACCTCTTTAGGCCGTTTATCCTCACCCGTCGCGTTGGGGTTCGTGTCGGTCTTCTCCACGCGCATCCCAACGTCCTGTCCGAGCCCATCACCGCCAAAACTGATCGTGATGGTCCATAGGGGGTCACCGTCCAGACCCGTGGGGTCGGTGTTATTTACCGGATCATTTCCAACGTATGCGTAAACGTTTAGGCCGTCTGCGTACCCCACTGGATCGGGCTGCAGAAACCGTCCGATCACCGGGTCGTAGTATCGAGCCTGCATGTAGGTGAGCCCCGACGCGTCCTCGACGTGACCCGTAAAGCCCTGCTCGTTCAAGCGCCCCACACCAGAGCCGGGAATGGCTTCCCCTGATGGGTCGTAGTTGTACTTCTGAGAGGCCTGGATGGTGCCGTTTTGTGCGGCGACCCAGAGTGCCGTACCTAGGTGATCATTGATCGGGTACGACGCCACTCCGTTTGTAACCCGGACAAACGTTTGCCCAGCCACGGATAGATAGTCAGTCTTTTTGCTAGTGGTCCTATTGTTCTGCCCCAGCAAATTACCGGCGCGGTCGTAAAAGGAATAAGTTGTGGCCCCTCCGGAGACCGTCTTTACTCGTCGCAAGTTGCCATCGTAAGTATAGGTTCCGCCCCCGCCACCAGAAATAGATGTTGGCTGATTGGCATCGTCGTTGGTGAAGATGTGAATCCCATCCGCCGTCACATTGCCGCGCGCATCGTGGCTGTAGGTTCGCCAGCTGCTGCTCACGCCGGTGTCACGAACCTGAGAGACGCGATTCCCGCTATCAAACGTGACGTCCACGACGCGCGAGCCCAGAGTCTTCTTGATCAGATTGCCCACGGGATCGTAGGAATAGCTGCCCGTGCCCCAGGGGCCGCTGGCCGTCTTCAGTCGACCAACGCCGTCATAGGTGTAGGTTCGATCGTAGGCGTTGTTCGCAACGGCATCGATATTCTGGATCTTGCCGCTCGCGTCATACGAATAGTTGAAGTCATCACCAAGAGTACTGCCGAGAAAGGACGTCAGCTGCCGCTCATTCAGTAGCCGATCGAACACATTGCCGTTTCCCTGCGTGAGTGAACGGATCTCGCCATTTGGCCACCAGGAGACAGCGCTAACGTAGGTCGTCCCGTTGCGCTGAATGCTGTTGATCTGCCCCAATCCGTTATTCGTATAGACATAGGCGTTGCCGCTCGGCAGAGTTTTTTGCGTCAATCGCTCATCGCTGTCGTAGGTGTTGTAAATCTTGTAGTTAAGGCCGTCGATGGACAATTTCTCGGTGTCGATCAGGTCGATGTTGTTGTATGTGTAGGTCCAGTTGGCGCCGCCGCGATTGATCGTCAGCAGATTGCTGTTGTTGTCGTAAGTCCGAAAAATATCCGGCGTGCTGTTCGGGTAGTTCGTACTGGACAACCGGCCTATGGAATCGTAAGTCAGTATCACTGAGACGCCAGCGGGTGGCTGTGCACAGCCAGATCCATTGACCTGACCTTCCGCATATGACGTCACTTCGTCGGCGAAGTTGTAGGCGTACAAGATGTCGCCCGTCTCGGGCACGCTCTTTCGGCACAGACGCAGCTGGTCGTCATAGACGAACGAGCTGTTGAGGAATGTGCCGTCGCCCTTGCTCTGTGAGATGCCCGTGATGTTGCCGTATAAGTCGTACGTATTGGTAACCGAGATGCCTTCGGGCTTTACTATCGAAGTGATATTTCCGTCACCCGGGTTTCCGAAACCACTCGATGTAGTCGTGCTGGCGAGCAGATCCTGATCGGCAACTGTTGTCTTGTTGCCAGCCGGGTAGGTGTAGTTGTACGTGCTTCCACCCGCCGCGGTTTCCCGTCTTTTCTTGATACGACTTAGCGCATCGTATTCCGTCGCAATACCGATCAACGACCCCGAAGTGGTCGCTGGCAGCGAGGTAAATGTGTGTCTACCCATCGAGTCGTAAGTATTGGATTTGTAGATAGGGTTGCCACCACCGCTGACTGCCTGCTGTACCATCTGCGTTGGGCGCAGCATGCCATCGAAGGTCGTCACTGTTTGTTCGGTGCCACGGGAAATCGTCTGGATGAGATTGCCAGTAGCATAGGAATAGCTGATCGACGTGTCGCTCCACGGCAGCGGCCGGTCAATCTGTGTCAGGCGTCCCACGATGTTGTAGTCGTAGTTCGTGAGGACGCCTTTCCAGTCGGTGATACTCCTGACCCATCCGTTGTCGTCGACTGTGCGACGAAGCGTCGTATTGTCGTTGCGTGTAACGGTGCTTGGCGTCCCGCGGTAGTAGTCGGACAACGTGACCTGGCGATTCAACGCGTCCGTGAATGTGTTGACCAGGCCAGCCTGGATGCCGCTCGTGAAGTAGACGTAGGTTCCGACGTTGACACCGAAGCGTTCTTGAGAGGTCACCCGCCCTTTCGCATCGTAGATCAGGTGATCAAAGAGCTTGCCGTTGTTCGTCACCGTATTCGGGAGACCCAGGATCCAGTCGTCCAAATCGTTCGAATAGGTAACGCTCGAGGTTCGAGTTCCGCCGCCAAGGCTTGACCACCTGTCAACCTTTGTTGAGAACCCGTAGCTGTACGTTGCGCTCGTCCGGGTGCTGTCGTAGAAAAATCTTGTCTTGTACCAGTCGCTACCGCGAGTGATGGTCGTCTCGAGGAGATGAATCGGGCTGAAGGTTTCGTTGGGTGGGAAGTAGAGGAAATTGGCGCCCGCCGCGGACTCCAGTAGATAGGTGTAGTCGACGGTTTGGACCGGAACCGTGTCACTCGCCGTTGCGAACAGCTCCTCCTTGGACAGCTTGCCGTTCGGGTTTGGCGAGGTAAACGAATAGGGCACCGGATGGTGAATCACCTTTCTGGTGTTGTCCGGCTGAATGACAGTGGTGAGGATCTCCGTGAGGTTGCTGACATAGGAGTACGTCCACACGGAATTTGGCATGCCGGGGCCTGACAACGTCTTGCTGGTCACCACCATGACGTCGGACAACTGGGTCGTCCCCGAATTGCCCAGGTTCGCATTTGGGCAGTAGGCGCCCGACGCCATCGAAGTTCCTTGCCCAAGGCGAAGGGTCACCTCCTTCAATTCAAATACGCCGCGGACGCCGTCTGGATGCGTGACACTTACGCTTCTGTCGAACTGCTTGCAGACGTTGGTGAAAGATCCCACGTTGTATTGTGTGCCCGGAACTCCTGGCGCTTGCAGGTTGAACAACTCGTATTGCCACTGCCGACCATCTGGCAGTGTCACGGTGCTTAAGACGATCCGATTGTCCGAGCGAAACGTGCTGCGCCCATTTACCGTAGTGGGCGGACCGTAGGTCGTGACAATTTTGGTGACCAGGGAATAGGTCCATGTGCGTGCGCTTGTCGTATTGGGGTTGGCAGTAACACTGACAATCGATGTGCCACCAGGAGAATATCGGGTAATGGCAATCTGCCGTCCGTCGTTGCTCGAGATGCCGATCAGCTTGTTGTTTGCGTCGTATTGGTAACGCACCCAGTTGCCGTGGACGTCAGTCACTTCTGAAACGGCGAGCACGTCGTAGTACACGCCCATCTTGTTGTAGGCCAAGAACGGCGGTTGGGTATATGGCCCGCTCTGCTCCCAGATATCGAACTCGGATTCGCGAGTGCCGGTATTCATCACCACGTTGAAGGTATATCGGTCGCCGTTCGGCGCGACGGCAACAAAGCCTTCCGTACCGGCGCCATCGATATTGCTGAGGCACGTCAGGTACCAATTGTCGGCGGTCACCTTGCTGGCGCTTGCGGGCCAGCCGGCCGCGACGGTCTTGCTGAGTATCGGGCTCGTCGTGCGACCGGGTACATCCAGGATCACACCGTCGCTGTAGTACGCAGGGGTAATTGGCGCGCCACCGTTGTAATGTGTCGGCCAGGATGCATTGGGAATAGCAGGAAAGCCGCTGCAGCGGAGCTTGCCCCAGCGATTGTTGGCATACCATTCGTCCGTCAGGATCTTGGTGCTGATCGTTGGAATCGCGAGTTTCCAGTCGCCAAAATCGCCACCTATCGCCCGGCTGGGGATCAAGCGCCGACGAATCTCCACAGGCAAATGGGAATTGCCCGGCAACGACACGTCCACCTGCTCGAACATCAACGATCCGTTGGCCAGGTTGATGGAGTCGCCGAGCAGGGAGAAGTCATGGGCCTGCAGCCCAGCGATTGGTGCGTGCTTTTCGACCCAGTTGGTGTTCATGATCGTGACCGCGTACCCGAGCGGTGCGACAAGCAACGCCATGGCAATAGCAGTCAATTTGATAGCAAGGTTTCCAGTCATTGCCGTTACTCCACGTCAATCACCAAACTCTTGGAACTCAAGTCGTAGCTAGCGCGAATCGGCCGCGCCCGCGCCAAGCGTCAGTAGCTCGGTAAACGCTGATTTGTCGTCAGGAACGGATTGCTCTTGGGAAGCAAGTCCACGTCGAATTGGGTACCGCTAACAAGCGGAAATTGAGTGAGCCCGGACACAGGACCTCCCTTTTTCTCGCGATGGGTTATTCGCCCACTTGCATAGAAGACTTTGTGTCATGAGTAGCCGAAATCTCTCACCCATGGCGTGCTCTATTTTTGGTGCAAATGGCCAATATTGAGCATTGACAGCGTCCTGCGTTGAAGTTTGTGAGGCAGATTGTTTTGGAAGTGCTTGAATTTTCTCACCAGCCCTGCAAAGGCCATTAGTCGACGAAATGTGCAGCTAGTCACGCGTGACAATGGCAGATGAATGGTGAGTACCATTTTCTGCGCGGAGAATTTGTCGTTGTTGACTTGCAAACAGCAAACGTCCCGGGAGCGCGTCGTCATGAGGCGGCACTGAGTGCCCATCACCCTTCCGCGAGGAGCACATTGAAGAAGGCCTTTCGGATGGCCGAGGATTCGGGACGTCAGCCGCGATCTCGCGCGCATCATCAAGAGCGAAACCTAAATGGCATCAACCGGATTCTGGCCGCCAACCTTGTCCCCTGTCTCGTGGCGCCGGACGAGACACGCGCTTCGATGATCCATCTGCAACGTCACTGGCGCTTGCGGAATCTTCCCTCGCTATCTACCCTGCCTCCAGACCGGAGCAGACGGCACGAGATCGTCATCCGGCGCATATTCCGATAGGGGACCTCCATGCCATCGATTTCCGGGCTTCGCTGGGTTCTGGGCGCGTCACTGGTCGTTCTGCTGGCGAGTTGCAGTGGCGGTGGAAAAAAGAAGTCCCCGCCCCAGCCGGTCGCCCAAACCATCGCGTTCGCCAGTGCCGGACCGATCGCGAAGACCTTCGGCGACGCGCCGTTCTCCAACGTGGCATCGGGCGGTGCGGGCACCGGGGCGATTACCTATTCCAGCGGCAGCACGGGCGTCGCCACCGTCAACAACGCCGGGCAAGTGACGATCATCTCCGCGGGCGCCGCGGTGATCACGGCAAACAAGGCCGCGGACTCCGGACATCTCGCGGCAACGGCGAACTACACCGTAAACGTCGCGCGCGCGGGACAGGCCATCGCCTTCTTCCTGGCCGGACCACTCAACAGGGTGGTGGGCGACGCACCGTTTACCAACTTTGTGAACGGCGGCGCGGGCAACGGCGCCTTTACGTATTCGAGCAGCGAAACGAACGTGGCCACGGTCGACAACACCGGCCAGGTCACGATCGTCGGGCCGGGTACGACAGTGATCACCGGCACAAAGGCACAAAGCGCGAACCATCTCCAGGCGCAGGCGACATACGTCTTGAACGTGGCGCCGCCCCCCGCCTCGTCACTCACGGCGTGGCTCAACGCCACCGATGCATCGTCCGTGACTTTCCCGGCGACCGCCGCCGGCGCCGTGTTCTCGCGTACGGCCTTTGGCAACTGCCCTTCGCCGCTGTCGGCGCCCGGCGCGTGCACGGGAGTGTCCTCTTTGGCGCTCGGCACGGCGTCGTTCACCGACACGACCGCCGGACTCGGCCGGGTTGCAAACTACTGGCTGCAGCGTGGCGCCACGATCGGACGCCCGACGAACGTCACCACAACCCGGTTCTACGACGCGCCGATGACGCCCGTCGTGCTCGACGACCAGCTGTGGATCGTGGGCGCCAACGACGGCGCGCAGATCTGGAGTTCCAACGATGGCCGCGCCTGGGTCCGGCGCAGCGCGACCACGCCGTGGGGCTCGCGCGCAGGCGCGCAGCTCGTGCAGTTCAGTGGCCGCTTCTACCTGATCGCGGGCACGGGTCCGGGAACAGGTTCGGACTTCAATGACGTCTGGCGATCCGACGATCTGCTCACCTGGACCCGGATTCTCCAGAACGGGCCGTTCGCCGCGCGCACGGGCCATCAGGTGGTGGTGCACAACGGTCGCATGTGGCTGATCGGCGGTTTCCAGTCACCTTCCTCCCAGCGACTCAACGATGTGTGGTCGAGCACTGATGGGATCACGTGGGCCCAGGCGACCGCCAACGCCGCGTTCTCCGCGCGCCGCTTCCATCGCGTCGTGGCATTCAACGGAAAAATGTGGCTCCTGGGTGGCGGCACAGGCGCTTCCGACACATCGCTGAACGACGTGTGGTCATCGGTCGACGGCGTAACGTGGACCGCCGAAGCCGCGGCGCCCTTCGACCCGCGCATGCTCATGGCGACATTTATATCCAACAACCGCCTGTACGTCGTCGGCGGTGTCAGCCTCGCATTCAACGACAACCGATGGTTCAGCGACGTCTGGTCGACGGCCGACGGCAGCACGTGGAGGCAGGACCTCGCGTCGGGGCCCTACGGCGGCCGGTCGGGAGGCTATCTACTCTCCTTCCGCGGCCGCAACTGGCTGATCGGCGGAGACGATGGGTTGCGTCCGAAGAACGAATCATGGTCGACCACCGATCTCGTGGACTGGAAATTCGAACACACCAGCGCGGTATTTTCTCCGGCTCGCCCCGGGAGGATGATCTCGTTCAGCGGCAAGCTGTGGGTGCTGGGCGAAGGCATGGATGGAAAGTTCCAGGCCTGGTCATCGCCTGACGGAGATGAATGGACACAGTCACCGGGCGCCGCGGCCGTTGGCAGACGGACCTTCTTCAATGTCGCCATACACAACAACCGGCTCTGGGTGCAGGGCGGCTTCCGCGGCACCGAACCTTTCGACCGGGACAATGACATCTGGTCGACGGCTGACGGTGAGACCTGGACGCGGGCCACTGCGAACGCGGACTTCGAGTCCCGCGTCGGCAATGCCATGTTCGCCATGAACGGCAAACTGTTCGTGATGGCGGGATACGTGCCGGGCTCCGCCCAGCTTGCTGACGTCTGGTCGTCGACGGACGGCACCACCTGGCAGCGCGAGATCCAGTTCGCGACCCCCGGCAGCATCTACGACCACCAGGTCGTCGTGTTCAATGCTCGCGCGTGGCTGCTCGGTGGAGTTAACACGAATGGCACCGACGGCCGCATCTGGTCCTCGGCAAACGGCATCGACTGGCAGCTCGAAGGAACCCAGGCGCAGGCCACTGGCCGTTCGCTGCTTGGCGCGTCGGTGCACGCCAACAAGATCTGGATTTCCGGCGGACAGGACGTCACGTTCATGCCGTTCAATGACACCTGGTCCTCATCAAACGGCATCAACTGGAGCCAGTCGGCCACTGATCCCGGATTGTCGCGGCGTGTGGCCCAGGGCATGTCCTCATTCGGCGGCCGGCTGTGGATGTATGGCGGTGAAGGCGAGTTCGGCGAAGACGACTCGCACGACATGTTGTGGTCGATCGACGGCACGGGCTGGCGCCATCGCTACAACAACCAGATCGAAGTGCCCTGAGCGAGTGATGACCATGAGATCATTAGTAGATTGCGCGCCCAGCTGCCCCCGGTCCTGATCGGTCTCGACAACAAGACAAATGCCGCGCGGCGCATGAACGTGGTCGATCAGGTCTTCGTTACGGGAGGATTTCGATGACGGCTCGATTGTCAGTCTGGATGAGTCTTGCGACATTGGCGCTCAGCGCGCCCAACCTCTGTCTTTCGGCACCGCCTGCCACGCCTGGTCAGCCCATAACGATAGGTGAGCGGTTTCTGCTTCAGTCGCAGAGCTTGGGTGAGATGCGCAGCTATCAGGTGCACCGCCCGCGCAATTACGACCTCGACAACGGCCGGTATCCGGTGCTGCTCGTTCTGGATGGTCTCGAGCATTTTCAGCACGTGAGCGCGACGGTGGACTTG
>Ga0190271_10003190_pt1 | contig 10213 bp, 11 predicted proteins | sample Popmic356T_FD_133747 | JGI IMG/M metagenome (GOLD analysis project Ga0190271, IMG submission 133747) | Populus adjacent soil microbial communities from riparian zone of Weber River, Utah, USA - 356 T | ecosystem: Environmental > Terrestrial > Soil > Riparian zone | place: USA: Utah | collected... | reverse complement strand
TGTTGAGGCTGACCAGGTCGAAGATCAGCATTTCATTCGGAGCGAGACCGGGCAGGCCTAACAACAGCTTGAGCGCCTCGAGCGCCTGGAGGCTGCCGAACACGCCGGGCACCGGACCGAGCACGCCTGCTTCGGCGCAATTGCCCACCAGCCCGTCGCGCGTGGCCTCCGGCCACACGCAACGCAGGCAGGCGGTGGCGTCATCGCCGCGCACCAGCTGCAATTGCCCTTCGTACTGGTACACGCTGGCGAACAGCACCGGCTTGCGAATGCGCAGCGCGAGATCGTTCAGCAGGAATTTCGTCGCGAAGTTGTCGCTGCAATCGAGGATCAGGTCGTGGCCGGCGGCCAGCCGCTCGGCATTGCCGTGGTCGAGCCGCAGCGCGTGCGGCTCGACGCGCACCTCGGGGTTCAACGCGTGCACGCGCTCCGCTGCCAGCGTGGATTTTTCGCGCCCGACATCGGCCAGCGCATACCAGGTCTGGCGATGCAGGTTCGATGGCTCGAGGCGATCGGCGTCCACGATGCCGAGCCGGCCCACGCCCGCGCCGGCCAGGTATTGCAGCACGGGGACACCGAGCCCGCCGGCGCCCACCACCAGCACCGACGCGCTTCGCAGGCGCGCCTGGCCCGCGGCGCCCACTTCACGCAGCGCGATCTGGCGCGAGTAGTCAGGCACCGCGGTTGCCTGGTGCGCAGGGTGATCGTGGTCGTGGTGGTGATCGTGCGTGTGTCCGAAGGGAATGGCATATTCCCGGTGGTGCGGGACTGGCGCCGCGTCTTCCACTTCGTGCGCCGCCGGCGCGGCGCATCGCTCGCAGTTCACCCAGCCCGAATCGCCGTTCACGTAGTGCTCTTTCTTCCAGATCGGCACGCGATGTTTGACTTCATCGATGATGTAGCGGCACGCGCGAAACGCCTCGTCGCGGTGCGCGGCGCTGACGCCGACCCAGACGGCGACCTCGCCCAGGCCCAGCGATCCCACGCGATGTACGCAGGCGGCGCGCGTGACGCCAAACTTCGCGCGCGCTTCTTCCACGATGCGCGCGCCTTCTTTCTCGGCGAGTTCGGCGAAAGCTTCGTATTCGAGCCGCGTTACGCTCGCGCCTTCGTTGTGATTGCGCACCCAGCCTTCGAAGGCGGCGAACCCGCCGCAGGTCACGTCGCGCATCTGCCGCTGCAGGTCCGCGGTATCCAGGGCGACGTTGCTGAACTCGAAGGCTTTCATCCGCCGGCCACCGGGGGGATGAAGACCACGGCATCGCCGGCTTCGAGCGGCTGTGACCACTCGCCAAATTCCGCGTTGATGGCCACGCGCAGCATCTCCACCGGCAGCGTGAACGGGTATCGCGCGCTCAACTCCGTGTACAGCTCGCGCGCATCGCGCGCGCCGGTGGTGAGCGTCTCGTCGCTGCGCCCGGCCTGCTCGCGCAACAGCGCGTAGTACTGCACGCGGATGGTTCGTTCGGACATGGCGCGTTACTTCGCGGGCGTTGCGTTCAGGGCCGACATGGCGTGCTCATACTCTTCCACGGTATTCACGTTGTCGAGCGCGCGCGGATCAGCCTGCTCGAGCAGCAAGGTGTGGGCGTTGATGAGGAACTTCCGCGGGCAGTTGCGCCCGGCGGCGATCTGCTCGAGGAGCGCCGGGCGGGCGCGCGGCTCGTAGATGGCGCACAGCGGTTCCGGCAGGCCGTCGTGGCTGGAGATGAAGGCAGTGGCGTCGAAATTCGGGTCGCGCGCGAGCAGCAACTTGTCCAGCGTGGACGCACCCAGGAACGGCAGGTCGCAGGCGAGCACCAGCCAGGCCATGTCCGGGTAGATGGAGAACGCGGCGCTGATGCCGGCGATGGGGCCTTCGATGTCGCCGCGGTCGACGATGTGCGGGTAACGTGCACGCGCGGGGTCGTCCCGTTGATCCGTACGTACCGAGACGAAGGCTTTCGCCACGCGTCCCTCCAGCAACTTCATCGTGGCATCGAGCTGGGTTTCGCCCGAGCGGAATTCGATGGCGGCCTTGTCACGCCGCATGCGCGAACTGCGCCCGCCGGCGAGCACCAGTCCGTGGAGACGTGGAACGTTCATGATTTTTTCCTCGGGCGTTGAAAGTCCCGCTTGCCACCGGTCTTGTGCAGCAGCCGTATGGCTTCGATCACGATGTCATGCGACAGCGCCTTGCACATGTCGTAGATCGTGAGCGCGGCGGCGGTCGCGCCCATTAGCGCTTCCATTTCCACGCCGGTCTTGTGGTGCACGGCGACGTTGCAGACGATGCGGATGCGGCCGCCCGCGCCGCTGGCGATGTCCACGGAGCAGCGTTCGAGCGCCAGCGGATGGCAGAAGGGGATGATCTCGTGCGTGCGCTTCGCCGCCATGACGCCGGCGACGATGGCGGTGTCGAACACCGGGCCTTTCTTCGTGCGATGACCGGTGCGCGCGAGCTCGCGCGCCACCGCCGGCGGTAGTTTGACGATGGCCTCGGCGGAGGCTTCGCGCGACGACGCGGTCTTGGCGCCGACGTCCACCATGGTGGGGCGATTCGCCGCGTCGAGATGCGTGAGCTTGCGTGGAGTACTGGGCACGGGGTAGGGAAGTCCTTGTTGTGTGGGGACAGACTGAAGTCTGTCCCCACCCGTTTATCCGCCGATGTAGTTCATCTCGACTTTGTGCAGGTCGCCGGTGCCGCGCATCGAGGCGCGCAACTCGCTGTAGCGGTCGCGTCGGCCGCTCCAGATGCCGCGAATGAGCTCGAACATCTCGTCATCGGTGGCGCCGGCGCGCAGCGGGCCGCGCAGGTCCACGCCCTGGGTGGCGAACAGGCAGGTGTAGAACGACCCGTCGGACGAAATGCGCGCGCGCGAGCAGTCGCCGCAGAACGGCTGCGAGACCGAGGAGATGAAGCCGATTTCGCCGGCGCCGTCCACGTAGGCATGACGCTCGGCGACTTCGCCGCGGTATTCGCGTTCGCGCGGCGCAATGGGCCAGCGCGCGTGAATGCGTGCCGCAAGCTCGCGCGACGACACCACCAGCGCGGGGTTCCAGTGATTGCGCGTACCCACGTCCATGTATTCGATGAATCGCACGATGACGCCGGTCCCGCGGAAATGCGCGAGCAGGTCGAGCACGGTGTGGTCGTTGACGCCACGCTGCACGACGGTGTTGATCTTGATGGGCGCGAGGCCCGCTCGTCGCGCGTGTTCGATGCCATCGAGCACCTCGGCGACGCCGCCGAAGCCGCCGCTCATCTTCGCGAAGATATCCGGGTCGAGCGTGTCGAGGCTCACGGTGATGCGGTTCAGTCCCGCCGCCTTGAGTTCAGTGGCGTACTTGGCGAGCAGCATGCCGTTGGTGGTGAGTGCGACGTCCTCGATTCCGGGTAGCGAGGTGAGATCGCCGATGAGATCCGCGAGGTTGGGCCGCAGCAGCGGTTCGCCGCCGGTGATGCGCAGTTTCCTGACGCCGGCACGCACGAACACGCGCGCCAGCCGCTGCAGCTCGACGAAGTCGAGGCGTTCGTTCGATTTCAGGAAACGATACGACTCGTGAAACGTTTCCCGCGGCATGCAATAGGGACAGCGGAAATTGCAGCGGTCCATGACCGAGATGCGCAGGTCGTGGATGGGCCGCTGCAGCGTATCGACGGGAGGTCTTCCCTGGCCGAGGGCGGAGAGCGGAACCACCTTGTCGTCGATGCTCATGCGGCTGCCAGCCATTCCTACCAACGATAGAAGCACGCCACGAATCCCTTGGGAAACGTGTCGGGCCCTGGCGGTAGTTCGATGAATCCGTCGGTGCCGGCGAGTGCCGTGAAATCACCCGACCCGTTCGTGGGGCAGGGCTCGGCGGAAGTGCGGCCCCAGTCGTCGCTCTTGAGCTTCACCGGCATGTAAAACGCCAGCGGCGTTTTGACTTCCACGGGCGTGGTGAGCGCGATACGCGGAGGTTCCACCGCGGCCTGGCCCATCGCGCCACGCAGTGCCGGCAAGACGTAGCGCGACAGGCAGACCAGGGTCGAGACCGGGTTGCCGGGCAGCGCGAATACCGCGGGCCCCGACTGGGAAACGCCGAACCACATCGGTTTGCCGGGTCGCTGCGCGACGTGGTGGAACACCAGGCTCACGCCGAGTTTCTCGAGCACCTTGGGTACGAGGTCGAGTTTGCCCATCGACACGCCGCCGGAAAGGACCAGCACGTCATGAGTACGCAGGTGAAAGCCGAGGCGCTCGGTGAGCTCCGCTTCGTCGTCGCGCAGGTGATCGTCGGCAACGCGCGTGAAGCCATGCTGGCGCAGGCTGGCGGTGATGCCATAGGCATTCGAGCGGCGCACCTGGTGAGGCTGGATGAGTTCGCCGGGTTCCACCAGCTCATTGCCCGTGGAGATCACGACTATCATGGGTTGGGCACTCACCCGCAGGCGCGCCATGCCGGCGCCGGCGGCGATCGCCACTTCAGGCGCCGAGAGCCGCGTGCCTGCGGTCAACAGCAACGAACCTTGCCGGCAATCGGAGCCGCGGCGATGCACGTTCTGCCACGGCTGCAAGGGCTTGCGGCCGATCTCGGCGAAGGCGCCGTTGCGCTGCACCTGCTCGACGGGCACGACGGCGTCGCAGCCAGCCGGCAGCATGGCGCCCGTCATGATCTCGATGCACGAATCGACGTCGGCAAGCGTCTGTGGCGGATCGCCGGCCGCCTGCGTGCCGCTGACGCGCAGGCGCCCGGCGTTGTTCGCCGCGCCGGACACGGACAGCGCGATCCCGTCCATGGCGACGCGATCGAACGGCGGGTGGTCGCGCTCCGCGTAGATGTTCTCGCGCAGCACGGCACCCGCTGTCTGGGTGAGCGGCAATGACTCGATGGGCAGACACGTGAGGTGCTGCTCGATGAGCGTTTCGGCCTGGGCAGGCGTCAACATGGGCATATCCTTCGAGCCCGCCACGATGCGGAAGCCCACCCTTGGGATCAGGAGGGCTTCTTCTCCGGCGGAGCGTTCTTGGCTTTCCAGGCGCGCAGCTGTTCGTTGAAGCGTTCGGTCACGTCGGTGACTTCCTTGATGGCCGCGTCCTGCTTCTGCGTCTGCGCCTTCTCGAGCTTGCCGAGGTCTTCCTTGGTCGGCTTAGTTAGGCCTGCCACCGAGGCGTCGTACTCGGTCTTGATGCAGCCGAGGTAGGCGTCCATCTCGGTGTTGTACTTCACGACCTGGCCCTTGGCCGCCAGCATTTCTTCCTTCGTGGCCTGGCTGCCGTCAGGAAATTTGCCGGGAGCAACCGGGTAGTCGCAGGCAGCGTGAGCCTGGGCGGCTGCGAAGGTGGCGCCAACGATGAGGGCGCTGAGAACATGCTTCATGAATCGAATCCCCGCTGAGTGGTTCTGGAGTGGGGGGTATCTTAGAGGGGGGCAGCCCCCTTTTCCCAGAAAAAGGGGTCAGCCCCTGGTCGATACGCGCGTAGGGTGCAGCCGCCAATTCGCGGACGCGAAATGGCGGCCCTACTCGTAGTAATTCGGGTAATCCGGCGTCAAACCCTTGAATCGCCGATGAATCCACAGGTACTGGTCCGGCATGCGCCGCACCTCGGCCTCGACGATCCGGTTGAACCGCTCGGTGTCGGCCACCGGGTTGTCGGTGGGGAAATTGTCGAGCGGCGGGTGGATGGTGCCGCGATAACCGCCGCCGGGCAGCCGTTCGAAAAAGTAGGGCAGCACCAGCGCGTTGGTCATGCCGGCGATGCGCGACGTGGCCGTATTGGTGGCCGCGGGAATGCCGAAAAGTTTCACCATTTCCGCGCCCTTCTTGCGAAAGCTCTGGTCCGGGGCGTACCAGACCACGTCGCCGTCCTTGAGCGCCTTGATGAGCGTGCGCACATCGTCGCGCGGAATCGCGCGCCGGGTTTGCACCGCGCGCCGTGAATGCAGGAATTCGCCTACCAGCGGGTTCTTGGTGGGGCGGTACATGACGTTGAGCGGCATGCGCGCGGCCAGCGCGCGGCAGCTGATCTCGATCGAATTGAAGTGCGCCGACAGCAGCAGTACGCCGCGGCCCGTGGCCTGGGCCGCCTTGAGATGCTCGAGCCCGGTCATGAGCGTCATGTGCCGGATGCGCTCGTTCGACGACCACCAGCTCATCGCCGTTTCGAACAGCGCGCAACCGAGGCCGGCGAAATGTTCGCGCAGGATGCGCGCGCGCGCGGCCGGCGCCAGGTCAGGCAGCGCCAGCTCGATGTTGCGTCGCGCGATCTTCCTGAACGATGTCGGGAACAGGAAGACGAACAGGCCCAGCCCGCGGCCCAGTAGATAGAGCAGCCCGTGGGGCAGGGGCTCGAAGATGCGCAACGCGCCGATGCCGAGCCACGTGGGCCAGTACTTGGGATGAAGGTAGGCGGCTTTCACGCGCTGCGATCATAAGAGGTTCGCGGCCGCCGGGTAGCGGCTATTTCTTTTGCTTGCCGCGCCGGAAGATCTGTTTGCCCTGGTGGCGCACCGTTTCGATGATCACGCGGTCCGGCGTCTCGACCGACACTTCGGTGCCGTCCGCGAAACACCAGATGAGCTTCGTGATTCGCGTGCCCATCGCCCCATCGGGAGGGCCGACCCTGGCGACGAGCGCGTCGACCGTGGTCTCGTCGGTGATGAAGCCGAAGTCGGCGACGCCCGCGGGCCGGATCGCATCGTCGGGCACCGCGAGCTCGACGAACGAGGGATCGCGCGAGCGTTTCTCGGCGCAGGCGGCGGCGGCGTCATGCGCGACGAAGATGAGGGACAGGGCCAGCAGCGCGTTTTTCATAGGGGTCACCCCGAAAAGGAAAAGCTCATGAACGAACGGTGCGTCTCACCGGGCCGCAGGATGCTGCTCGGAAAATTGGCGTGATTCGGCGCGTTCGGGAAATTTTCAGGCTCGAGGCACAGAGCATGCCACCCAGGATAGGCGACCGGCAGGTGCGAGGCGTCATAGACCTGCAACCCCGGCAGATTGGTCTTTACTCTCATACGTACGCCGCTCGCCGGTGAATACAGCTCCGCGGCGACGGCAGCATCCTGGTCGAGCACCCAGCAGTGGTCGTAACCGGTGGCGAGCCTGATCTGCGGATGCGAGGTGGGTGGCGGAACGCGCACGGCCTTCGACTCGCGGAAGTCGAGCGGAGTGCCGTCCACGGGCGCGATCTCTCCCGTGGTCACGCGCAACTCGTTCACGGGTAGATAGTGGCTCGCCGCGATCGTGAGCTGTTGTTCGTCGATGCTCGTGCCCGGATCGCCCGAGAGCGTGAAATATGGATGCCAGGTCATGCTGATGGGCGTCGGAGCATCGGTGGTGGCTTCGTACGCGAGCGTCAGGGTGTTTTCGAAGACGCTGATGAGGGCGGTGACGTCGAGATTTCCGGGAAAGCCATTGATGCCAGCCGGAGAGAGGTGTCCGAGCTTCACGCAGGCGGCATTGCCTCCGTGCACGTCCAGCACCTTCCACACGTACTTGCCGAACCCGGTTTCACCGCCGTGCAGGGTGTTGCGACCATTGTTGGCGGTGAGTTCGTAGTGCTTGCCGTCGAGGTCGAACGCGGCGCCGCCGATGCGATTGCCATAGCGGCCCACGAGCTGGCCGAGATAAGAAGTGTCGGCGAGATACGCCGGCAGATCCGGCAGGGATAGCACGAGCGGGACGCGTTTTCCCCCAGCCTTTCTTGCGGGCAACGAAAGGCTGCGCAACGTTCCTCCCAGCGTCAGGATCTCGGCCTGCAGGCCATCGTCGCTGCCCAGCGTGTGCACTTCGACTTCCTGGCCATCAGGGAGGCGTCCGAAAGAACGGATCATGCCGGCTTCGGCGTGCGCCCCTCGAACAGCCGCTGCAGCAGGCAGAAGAGCAGCAGCAGGGCTCCGACGACGATCCGGGTCCACCATGAGCTCAAGGTCCCGTCAAAGGCGATGAGGGTCTGGATGATGCCGAGGATCAGCACGCCGAACAACGTGCCGGCCACGTAGCCCACGCCGCCGGCCAGCAGCGTGCCGCCGATGACCACGGCGGCGATCGCGTCGAGTTCCAGACCCACGGCATGCAGGCTGTAACCGGAGAGCATGTAGAAGGTCATGACGATGCCGCCGAGCGCCGCGCACGCACCGCTCAGTAGATAGACTCCGACCTTGGTGGAATCGACCGGCAGGCCCATGAGACGCGCGGAGGACTCGCCGCCGCCGATGGCGTACACGGTGCGGCCGAACTCGCTCGCGTGCGCGATGCGCATCGCCACGGCCACCAGCACGAGCGCGACCAGGCCGCCGATCGTCAGCGAGGCGTTGAACCCCAGCGGGATGCGCGCCTGGGCGATCGCGACATAGGTGGCATCGTCGATCGGTATGGATTCCGTGCTGATGAGATAGCAACAGCCGCGCGCCATGAACATGCCGGCGAGCGTCACCAGGAACGGCGCGAGGTTGAAGCGCTGGATCAGGAAACCCTGCAAGGCGCCGAAGGCCGCGCCGAGGACCAGCACGGCAGCCATCGCCGCGAACGGGTTCCAGCCGGCATTGAGCAGCGTGGCGGAGACCATGCTCGTCAGTGCGATCAACGCGCCCACCGACAGGTCGATGCCGCCCGACAGGATGACGAAGGTCATGCCCACCGCGACGATGCACAGGAAGGCGTTGTCGATGATGAGGTTCAGGAACACCTGCAACGAGAGGAACCCGTCGAAACGAACGGCGCCAAAGACCGCCATTGCCACGAACAGCGCGATGGTGACCGTGAGTGGCAGCAGGCGGCGATTCATTGTGGCTTGTCCCCGAGGGGCTTGCTCAGGCTCCCGCGCACGCCTCGCGCCACGAGCTCACGGAATTCCGCCGATTGCAGCAGCATCACGGCGAACACCAGCGCCGCTTTCACGACCAGGTTCACTTCCGGCGGCACGCCGAGCGAATAGATCATCGACGTGAGCGTTTGAATGATCAGCGCACCGATCACCGTGCCGGCCAGCGTGAACCGGCCGCCGGTGAGCGCGGTGCCGCCCAGCGTCACCGCGAGGATGGCGTCGAGCTCGAGAAGCTGTCCGGCATTGTTGGCATCGGCGCTCTTCACGTTGGAGCTGACGATGAGCCCGGCGACTCCCGCGGCCAGGCCGCAGAAGGTGTACACGCACAGCGTGATCGCCGACGAACGCACGCCGGCGACGCGGGCCGCTTCGGGATTGCCGCCGATGGAGCGCACGAAGAGCCCAAGAGCGGTGCGCGACAGCACGAGGTGCAGCGACGCCCACAACACGCCGGCAATCCACAGCGCCACCGGCAGGCCGAGCAGGAAGCCGTTGCCCAGCGCGAAGAACGGCGGGTAATAGACGGTGATGATCTGCCCGCCGGTGAGCAGCTGCGCGATCCCGCGGCCGGCGACCATCAGAATGAGTGTGGCGACGATGGGTTGCATGCCGGCCTTCACGACTAACAACCCGTTCCACAGGCCGCATGCCGCGGCCACCGCGAGTGCCGTTGCCAGCGCGATCCACAGGGGGTTCTCGCTCTGTACCTCGACGGTGGCGCTGAAGCTGCCGCCGATCATCAGCGCCGCCACGGCCGCGGAGATGGCCACCACCGCGCCGACGGAGATATCGAGGCCGCGCACCGCGATCACCAGCGTCATGCCCAGCGACACGACGATGAGCGGTGCGGCGCGGTTGAGGATGTCGATGACGCTGCCGTACAGATGGCCCTCGTGCCAGGTGAGCCTGATGAACGAAGGATTGAAGAGGCTGCTCGCCGCGAGCAGCAGCGCCAGCGTAAAGACCGGCCAGAACAACGGGTGCTGCGTGAAGCGCTTCATGCCTCGTGGCTCGCGGCGATCAGCGAATAGACCGCATCCTCGGTGGCGCCGCCCGGCAGTTCACCGGCCTTGGCGCGATCGCGCATCACCACGATGCGTCCTGCGACACGCACGACTTCGTCGATCTCCGCGGAGATGAACAACACGGCCGTGCCGTTGCGCGCGAGCTCCAGGATCTCGTTCATGAGTTCCTGCTTGGCGGCGACGTCGATGCCGCGCGTCGCGATCACCAAGGTCATGCCCAGCGCCACCAGCGCCAGCGGCGAGGCGCGGTTGAGGATGTCGATGACGCTGCCGTAGAGATGGCCGTCGCGCCACTGCAGCTGCCAAAAGCCCGGGTTGAAGACGGCGTTGACGGCCAGCAGCAGCAGCAGCGTGACAGCCGGCCAGAACAGTCGGTGCGCGGTCCAGCGCTGCATC
>Ga0190271_10003189_pt1 | contig 10214 bp, 10 predicted proteins | sample Popmic356T_FD_133747 | JGI IMG/M metagenome (GOLD analysis project Ga0190271, IMG submission 133747) | Populus adjacent soil microbial communities from riparian zone of Weber River, Utah, USA - 356 T | ecosystem: Environmental > Terrestrial > Soil > Riparian zone | place: USA: Utah | collected... | reverse complement strand
CACGTCCATAGGGGCGTTTAGGATAGCCTCCTGGGTCGCTTCGGCAGCCCCCGCCCGAACGAGACCTGTGCCCGAGACCGTTGTCGCCGACACGTTGATGGAGACCTTCGTCATCGAAGGCGGTCGCCCGCTCCGCGGATCCGTCCGGGTGGCGGGGAACAAGAACGCTGCCCTGCCGATCATCGCGGCGGCCTTGCTCGCCGAAGAGCCGGTCACGCTGAGGAATGTCCCCGCGATCAGGGACGTAGCGACGATGCTCGATCTCGTTGCCGACCTCGGAGTCGAGGTCGACATCCAGGGGGGCGGCGTCGTCAGGCTGGCGGCCGACGACGTGCGCAAGACGGAGCTCGACGCCGAGCTCTGCACCCAAATCCGCGCCTCGATCCTTCTGGCGGGGCCGCTGGTGGCGCGCTGGGGCGAGGCGATCGTGCCCCCGCCCGGCGGCGACGTGATCGGACGGCGCCGGCTCGACACGCACATCCACGCGCTCGGGCGCCTCGGCGCGGACATCTCGGCCGACCGCCGCCTCCACCTGACGGCGAACGGCCTCGTCGGCGCGCGCGTCTTCTTGGACGAGGCATCCGTGACCGGGACGGAGAACGCCGTCATGGCGGCGACGCTCGCCCAGGGCGAGACGACGATCGTGAACGCGGCCTGCGAGCCGCACGTTCAGGATCTCTGCCGTTTCCTCGTCGCGCTCGGCGCACGCATCGAGGGCATCGGCTCGAACGTCCTCACGATCCGCGGCGTCGAGCGCCTCGTGGGCGGCGAGTGGCGCATCTGCCCGGACCACATCGAGGTGTCGAGCTTCGTCGGCCTCGGCGCGGTCACGGAGGGAGAGATCGTGATCGAGGACGTCGTCCCCGACCACATGGTCGGCGTCTGGCACGGCTTCGAGCGGCTCGGTCTGGAGTGGCATGCCGAGGGCGACTCGGTCCGGGTTCCCGGGAAGCAGGAGCTCGTCATCCAGGATGACCTCGGCGCGCAGATCCCGAAGATCGAGGACGGTCCGTGGCCCGCCTTTCCCGCCGACCTCACGTCGATCGCGCTCGCCGTCGCGACCCAGGCGCGCGGCACCGTCCTCATCTTCGAGAAGATGTTCGAGAACCGGCTGTTCTTCGTGGACAAGCTGGTGACGATGGGGGCGAGGATCATCCTCTGCGACCCGCACCGCGCCGTGGTCAACGGGCCGACGCGGCTCTACGGCGAGCGGATGGAGAGCCCCGACATCAGGGCCGGGATGGCCATGCTGATCGCGGGCCTCTGCGCGGAGGGGCGCTCGACGATCGGCAACATCGGCCAGATCGACCGCGGCTACGAGCGCATCGACGAGCGCCTGCGGGCGCTGGGAGCGAGCATCGAAAGGGTGGAGGGATGACGGACAAGAAGGCTGTGAGAACCGAGAACGCGCCGGCCCCGTTCCAGGGAGCGCCCTATTCGCAGGGAATCGTCGCCGGCGACCTGGTGTTCGTCTCGGGCCAGCTCGGCATCGACCCGGCGCAGGGCCACGTCGTCGAGGGCGGCATCGGCGAGCAGACCGAGCAGGTGATGAAGAACCTCGCCGCGATCCTCGCGGAGGCCGGCTCGAGCCTCGACGACGTTCTCATGACCTCGATCTTCCTGGTCGACCTGCAGGACTTCCAGGCGATGAACGAGGTCTACGCGCGCCACCTCACGGAGCCGTACCCGGCCCGGGCGACCGTGCAGATCGCGGCGCTCCCGTCGGGCGCGCGCATCGAGGTCGCGGTCGTCGCGCGCCGCGGCTAGCGGCTCAGGCTAGGCGATGCGGACGGACTGCTTGTAGTACAGGGTGGTGAAACCGGTCTTCGTGACGCGGTACGTGACCGTCGCCGGATAGCGCGTCGCCCGGATCCGGAACGACACCTTCCCGAGCGAGGAGGTGTGCTTGGTCACCGCGGTGAGGCCGGCGCCCGAGACCCGGACGGCGGCCGACGCGACGGGCGCGTTCGTGGCCAGGTTCCGGACGGTCAGCGTGACGGTGCGGTAGACCCGGCGGACCGGGTAGCCCTTCGCGCTCACCTTGAAGCGAAGATCGGCGGTTCCGCCTCCGGCGCCGGCGGCGCGCTGGAACGTCCCGGTCGTCGACCAGCGCAGGCCCACGAAGCCGGAGGAGCCGTTCTCGGCCTCCGCCTGGACACGCCAGTAGAGCGTCTTGCCGGTCGGGTAGGCGGTGCTGCTCGTGTAGGCGGACGAGTCAGTGAGGGCCCCGGGCGTCACCGCCGACTGCTCCTGGATGACGTTGGCGAACGTCGGATCGTCGGAAACCTGAAGGCGGTAGCGGCGGGCCGCGAAGACGGGCGTCCAGTGGAACATCGTGGCCGCGCTCGACACGACTACCCCGCTTGTCGGGCCGAGGAGGCTCGGCGGCGTGGCCTGCTTCACGAAGGACTGCGGATTGGCCAGCACCGGATCCGTCGAGACTCCGTGGCCGGTTTCCAAGGAGGCGGGGAGGACGGCCCAGTAGTAATCGGAGGTCTCATCCGCGTATCCCTTCGTCTGCGACCCGGTGCGCGGCGCGAATGCCGTCACACGCGTGTACGCGTAGTCCGCGATCGTGGTGAAGAACGGGTCCTTCGCCACGACGACGAAATAGCTCATCGCGCCGGGAATCGGGCTCCAGGTGAAGACCGGCATCTCCCCGACCGTGGAACCCGACACGGGGCGGAGGTAGTCGGATGCCGACGGGTTGCACGGGTCGCAGCTCGCCGGGTCCGGGGGCCCGTCCCACGTGAAGGCGGGAACGTTGTTCGCGGGAAGGTACGTCCAGTCGCCCTCGACCTCCGGGCCGCTGGCCGATGAAGCGCGGTCGATCGGGCTCACGCGGACGCAGTACGCCTGACCCTCGTCGAGATGCGTGATCAGGTCGTCGGAGGGGGAGATCCCGCGCGAGAGCGGGTCGGCGTTGATCCCGCGGTTCCAGCCGAGCGGCGTCCAGGCCGGCGTTGCCGTCTTCTTCTCCCAACGGACGCTGCTCGACGCCGACCAGTCGCAGACGCCCGCGAACGGCGTCACGACCACCCGGTAGCTCGAGGCGCCGGGGGCGGGGTCCCAGAGGACGATCGGCGCGGCGACCGTCGATCCTGCGGGGAGCGGGTCGAGGTCCAGGTCGGCGAGACGGAGATTCGACACGCTCGGGTTGTTCCCGTACCCCTTGGTGAACTGGGGGCCGCCGGCCCAGGGGCCGGCGTTGCCGAGCGCGTCAAGGGCCCGCACCCGCCAGTAGTAGGTGTTGTTAGCCAGCACGACGGGAGGCGAGTACGAGGTTCCGTAGGTCGTCATCGCGATCGAGAAGCTGATCTGGTCGCAGCAGACCTTCGAGCCGGGCGCCCAGTAGTCGGTCGAGTTGACCTCGACCTCGTAGCCCTTCGCTCCGGTGACCGCGGCCCACGTGAACTGCGGGTCGAACACGCCGGCGTTGGCGTCGAGGTCGGCGACCGCGAGACCCGTCGGTGCGGGCGGCGCAGCGGTCGCCGGGCCGGCCAGGGCGAGCACCAGGGCGAGGCCCGCGATGAGTATCCACAGTGTTCTCGACAACGTCGACGACCCGAACCGCACCGTGGCCTCAGGCGGCGGCTCGTGCATCCCCACAAGGGGGGATACCGGCCCGGGGTCTACGCTTCAGCCGTGGACGTCATCGTCTCCCACACGAACACGGACTTCGACGCGCTCGGGGCAATGCTGGCCGCGCGCCGGCTCTACCCGGGCGCGGCGATCGCGCTCTCCGGCTCCCTGAACCGGAACGTCAGGGAGTTCTACCGGCTGCATGCCGACGACCTCGAGTTGGTCGAGGCCGGCCGGCTCGACCCGGCGGCGATCCGGCGCCTGATCGTGGTCGAGACCGTCCACCGCGAGCGCCTGGGCGAGCTGGAGTCGGTCGCGCGCGATCCCGAGGTCGAGGTCGTCGTCTTCGACCACCACACCGGCGAGGCGCCCGACTGGGTGAAGCCGGAGAACCTCGTCCTCTCGGAGGACGGCGCGCTGACGACGACGATGGTGGGGATCCTGGCCGAGCGGGAGATCGCGGTCACGCCGCTCGAGGCGACCGTCTTCGCGCTCGGGATCCACGAGGACACGGGCTCGCTCGGCTACCCGGACGCCGGCGTCCGCGACGCCGAGGCCCTCGCCTGGTGCCTCCGCCACGGCGCCCTGCAGGACGTCGTCGCGCAGTACCTGCGCACGCCGCTCTCGGAGGAGGAGCGCACGCTCCTCGACGCGCTGGTCTCCTCGGTCGAGGCGCACGAGGTGGCAGGAGTCGAGGTGCTGGTCGCAGCGGTGGCCTGGCCTGTCTACGTCGACGGCGTCTCGAACCTCGCCCACAAGATCGTCGACCTCACGGACGCGCTCGCGCTGATCTGCCTCGTGGAGATGGACGGCCGCGTCTTCTGCGTCGTTCGCACGCGCCTGCACGAGCTCGACGCGGCCGGGGTCGCGGAGGCGCTCGGCGGAGGCGGCCATCCACAGGCCGCCTCGGCGGTGCACCGTGGCTCGCTTGCGGAGGCGCGTGAGCTCGTCCTGGCGGCGCTGCCCCAGGCGGCCCGACCCGTGCGCACGGCGGCCGAGATCATGTCGCGCCCGGCGCGCTTCGTCGGGCCCGAGACCCCGGTGGCCGAGGCGATGGTGCTGTGCCAGCGCCACCGCCAGAGCGGGATCCTCGTCGGCGACGCGCAGCGCCTCGCCGGTCACGTCACCCGCGAGAACCTCGACCAGGCGATCGGCCACGGCCTCTCGCATGCGCCCGTGAAGAGCGTGATGAGCACGGAGGTCGCCACCTGCTCCGAGGAGACGCCGCTCCCGGAGCTCACCCGCCTGCTTCGAAGCTCGGACGCCGGACGGGTTGCCGTCGTACGCGGAGGCGAGGTCGTGGGCGTCGTCGCCAGGAGCGACCTGCTGCACGCTCTCGGCGAGGTGCGCGTCGAGGAGGCGGCGCCCGCCGGCCCCGACCTGAGCGAGCGCCTGCTCGCGCTCCCCGGGCTGGAGCCCCTGTTCCAGACCGTCCAGGCGGTGGGGGAGGGTTTCGAGGGCGTCTACCTCGTCGGCGGGGCGGTGCGCGATCTGCTCATGGACGAGCCGAGCTTCGACGTCGACATCGCCGTCGAGGGCGACGGCATTGCGTTCGGGCGTGCGTTGGCAAAGGCGCTGGGCGGGCGAGTCGTCCCGCACGACAAGTTCGGCACCGCGGTCGTGATCCACGACGGCGGGCGGGTCGACGTGGCCACTGCGCGAACCGAGTTCTACGACTACCCGGGCGCGCTCCCGGCCGTGGAGCAGGCGTCGATCCGGCAGGACCTCTACCGGCGTGACTTCACGATCAACGCGCTCGCCGTCTCGCTCAAGGGCGAGGACTTCGGACGGGTGGTGGACTTCTTCGGGGGCCTCGCCGACCTGGACGCAGGCGTGCTCCGCGTGCTCCACAACCTCTCGTTCATCGACGACCCGACGCGTCTCTTCCGGGCTCTCCGCTACGAGAACCGCTACGGCTTCCGGATGGAGGCGCACACCCAGGGCCTGGCGCGGGCCTGCGTCGAGATGGAGCTCGTCGGCGAGCTCTCGTCCGCGCGCCTGCGCGACGAGCTGGAGGCGCTGCTCTCCGAGCAAGAGGTCGCCGGGACGCTCCGCCGCCTCGCCGAGCTGCATCTCGACCACGCAATTCACCCGCACCTCGCCGCCGGGGAGGACGCGGTCGAGCTCGTTGCGGAGTTGGACGGGCTGCGCGCGCGGCTCGCGCCGGACACGCCCGTGTGGCGGCCCCGACTCGCCGCGCTGGCGCGCCGCCTTCCCCCGGACGAGCTCTACGACTGGTTCGAGCGGCTGCGCCTGCGCCGCCGCGACGCCGACCGGATCGCCGATGCGGTCACCGTAGCGGCGCGGCTGCGGGAGCTCGTCGCAGGCACGGACGAGCCCGCTGCGCTCCGCGCGCTCGCGGAGCCGCACGATCCCGACGGCGTACTGATGGCAATGGCCGGTGCCGACGAAGACGTGCGCTCGCGGCTGGAGCGGTACTTCGGGGAGCTGCGCGAAGTGCGGCTGGAGATCTCGGGCGAAGACCTGGCCGAGCTCGGCCTCGCCGAGTCGCCGCAGGTCGGCGTCGTCCTCGACGAGGTGCTGCGCCGCAAGCTGAACGGCGAGCTCGCGGGCCGCGACGCCGAGCTGGCCGCGGCGCGTGAGCTGGTCGGCGCGTGACCGTCGAGATCCTCGTCTGGCTCCTGCCGTTCCTCATCGCCAGCCTCGTCCTGCACGAGCTCGCGCACGCCTGGGTGGCAACCTGGCTCGGCGACCCCTCGCCGCGCGCGGACGGGCGGCTCACGTTCAACCCGATCCCACACCTCGACCCGCTGGGCACGGCGATGTTCGTGATCACGGCGTTCGTCTCCAATTTCATCTTCGGCTGGGCGAAGCCGGTCATGATCAACCCGCGCCACTTCCGCCGGCCCCAGGTGGACATGGCCATTGTGGCCGCGGCCGGGCCCGCGACGAACCTGCTCCTCGCCCTCGGCTGCGTCGCCTGGGTGATCCACCTCGACCCGCATGGCACCCTGAGAGACGTCCTGATCCGCGCCTTCGAGGTGAACGTCGTCCTCGGGATCTTCAACCTGATCCCGATCCCGCCGCTCGACGGCTCGCGCATCGTCGGGGCGATCCTGCCGCGACGGCTCCATGTCCGCTGGTCGCAGCTCGACCATGTCGGGATCATCGCGATCTTCGCCTTCATCTTCGTGTTCAACGAGCCGTTCTGGGACGTCTTCTCGAACGTTCTGGACGAGACCACGCGCGTGATGGTCTCTATCGTGACCGCATGACGCTCTTCGACTGGGAGGCGCCCGGCCCCTACCGCGTGGCGTTCTCGACGCGGCTCGGCGGGGTCAGCGAAGGCTCGTTCGCGTCGCTCAACCTCGGCGTGTACACGGACGACGACCCCGAGTGCGTGCGCGAGAACCGCCGGCGCCTCTGTGCCGAGGTCGGTGTCGACCCGGAGACGGCGACGATGGGCTGGCAGCACCACAGCGCGGACGTGGCGAAGGCGGACGGGCGCGGGATCGTCACGCCGGGGCTCGAATTCGAGCGCTGCGACGGGCTCTGGACCGACGAGCCCGGCCGGGCCGTGATGCTCCTCACGGCGGACTGCCTTCCGATCGCCCTCGTGCGCGCGAACGGAACGCCGGCGGTGGCCGTGCTCCACGCAGGCTGGCGCGGACTCCTCGGCGGCATCGTCGAGGCGGGCGTAGCCGCGCTCGGGGAGGGGCCTGTCGCGGCGGCGGTAGGCCCGGGGATCGGGCCGTGCTGCTACGAGGTCGGCGGCGAGGTCGCCGCGCCGTTCCGCGAGCGCTTCGGCGAGGGCGTCGTCGCCGGGCGGAACCTCGACCTTCAGGAGGCGGCGGAGCGCGCCCTCCGTGCGGCCGGCTGCGTCTCCGTCGAGCGGGTCGGGCTCTGCACGTCCTGCGAGGAAAGCCTCTTCTTCTCCCACCGCCGCGACCGCGGCCGCACCGGCCGCCAGGGGATCGTTGCCGCTCTCGTCTGAGGTCGTCCGTGAGAACTACGCGCGGATCCGCGAGGAGGTCGGTCCCGGCGTCACTGTCGTGGCGGCCACGAAGTACGTTTCGGTGGACGACCTTGCCGTTCTCGCCGAGGCCGGGGTGGAGGTGGCGGGGGAGAACCGCCTCCAGGACCTGACCGAGAAGCGCGCCCGCTACGGCAACGCGTTCCGCTGGCACTTCATCGGCCATCTCCAGTCGCGGAAGGCCCGAGAGGTCTCGGAGCTCTGTGAGCTCTGCCACTCGCTCGCGAGCCCCTCGGCGGCTCGGCGTCTCACCATTCCGGCGCTGGTCGAGGTGAACCTGTCCGGGGAGGAGTCGAAGTCGGGAGTCGCGCCCGAGGCGCTGGCTGCCTTCCTCGACGAGGCGCGCGGCGCCGGCGTTCAGGTGAGCGGCCTGATGACGATGCCACCCCTCGCCGCCGACCCGGAGGCCTCACGGCCGTACTTCCGGAGGCTGCGCGAGCTGGCGGGCGCGCACGACCTTCGCGAGCTTTCGATGGGGACGTCGCAGGACTACCGCGTGGCCGCGGAGGAGGGAGCGACGCTCGTCAGGGTGGGCTCCGTTCTCTACGACCGGTAGCGCTAGTATCGTTTCGCGGTTATGGGACTCGGAGACGTCTGGAGCCGGGCGCTCGTCTACTTCGGTATCGTCGAGGAGGACGAGTACTGGGACGAGGAGGCCTACGCGGCCGAGGAGGAGCTCGAGCGCACGTACGACCGCGACCGCCAGAACGTCCGCCGGATCAGCCCGCGCCAACGGCAGCGCGAGGAGTTCGAGGACTGGTCGGATCCCGACGCCGGCGGCGCGCCGGGCGCTCAGACGGCCGTCGCGCGACAGAGCAGCAGGCGCCTGGAGGCCGTCGCCGGCGCGGCGGTGAAGGTCCATCTCGTCGTCCCGCGGAGCTTCAACGACGCCCAGTCGATCGCCGACAAGTTCAAGGACCTGACGCCGGTGATCGTCAACCTGCAGAGCGCGGACCCCGAGCTCTCGAAGCGGCTGATCGACTTCTCGAGCGGGCTGACCTACGCGTTGGGCGGGAGCATGCAGCGGGTCGCCGACAAGGTGTTCCTGCTCACGCCGCGGAACGTCGAGGTCTCGGCCGAGGAGCGCGCGCGCCTCATCGACCGCGGCTTCTTCAACCAAGCCTGACGGTCGCGGCGGTACCGGGGGGCTCGGCGAAACGCAGCCTGTGCCGCCGGGTCGCGCTGCTCGCCCCGAAGACGGCGTCCTCGGTCGCGCCCGTAGCCTCCGGCTACGAACGCTCCCTGCGTCCTTGTTTCGGAACGACCATCAGACCCCGGCGGGAGGCAGCATTTCGCCAAGCCCTCCTATGCTCGTTCCGCCCCGGGCGGTAGGTTTCTCCCGCGATGCTTCTGGCAGATGCGATCTCGACGGCGCAGGGCTTCGTCGACGCCCTGTACTACGTCTACCTGATCTGCATCCTCGCCTACATCATCACGTCCTGGGTGCCGCTGCCCTACAACACGACGCTGAACCGGATCCAGCGGTTCCTCTACGACGTCGTCAACCCGTACCTGAGCCTCTTCCGGCGCTTCATCCCGCAGCTGAACCTGGGCGGGCTCGGCCTCGACCTCTCGCCAATCCTTGCGATCATCGTGCTCACGATCCTGCGTTCCGTGATCCACACCGGCCTCGACGCGCTCTGAGGTAGTAGGAAAGGGCCGCGCAGCGGCGAAGGACCCGGCGCGATGTCGCTGACCCCCGTGGAGATCCGCCATGTCCGGATCGGCCGCCGCCCGCTCGGCTACGAACGGCCAGAGGTCGACCGGCTGCTCGACGACATCGCCTCGAGCTACGAGGACGTGTGGCGCGACCGCGCGGACCTCCGTGACGAGATCGACCGCCTCGGGAGCGAGCTTCACCGCCAGCGCGAGATCGAGGAGGCGCTGCGCAACACGCTGCTCTCGGCCGAGCGCATGGCCGACGAGTTGCGCGCGCGGGCGCATCACGAGGCCGACCTGATCGTCGAGGAGGCACGGGCGAAGGCCCGCGAGATCGCCGCCTCGGCGGAGGCCGAGGAACAGCGCGTGCGCGACGAGATCCGCCGCCTCCGGGCACTCGAGACCGATGTCCGAGCGGAGTTCAGGGCCTTCCTGGCCTCGTCGCTCGAGCGGCTCGAGGGCGACCCTCCGGGCGCTCGTGAGGCCCCGGAGCGCGCCCGGCAACCTGACGGCTAGTCCCTCTGGAGGCCGCCGGACCGGCGGATATACTCGGTAGGTGGACACCGAGCGCTTCCGGAAACTCCTTGTCGACGAGCGCGAGCGCGTGTCGTCGACGGTCGAGAACCTGCACGAGTCCAACTCGCGCTCGTTCGAGGAGGAGACCGAGGAGGAGACGTACGACAACCACCTCGCGGACTCCGCCACGGCGACGCTCAACCGCGAGATCGACTCCACGCTCGAGGAGAACTCCGGGCACGTCCTCGTCGGGATCGACGAGGCGCTCGACCGAATCGAAAACGGGACGTTCGGGACCTGTGCGCGCTGCGGGAAGCCGATCGCCGAGGATCGACTCGAAGCCCTCCCGTACGCAACGAGGTGTATCGACTGCCAGCGTCTCGCCGAGAGGGCCTAGTCAACCCGTCGGCGAGGCTGATCGACGTTCGCGTCGGGTCGGCCACGGACGGACGCGTGCCGATCT
>Ga0190271_10003188_pt1 | contig 10215 bp, 10 predicted proteins | sample Popmic356T_FD_133747 | JGI IMG/M metagenome (GOLD analysis project Ga0190271, IMG submission 133747) | Populus adjacent soil microbial communities from riparian zone of Weber River, Utah, USA - 356 T | ecosystem: Environmental > Terrestrial > Soil > Riparian zone | place: USA: Utah | collected... | reverse complement strand
GAGCCGGCGCATCAAGGGCCGAATGGGTCGTCCTGCGGACCGGACACCGCCGGCCACGCCTCCTTGACCAGGAGCATCCCGCGCTGGCGGAAGGAGGCCGTGCCGCGTGGGTCTTGCTCTCGGGACGTGCGGCAATTTCCCCTGATGGTCATCTGCCAGTGTCGGGTGGCGCGGCGGGTAGTTGCACCGTGACGCGGAGCCCGCCAGCGGGCCGGGGGGTGAGGGTGAGGGTTCCGTCGTGTGCTTGGGTGATGTTCTTGACGATTGCGACGCCGAGACCGACGCCTGCGTGGTCGGTGCGTATGCGTTCTGTGCCGCGAAGAAACGGCTCGCCAAGCGTGGAAACCAGCTGTGGGGTGAGCTTCTCGCCGGTGTTCTCGACAGTGAGTACCACGCTCTTGGGGTGAACGCTGGTCGTGACCCACACGGTGCCCTGTCCAGGCAGATTGTGGACGATCGCGTTGTGCACGAGGTTCGTACTCAACTGCAGCAGGAGCGCGTGTGAGCCGATGGTGGGGGTCATCTCGCCGGAGGTCTCGATGGTGACGCCGCGTTCTTCTGCGAAGGGGAAGAGTGTTTCAGTGGCTTCTTCCGCTACGAGGGACAGGTCGACGTGCTCTCGGGCGAAGGACCGCTGGTCGGTGCGGCTGAGCAGGAGCAATGCTTCGGTGAGGTCGATCGCTCGTGTGTTGACGGCGTGGAGGCGGTCGACAAGTTCGCCGTTGTCGCGGTTTTGATCTTTGCGGGCCACGTCGAGAAGCGTCTGCGTGACCGCCAGCGGGGTGCGCAGCTCGTGGGAGGCATTGGCCGCGAATCTCTGCTGTTCGGCGACCTGTGCTTCGAGCCGTGCCAGCATGGCGTCGAAGCTGTCGGCGAGCTCGCGGAACTCGTCTTTGCGGCCTTCCAACCGGATCCGGTGGGAGAGCGATCCGGTCGCGGCCATCCGTGTGGCGTCGGTGATTCGGGACAGTGGGGCGAGCATGCGGCCGGCGAGAAGCCACCCTCCCACGAGACCGAACGCCAGCAGGAAGACAAGCACCGCGGCCGCGGCCGGCGCGAAGTCACGCATGAGGCGATACCAGCCCAAGTCCTGCCCGTCGGGGCTGATCCACACCTCAGGCCGGTCGCGTACGAAGAACACCCACACGACCGCGAGCAGCACGGCACCTGCGACCGTGAGGAACCCGGCGTAGCTGAGGGTGAGCTTGAGACGGACGCTCAACCCAGGCTCCCTATCCACGGTCCCCTCCCTCGCGTCCGGCGCCTGATCCTGTGTCGATGCGGTAGCCGACGCCGGTCACTGTGGCGATGATCCAGGGTTCGCCGAGGCGCTTGCGCAGTGCCGAGACCGTGATGCGCACGGCGTTGGTGAAAGGGTTTGCGTTCTCATCCCACGCCCGTTCCAGTAGCTCTTCGGCGCTCACGACGCCGCCTTCGGCAGCGACGAGGACTTCGAGCACCGCGAACTGCTTCCTGGTCAGCGCGACGTAGCGGCCGTCGCGGTAGACCTCGCGGCGGAACGGATCCAAACGCAGATCTGCGATCTCTCGCACGGGCGGCCTGTTGTGGGCACGCCTGCGGTCGAGCGCCCTGAGACGAAGCACGAGTTCTCGGAGCTCGAACGGCTTCGTGAGGTAGTCGTCGGCGCCGAGCTCGAACCCGGAGGCCTTGTCGTCGAGACGGTCGGCGGCGGTGAGCATGAGGATCGGCATGCCGCTGCCGGAGGCAACGATGCGTTTGGCGATTTCGTCACCGGTGGGTCCGGGAATGTCTCGGTCGAGGACGGCGATGTCGTAGGCGTTGACGCTCAGCAGCTCCAGAGCTGTGGCGCCGTCACCCGCGATGTCTGCCGCGATCGCTTCCAGGCGCAGGCCATCGCGGATGGCGTCTGCCATATAGGGCTCGTCCTCAACGAGCAATACGCGCATGCTCCGATGCTAGGGCCGGCGCATATCGTCGGCGTATCGAAAACCACGTACGTGCCGGCAACACCACGCTGCCTTCAATGGCGGCGTGAGCTACAGCCAACCAGCGCGAACAACGATCCATCGGAGTCGGGGTCGGATTCGGATTCGGAGGATCCGTGTCGTCGGCCTGCTGGTCGTCATCGCGGCGACCGCCGCAGCCCTCGGTCACCAGTGGGCGGCGTCTTCGTCTTCGACGGCCGCCTCACCCATCGACCTCCTTCGCGGTGAGCACCGGGGTCTTCGCAGTGAGCCCCGCGGTGCGCTTGGCGAGGCTTACGGTGCCGTCCCCGACGGCACGACGGTCTTCGACGACGAGATTCCGGGTGTAGCCAACCTCGAGCCAGATCTGCTCGGTGCCATGCGCCAAGCCGCAAGCGATGCCGCGGACGACGGGGTCGAGTGCTTCGTCGATAGCGGCCGGCGTTCCCCGGAGTACCAGGATCAGCTTCTCCGCGAGGCGGTTTCCGAGTACGGATCCGAGGAGGAGGCCGCCCGGTGGGTGGCCACCGCGGAGACGTCTGCTCACGTGTCGGGGGACGCGGTCGACATCGGGCCCGACGATGCCGCGGCGTGGCTGTCCGCGCACGGCGCCCAGTACGGGCTGTGCCAGATCTACGGCAACGAGCCCTGGCACTACGAACTGCGCCCCGAAGCCGTCGATGGCGGCTGCCCTGCCATGTACGCCGACCCTACGGACGATCCAAGGATGCAGCAGTGAAAGGGCCGAATGGGTCGTCCTGCGGACCGGACACCGCCGGCCACGCCTCCTTGACCAGGAGCATCCCGCGCTGGCTGAAGGAGGCCATGCCGCGTGAACCGGTGAGGTACTGAACGAAGGCGGCGACGATCGGGCGTACGTCGCGGAGGCGTCGCAGCGTCACGAACGAGATCGGGTAGGCGTCGGCGTGCGACAGCGCGCGCACGGACGCGTCGGTTGGCGCCTGCCCGCCGACCGGAACCGCGCACGTCGTCGCTTGGTACGCACGGGCTCGCGACCAGCTCGTCACCGCCGCGATTGCGAGGTTGCCCGATGCGGCCTCGGACAGGCCGCCGTCGAACGCGGCCCGTGCGCCTTGGGGCAGCCGGCCGCCGGCGCGGAAGCGGGGCTCAACGAAGCGGTCGACCCCGCTGCCGGCGCGGCGCAGCGCGATCGCGTTTCCGCCAGACGGGGTGGGAACGCCGGCCGCCGACCACGTGCGGATCGTCCCCGCGGCGATCCCGCGGGCGGCCGCACGGGACACCCCCGAGACACACGCGGGGTGCTCTCGTCCCACCGCCAGCACGTCGGCGTCGCGGCCGAGGTCCGCGCGCATCTGCACATGGCGACGCTCAGCGGCCTTCAGCCGGCGGTCGAGGAAGATTCCCTGCGGGCTCGGGTAGCGCCGGCCTCGGATCATGTTCCTCAGGTAGATGTTGGCCGACGGGCCCACCGCCGCTGCGGCATTGCCGAAGATGTACCGGTACCTCCGCCCTCCGACGCGGACCGTGATCGGCACGACCCGCTGCCCGACCGGGTGGATGCCGAACGTGGTCGTTGCGAAGCCGATGAGGTGGTCGACTCGGCTCGGGATGACCGAGTTGAAGAAGGTGTCCTCGACCCGCTGTGCGGAGGCCGTGGCGGGCGCGAGCAGGAAGGCGGCAATGAGAAGAGCGGGCCAGCGCATCAAATGAGTAACGGCTGACGGCTCGTCCGCTTCCTTTCTCAATATCCGAAACCGTCGATGACCGCCTCGTCGGCGACTCATACGATGCCCCCATGGTCGCCCCTCGCGCTCTCGTCGCCGCGCTGGCTCTGACGCTCGCCGCCTGCTCGGACGACGACAGCCCTGCGCCGTCGGCCCCAACCGCCGTCAAGGGCTCAGTTCATCTCGAACGAATCGAGGGAGGGGGGGCGCCGGATGCCGGCACGCAGGCCGGGTACGGCGCGGATGGCTTCGTCGTCAGAACACACGGACCGAGGGCCACCATCACCGGAACGGTACGACCGGCCGCGGCGAGGATTCGCCTGATGGACACGTCCGGGCGCCGCACCGCGCGCGTCAACGTCGCGCCAGACGGTGGCTTTAGGGCTGTCCTCCCCGATCTGCCACGCGGGAAGGTCGTCATCTTCGGCCTCACGGCCACCCTGCACGGCGCGCGACCGTGGAAGACACAGATCGTTGCGGCCCGATCCGGCGTCCGGGGCGTTTTCACGGCTCCCGACCTGGTCGTCCCTGAACAGGACTCCACGCCACCCACCGCCGAGCTGATCCTGCGGGCCGGTGCACGCTTTGTGACCTCAATCTCCCCGGTCCGCCCAGACAAGGAGCCGCCGGTCCGTCTGCGGTCGCCTGCAATCGCCCTCACGGCCGTCGTCCACGACGACGACGGCGGCTCCGGCCGGATCCGAGCATCGCTCACGTACATCCGCGAGTGTCGCGACCCCGACACCGGCAGACGCACCACTCAGCGCGCAACCCGTCACTTCCCGCCATCAGAGATCGCCCGGGTCAAGCTTCCGCCTGGTGGTCGTGCCCCGGTCGAGCGCATGCGGCGAGCTGCAGTTCGACTGCCAACCCAGACCGATTGCGTCATACGCGGAAAGGCGTGGGCCGACGCGACGAACGCATCTGGGCTCGAGAGCTTCAGCGACCAGGTGCCTTTCGTATTCCGTGCCGGCCGGTCTCCGTAGGCATCGTCATCGATCCGAAGAGCGCGGCGGGCGATGTCCCAGCAACTCGTTGACCCGCTCCCGGTACTCCTCGCGTGCGCTATCGCACTGATGTCCTCCTGGCTGAGACTGGTCGGCTCGGATCTCGCGAGCCGATCCATGGCAGCTCCATGGAGAGATCCGCCGTCGACGCGGGGTGGAGGCATCTAGTGGTCCCCTCGCAGCGAAGGTCGCCAGACTGGCCACGCAATGCGCGGCTGCCTCCCGACTGACGACCTGAGAGAAGACGGCGATGGACGGCATGGCGGTCTCCGTCGTATGGACGCCGCTGACCCGGCTGGGTGGCCTACTCCCGGTCTCGTGCCACTCGCTCGCAGCGCCTGACAGCGTCGCGGTGGTCGACGGTCGCCTTGTCGCGGCGCCCCTTCCCGCAGTCGACGCGGTCGTTCTTGGGTTCCTCGCCGGCGGACCGGTCCTCGCGAGCCTCGAGCGTGTCGGAACCGGCGCGGCCTTCGAGCGTGTCACGGCCACGGCCGCCGACTAGGCGGTCGTTGCCCGGACCCCCGTCGAGCTCGTCGTGTCGAACGCCGCCCTCCACGAGATCATGACCCCCCTCACCGAAGAGCCGGTCGCGGTGCGTGCCCCCCGTCAGCACATCATGGCCAGGGCCGCCGAAGAGGGAGCAGCTCACATCCTGCGGAAGGCATCTCATGGTGTCGTCGCCAGGACCGCCCCTGCCGCTGCCCAACACCAGGTCGTCACCGCTGCCGCCCACGCCCAGCGTGCCGATCAGCACGTCGTCGCCTTCGCTGCCGGTTGCCCTGGGGGCGAGCAGCACGTCGTCTCCGCGGCCGCCGTGCGCCACGCCGGAGTTCACCATTATCGCGTCGTCCCCGTCACCGCCCGATACCAGACCGCGGGGCGAGCTGATCCGGTCGTCGCCGTCGCCGAGCTGCTGAGGACCGAGGGCCTCCGCCGTGCAGACCAGCGCGGCGGCGATCGGCGACTCGGCGACGCGCTCGCACCCGGCTCCCGCGACCAGGGATCCTTCGTTGTAGTCCCGCACCAGGAAGCGGGTTTGCTCGAATCCCACGACGGTCTCGGTGATGGCCACGCGATTGATCTCGCCGCTGGCCGCGGTGAGGACGACCATGTCCGCTGGGCAGCTCATGTAGTGGCCACACGCGCCGAACGACGTGTCCCAGCGGAAGGGCTCCACACTCACCGTCGCGGCGCCGGCCGCGGCCGGCCAAGCGACCCCCGACACAGCCACCATGGCCGCAAGAAACGTGAGAATCCTTCCAGCACAGTTCATGCAACGAAGAGCGTGCCCGGTGCCGCGACGGTCGCGTCGGTGCAAACCCGGCCTGTGTGCCGGAGGACTACGGACCGTCTCTTAACCGAGCAGCCCGGGGGACTGCGGTGGGTCGCGACGCTCGGAAGCCCTCCATGTCCGCTCTCCCGTCCCGCCCGCTAAGCGCCCGCGGTGCTGCTGGATCTGTGAACAGCAGAGCCGAGCCCGTCGGGAGAGTCGGGGTGCGGGAGACGACGCGCGGGAGGCTGCTCCGTTCGTTGGGAAGCAGCACTGTTCCGGGCCTTTCGCGTGAGAGTGACCGATGGCGCGACGTTTTGGAGGCGCGGACGTTCGACGCCGGTATGTTCGGGCGCGTGAAGCGCAGTGAGGCGCTTGCTCCCCTCTCTCGTGACCACCATCAGGGTCTGTTCGTCGCCCTGCAGCTGAAACGCGCAGCGCCTGACACTCGGGAGGCAGCGCGTGCGGCGTTCCTCGAGTTCTTCGAGATCGAGGGACGACGACACTTCCGTGCCGAGGAAGAGGTGCTGCTCCCGGCGTTCGCGCGCCACGGCGACCCTGACGATCCCGCGGTGGTGCGGGTTCTTGTTGAGCACGTCGATCTGCGCCGGCGCGCGCAGGATCTGGCGCGAAGCGCGCCGAGCCCTGGAGAGCTACGCGAGCTCGGCGTGCGGCTGGAGCGTCATATCCGCCACGAGGAGCGCGTGCTCTTCCCGATGATCGAGGATGCGCTGCCCGCCGAGGAGCTCGAGCGCCTGGCTGCCGCGATCAAACGAGTCGAGACGCAGCCGGATTGACGTTCCGGCAACCGCAGCTTCACATGCTCGAAGCGGCGACCTTCGTCGGGTCGCCAACGATCGTCTGGCTCGGGGTATCGCTCGCGCGTTGACTCACGCCCGAGTTGGCCGCGGCTCGGGCTCCCTGATGGCCAGCGCCTGGCCCGCGCAAAGCCACGCGAACGCAACCATCAAGACAAAGCCCATCACGTACTCGTCGGTCGTCCGCACGTTACCTGCCGAGGCGAAGCCACTGCAACACGGGCGTGTCCCGCGCCCCGAACGTGAGGACTGGTGTGGGGCCACCGACGGTCATATGTCGGTGCGAGCGTTTCGGACGGTCGCCGCGGCGACGAGGGTCACGGTCCACGCGACGAGGACCGCGGCGCCCAGGCCCGGGGCGAGGAGGTCCTCGACGGGGCGCCCTGTGAGGGCGTCGCCGGCCTTGCCCGGCATGAAGCGCCCGACGGACGGGACTGCAGCGAAGAGCAGGGCGTCGACCGCGATCGCGTAAGCCGCCAGGGCGACGATGGCGCCGACCTGGTTGCGGATCAAGGTCCCGACCGCTACGCCGAGCATCGCGCCGAGCACGCTTGCGCCAACGGGTCCGAGCACCAGCGCCAGCGCATGATCGCCCGTCAGCGCCAGGTTGACGTCGCGGGCGGCGATGATCGCCAGACCGGCGCCAAAGCAGACAGCGACGCAGATCACGCCGAACACGATCCCGGCGAGTGAGGCCGCGGCGAGCTTCGCCGCCACGATGACGCGGCGTCGCGGCTCGATCATGAGCGTCGGTCGGATGGTCCCGTACCGGAACTCGGCCGTCGCGGCGATCAGGCCGGCGAGGGTTGCCATGAGCACGACGCTGCTGCCTGCCGCGTTGAATACCGCGCGCTGTGCGTTCTCCTGCGCCAGTTCCCCGCCCGTGCGCGAGAGTCCTTCGACGGTGGTGCCGAGCAGTGTGAGCGCCACAGCGAGGAGCAACAGCACCGGCAGCGTCCGCGTCGTACGGATCTTCAGCAGCTCGGAGCCCAGCTGATCGATCATGACGAGGACCTCGCGGTCAGCTCGAGGAACACATCCTCCAGCGACGACGACTCGCTCACGAGCCGACGCAGGGGAACCTCGGCCGCCTGAGCTATCTGTCCGATCCGGTCAGCCGACGCGCCGCGGACCAGCAAGCTCCCGTCGTCGCGTTCGGTGGCGGCGACACCGGCGTCTCGGAGCGCGAGCTCGAGCGCGTCGAGCCGCTTGGCCTCGACGCGAACCGCGCCGGCGAGTCGCGTGGTGAGCTCACTCAGCGGCGACTCGGCGACCAGCCGCCCGTGGTTGATGATCACGACGTGGTCGACTGTCTGAGCCACCTCGGCCAGGTGGTGGCTCGAGACGAGCACCGTCCTGCCCTCGGCCGCGAAGGCGCGCAGGAAGTCGCGCAGCCAGCGCACCCCCTCGGGATCGAGCCCGTTGGCCGGCTCGTCGAGGATCAGCAGTTCCGGATCGCCGAGCAGCGCGGCCGCGAGCGCAAGGCGCTGACGCATGCCAAGCGAGTAGCCGCCCGCTCGACGCCCGGCCGCGTCGCCGAGCTCCACGAGCGCGAGTACCTCCTCGACACGGCTAGGCGAGACGCGAGCGGCTCGTGCCAGGACACGCAGATGATCGCGTCCGGTGCGCCCCGGGTGCAGGTCGGCGGCCTCGAGCACCGCTCCGACACGAGTGGCGGGCCGGTCGAGCTCGACGAAGCGGCCGCCGAAGACGAGCGCTCGCCCGTGCGTGGGCTCCGCGAGGCCGAGCAGCATACGCAGCGTGGTCGTCTTGCCGGCCCCATTCGGACCGAGGAAGCCGGTCACACTGCCTGCCTCGACGTCGAACGACAGGTCGATCACCGCCGTTACGTCGCCGAAATGCTTCGTCAGCTCGACTGCGGACACCGCGGGCGGCATGTTCCGCACCGTCGCGCACCCGGGGGCTGCGGCACATCGGTAGAAGTCGCTCGCGCCACTGCGTGTTTTCCACATTCGGCAGCACGCCGCGATTCCCCGTGCGTAGATCCGCCCATTCCCGGCCCGCAACCAGGGTGAACTACGGATGAGCGGTGGATGACGGCGACCTACCGTGACACTCGATATGAAGGCTCCGGCGATCGAAACCCACGACCTGCACATGCACTACGGTCAAGGGCGGGTCGAGGTGCGCGCCCTCGACGGCGTCGACCTCGTCATCGAGGCGGGCGAAATGGTCTCGATCATGGGACCGTCCGGATCGGGGAAGAGCACCCTTCTGCATATCGTCGGTGCCCTCGAGTCGCCGACCTCGGGAACGATCTCGGTCGCCGGGCGCCACTACGAGGGCCTCGGCGACAAGGAGCTGACGGACCTTCGGCGCGACCACATCGGGTTCGTCTTCCAGTTCTTCAATCTGCTCCCATCGCTCACCGCCGAGGAGAACGTGACCCTGCCCGCGGTAATCGCCAGGCGGCACGACCAGGCGATCCGACAGCGCGCACGGATGCTCTTGGAACGCGTCGGACTGTCCGACCGGACGGAGCACCTGCCCGCCGAGCTCTCCGGCGGACAGCAGCAGCGGGTCTCCATCGCCCGGGCGCTACTGCTCTCTCCCGAGCTCGTGCTCGCTGACGAGCCGACCGGCAACCTCGACAGCAAGTCGGGTCGCGAGGTGCTGCAAGCCCTGCGCGAGCTGAACGACGAGGAGGGTCACACGATCGTCATGGTCACCCACGATCCCGCGGCGGCCGCCACCGCCGACCGGATCATCTTCCTGCGTGACGGCAAGCTCGCCGGTGAGATCGAGGGCGGCTCGACACGGCGCGCCGCCGAGTACCTCGCCTCGCTACAGGCAGAGGCCGGGCCGGTGCCCACCGCCGCCTAGGAGAGACCGATGCTGCGCTCGTTCAACTCGCTGGCCCTGCGGCAGCTTCGCACCCGGCCGCTGCGCTCGGCCCTGACCGCCTTCGGCGTCGTGCTCGGGGTCGGGATGGTCTTCGGCGTGTTGCTGCTCGTGGGGACGATCCGGGCCACCTTCGACGAGGTGATCGACAGCGCCTGGGGCGAGACCGACCTGATCGTGATGGGGCAGGGCAGCGGCACCATGCCCGCGGACACGCTCGACCGGATCAAAGGGGTCGAGAACGTGCGCGACGCGGCGGGGATGGTCGGCGGCATGTTCACGCGCCTGGAAGCCGACGGCAGCCCGGTGGAGGGCACCAAGGGCCAGATGCTGATCGCGGGATACGAGCCGGAGGGGTACCAGCCCTACGACTTTCGCCTCGTGGACGGGCGACAGATGTCCAGCGGCGTGGAGATCATGGTCGAGCAGAACTGGGCGCGCGAGCACGGCTATGAGATCGGAGATCGCGTGCGCGCGGCCGGCCCGACGGGGGAGACGAAGCTGCCGATCGTCGGCGTCTTCAAGCTCACGAGCAGCCTGAACGTAGGGGGCCTCGGCTACGCCGCGATGCCGCTCGCGGCGGCACGCCGGGTGTTCGACCAGCCG
>Ga0190271_10003187_pt1 | contig 10216 bp, 8 predicted proteins | sample Popmic356T_FD_133747 | JGI IMG/M metagenome (GOLD analysis project Ga0190271, IMG submission 133747) | Populus adjacent soil microbial communities from riparian zone of Weber River, Utah, USA - 356 T | ecosystem: Environmental > Terrestrial > Soil > Riparian zone | place: USA: Utah | collected... | reverse complement strand
GCGAGCGCTCATCGCCGCCTTCTGCTCTTCGCGCGAGCGCTCATCGCCGCCTTCTGCTCTTCGCGCGAGCGCTCATCGCCACCCGGCCGGGGATACCCGACCGCTACGCTGCCCTCGTGGCAGCCCGCCTCCGCTCCCTCAGCACGTCGATCGCCGGCTGGCACGGCGACGAGCGGACCGTCGGCAGTCCACTCAACGACGCCGAGCTCATGGCGATGCGGCGGACCCGGCTGTTCGGGGCGACCGGGACGGTGCTGATGGCGATCGGCGCGCTCGGTGCGGGCGCGCGCCCGGTGGTCCAAGACCCGACCTTCGGCGTCCGGCTGCTCAACCTACCGTCCCGGATCCAGACGGTCTCCCTGACGATGACCACCACGGGTGCGGTCATGATGACCCTCGCCTGGCTGATGCTGGGCCGGTTCACGCTCGGCAAGCGGAAGATGACGCGCAGCGATGTCGACCGCACCCTGCTGTTGTGGGCGCTGCCGCTGCTGATCGCGCCGCCGATGTACAGCAAGGACGTCTACTCCTACCTTGCGCAGAGCGAGATCTCGCTGCAGGGCAACGACCCCTACCGGGTCGGCCCCGCCCCTGGCCTCGGCCTTGACCACGTCTTCACGCTGTCGGTGCCCAGCCTTTGGCGGGAAACCCCGGCGCCGTACGGTCCGCTGTTCCTGTGGATCGGTCGCGGCATTTCGTCGGTGACCGGCGAGAACATCGTCGAGGCGGTGCTGTTTCACCGGTTGGTGGTGTTGCTCGGCGTGGGGATGATCGTGTGGGCAACGCCGCGGCTGGCCCGCCGCTGCGGGGTGGCCGAGGTGAGCGCGCTCTGGCTCGGTCCGGCCAACCCGCTGTTGTTCATGCATCTCGTCGCCGGCATCCACAACGAGGCGCTGATGCTGGGAATGATGCTGGCGGGCACCGAGTTCGCACTGCGAGGCATCGATGCCGCGACACCGCTCGTGCCGCGCCCGGTGACCTGGCCGCGCAACCGCCGGCAGTGGGCCCGCTGGTATCCGATGGCGACGCTACTGGCCGGCGCGGTGCTGATCACGATGTCGTCGCAGGTGAAGCTGCCGGGATTGTTGGCACTGGGGTTTGTGGCGATGGCGCTGGCTTGCCGGTGGGGCGGGACGGTCAAGGCGTTCTTCATCGCCGGTGGGTCGCTCTCGGCGGTGTCGCTGGCGGTGATGGCGGTGATCGGCTGGGCCAGCGGGCTCGGATTCGGCTGGCTGTTCACCCTCGGCACCGCCAACGTGGTCAGGAGCTGGATGTCACCGCCGACGCTGTTGGCGCTGGGTACCGGGCAGGTCGGCAGCCTGCTCGGCCTCGGCGACCACACCACCGCGGTGCTGGCGCTGACCCGTGCAATCGGTGTCAGCCTGATCGCGGTGATCGTCACCTGGCTGCTGTTCGCGGTGCTCCGCGGCCGACTGCACCCCGTCGGCGGGCTCGGGGTGGCACTCGGCGTCACCGTCCTGCTGTTCCCCGTGGTGCAGCCGTGGTACCTGCTGTGGGCGATCATCCCGCTGGCCGCGTGGGCCACCCGACCGGGTTTCCGCGCGACGGCGATCGCCGCCACCCTGGTCGTCGGGATCTTCGGGCCGACAGCGAACGGCGACCGGTTCGCGCTGTTCCAGATCGTGATGGCGACGCTCGCGAGCTTGCTGATCGTGCTGGCGCTGATCGCGCTGACCTATCGACGGCTGCCCTGGCGCCCGATTCCCGACCCCGCCCAGGACAGTGTGCCGGCACCGGACCCACCTACTCCCAAGCCCGACGCCTACGCTGAGTCCCCGTGACCTCCCGCTCTCGTGCTGTCGGCTCCTCGCGCGAGCGCTCGTCGGAAGCACCCCCCGTGCTGGTGCGCGGGGTCAGCAAGCGGTACGGATCGACGACCGCGGTGTCCGACCTCGACTTCGACGTTCAGCCCGCCGAAGTGCTGGCCCTCCTGGGACCCAACGGGGCGGGTAAGACGACAACGGTGGAGATGTGCGAGGGCTTCATCAAGCCCGACGCCGGCCAGATCGAAATCCTCGGCCTGGATCCCGTCGTCGACAACGCCGAGTTGCGCGCCCGCATCGGTGTGATGCTGCAGGGCGGCGGAGCGTATCCGGCGGCGCGCGCCGGCGAGATGCTCGACCTGGTGGCCTCCTACGCCGCCCATCCCCTCGACCCGCACTGGCTCCTCGACACCCTCGGACTGACCGAATCTGCCCGCACCACCTACCGGCGGCTCTCCGGCGGGCAGCAGCAGCGACTCTCACTGGCGTGCGCTGTCGTCGGACGTCCCGAGCTGGTGTTCCTCGACGAACCCACGGCGGGTATGGACGCGCACGCGCGGATCGTGGTGTGGGAGTTGATCGATGCGCTCCGGCGTGACGGCGTGACGGTGGTGCTGACGACTCACCAACTGACCGAGGCCGAGGAGCTGGCCGACCGGATCCTGATCATCGACCGCGGTGTGGCCGTCGCCACCGGCACCCCGTCCGAGCTGACGCGCGACGGAGCGGAGAACCAACTGCGGTTCAGGGCCCCGCGGATGCTGGATCTGAGCCTGCTCATCTCGGCGCTTCCGGAGAGTTACCGGGCGGTGGAGACGTCGCCGGGTGACTACCTCGTCGAGGGCCATATCGATCCGCGGGTGCTCGCCACCGTGACCGCGTGGTGTGCCCGACTCGACGTGCTGGCCACCGACATGCGCGTCGAGCAGCGCAGTCTCGAGGACGTGTTCCTGGAACTCACGGGACGGGAGTTACGGAAATGACAGGCGTGACGGGCAACCGGTTCGCACCGGGGACGTTCACTCCCGATCCCCGGCCCGCGGCAGTGCCGCAGATGCTGAACGCGCAGTTCGGGCTCGAACTGCGCCTGCTGCTGCGCAACGGGGAGCAGCTGCTGCTCACGATGTTCATCCCGGTCACCTTGTTGGTGGGGCTCACGCTGCTGCCGCTGGGGTCGTTCGGAGACAACCGGGCGGCCACCTTCGTCCCCGCGATCATGGCGCTTGCGATCATCTCCACAGCGTTCACCGGACAGGCGATCGCCGTCGCATTCGACCGCCGCTACGGGGCGCTCAAGAGGCTCGGGGCCACCGCCCTGCCCGTGTGGGGCGTCATCGCCGGGAAATCCCTTGCGGTGGTGGCCGTCGTTTTCGTGCAGTCGATCCTGTTCGGCGCCATCGGTTTCGGGCTGGGGTGGCGTCCGCCGATCGCCGGGCTGGCGCTGGGCGCCGTGATCATCGCAGTGGGCACCGCGGCGTTCGCCGCGCTGGGCCTGTTGCTGGGCGGCACCCTGCGCGCGGAGATCGTGCTGGCCGTCGCCAACCTGCTCTGGTTCGTGTTCGCCGGTCTCGGCGCGCTCACGCTGGAGGGCGGCATGGTCCCGGCCGGCCTGCAGTGGGTGGCACGGCTGACGCCGTCGGGTGCGCTCACCGAAGCCCTGTCGCGTGCGATGTCGCTGTCAGTGGACTGGCTCGGCCTCGCGGTGCTTGCAGCCTGGGGCGTCGTCGCCGGGCTGTGTGCGCTGCGCTGGTTTCGCTTCACCTGACGAGACCAGTTGGGGCAGAAGGTACTCCAATTGGCCGACTTCCTCGATGTTGTGCCGGACCCAGGCGTGGGCCCTGTCCTCGGGAAAGCGCCTGCGGATCACCCTGTTGACCGGGCCCAACAGCGGCGAGCGGGCACCCAGGTCCATCACCGTGACGTAGTGCGCGCCGTCGGCACCCGCCGACCAGGTGTGCTCGAGCTGGAAGACAGGGATTCCCGCTACGCGAAGGACGAGCCGGATGCCGGTCTGGTCAAGCTTTTCGACCCTGGCGACCTCGTCGACGGTGTATTCGGGCCTGGCGCCGAACGCCTCGACCATGTGGAACCACGCTCCCTCGGCGGCGCCGCCGCCAGGTGCCGGGCGGGCCAGCTCCCAGTGGATGTGGTCGATCGGATGCCAGGCGTGGTATCGCTCGACCGTCAGGCCACCGTAGGTCATGGTGCCCCCGAGGTGGGTGAACCAGTCGAGCAGCATCGCCGGCGTCACAGCGGCGAGCGGGCGGTGGTCGATGGTGATCCGTCGACGGCCGTGTGGACACTCGGTGAACGTGACCGTCGCGGTGTCCACCGAACGCAGCGGATAGAGAACGGGTAGAGACATCCGAACCTCCAAGATACGTTTTCGTTTCTTATATGGCCAAGCCTACGACGACGCGATAAGATACGCAAGCGTTTCTACTGGGTAGGGGGAACCTGATGACCCGACGCCGCGGCGCGGAGCTCGACGCCGCCATCCGCTCGGCGGTGCTGGCGCTCCTCAGCGAAGACGGCCCCGACGGCGTGACGATGGAAGCCGTCGCGGCCGCCGCCCGGACCAGCAAGCCCGTTCTGTACCGACGCTGGCCCGACCGGCGGGCGCTGCTGCGCGACACGCTCCTGGGCATCGCGGTCACCGCCATCCCGAGCCATGACACCGGCAGCTATCGCGGGGATATGCTCGCCGTGCTGCGTGGCTGGGCGGCGCTGTTCACCGGTGAGCGCGCCGCGTTGATGCGATCGGTGATCCTGGCGGTGGCGGCAGACCCGGAGCTGGAGTCGGCCTTCCGCAACGACGTGATCGGCTGGCGTAAGGACGAGATGAACGCTCTGCTGGCGCGCGGTATCGAACGCGGCGAGGTCCGTCCCGACGTCCCTGTCGAGGTGGTGCGCGAGCTGGGCCAGAGCGTGTTGTGGCACCGCCTGCTGATCACCGGGGACCCGATCACCGACGCACTTGTGGTCCAGCTCGTCGACGACATTCTGGTGCCTGTGGTACGACCCTGAGGAACGCCCCTACTACGGAATGTAGTTAGACAGCCTCTACCATCGGAGCGTGCCCGTCGGACGACTTCTGCCACGTTTGTTCGACGGGTTCGTCGATCTGTTTCCCGAACCGAGCCTGCGCGTTCAGCGCATCGTCGCCGCGGCCGTGATCCTCACCCAGGGCGGAATCGCCGTCACCGGCGCGATCGTGCGCGTCACCGCGTCGGGGCTCGGGTGCCCCACCTGGCCGCAGTGCTTCCCGGGCAGTTTCACGCCGGTGGCCGTCGCCGAAGTGCCCCTGGTTCATCAGGCCGTCGAGTTCGGCAACCGGATGCTGACGTTCCTCGTGGTGCTCACCGCGGCCGCCGCCGTCATCGCGGTCACCCGCGCCCGGCGCCGTCGCGAGGTACTGATCTACGCGTGGCTGATGCCGGCGTCGACCGTCGTGCAGGCGGTGATCGGCGGCGTCACGGTGCTGACCGGGCTGCTGTGGTGGACGGTGGCCATCCACCTGCTGGCGTCGATGACGATGGTCTGGGTGGCGGTGCTGCTCTACGTCAAGGTCGGTGAATCGGATGACGGCGTGGTGGTGACGCGGGTGCCGAAGCCGCTGCGACAGTTGACGCTTCTCGGCGGTGTGACGCTGGCGGCGGTGCTGGTGACGGGCACGCTTGTCACCGGGGCCGGGCCCCACGCAGGCGACAAGAGCATCGATCAACCGGTGCCCCGGCTACAGGTGGAGATCACCACGCTGGTGCACATGCACTCGTCGCTGGTGGTGGCTTACCTCTCGCTGCTGGTGGGTCTCGGGTTCGCGCTCCTGGCGGTGCGTGCGCCCAGGGCGGTGCTGACCCGGCTCGGCGTCCTGGTGGCGTTGGTGGCGGCCCAGGGGCTGCTCGGCACCGTGCAGTTCTTCACCGGCGTCCCGGCGGTGTTGGTGGCGTGTCACGTCGCGGGGGCGGCGGCCTGCACGGCCGCCACTGCCGCGCTATGGGCGTCGATGAGACAACGGACCGAGCCCGAACTCGTCGAGGGCTGACTCGACGCCGAGCGCGAACCGGCGCTGCCGTCGCCGTTGTTCGGTGTCGTCGAGTTGCCGCCAGCCCAGCGACGGTTCGACGAGCTCGAGTTCCAGCAGCGTGGGCTGCTCCGCTCCACCGAGTACGTCGACGCGGGCGTAGAGCAGGTCGGTGGTGTCGATGTCCAGGTGGGCGGCCGCTGCGGCCAGTGCGGCGTGGCCCACGTCCCAGACCTCGAAGTCCGGTTCGGCGGGCGCAAGGCGCTCCTCGACGTACGTGCCCGACGGATCGAACACCGGCGCCTCACCGGGCGGCGGCAGCATCGGGCCCTTGGTGAACGCGTGGGATTGCTCGCCCCGAAGGAACACCAGCGCGGTCTCACCGTCGCGAACCCGCGGATCGTAGGGCTGCACGAGAACGGTCTGTCCGCCGGCCTGCAGCGCCGCGGCATGCGCAACCGCCTTCGTCGCTTCGGAGAACCGCAGCGCGCCAACCGAACCCGCCCCCACCGCCGGCTTGACGACGACTTCACCGTCCGGGATGCGTACCCGCTCCCCCGGAGCGAAGAACGCGCTGGGCACGGTCGGGACACCCGCCGCGGCGAGATCGGCGAGGTATCGCTTGTCGGTGTTCCACACAACGATGTGCAGGGCGTTCAGCAGCCGGGGCACCCGCCCGGCCCAGGCCAGGAACTCGTCGAGCCGGTCGATGTAGTCCCACGTCGCCCGAAGGATCACCAGGTCGGCATCCAGGGTGGCCGGGTCGTCCCAGGACAACCAGCGGGCGTGCAGGCCGCGCCCGCGCAGTGCCTGGACCAGACCGGCGTCGTCGCCGTCTCCTTGGGGCAGAGCCGGGCAACCGGCAAGCACGATCCGCGGATGGAAAACGTCGGGGCGGGCAACTTTCATACTGGGCCGACTTTACCGAGGGGGCCAGACTTTACCGAGGGGGCATGATGGTCATCATGTACGCCATTGAAGTCGCCGAGACCGGCGGACCCGAGGTCCTGACCTACGTCGAGAAGCCACCGCCCGCACCCGGCCCCGGCCAGGTACTGATCAAGACCGAGGCGATCGGCGTCAACTTCCTCGACACCTACTTCCGGTCCGGCCTGTATCCACGGGAGGTGCCGTTCGTCGTGGGCGCCGAGGCGTGCGGAACCATCGAGGCCGTCGGCGACGACGTGGCGGCGCTCACCGTCGGCGACCGCGTGGTGACCGCGCAGTCGCTCGGCGCCTACGCCGAATACTGCCTGGCCCCGGCTGATTTCGTCGCCTATGTGCCCGACGGGGTGGCGCCGGACGTGGCGGCGTCGGCGTTGTTGAAGGGCATGACGGCGCACTACCTGATCAAGTCGACGTATCCGGTGCAGCAGGGCGACTCGGTGCTGATGCACGCGGGCGCCGGCGGTGTCGGGCTCATCCTCACGCAGTGGGCGACCAGCCTCGCCGCTTCGGTGATCACCACGGTGTCGACGCCCGACAAGGCCGAGTTGTCCCGGCAGGCGGGTGCGGTCGAGGTGCTCGACTACCCGAGCCAGAAAGAGGGGGGCGCCGCGGAGTTCGGCGACCGGATCCGCGAGTTGACCGACGGCAACGGCGTCGCCGCGGTGTACGACGGCGTGGGTGCCTCCACGTTCGACGCGAGCCTGGCCAGCCTCGCCGTGCGCGGCACGCTCGCACTGTTCGGCGCGGCCAGCGGCCCGGTTCCGCCGTTCGACCCGCAACGGCTCAACGCCGCGGGGTCGGTGTTCCTCACCCGTCCCAACCTGGCACACCACACCCGAACGCCCGATGAATTCGCTTGGCGTGCAGGCGAACTGCTCACCGCGATCGCGGACGGCACGCTCACCGTCACCGTCAGCAACCGCTACGACCTTCGTGACGCCGAGCAGGCACACCGCGATCTGCAGGGCCGCAAGACCGTCGGCTCTGTGGTGCTGGTGCCCTGACGGGCTGAGCCATTCCTCAGACAGAGAGCAGCGCGGGCAGATTCAGCGCCGAATCCACCGCCAGCGCACAGAACACCACGGCGAGGTAGTTGTTCGACTGCAGGAACAGCTTCAGCGGTTTGACCGGCTCACCGCGCCGCACGCCCGCGTAGAGCTGGTGTGCCATCACCAGGAACCAGGTGCCTGCCAGGATCGCCACGACCGCATACAGCCAGCCGGTGGCCAGCGCGAGCGCCAGCGTCGCCGCAACGGTCAGCCAGGTGTAGATCAGGATCTGCTTGGTGACCTGCTGCTCGGTGGCCACCGCGGGCAGCATCGGCACCCCCGCCGCGATGTAGTCGTCCTTGTAACGCATGGCCAGCGCCCAGGTGTGCGGCGGCGTCCAGAAGAAGATGATCAGGAACATCACCAGCGCCGGCCACTGGATCGTCCCCGTCACCGCGGACCAGCCGATCATCACCGGCATGCAGCCGGCGGCGCCACCCCACACCACGTTCTGCGAGGTGCGTCTCTTGAGCAGCAGCGTGTAGACCAGCACGTAGAACGCGATGGTCGCGCCGGCGAGGTGCGCCGAGAGCATGTTGGTCGTCCACCACAGCCAGAAGAACGACGCGACCGACAGCGTCAGACCGAACACCAGCGCGTGACTTCGTGGCACCGTGGCGCGGGCCAGCGGCCTGCGCTCGGTGCGCTTCATCATCTTGTCGATGTCGGCGTCGGCGACACAGTTGAGCGTGTTGGCGCCCGCAGCGGCGAGCAATCCACCGACCAGCGTGTTCAGGATCAGCAGCGGGTCGACGGTGCCGCGGTCGGCGAGGAGCATCGCCGGAATGGTGGTGACGAGGAGCAGTTCGATGACGCGCGGTTTCGTCAGCGCGAGGTAGCCGAGCAGACTGGTGCGGACTCGGTGCGACGATCCTGCCGCCGCGCCAGCGTGCTCGCTGACGAGGTGGCCATCGCGAATCCTCACCAACCAACTCCTCAAAAGACAGTGCGCGACGTCCGGGGCTTCTACTACAGAGGATGGTAGACCGCCGGGGTCGATCTCCGTAATTGCAGGGGTCGACTTCATCGGCGGTCTGCAACCCCTGACCATCCCCCACTAGGGTGGTTGATGCGGTTCGACACCCCCCGACCCATCCAAGGAGTGCGCTTCGTGACCACACTCGAACAGATCACTTCGCTGACTCGGCCCAACCATCCGGAGGACTGGACGGACGTGGATTCGCTGGCGGTCGACACGGTCAGGGTGCTGGCCGCCGACGCCGTACAGAAGGTTGGCAACGGACACCCCGGCACCGCGATGAGCCTGGCCCCGCTCGCGTACACCCTTTTTCAGCGGCAGATGCGCCATGATCCCAGCGACGTGCACTGGCTCGGTCGCGACCGCTTCGTGCTGTCGTGCGGTCATTCCAGCCTCACCCTCTACCTCCAGCTGTACCTGGGTGGCTTCGGGCTCGAGCTCGACGACATCGAGTCGCTGCGCACCTGGAAGTCCAAGACGCCGGGCCACCCCGAGTTCCGGCACACCAAGGGCGTGGAGATCACCACCGGGCCGCTCGGCCAGGGTCTCGCCTCGGCTGTCGGGATGGCGATGGCATCGCGGTTCGAGCGCGGCCTGTTCGACCCGGACGCCGCGCCGGGCGCCAGCCCGTTCGATCACTTCATCTACGTGATCGCCTCCGACGGCGATATGGAAGAAGGGGTCACCAGCGAGGCGTCGTCGCTGGCGGGCACACAGCAGCTCGGCAACCTCATCGTGTTCTACGACAAGAATCAGATCTCCATCGAGCACGACACCAACATCGCGCTCTCCGAGGACGTCGCGGCCCGGTACCGGGCCTACGGCTGGCACGTCCAAGAGGTCGAGGGCGGCGAGAACGTCGTCGGCATAGAAGAGGCAGTGCAAGCGGCGAAACAGGTTACCGACAAGCCGTCGTTCATCGCACTGCGCACGATCATCGGCTATCCGGCCCCGACGAAGATGAACACCGGCGGTGTGCACGGCTCGGCGCTGGGCGACGACGAGGTGGCGGCCACCAAGGAGGTGCTGGGCTTCGACCCCGACAAGAAGTTCGAGGTGCGCGACGAGGTCATCGAGCACACCCGCGAGCTGGTGGACCGCGGCCGCGAAGCCCACGAGAAGTGGCAGCCGGAGTTCGACGCCTGGGCCGAACGCGAACCCGAACGCAAGCAGCTCCTCGACCGGCTGCTCGCCCAAAAACTCCCGGACGGGTGGGACGCTGACGTGACGTACTGGGAGCCGGGCTCGAAGGCGGTCGCCACCCGTGCGGCGTTCGGTCAGGTGCTCAACGACGTCGCTCCGAAGCTCCCCGAGTTGTGGGGCGGCTCGGCAGACCTCGCAGGCAGCAACAACACCACCATCAAGGGCGTGAAGTCCTTTGGGCCGCCGTCGATCTCCACCGAGGACTTCACGGCGGACTGGTACGGACGGG
>Ga0190271_10003186_pt1 | contig 10218 bp, 7 predicted proteins | sample Popmic356T_FD_133747 | JGI IMG/M metagenome (GOLD analysis project Ga0190271, IMG submission 133747) | Populus adjacent soil microbial communities from riparian zone of Weber River, Utah, USA - 356 T | ecosystem: Environmental > Terrestrial > Soil > Riparian zone | place: USA: Utah | collected... | reverse complement strand
GAGTCCCTCGCCCGGGAGCCACGGTTCGCCGACGGCGACCGCCAGCCACTGGGCGAGCCGGGTGTGGGCACCGTCATAGAAGAAGACCCCCACCGGCCCGGGCACCGCGCCACGGGGAAGCAGTCGAAACGCGTCGCCGCGCATGAACCGCACCCTCGAATCGACTCCCCAGGACGCCAGGGTCCTCAGCACGGTCTCGTGGCTCGCGTCGGGATGCTGGTCGACGAACTCGCGGAAGCTCTCGATCGCCGCGAACCTTCCGTGGGCCTGGTCGAGCGTGGCCCCGACGAGCGACCGGCCCCGGTAGCTTCCGACCTCCAGATACCACTCGTCCTGGCCGAGGCAGCGGGCCGCGACGTTCAGCAGTGTGAGCGAGTGAGTGCTGGACATGCCCTCGACCTGCTCTATCACCTGGTCGAAACGCGAGTCCAGCGGCGCCGCGTAGAGGTCGCCGCCGGGAAACTGGGCCTCCAGCTCCCGGCGGAAGCGCGCGATGTCCATCCAGCTGGCTCCTGTCCCGGCGACCGCGTCACCCTATCTTGCGCTCGGGTGAGAGCTCGGCGGGCCATCCGGCCGTCGGGCGAGGCCCGCCTACGGTGCGGGTGACGGACAGGCTGGTGGTGACGGGGCCGGCGTGGGCGTCGGTGTCGGCTCCGGCGTCGGGGTGGGAGTCGGCGTCGGCGTGGGCGTCGGTTCAGTCGGGGTCGGCGTCGGCGTGGGCGTCGGCGTAGGCGTCGGGCACTCGGTCGGCGACGGTGTGCCGGTCGGGCTCGGCGACGGCGAGGACGTCGGCGTCGGAGTCGGAGTCGCCGCCGTTGTGGGGGTCGGCGTCGGCGAGGTGGTCGGAGTCGGCGTCGGGGTCCAGGACGGCGTCGGCTTCGCCGTCGCATCCTGGCTCGGGGTCTGCGAGGCGGTCGGGTCGCCCGGCTTCGCGTCGTCGGCCGGCACGGCCTTCCCGGAGTCGTACGCGTGGATCCAGCGGAGCACGTTGGCGACGTAGGAGGCCGAGTGGTTGTAGCGGAGCAGCGCCTGCATCAGACCGTCGGCGGTCGTCAGGTCCGCGTCGCCGGCGCAAAGGTAGTGCCCGGCCGCGACCGTCGCGTCGAACACGTTGTTGGGGTCGGCCATGCCGTCGCCCGACCCGTCGACGCCGAACCCCGCCCAGGTGCCGGGGATGAACTGCATCGGCCCGACGGCGCGGTCCCATTCCGTACTGCCGTCCCACCGGCCGCCGTCGTGATCGGAGATGGCCGCGACCGGCCCCACGCCGTTCAGGATCGGGCCGAGGATCCGTGGCACCGCGTCGCCTGCCGGAGTGACCCGGCCGCCGTTCGCGTGACCGGACTCGATCTTGCCGATGCCGGCCAGGATCTGCCACCGCAGCCCGCAGGACGGATCTTCGCGGCCCAGCCGGTCGGCGGCCAGCCGGTAGGCCTCCAGCACGGTGGCCGGAATGGACAGGTCGCCGACCGGCACCTGGTGGCCCGCCTCGACCACCTCGGGGTCGCTGGGCCGCCCACCTGTCGCCGGCTGGTCCGAGTCGGGCACGGCCGGCGGGTCGCCGCGTACGGCGTCCGGTGTCCGGCCGGATGACTGGGAGGGCAGCGTCGTCACGAGCCAGTCGTCGGGGTCTCCCCCGCCTCCAACGAGCATCGTGGCCACCGGCAGGGCCAAGACGAAGGCACCGGCGAAAGCACTCGCAGCGGTGCGGAGTCTCGGCCCCACGGCGCGGCCTCCTTTCGGTGTCCGCTGTCTCTCCCCCGACGTTGCCACGTCCGGCGCCTTCGTGCCACCCCCTCGCCCACTGTGATCCGCAGTCTATTCGATCAGGGCTGGCCGATCGTGTGCTCAGTGGCCGGCTTCCTGCCAGGTACGTCCGACGCCGATCGACACGTCCAGCGGAACCCGCAGCGGGTAGGCGGAGCCCATCTCCCGGCGGACGAGCTTCTCGACGGCGTCGCGTTCGCCGGACGCCACCTCGAGCACGAGCTCGTCGTGCACCTGGAGCAGCATCCGCGACTTCAGGCCCTCGTCCCGCAGCGCCGCGTCGACACCGAGCATCGCGACCTTGATGATGTCGGCGGCCGAACCCTGGATCGGTGCGTTGAGTGCCATCCGTTCGGCCATCTCGCGGCGCTGGCGGTTGTCGCTGGTGAGGTCGGGCAGGTAGCGACGACGGCCCAGGATGGTCTCGGTGTAGCCCTCGTAACGGGCCCGGTCGACGACCTCGGCGAGGTAGTCGCGGACTCCACCGAACCGCTGGAAGTACTCCTCCATGAGCGCCTGCGCCTCGGCGGCGTCGACACCGAGCTGACGCGACAGGCCGTACGCGGACAGGCCGTAGGCCAGTCCGAAGTTCATCACCTTGATCCGGGCTCGCATGCTGCCCGTCACCTCGTCCGCGGGCACACCGAACACCCGGGCGGCGGTGACCGCATGGAAGTCGGTGCCCGACGCGAACGCCTCGGCCAGCCCGTCGTCGTCGGACAGGTGGGTCATGATCCGCATCTCGATCTGGCTGTAGTCGGCGCTGAGCAGTGCCTCGCACTCGGGGCCGACGATGAACGCCTCGCGGATCTGGCGCCCTTCGTCGGTTCGGATCGGGATGTTCTGCAGGTTGGGATCGGTGGAGGACAGCCGGCCGGTCGACGCGATCGTCTGGTTGTACGTCGTGCGGATCCGCCCGTCGTCGTCGACGCTCTTGAGCAGCCCTTCGACGGTGACCCGCAGCCGTGCCGCGTCCCGGTGCCGCAGCAGCGCCTCGAGGAACGGGTGCTCCGTCTTGGCATAGAGCTCGGCCAGCGCGTCGGCGTCGGTCGTGTATCCGGTCTTCGTGCGCTTGGTCTTCGGCATCTGGAGGTCGTCGAAGAGCACGACCTGCAGTTGCTTCGGTGAACCCAGGTTGACCTCGTGGCCGATCGCCCGATAGGCGTCGTCCGCTGCCCGCTTCACCGCGTCGCCGAACGCCGACTCGAGCGACTCGAGCCGATCGACGTCGACGGCGATTCCGGCCCGCTCCATCGACGCGAGCACGCCGACGAGTGGGAGCTCGACCTCGTCGAGCAGGCGCCGTCCGCCGCGTTTCTCGAGCTCGTCGTCGAGAACCCCGGACAGGTCGAGCACCGCACGTGCCCGCACCGCCTCGCCCTCGCCGACCCGGGTCTCGTCGCCACCGTCGAGGGAGAGTTGGAGCCCTCCCGCTCCTCCGTCCTCGGCCCGCAGTTCACGATGCAGGAAGCGCAGGACCAGGTCGGCGAGGTCGTAGGACCGCTGGCCCGGCAACGCCACGAAGGCGGAGAGCGCGGTGTCGCTGGCCAACCCCCGGACGGTCCACCCGCGGGCCACCAGCGCGTGCAGCGGTCCCTTCGCGTCGTGGAGGACCTTCGGGCGGTCGGGATCGTCGAGCCAGGCGGCGAAGGCGGCGTCGTCGGCCGGATCGATCGCCGAGGGGTCGAACCACGCTGCCGCCCCCCCGGCCGTCGCCACGGCGATCTCCGTGGCCTCGCCCGTACCCCGGCCCCAGTAGCCGCGGACCGACACGCCGACGGGATCCGGCCCGGTGTGGGCCGCGAGCCAGGGGCCCAGTGCGCCCGGCCCGACGCGCACGGCGTCGACGTCGAACCCCTGGTCGGCCTCCGGGACCGCGGCCTCCAAGGTCTGGTAGAGACGGTCGCGGAGCACCCGGAACTGCAGCGTGTCGAAGAGCCGGTGCACCTCCTCGCGGTCCCAGGGACGAAGAGCCAGATCGTCGCTGCGGAGGTCGAGCTGCACGTCGCGCACCAGCTCGGTGAGTTGCCGGTTGGTGAGCACCTGGCCCAGGTGAGCCCGCAGCAGGTCGCCCGACTTGCCCTTGACCTCGTCGGCATGCTCGACCAGCTCCTCCAGGGAGCCGTACTGAGCGACCCAGCGGCCCGCGGTCTTTTGGCCCACGCCGGGAATGTTGGGCAGGTTGTCCGACGGATCACCGCGCAGCGCTGCGTAGTCGGGATACTGCGCGGGGGTCAACCCGTACTTCTCCTGCAGGACCTCCGGCGTCGTGCGGACCAGATCGGAGACACCCTTGCGCGGATAGAGGACGGTGACGTGGTCGCTGACCAACTGGTAGGCGTCGCGGTCGCCGGTGCAGATGAGGACGTCGAACCCGTCGGCCTCCGCCCGGCTGGTCAGCGTGGCGATGACGTCGTCGGCCTCGTAGCCCTCCTTCTCCACCGTCTCGATCTGCAGCGCGGCGAGCACCTCCTTGACCAGGCTCACCTGACCGCTGAACTCGCTCGGGGACGCCGTCCGGTTCGCCTTGTATGCCGCGAACTTCTCGTTGCGGAAGGTCTGCCGGGAGACGTCGAACGCGACCGCGACGTGGGTGGGCGCCTCGTCGCGCAGGACGTTGATGAGCATCGAGGTGAAGCCGTAGACCGCGTTGGTCGGCTGGCCGGTCGTGGTGGAGAAGTTCTCGACCGGCAGGGCGTAGAACGCCCGATAGGCCAGCGAATGCCCGTCCAGCAGGAGCAGCCTCGACCGCGCGTCCCTCTCGCCCACGGCGGCCACACTAGCCGTGGCGTCCGACACCGCCAGCAGGCCCGCCCCGGGTGCTGCTCGCGCCACGCGAACCCGGAGGAAGCGCCATGTTCCGCGGATTCGGCACGGTCCTCAATGTCGTCACGGTCATGGCCGGAGCGGGCATCGGGCTGCTCCTGGGTCACCGGCTGCCGCAGCGCACCAGGGACGTGGTCACCGACGGGCTCGGCCTGACCACGCTGCTGATCGCCGCGTTGTCGGCCGCGGCGGTCCTCGACCCGGACCTGACCCGGCTGGTCGGCAGGTCGGGACCGGTCCTGGTCGTGCTGGGAGCCCTCGCCCTCGGGGGCATCGCCGGGTCGCTGCTCCGCATCGAGGCCCGCCTCGAGGGTCTCGGTGCCACGTTGCAGCGGCGACTCTCGGCGCCGCGCAGGCGCGACCATTCCGATGCGGTGACCGGTGCCGACGGTGCGGACCGGCGCCGCTTCGTCGAAGGATTCGTCACGGCGTCGCTCGTCTTCTGCGTCGGCCCGTTGACCATTCTGGGCTCGCTGTCGGACGGGCTGGGTCTCGGCTACGAGCAGCTGGCGCTCAAGTCGGCGCTCGACGGCTTCGCCGCGGTGGCCTTCGCCGCGTCGTTCGGCTGGGGCGTCATGGCCAGCGCGCTCGTCGTCGCTGCCGTCCAGGGCACGCTGACCCTGGTGGGGCTGCTCGCCGGTGGGGTACTCGGCGACGGCTACGTGGCGGCTCTCACGGCCGTGGGTGGCCTCCTGCTCGTGGGCGTCGGATTGCGGCTGCTGCGCATCAAACCGTTGCCGGTCGGGGATCTTCTGCCGGCGCTGGTCGTCGCCCCGGCTCTGGTCGCGCTGGTCGCGGCGGTCCGCGGGTAGGTTTCGGTACGGAAACAGGGGCGTTTGGGCACCGCAGCGCCCTGTGCAGGGGCTATGCTCCCGCACCAGACAAAGGCGACGTTCCGCGCTCCCTGTGGCACGTGGCTCCATCCCTGACCCTGACTGGAGGTACACGGCAGGTGCGCAGGCTGGCAGTGGCTGTTGCGGGGCTCCTCGCGGCCCTTGCCGTCGTCGTCGTCGGGACAGGAACGGCGTGGGCACAGGACGAGGAGAGCCAAGAGTCGATCCGCGGATTCCTCAGGAACGACGGTGTGCCCGTCGAGGGCGTGACCATCACCGTCTCCGGCGACGACGGCGAGGTGGGTACGGCCGAGACCGACGCCGACGGCGCCTGGGAGATACCGGTCCCGGGTCCGGGCTCGTACGAGGTCGTGCTCGACACCGACACGTTGCCGTCCGACCTCCCCGGCGTGGTCGTCGACACCATCACGACCACCGTGAATCCGCTCCAGGCCAAGGCCGTGCTGTTCCGCATCGGCGAGCCGGGAAGCGACACCGGTGGCGAGGGCGGCGAGGGTGACACCACCGTGCCCGCCGAGGGCAGCACCGAGACGGCTCAACCCAGCCAGATCTGGCAGCTGGTCGCCAGCGGCCTGAGATTCGGGCTGATCCTGGGCCTGGCGGCGCTCGGCCTCTCGTTGATCTTCGGCACCATGGGGCTGACCAACTTCGCCCACGGCGAGTTGGTCACGTTCGGCGCCATCGTGGCATGGTTCCTCAACGACGCCGGGCTGCCCGTCATCGCTGCCGGCGCCCTGGCGGTCGTGATCAGCGGGGCGTTCGGCTGGGCCCAGGACGCCGGTTTCTGGCGGCCGCTGCGCCGGCGCGGCAGCGGCCTGATCGCCATGATGATCATCTCGATCGGCGTGGGGCTGATCCTGCGATACCTCTACCTGTACTTCTTCTCGGGCCAGCGCCGCTCCTACGACCAGTTCGTCATCCAGCGTGCCCTCGACTTCGGGCCCTTCGGTTACGCCCCCCGGGACCTGTGGATCATGGGCATCGCGCTGATCGCACTGGGGCTGGTCGCCACTGCCCTGATCAAGACCCGCATCGGCAAGGCGACCCGAGCCGTGTCCGACAACCCGGCGCTCGCGGCGGCCTCGGGCATCGACGTCGACCGGGTCATCACCACGGTCTGGATCGTCGGCACGGCGCTGGCGGGGCTCGCCGGCGTGTTGTTCGGGCTGATCCAGCAGGTCGACTACCTGATGGGATTCCGGGTGCTGCTGCTGGTCTTCGCGGCCGTCGTCCTCGGCGGTCTCGGCACTGCCTGGGGTGCCATGATCGGCGCGCTCATCGTCGGCGTGTTCATCGAGGTGTCGACACTGGTCATCCCGTCCGAACTGAAGTACGCCGGCGTTCTGGCAGTCCTCATCCTGATCCTCCTCGTCCGGCCGCAGGGCATCCTGGGTCGACGCGAGCGGATCGGCTGAGCGGGCAGGGAGGACAGACGACGTGGACTGGGGAAATGTCATAGGCGACGCCCTTCGGGCCCTCGTCGGCTCCGAGGCCGTCGTCTTCGCGCTGGCAGCGATCGGCCTGAACGTGCACTTCGGCTACGCCGGCCTGCTGAACTTCGGCCAGGCGGGGTTCCTGGCTGTGGCTGCGTACGGGCTGGCGACGGTCGTCACGACCTTCGGCCTGCCGTTCTGGCTCGGCATCCTGGTCGGGTTCGCCGGGGTGATCGTGCTCGCCCTCCTGCTCGGTGTCCCGACGCTCCGCCTGCGCGCCGACTATCTGGCCATCGTCACGATCGCGGCGGCCGAGATCATCCGGCTGATCTTCCGGTCGGTGGCCCTGCGCGACACGTTCGGAGGGTCGAGCGGTATCAGCGGTTTCAGCGGCGATTTCTTCGCGCTCAACCCGTACACCGACGACGTCGGTTTCGGGCCCTTCGTCTTCGACAACCGCAACGCCTGGGTACTCACCGTCGGCTGGGTCCTGGTCGCCCTCGCCTGCCTGGTCGTGTGGGCGTTGATGCGCAGCCCGTGGGGTCGGGTGATCAAGGCGATCCGCGAGGACGAGGATGCGGTCCGAAGCCTCGGCAAGAACGTGTACTACTACAAGATGCAGGCGCTGATCATCGGCGGGCTGCTCGGCGCTCTCGGCGGGTTCGTCTTCGCCCTGGCCCAAGCCGCCGTCCAACCCGACCTGTTCTCCCCGAACCTCACCTTCTTCGCCTACACGATCCTCATCCTTGGTGGAGCCGCGCGTGTGTTCGGACCGGTGGTCGGTGCGATGATCTTCTGGTGCCTGCTCCAACTGACGGCCGGCATCCTCATCGGCGGCGTCAGGACGGGGTTCATCCCGGACTGGCTCATGGACTCCAACGACGTCGGTGCCGTGCGGTTCATGCTCGTCGGGGTCGCCCTTCTCCTGCTCCTGGTCTACCGGCCACAGGGGATCTTCGGTGACCGGAAGGAGATCGCGCTCGATGCCCGATGAGATTCCCGCGGAGGCGATGACCCGGGCCGAGGCCGGCGAGGTGCCCGTCCTCGCCGAGCTCAGGTCGGTCACGCCGCGCCAAGAAGAGACCATGCGGGCACTGGCCGACGTGCCGCATGAGATCGGGGCCGGCAAGCCCGACCCGATCCTGGTGACCGATCACGTCGTGCGTCGGTTCGGCGGTCTGACCGCCGTCGACGTGAGCCACGTCGAGGTTCAGCGAGGGTCGATCACGGCGCTGATCGGCCCCAACGGCGCCGGCAAGACGACCTTCTTCAACCTGCTCACCGGTTTCGACCGCCCCGACCAGGGCACCTGGACGTTCAACGGCAGGTCCCTGGCCGGCACGCCGGCGTACAAGGTTGCGAGGGGCGGCATGGTCCGCACCTTCCAGCTCACCAAGGCGCTGTCCAAGCTGACCGTCATCGAGAACATGCGGCTGGGGGCCATCGGCCAGCGTGGTGAGAGCGTGTGGCGGGCCATGTTCCCGGGCTTCTGGCGCGGCCAGGAGGACGACATCACCGCCAGGGCCGAGGAACTGCTCGCGCGCTTCTCGCTGGACACCAAGCGGGACGACTTCGCCGGATCGCTGTCCGGGGGTCAGCGCAAGCTGCTCGAGATGGCCCGCGCGCTCATGGTCGAGCCGGAGATGGTGATGCTCGACGAGCCGATGGCCGGCGTGAACCCGGCGCTGACCCAGTCGCTGCTCGGCCACGTCAAGGACCTGCGCGAGCAGGGCATGACCGTGTTGTTCGTGGAACACGACATGGACATGGTTCGCGACATCTCCGACTGGGTGCTGGTGATGGCTCAGGGCAAGGTGATCGCCGAGGGCCCGCCGGACGCCGTCATGTCCGAATCTCGCGTCATCGACGCCTACCTCGGGGCGCACCACGACCAGACCCTCCTCGACGAGAGCGTCGTCGCCGAGATCGAACAGGAGGCCGCCGCCGAACTCGCCGCCGAGCAGACCGGTGCGGCGCGCCAGGAGGAGGACCGGTGAGCGCGACCGACCAGCAGAGCTTCGACCGTGGCGCGCACGTCGAGCACGCCGAGGGCGCGATCCTGCGCGCCGACGAGATCGTCGCCGGTTACATCCCGGAGGTCGACATCCTGACCGGCTGCGACCTCTACTGCCGCGACGGCGAGATCGTGGGGGTCATCGGACCCAACGGAGCCGGCAAGTCAACACTGCTCAAGGCGATGTTCGGGCTCGTCCGCGTGCGTAAGGGCACGGTCACCCTCCACGGCGAGGACATCACCAACGTCAAGGCGAACCAACTGGTGAGCAAGGGCGTCGGCTTCGTGCCGCAGACCAACAACGTCTTCCCCAGCCTCACCGTCGAGGAGAACCTCGAGATGGGGCTCTACCAGGCCCCGTCGCGGTTCGCCGAGCGGTTCGACTTCGTCACCAGCCTGTTCCCCGCCCTCGGCGACCGGCGAAAGCAGCGGACCGGGTCGCTGTCCGGCGGCGAGCGGCAGATGGTCGCCATGGGCCGCGCCCTGATGGCGGAGCCGTCGGTGATCCTGTTCGACGAGCCCTCGGCGGGACTGTCGCCCGTGCTGCAGGACGAGGTGTTCCTGCGCGTCCGGGAGATCAACAAGGCCGGCGTCTCGGTGGTCATGGTCGAGCAGAATGCCCGCCGCTGCCTGCAGATCTGCGACCGTGGCTACGTCCTGGACCAGGGACGCAATGCCTACACCGGCACCGGACGCGACCTCATCAACGATCCGAAGGTCATCGAGCTCTACCTCGGCACCCTCGCCCGCGCCTGACCACGCACCCTGCGCCACTCTGCCCGCGGCTACGCGGGCACCTGTGGACGGCGCCAGGGCGGAGCAGCAAAGGGCCCGGTCCCCGCGCCGTTGCGGGGACCGGGCCTCCTGCTGTGCTGTGACCGTCAGATCAGAGTTGGCCCTCCTCGAAGGCCACGTTGGTGTAGGTGTTGTCCGGGCCGTACTGGTAGATACCGATGGTCGCCTGCGTCGGGTCTCCGACATCGCTGAACTCGATCGGGCCGGAGGCGCCGTCGTAGTCGATGTCCTCGCCGTCCTCCAGCAGCCCCACGCACTCCTCGAAGGTGGTGCACTTCGTGCCCTCCTTGGAGATGTCGACGAGCCGGGCCGCGATCGACTCGGCCCCGTCGTCCTCGGCTGCGACTGCCGCCAGCGCGATCAGGATCGCCGCGTCGTAGGACTCCGGAGCGTACGAGAAGTCCTCGAGGGCGGGGTCGATCTCGAGCGCCCGGGCCTGGAAGTCGCTGGTGGTCTCGGCGCCGGGCAGCGTGCCCTTGCTGCCGTCGAGCGTCCCCGCGGGCAGCTGGTCGCCGTAGTTGGACAGGTT
>Ga0190271_10003185_pt1 | contig 10220 bp, 5 predicted proteins | sample Popmic356T_FD_133747 | JGI IMG/M metagenome (GOLD analysis project Ga0190271, IMG submission 133747) | Populus adjacent soil microbial communities from riparian zone of Weber River, Utah, USA - 356 T | ecosystem: Environmental > Terrestrial > Soil > Riparian zone | place: USA: Utah | collected... | reverse complement strand
TTGCACTGAAGATCGCAGCCGATATCCAGATGCCCAGATGGGGGTTATTTGTTCCGCGCCAGAGTTCATTTTGAATCATTCCCCTGAAAACCAGTTCTTCTCCGATTGCGGGTAACAATCCGATTATCAACACTCCCAATAACATGTCGGAAACAGATTTAAAATCGGTGATAACTTCCGTCAATTTGGCCAGCCGCTCCTCTTCTAACAATGCCCATTCTTCAAAGCCGCTCAGAAATTCGGGAAACTTCAGGTTTAGGTTCCATTCGGCGAGTGGAGATATTGCAATGGGAAATGTGATGGCTACAGTTGCAACAACAAGGATGAGTGTAAGTATATTTTGTTGATTAGGAAAAAAAGGTTTTAACTTTTTACGCTCGAGTTGGGTAATGTGGATAAGCGGAAGTAGAATTAATCCAATGCATGTAACGACACCTTGCATTATTAACATCGCCATGGCAAAGCCGGGTTTCATGGTTGTGTTTTGCAAATCCTGAAGGAGATCACCGTCGTAAAACGCGGATGAAACAGCCAGACCTATCAATGGCCCTAAAATTACAAATCCAAGGATAACGTTCAGGGCGATATGAATTAATGATCGAAACGGGCTTTTATCGGAAACTAAATTCGACGGTGTGATCATTGGCTGATTCCTGATTATCTTTGCGCCAAATATGGTAAAAATAGGTCAAATCGAGCTGGGAGACTTCCCCTTGTTGCTGGCGCCCATGGAGGACGTGAGCGATCCGCCTTTTCGTGCCGTTTGCAAGGAAGGGGGAGCGGATTTGATGTATACGGAATTCATCTCTTCGGAAGGATTAATACGCGACGCCGCAAAAAGCCGGCAGAAGCTTGATATTTTTGAGTATGAGAGACCGATTGGCATCCAATTATTCGGAGGCGACATCGGTAATATGGTGCAGTCTGCCGAGATCGCCACACAAGTTAATCCTGACCTTATAGATATCAACTATGGTTGTCCGGTAAAGGCAGTTGCTTGCCGGGGTGCGGGTGCTGCTCTCCTGCAGGATATCCCGAAAATGGTCAAAATGACTGAGGAGATTGTGAAATGCACTCCTCTGCCTGTTACTGTTAAAACCAGGTTGGGATGGGACGACAAAACTCTGAACGTGGTTGAGGTCGCGGAGCGCCTACAGGATATTGGTATCAAGGCATTAACGATTCACGGACGGACGCGCGTACAGATGTATAAGGGTTCTGCCGACTGGTCACTGATCGCAAAGATCAAAGAAAACCCACGCATGCATATTCCGGTTTTTGGAAACGGGGATATTGATTCGCCGCAGAAAGCAATAGAATATAAAAATAGGTACGGAGTCGATGGGGTTATGATCGGCCGCGCTGCAATCGGGTACCCCTGGATATTTAACGAGATCAAGCACTTCATAAAATATGGCGAAGGGTCGTTGCCCCCGGATATGATCGAACGTGTACGCGTTGCCAAGAAACATCTTGAATTTTCCGTACGGTGGAAAGGTGACAGGCTCGGAATTTTTGAAATGCGCCGTCATTATTCCAATTACTTTAAAGGCATTCCGGATTTTAAGCCATTCCGAACCCGTCTCGTGGAAGTAGAATCGGAGCAGGAGGTGATTTCCATTCTGGACGAAGTCGCAGCTACTTACTCAAATTCCTGCGTGCCAGTATAAGTTCAGCAAGAATCCGGTTTGAAATCGATCCTGAAACATCAAATTTTGTCGGGTTACGTATATGCAATCTAAATACCGACAAGGCTTTCGATGAATACTAATCCGCGTTCAACATCTTATATTTTGCTGGGTGCCCTTGCTCTCATCTGGGGTACGTCATTCATTCTCATAAAACAAGGTTTAAAATCCTTTTCGCCCGATGAAGTGGGATCCCTTCGCGTCGTAGCAGCATCCATCTTCTTAATGCCTATCGCTTTTACGCAACTGCGTTCATTAAAACGGAGTGACTACTGGAAATTATTTACTTCTGGCATGCTCGCAGTATTTATTCCATCCTTCCTTTTTGCAACTGCTCAAACGCGAATGGATAGTTCCATAGCAGGGATTCTAAACACCCTGACACCATTGTTTACCATGATGGTGGGGGCGATTGTATTTCGTCAAAAGGTCAGTGGTTTTGCCATTGCCGGTATTCTGCTCGGCTTAGTAGGGACTGTTGTACTCAGCCTTGCCCGGGCTGGCGGCTCGATCGTAGGCTTTAATGCCTTTGCGTTGTTGATCGTTTTAGGCTGCCTGATGTACGGCTCTAACCTGAATTTTGTCAAGTTCAAAATACCCCACCTCCGTTCACTCACAATTACGAGCGTTTCGCTGTTATTGGTTGGCCCCCTGGCAGGCATCTACCTCTTTGGATTCACGGATTTCACGCAGAAACTACTAACACATGAGGGAGCGTGGAGATCGTTTGGTTTTGTGGTCGTCTTAGGACTAATGAGCACCGCTGTAGCTACAGTAATTTTTAACAAACTTGTCAAAATCACCAATCCGTTGTTTACCAGCTCGGTTACGTACCTTATGCCCATCGTTAGCGTGATGTGGGGTGTAGTAGACGGAGAAATAATTCAGACTGGTCATTTCATCGGTTTGACAGCGATTGTCGGAGGGGTGTATCTTGCCAACCGTAAGTGGAACAAACCTATCGAAGTGAAAAAGTAGTCATAACCGGAAGGTGGTCCGAAGGATAGTACACACCATCATTGTCATCGATAACTTTGTAGGCTGATGCCAACCAATGTGAAGAATGGAAGATGTAATCGATGTCTCTGCATTCAATACTGTTTACTTTGAATCCACAGAAAGTGCCAATCGGTTGACCAGGCGGTAATGGATCGATAAGTTTTATTCCCGAAGAAGGATCCATCATGGTCTTATAAGGAGGTTCTGTCCGTGTGCAATTGAAGTCGCCGGTTATAATAACAGGCAGGCTCTTCCCCAGTTCAGATGCATTTTGTTTCAATAACGACGCGCTGTTTGTCCGCGCTTCCTTACCTATGTGATCGAAATGGGTGTTTATGGCAAGAAACTCTTTTTTAGTTTTAATGTCCTTTAACTTTGCCCAGGATGCTACCCGTGTGATAGCGGCATCCCAGCTTTTGCTTCCCGGCTCATTCGGCTTTTCGGATAGCCAGAATGTGCTCTGCTCGATGACTTTGAATCGCTTCTTTTTATAAAGTATCGCCGAATATTCACCTTTGGTTTTACCGTCATCTCTGCCTACGCCCACGTAATCATACTCCGGAAGGTTTTTCACGAGGTCCATCAGTTGATGGTGAATTGCTTCCTGGACACCCAAAATATCCGGATCATATTTTTTTATGAGCGCAAAAACTTTGTGCGTACGCTTAGGCCATTGGTTCACACTATCCACTGGAGTGTCCAGGCGAATATTATAGGTCATTACTTTTATCGATTGGCCCATCGAAATAGTTGCAGCAAAACAAACGTATAAAAAAACAAGTGCGACAAGTTTAACTTTTTTCATATTCTGAACCTTATTTCAATTGATGCAAAGTAAAGTATCGGCAATTAACTCGCCGAAAGATCAACGCGATTTTATTGACAGATACGCTAACGAGCCGAAGCGGAATTTATAATAGGGCCGTAAAAGATCGCGTTCATAAAGATCTTGTTTGAGCCCAGCCAAAATGCGCGGAAGCATAGATTGTCTGTGAATCCAATGACGCGACCTTGTCCTAAAACTGATACGCCGCCAACCGAACTGTCCTTTGCTTTCGCGTAGTTTTCCTTTGAAATATAACCACTTAATAGTGGCGCCGGAGTAAACACGATCGGATTGCTGTAAGCGCCCTTCGATTTTTCCATAAAGAGATTATTGGATTTAAAAATGGGTATGCGTGCATTGGAGTACCCGTACATGAAAGGATGCGTTAGATCAACGATGGCCTCGAAGATTGCACCACTCGTTTCCTGTGCACCGGTATATTCTTCAATATCTGCATAGGCCCTGGCTTTCTGAGCATCTTTCTTCTCTTCATCTTTCTTCATCTCAAATTTGCCCAATCCGGCCGTTGTTAACCAGTTCATCGCATTTTCCATTCCGATCACCACACCGCCAGCCTGAATCCAGGACTTTAATTTTTCTTTAGTTGCATCGCTAATGGCAAAACCCGTAACGGTCGGCGGCATTATTATCGTGGTATACTTTGCCAAGGGAGTACGCTCCAATACATTTAGAGGAAGAAGGGTGACGGGGATGTTAAAACGAACGTCAAGCATATGCCATACTTCGCCCGCGTCAGTAGGTGATATGCCGTCACCGACCAGCATAGCGATAACGGGTTTTTTGAATGGGATGAAGGAACTGCTGCCAAGGCTTACTCCTTTGTAGTCCAATCCAGTTTTGAACGCGTAGATATCAATTCCATCCTTGGTTGCAATTTCATTGAGGATGTATTCAATCTGATCCGGGTTCTTTTCCTGCCCTGCAACGGGTAGCATAATCGCACCGCGTTCAAATTTTCTGCCATCCGAGTGAAAAAACGGATCGCTGGCAACTTTCAAAATGAGGCCATGGCTTAATAACCTGTATATAGCGCGAGGGGCATTGTATCCGAAAGATTCAAACACATATGCATATTCACTTTTACCTCCTACCCGCTTGCCCGCAACCATTGCCGTTGTACTAACTTTTTCTCCCAGAGAAGGGCCAGTCTTTATTTCCTCATAGTCAAGGCCGAATGCGAGGGGCAGAGTCCAGCTCGATATATCGTAGAACAAACTGTCCTTGAACGATGAACGCTTTTCAAACATACCCTTAATGAGCTTGTATTGCGGTTGATTGAGCGGAACCACATAGCTCGATGCAGGTTCATACGTTTTGCCATTTATCGTTTGCGCTGAAGAAGGCCTGAACACGTTGATATTCTGTCGCGTTATGATTTCTGCGAGGTGTTGGGCGCGCACAGGGTCTTTGGCAGATCCAAAAATGTAGGCTCGCACAGCATCCTTAGACGCCTCTGCAACTGCATCCTTGAAAAACTGACGCTGATAATTCAGAAGATCCTCGCGCATGGCATTTACCGCCTTCAACGTACTCAACGCTGTGGTGAATTGATTGCGTACGGTAAATGGAAAACGCAGGATTCCATTAATACTTTCCTGGGCATGGCCCCTTGAGCTTGCCTGCTCAAACAGAATTCCGATAGCGCCCTGAACATCCGGGAAAGTTGATCCTTTTCCATAATAAAAATCATCATAACCTTCCTGTGTATAGTAGAACGAACCGATGTCATCCAGTGCCTTTGCATGAAACTCTCCGATGCGTTTTGTCAACTCGAGATTTTTTTCGGGTGTAAGAGGGTGGATACGTGAGGGAACACCAGGCTGGAAAAAAAATGAGGCATTCGTTCCCATCTCATGATGATCCGTCAACACGTTTGGCTTCCACTTTTGAAAACTTCTGACCCGCGCCTGTGACTCTGGATGCTGTGCCACCAACCAGTCTCGGTTTAAATCAAACCAGTAATGATTGAAACGACCGCCGGGCCATGCTTCGTTATGTTCTGTGTCATTGGGGTCAGTTGAAATGGCCTTACTTTTTCTGGAATTTACCCAGCTGCTAAAGCGTTGCATACCGTCAGGGTTATAGCTGGGATCGAAGAGAATAATTGTATTGTTCAGATATGCGTCCATCTCAGGCCCTTGCGCGGCCGCAAAATGATAAGCTGCAAGCAGCCCGGCGTTAACGCCGCTAGCTTCATTACCATGAATGCTAAACCCGATATAAAAAACCACCGGCATATTCTTGGTATCGACTGAACCAGATTTTGAAGGATCCGATAACAACACGTGCTGTGTTCGGAGGTTTTCAAGATTTTGATGATTTTTTGGTGAGGTAATCGTGAGTAGTAATAATGGCCGCGCCTCGTAAGTATATCCGGTTATTTCGAGATTTATTCTGTCCGAAGCTTTATCGAGGGCGTACATGTAGCTTATAAGCTTGTCATGGGTAACATGCCATTCACCTACTTCATGACCGATAACAGATTTCGGAGTGGGTATTGACGGATCATACGAAACACCTTCGGGAACGTAGTAGGACAGGTCTGGCTGACAAAGGGCACTCAGTGCAAACGATGTAAAACAACAGGCTAGTAAAAGAAAGTTCTTCATGAGTTTAACTGAAAATGTATTAGGGACTGCTCAAATAAAGTATTCTTTATCAAATATTTACAATGCTTTTTTATGAGTGGCACATGAATCACTGTTAACGATTTGTAAACATTTTGTGGAAAGATTTAAAGGTGCTTTAAAGATAAAATGTCCCCCTTCCGGTACTTTTACGGTCTCGAACCTAAATTGAACCTTATGCATAGAATTCTACTAGTAACCTTGTTTGTGTCTGCGTCGCTCATGGCGTCTGCGCAGATCACGACGTCAACAATCTCGGGTATTGTCAATGATACCAAGGGAGGGGCATTGCCGGGGGCATCCATTGTGGCAGTTCACACCCCCTCTGGAACAGAGTACGGCACCGCATCCCGCGCGGATGGAAGATTCACAATCCCAAATGCAAGAGTGGGCGGACCATATACCGTCACAGTATCTTTTGTGGGATACGAAACTAAGGCTGAGGGAAATGTTTACTTAAGTCTCGGAATTGTTTCTAACGTTGACTTCGAAATTGAGGAGTCAGAAATGCAACTTCAGGAAGTCGTGGTTTCTGGATCTAGTGTGTTCAACAGCGATAGAACTGGAGCCGCAACCAATGTTAGCAACAGAGTGATGCAGACAGTTCCGACAATAAGCAGGGGGTTAAAGGATTTTACGAAACTTAGTCCGCTAGCTAACACTGCCGGAAACGGTACTTCATTTGCCGGAGCGAGCAACCGGTTTAATCAATTTGCTATCGACGGCCTTGTTAGTAATGACGTTTTCGGTCTCACTGCCAGCGGTACCAACGGTGGACAGACAGGTATAGAACCTATAAGTCTGGATGCGATCGAAGAGTTTCAACTTAACATCGCGCCGTATGACGTTAAGCAAGGTGGGTTCACAGGTGGCGGAATCAACGCAGTTACCCGCAGCGGGTCTAACACGTTCCAGGGCTCGGCCTATTATTTTGGAAACAATCAGGATCTTGTCGGAAAAACAAATCCAAATACCGAAGCAGAAGCGAAATATCCTTCGTACAAGGACTATCAGGCGGGTTTTCGTATCGGAGGCCCTATAGTCAAAAACAAGTTATTCTTTTTCGTAAATGGTGAAATAACCAGGCAGAAGACGCCGCTAGCATTTGCACCAGGTACGCCCGAATCCGCCATAACGTTGGATGAAGTAAACAGAACGTTAGCTACGCTGGCAGCAATCGCACCGGAGTATGATCCCGGAGATTTTTTATCGATTAGCGATGAGACCAACAGCGACAAATTTCTCGTGAAACTGGACTGGAACATAAACGCAAAGCACAAGCTAACACTACGCCATAGCTACACGTACGGTGAAAACATCGACAACAGCCGGTCAAACAGTCAGCTGAGATTTTATAACAACGGAGTTTATTTCCCATCGAAGACAAATTCGACGGGGCTTGAGGTAAACAGTATATTTGGCACACAGGCTGCCAACAGGCTTTTGATTGGATATACAACCGTAAGGGATGATCGGGATCCACTGGGAAATCCATATCCCTATACGTTGATCAACCTGGCAGATGCACCTTCAGGCAGGTCAATCGTTTTTGGCGGTGAGAACTCATCTGTTGCAAATCAATTGGATCAGGACATCATATCGGTTTCGGATGACTATACGTTGTTCAAGGGCAAACACACAATCACTCTTGGTACACATAATGAATTTTATAAATTCTATAACCTGTTTGTTCAGAACATTTATGGGAATTACGCATTCAAGACGTTAGCCGATTTTGAGTCACAGGCAACGGCAACGCCCGTAGCGCCTACATTTTACCAGGTTGGATATTCTTTTGCAGATGATGGACCTTCCCAAATGGCAGGTGGTGCAAACTTTAGTGCATTTCAGCTGGGACTTTACGCCCAGGATGAGCTTCAGGTTACCGACAATATTAAATTGACTGGTGGACTGAGAATCGACGTGCCAATTTTTCCTGATAAACCACTGGCGAATGATGCATTCAATGACACGTATGGTGATAGCGGAAAGACGGGTGAAGTGCCAGACACAAAAATATTGTGGTCTCCAAGAATCGGAGTCAATTATGACGTAAACGGAGACAGGACGCTTCAGATCAGAGGTGGCGCTGGTTTGTTTACCGGACGTGTTCCTTTTGTTTGGGTTTCAAATCAGTTCGCTAATAATGGAATGTTAAATGGTACCTATAGCACTGGAAGCTCGGCCCCAAGTGCAAATCCGCTTACCAATGGGATTACATACAGCTCTGATCCGTTTGACCAACCTACCGCTGAAGATGTGGGGGCCACACCCGGACGTGGCGCTATTAACGTAATCGATCCTGGTTTTAAATTTCCACAAGTATTCAGAACCAATCTTGCGGTAGATAAAAAGTTACCATGGGGATTAACAGCAACGGTGGAAGGTATTCTCAGCAAGACGTACAACAATGTTAATTTCATTAACCTTAATAGACAGGAGCAGGCAGGATTTACTTTTGCAGGCCCGGATACAAGACCTCGTTACACCACTACGAGCACATCACCAACATCAAGCGGATACAACAGTGCAGCGCGGATCGATCCCGGATATGATGAAATCATAAAGTTGGAGAATACAAATAAGGGGATTGCGTATAATTTTGTTGTTCAACTGACCAAACAGCTTGATAAAGGTTTCTCTGGATCATTGGCTTATTCATATGGTGATTCTAAAGACTTGAACTCTGGAACCTCAAGCGTTGCCTACTCAAATTGGAGGTTTGTAAACAACATTAATGGCCTTAACAGCTTGGCAGAAACACGTAGCAATTATAGTGCAGGGTCCAGAGTAGTGGGCCTTGTTTCCTATCGCAAAGATTATCTCTCAGGCCGCATGGCCACGCAAGTATCATTGTTCTACAACGGACAATCAGGTCAACCAATATCGTATCGTTATAATGGGGACTTGAACTATGATGGTACATCAAATGATTTGATTTATGTTCCAAATGATCAGTCTGAGATCAATCTGGTTTCTTACACGGTGGGATCGGGAGCACAAGCAGTGACGGTGACACCTGCTGAGCAGTGGGAATCATTGACTAGTTTTATTGATAGTGATGACTACCTGAAAGAAAGAAGAGGTCAGTACGTGGAGCGAAATGGATCACGAATGCCTTTCCAACATCAGTTTGACGTACGCGTAATTCAGGAGTTTGCACTACAGGCAGGAAGAAACGTTAACAAGATTCAGCTGTCATTCGATATAATGAATTTGGGAAATATGCTTAATGATGACTGGGGAAAACAATACACGTTGGCGAATCAGGAATTTGCACTTATCAATTACTTAGGATTGACTGACACTGACGCATCCGCAGGTGTCAATTATTCTACTAACACGCCACGGTTCACGTTCAACCCCGCAACCACGAATGGTAAAGCCTGGGCAGCACACGATTTTTTCTCACGATGGAGGGCCCAGTTTGGAGTACGCTATATTTTTAACTGATTTAAAGCCATTTGATTTTTAAAAAAAAAGGCCCTTCGGGGCCTTTTTTTGTTGCGGTGCAATTACTTTTTGCATCACTTCTTTATTCATGGGAATTCTGGTCTTTTTAATCCGCACCAGAATACGTAACTTCATTACTACCTATGTTGGCACTTTCGAAGTACTTCGTTACAGCAGGATTAGTCCTGGTCTGTTTTTCGTGCGAAAAATCAATTCCCCCCGTTTCCTTTACCGAACCCCAGGTTGAAATTGACCTCGATGCCATAACAAAGCGTGGGTACATAAACGCTCTTGTGGACAACAATTCTTTCAGCTATTTCATATACAAGGGGCATCCTATGGGATACGAATATGAATTGTTGCAACTCCTGGCAAAACACCTGAACGTTGGACTAAAAATAAAAGTGACTTCCGGCGTCGAGCGGGCATTTGAACAACTTAATACAGGCGAGGGGGATATTGTGGCGTTTCCGTTGACAATTACCAAACCGCGTCGCGCAATTGTGAATTTCACCCGTCCGCACTTCAACACCTATCAGGTCCTTGTACAGCGTAAACCCGATAATTGGAGACAACTTTCTCTGGAAGAAATTAATAATACCTTGA
>Ga0190271_10003184_pt1 | contig 10220 bp, 15 predicted proteins | sample Popmic356T_FD_133747 | JGI IMG/M metagenome (GOLD analysis project Ga0190271, IMG submission 133747) | Populus adjacent soil microbial communities from riparian zone of Weber River, Utah, USA - 356 T | ecosystem: Environmental > Terrestrial > Soil > Riparian zone | place: USA: Utah | collected... | reverse complement strand
TCGGTGCGGAGCGGCATCCCGACCGCCGCCGTGGCCTCCGCACCCAACCCCGCCAGGGGGTCATGTCGTCGCGGAAGCGCCCCCGGCAAGTTGGTGAGACCGGGACCTTCCTCGAGGACTTGGACGCCACGGAGTCCTCATCTACGCAATCGCCTGTGGCGTCGTTTTGGCTTCATCCCTTTTTCGCGATTTTCCTTTTGCTCGCGTCGGTGAGGCGCGCCTTGCGAGAAGGAGGCCCCTGCGGGCCTCTCTTTGGCGACGAGTCCCACGTCACACCCTCAACGTATTCTCGAACCATCTTGTCGTGCGTGCCGATCACCCCCACCATGGCCCACCTGCTCGAAGTCTGCCGCACCTGGCCGATCAGCCCTGAAGTCCTCGACCAGCTCCAGGCAATGCCCGAATGGGAGGAGGCTCGAGCATGGGGGTGGATGCGGAATGGGCACAGCGATCGGAGGAAGGTCGATGTGCCGCGGTTGAGACTCCTGGCGGCGGGATGCGCAATCCGAGGTGGCGGCTCGAGGTCGTGCCGTGCTGAGTTCACGCAACTCCCGAATGTCGGGTTAGTGGTTTTGGGAGACGGGGAAAGAATGCTCGATGCAATTCGACTATCAGGGGCCGGCCGGGCTGATCGATCCCGAGGGAAACGTGATCGATTTGGTTACAGCAAGTCTCAGCTTTAGTGAGGGATCGTGGGGAGGACACGTGCAGGGTCCCCTTCTCGATGGCCCGGACTGGAGCGACGCAACCCGGATCAGGCTCGAGACAGGTACGGAAGCTGAAATCACCTTGGATGAGGAAGCGTCCTGGACGGTCGACATGCAGCCGGTCCACGAGGGGACACTCCGGACCGCGGCAGTGAACGGGTCCGGCCCACCTCCGTCCTGAGCACCTGTTTGCCGTTAAGCACCGCGGGGTACGCCACCGTCGGCATGGACGGCGACGGGTGAGACGGGTAATGCGGAGCCTGGGCCGGGTCGTCGTCACCGCCGGCAAGGATTGGCTTGACGATAAGGCACCGAGGCTGGCAGCTGCTCTGTCCTACTACACAGCCTTTTCGCTGCCGCCTCTTCTTGTTCTACTGATCGGCATCGGTGGCTTCGTTTATGGCACCGATGTAGTCCAAGAGCGCTTGATGAATCAGATCGGCCAGTTGGTGGGCGACGATTCTGCCTTGCTGTTGGACCAGGCGATCAGCGAAGCCCAGACCACCGGTACAGGCGCCGCCGTGTTGATCGGCGTCGGTGCATTGTTGCTCGGGGCGACCGGGGTCTTCGGACAACTGCAGGACGCGTTAAACACGATCTGGGAGGCCAGCCCGCAGAAGACCGACGGGATATGGGGCATCATCCGATCGCGTCTTCTCTCACTAGCCGCGGTCTTCGGCACCGGCTTCCTCCTGCTCGTTTCGCTCGCCGTGAGCGCTGCTATCGGAGGGGTCATTGACATGGCGGGTCAAATCGAGACGTTGGAACCCTTCCTCATCGTCATAGACCTGGTGACTTCGGCGGGCGTGATCACTGTCCTGTTCGCCCTTATGTTCAAATTCCTGCCCGACGTCGAGATCGCCTGGCGTGACGTGTGGTTCGGCGCCTTCGTCACTGCCGTGTTGTTCGTCATCGGAAAGTTCGGCATCGGCCTCTACCTTTCGATGAGTGACGTGGGCTCGGCATACGGCGCCGCAGGCTCTCTGATAATCATTCTCGCGTGGATCTACTACTCGGCCCTGATCCTCTTCTTCGGCGCAGAATTGACGCAAGCTTGGGCGACCGAACGGGGTCGCTCCCCTCGACCCGAACGTCCGTCACCTGATCAGATCTCCCGAGCATCTTGAAGCAGGTCGGGCCTTCACGATCAGCCGGCGGCTCGCCCGCCTGAAAGTTTGCCTCCGATTCATTACGGGTATTTAGAGCGCTGCGACGAGAACCCCAGTGGGGAAAACCAACGGAAGGGCCGGGAGGCAGAAATGGCGACGACGAACACAGACACAGAAACGACTCGAGAGCAATCGACGGCTGAGCGTGCCAAGGAGGAAGTGGGACGCGTAGGTGAGGCTGCGAAGGAAGAGGTGGGCCAGGTCGTAGACGAGGCGAGGGCGCAGGGGCGTGCCTTGCTGGCCGATGCCACAGACAGGTTGAAGGGAGAAGCCGAACACCAAAGCCAGCGTGCTGCGGAAAACCTCCGTTCTATATCGACAGACTTTCGCACGATGGCCCAATCAACCCAAGAGTCGGGGACTGCTGTGACTTGGGTTCGCATGGGGGCGGACCAACTCGACGGATTGGCCGAACGTCTTGAAGTCGGAGGTTTCGACGGTGTGGTGAAAGACGTTGGCGGCTTCGCCCGAAGGAACCCCGCCGCGTTCTTGGCCCTGACCTTCGGCGCCGGGTTGATCGCTGGGCGAGTGGTCAAGAATATGGACATGGACCGGATGATGGAATCGGGGCGTGACCCCGGTGCCCAGCGCATCTCGCCCTCCGGGATCTCGCAAGGGTCTGAGCAGTCGAATGCCGAGGCTGGGCTGATCGGTCTCAGTACCGGGCCAGAAGAGTCCAACCGATGACTGCCTCAGGGAGTCCTCCGTATCCAGTTGACGAGCCAGACCAGTCGGTTGGGGATCTGGTCGGAAAGCTAACCAGCGATTTCGGCTCTCTCGTGCAGAGCCATATCCAACTGGCCAAGGAGGAGATCGTCACCGAGCTCAAGCAGGCAGGGCGGGGTGCAGGTCTGGTTGGCGGAGCGGCATTGGCTGGGTGGATCGCGCTCTTGCTCGTCTCCTTTGCTTCTGCGTGGGGGCTCGCTGAGTTGTTTGACAGCGTCTGGCTTGGCTTCCTGGTGGTCGGGGTTGTCTGGGCCGCCATCGCGGCCGCCCTCTTCATCAATGGGCGTCAGACCCTGCAAGAAATCGAACCAATGCCACGACAAACAATGAACGAACTGGAGGAGGACAAGAAATGGCTAACCGAACAGACGAACTGAGAGAAGACATCGACCAAAAACGGGAAGACATCGGATACACGGTGGATCAGATCCAGAACCGAGTTAGTCCGGGCAGGATCACCGCCCGCGGACGCTATCGGGTTCGCCGGTGGTGGATCGACGCCAAGGACCGAATCCTGGGCAATGACCAGTCTGAATATCCATGGGAGAGGCAAGTCCAAGGTGTATCAAACCGAGTGGTCGACGTCACCGACCGGGCTTCAGAGATGATGTCCGACGTCAAAGAGGGCGTTGCCGAAACACCGAGGATCGTGCGCCGTCAAACCCAAGGCAACCCTGTCGCCGCCGGCTTTATAGCTTTCGGCGGGGGACTTCTCGTCGGAACTTTGCTCCCGGAGACCCAGACCGAGCGTGACGCCGCAAAGCGTCTCGAGCCTTCTGTAGCCGGGATAGCGCAAGAGGCCGGTGAGATCGGCAAAGACGTGGCTGAGGATGTCAAGACGAACGCCGTTGAAGCGATTGATGAAGTGAAGGACAGCGCCTCCGCCGCGGCCGAAGGTGTCAAAGACGAGGCCAAGGAAGCGATGACTCGCGCCCGGGAAGGTCGCCAGAGCTGAGACGTTTTCCGTCCAGTGAGCCTGCATAGGCCTGGACGAACCTGGTTCGACAGCTGACAGACAATTCGGACCCACGGGTCCATTGTGTTCGACTCTGGTTGCTCGTAGGCTGGGATCACGGAGCTGTCACTGCCTGTCCTCCACAGGTAATGACCAACCACGAATGATCAGGGCGCGCTACGAAAGAGTTTCCGAACGACCCTGCAGCCGTTCGTTCCGCCCGTGATTTCGTAGGCGAGAATCTCAAGCCCTACGGCATCAAACCGATCTCGGCTCGTATCGCAATCTCCGAACTGGCCACCAACGCGGTCAGACACGCACAAACCCCGTTCCGAGTATCCGTGCTTGTCGAACCCGGCACTGTACGTCTCGAAGTCGAGGACGGAGCCGGCGCGATGAGGATCGCCAACGAGCTGGCATCCGACCGGACTACTGGCGGGTTACGGATCGTCGAGTCGATGGCAATGGACTGGGGTGTTGAGCAACGAGGCGAGAGGAAAGCGGTCTGGGTCAGGATTCCAGCTCTCACTGATGTGTCCGCTGACCGAAACCCGCCGCGCTCGGATCTGCAGTAGAACGCCCGTCGGTGTTTCGGACTAAGAAATCCTCCGCGATTCCCTGACCCCCTGTGCGGGTAAGAGGGCCGTTGATCTAGGCATGGAGGCCCCAATGAATAATGCGCAAGTGACCGAACTTCTCTACCAGGCGCTAGAGACCGAGATTGGTGGGGTCCAGGTCTATAAGACTGCACTCCGCTGTGCAGTGAACGAAGACCTGCAAGAGGAGTGGGAGAAGTATCTCTCCGAGACTGAGAATCATGTTCAGATCGTCACCGACGTGTTCAACGAGCTTGGCCTCGACACAGAGACCGAGACGCCGGGCCGCAAGATTGTTCGGCTGAAGGGCCAGACCCTCGTCAAGGCAATGGAGAACGCCCTAGCCGAAGGTGATCTCGTTGCAGCACAGCTTGTCGCAGCCGAGAGCGTTGTCGAGGCGGAGACCAAAGACCATGCCAACTGGGAGTTGATCGGCAGAGTCGCCGAGGAATCTACGGGTGCCAAGAAGACGGTTCTTACCGAGGCTTACAACCAGGTGGAAGAGGAAGAGGACATGCACCTCTTCCACACCATGGGTTGGGCCCGCGAACTGTGGATCGAATCTCTGGGAATGCCGGCTGTTCTCCCGCCCCCCGAGGAGGAGAAGAAGGTCGTTACAGCCATCGGTGCTTCTCGCGCGGAACAGTCCCGCGACGACATGCTCTAATGGCCGAAGGCGCCCCGGCGGAGGCCGCTCAGCCCGCAAATACATCGTCGGCAGTCGAAGGCGTTTCTGACCGTTGGCCTCCCATCTCGTATTGGGCGAAGGTCTCGATCGTCGTCCTTCTGGTGTTCCTGAGCTTCGGTCTGCTCTGGCTGCTTCGCAGCGTGGCGCTGGTCATGATGGCGTCGCTGGTCCTTGCGATCGGACTACAACCGTCAATTCGGTGGCTAGAAAACCGAGGCCTACGTCGCGGATGGGCACTGGCAGCCATCATCTTTGTGGGGCTGTTGGTGTTGATCGGGCTTGGGATCCTCTTGATCCCATTCCTGGTCGATCAGATCTCGGCTCTGGTGGCTGAGTTTCCTGCCTTTGTCGAACGGCTTAAGGAGACCCCCGGGATTGTGGGGTCGATCACCCAATCGATCGACCCCGAGTCATTGGTCACCGGCTCCGAAGGACTGCCCGGTGCCGCTCCGGCCGCGTTGGGGCTGGTTTCCTCGTTGGGGGGAACTCTCTTCAGTCTGCTGTTGATCGTCGCTGTGACCCCGTACTTGGCGATTCGGCTCCCCCAGCTCAAAGTCTGGGTGGCGCGGCTTCTCCGCCACAGACATCGCGAAGACTTTCTCTTTGTCTTCAATGAATCCACCGATCTGATCGCCAACTACATCGTCGGAAGCATCGTCATCAGCCTCATGGCAGGCGTCGTCGCATTTGCCGGCTTCCAGATCATCGGTGTCCAATTCGCGCTGGTCCTCGCCGCATGGATCGCCCTTACCGACCTCATCCCAGCGGTCGGGGCCTTCATCGGCGCCGCCGGTGTTGCTGCAGTCACTGCGTTTCAGGGACCAGGCGTTCTAATACCCGCTGTGGCTCTTCTCCTCGTCTACCAGCTAGTCGAGAACTTCGTGATCGCGCCACGGGTCATGAATCGTGCCGTCGACCTCAGTCCGGTGGGAGTCATCATTGCCATACTGATCGGAGGATCGCTGGCGGGTTTCTTCGGCGCCCTACTCGCTCTTCCAGTAGCGGCGATGATCAAGATCATCGTGTTCCAACTCCTCGTCCCCGAACGCGTCGATGAGATACGGAGGGACGCCCCCAAGGACGGGATTCAACGGTCAACACGAAGGGCCAATCGCGTGCTCCCGTAAAGCTCGTCGGAAGAGCCGGGCCGAGTCCTGCGTGATCAGAACCAACAAAGCAGGCCAACCATCGCCGAGGCGTCGAGGACCAGGAGAGACTCTGGACGGGGCGCGCCAGACCCTGGCCACACGTGTGTCCGACGGGTCCAACTCCCCAATTGGCAAAACCTGGGATTCGTACAGAGCAGGAAGGGATTGCGCCAGACAGGGGCGATTTGGGCGGATGTGGGGGTTGGCCCGGGTCGGATGCCGCCCGGCGACCTACGATGCGATAGGTGACGCAGGAGCCGTCTGACCTGGATCGTCTTCTCGGACCAGACCGCAGACCTAACGTCCCTGAACGTGAGAAACCCCCTGCAATCAGGGGGTTTACTCGTCGGGCTGGCGGGATTTGAACCCACGACCCCTTGGCCCCCAGCCAAGTGCGCTACCAAACTGCGCCACAGCCCGTTGCCTGTTTTGGTACCTCTCATGGTACCTCTCAGCCCCGAGGTACCCCAGCCCCGGCTCCGCTCGGGCCGCCAAGTCGATGCCGAGACGCATGATCGGCGTGACCGGCTGGCGGTAGTACCGCTCCAAGGTCACCGGGTCGTTGCCCATGTAGTCGGCGAGTCGGGTGATCGGCCCTCCGTCGGCAGCGAGCGAGGCGAACGTGTGACGCGGGTTGTAGGGGTGTAGATGCTTATCGACCCCCGCCGCTTCCAACCACGACGTGAGACGACGGCGCATTTTGGCGCACTCCCCGCGCCCACGGCCCCTATCCGCCCCGGCCCGACCCGTCGACCTCACCCCATCCCCAACCTCTGGCAACGACCAGTGATGATGGGGGTACCGATGCGCCCGACAACCTCCGGGCGGTTGACCTCGGGTGCCATGCGCGACGCGGAGGAGGCGCGGTGCCGATGGTCGTCGTTGCTGAGTCGAACATGGTGACCCCGACTCTTCGGTTCGTCGGTTGGGGTGCCAGGTTGGCGGGTAATGGGTCATCGCCGAGCTGGAGGAAGCGTGAACGAGAACCTAGACCGAACGATCGAAGAGTGGTCAGACGACCAACTGCTGGAGAAATACCGCTCCCTGACCGCCAATCTCCCTGAGGAACCCGGCCAGGCCATACCAGACAAGTCTGCGATCACTGAGGAGATCTTGCGGCGGGGTTTGTCGATCCCCGACGTGCCGACCGTCCCCGAATCGGAAACCGTGGACTGGAGTGGTGAGGGGGGAGGAGAAGATCCTGGGTCTGGCGCCCTCCCCAGATCGTTCTAACGGCAGAACACTTTTTCTGCGCCGAAACATCACTGGACATGGCTCTGCTTTGTCCGTTTCGCCCCGAGAGGTCCCGGGGGCGCGAGCCGGTGGACACCTGTGGAGCGGAGGGTCGGGTATTCCTGGTTTTGGTCAACTGTCGCCTGTGGATTCGAGGGCGGAATGGGGGGCGTGGGGGAGTGGCGTGAATGCTCTGAAGTGGCCCCCAGCCAAGTGCGCTCCAAACTGCGCCACAGCCCGAAGTCGTGGATCAGCCAGTCGTAGCCGGGAGGCAGACGCACCAGGAATGCCCTCGAACGTGCGCGCACGATGGTCAAGGACTACCTCTGACCTGCCGATTCGATATGTGCGATGCGCAGCAAGACAGCTCGGGCGATCGGCGCGACTGCCGTATTGATCGGCATCGTCATTGCCGGCATCGTCCAGCTGCGACCCGAGGACCAGACGCCCGCCGAGATCGCCGAACCAGAGGTCACGACTGGCCCTGCGGAGGTGGCAACGAGCCTGGCCGAGGCCGAAACCTCATTCGAGTACAGGGTCGGGCTGCTCTCGGGAGTGAGCACGGCCAACTACTGGGAGTACGTCGGTGAGCAGCCCACCTCATGGAACGCGTACGTCCTGGGACCTACCAAGCCTGCTCTCTACGCGATCGACCCTGCTTCCAACGCGTTGACCCCCGAGGTCGCCGGGGCGGCTCCCGTATCTCCTATTTTGGACGAGGACGGGTGGTGGGTACGCGTCGACGTCGGCAACTCTTTGTCATGGTCCGACGGGCGGCCCGTGACAGCCGCAGATGTCGTGTACACATTCGAGACCGTGCGAAGGCTCGGGCTCGGGGGCGACTGGGCTGATTCTTATCCCGAGGAGATCGAGGAGGTCGTGGCCGAATCTCCGACCGAGTTGAGGATCGAGTTCTCGAGCCGCCCCGGACTTGGGCTCTGGCCGCATGGCGTCGGTCTGGCGCCGATCATGCCCGCCCACGTCTGGGCCGGACAGACCGATGGAGTCGACACAGCCGCCGAGCTCTATGCGCTCGATCCCGATGCTGACGTCTCCGGTGGCCCGCTCCAGATCGTGTCGATCACCGATAGCCGCATCGCGACGGTGGCCAATCCGGGATACCCGGACCAGGGCATCCCGGATGTCGTCTATTCCGTTTTCGACGACGAAGCCGCTGCGATCGCGGCCATGAAGAAGGGTGCGATCGACACCGTGCTCGACCCGAACGGTCTCTCCGACGCGGGGGTCTCCGCCCTATCCGGGACACCGGGTGTCGCCATCGAGCGCAGCCCGGCCAATTCGGTGCGCTATCTCGGCTTCAACCTGACCCGGGATCCGATGTCGAAACGACAGTTCCGCAATAGTCTCGCCCTGCTGCTCGATCGAGGATGGGCCACCGAGACGGTCGTGCCGAATGCGACGGCGGCTTACACGACGCTGTCCTCGGCCAACGAGGCATGGTTCGATGAGACCGAGGCGGCGACGATCGCGGACCCCTACTCACAGGCCCTCGAAACCCGGGTGAGCGCAGCCGTTTCCGGGCTGGAGAGCGTGGGCTACGCATGGGAGACGGCGCCTGGAGTGGTCGACGGCACTTTGGTATCCGGCATCGGTCTGACCATCGATGGCCAGCTCCCCGCTCCCCTCACCATCCTGACCCCGGGAGACGAGTACGACCCGGCGCGTCCTGACTACACAACCCGGATCGAGACCACTCTCGAGGCGCTCGGGTTCGATGTGAGACCTGTGATCACCGACTTCGACACCGTCGTCGACCTGGCGTTCACGTTGGATCAGTCCGGCGCCCGCCAGTACGACATGTATGTCCTCGGGTGGACGCTGGGCAACCCGGCCCTCCCCGAATACCACCGATGGCTGTTCGCCGGCGATGGGGCGGCCAACTCGACCGGGTACGCCAACGCCGACTTCGAAGCCAGTCTCGACCGCTTCGAGCGGGCGGCAGTGCCCGACGAGGCGAGGGACGCGTTGTGGGGCATGGAGCGGGCCGTCGCACGAGATCTGCCCTATTTGGTCCTCTATCACCCAAGCCTTATCGAGGCCTACCGGGCCGATCGCGTCCGCTTCGCGGAGCACGAAGTGCTCGGCGGGATACAGGGCCGTCTCGGCGGTCTCAGCGACCTGACCCCGGTCTCCTGACCGACGACAATTAGCCTCCGCGCCGTGACCGACACGGCAGCGAGCAACCGCATCCTGACCATTCCCAATCTGGTCTCTTTCGTCCGCTTGCTGGGAATCCCCGTGTTCTGGTGGGCCCTGCTCGTCGAGGACAATGTGGCACTGGCCGCCTGGCTGATATTCGTCATCGGGTGGACCGATTGGATCGACGGCTATCTGGCCCGGCGCCTGGGTCAGGTGAGCGAGCTCGGCAAGATCCTCGATCCGGTGGCCGATCGTCTGATGATCGCGTCGGCCGTGATCGGTGGGCTCATCGCCGATGTGTTGCCGGCCTGGTTCGGCTGGGGTTTGATAGCACGTGAGGTCTTGGTGGGCGCGGTCGCCATCAATCTCGCCGCACGTGGTGGGGGGACGGTAGAGGTGCGATTCGTGGGCAAAGCGGCGACATTCGCCCTATACGGGGCGGTTCCCGCCTTCTACCTCGCCGCAGCCGGAGCTGCCGAGTGGCTGCTGTGGCCGGTGGCGTGGATTCTGGGGATCATCGGCCTGGTTCTCTACTGGTACGTCGCCGTCCTGTATATCGGGGACAGTCGAGCGAAGCTCGCGGCGTTAGAGTCGTCGGCTGACCCCGAGGAGGCTTGATGGAGATTCCCGACGATCTGCTCTACACCGAGGAGCACGAGTGGATCCGCCAGGTGGGAGATTCCCTGGTGCGGATCGGGATCACCGACTACGCCCAGGACCAACTCGGTGACGTGGTCTACGTCGAGCTCCCGCCAGTCGGGAAAGAAGTAGCCAAGGACGACGTCCTGGTCGAGGTGGAGAGCACCAAGTCGGTCGGCGAGGTCTACGCCCCGTTTGC
>Ga0190271_10003182_pt1 | contig 10227 bp, 7 predicted proteins | sample Popmic356T_FD_133747 | JGI IMG/M metagenome (GOLD analysis project Ga0190271, IMG submission 133747) | Populus adjacent soil microbial communities from riparian zone of Weber River, Utah, USA - 356 T | ecosystem: Environmental > Terrestrial > Soil > Riparian zone | place: USA: Utah | collected... | reverse complement strand
GGCGTCGACACCATCGAGCTGCGGTTCCAGTTCGTGTCGCCCACGAGTCAAGCGCAGGGCCGCATCGTCGCCACGCCCGCCATGCTCAACTTGCAGTGGAACAGCGTGGTGCTGTATCCGGCCGGCTACTACTCGCGCCGGATTCAGGTCGAGGCTTCTGCCAAGCTGCCCATTGGCTGGAGCTTTGGCTGCGCGCTGGCGTCGACGGTGGTGGCTGGCGCCGAGGGCAGCTTGACCCGCTTCGAGCCGAGCTCGCTCGACGTGTTGATCGACTCGCCCGTGTTTGCCGGTCGCCACTACCGGCGCATCGACCTCGACGAGCGGGGGCTCGTGCGCATGAACATCGTCGCCGACCGCGCCGAGCAGCTGGCGGCGACGGCCGCACAGATCGAGCCACACCGCGCGCTGGTGGCGCAGGCCGACAAGCTGTTCGGCGCGCGCCACTTCGATCACTTCGACTTCTTGATCGCGCTCAGCGACGAGCTCGGCAACATCGGCGTGGAGCACCACAGGTCGTGCGAGACCGGCACCACGCCTGACTATTTTACGAGCTGGGAAAAAAACGCACCCAACCGCGACGTGATGTCGCACGAGTACGCGCACTCCTGGAACGGCAAGTACCGGCGAGGCGAAGACTCGTGGACACCGAGCTTCGAGCGTCCCATCCGCAACAGCCTGATGTGGGTGTACGAGGGCCAGACGCAGTACTGGGGCAACGTGCTGTCGGCGCGCTCGGGGCTGTGGTCGCAGCAGCAAGCGCTGGACGCACTCGCGCGCACCGCCGCCATCTACGACAACCGTGCCGGTCGACGCTGGCGCAACATGAGCGACACCACGCGCGACCCCATCATCGCCAGTCGTCGACCGCTGCCCTGGGTCAGCTGGCAGCGCAGCGAAGACTACTACTCCGAGGGCCAGCTGGTGTGGCTCGACGTCGACACGCACATCCGCGAGCTGAGCGCGGACGAGCGCTCGCTGGACGACTTTGCACGCGCGTTTTTTGGCGGGCACGACGGAACGTACGTGACCCACACCTACGACTTCGACGAGGTGGTGCGCACGCTTCACGGCGTGGCGCCGTACGACTGGGCCTCGTACATCGTCGACAAGCTCGAGTCGCGCGATCCCGACGCGCCCCTCGACGGGCTGTCGCGCGGCGGCTACCGGCTCGTGTACCGCGCCACGCCGAGCGACTTCTCCGTTCAGATGGACGCGCTGCACGGCCTGATCAGCCTGGGCTTCTCGATCGGCATCACGGTCGACGGCGCCGGCAACGTGCGCGAGGTGCTGTGGGAGAGTCCGGCCTTCGACGCGGGGCTCACCTCGGGGACCAAGCTGCTCGCGATCAATGGTCGTGCGTACGACGGCGAGCACCTCAAGAACGCGGTCGCGGCGGCGGAGCACGGTGCGCCCCTCGAGCTGCTCGTGCAGAGCGGCAAACACTTTCGTTCGGTGGTGGTCGACTACCGGCACGGCCATCGGTATCCGCACCTCGAGCCGATCGAGGGCGCGCGCCGTCGGCTCGACGAGATCTTGACCGCACGCTGACGCAGTACCGTCAGAGCCGGCGCATCACCTCGCTGAGCGCCTGAATGCTCACCGGCTTCACCAGGTGATGGTCGAAGCCCGCCTGCTTGGACCTGCGCCGGTCGGACTCCTGGCCGTAGCCGGTCAGCGCGATCAGCCGCAGCGCTGCCAGCGACGGCAGCTCGCGCAGCCGCACCGCCAGCTCGTAGCCGTCCATGACCGGCAGGCCGATGTCGAGCAGCGCGATGTCGGGCCCGAACTCGCGCGCGGCGTCCAGGGCCTCGGGACCGTCGTTGGCCACGCGCACCAGGTAGCCCTTGCGCTCGAGCGCCATCGCCAGCATGGCCGCGCCGTCTTCGTTGTCGTCGACGACCAGCACACGCTGGGCCCGTTGCCCGGGCGCAACGACGGCCGGGCTGGGCATGGCCCTGGGCGGCGTCGTCTCGCGCACGGGCGCGGCCAGTGGCAGCCGCACGACGAACTCGCTGCCCTGGCCGGCTCCCTGGCTGGTCGCCGACACCGTGCCGCCGTGACCCTCGACCAGGTTCTGTACGATGGACAGGCCGAGCCCGAGTCCACCCAACGAGCGATCGATCGCCTGCCGCTCCTGCACGAACAGGTCGAACACGCGCGGCAGCACGTCTGGCGAGATGCCGATGCCGGAGTCGCGCACGGTGAGCACGAGGTCGTCTGCCTCGCGTCGTGCGACCACCGCGATGCTGCCCGAGGGCGGCGTGTACTTGGCGGCGTTGGTGAGCAGGTTGGTGAGCACCTGGCTCAGCCGCGTCGGGTCGCCGTGGACCGGCAGGCCCTGCCTGGGCACCTCCACGTGCAGGGCGTGTGCGCGCTGCTCGAGCAGCGGGCTCACCATCTCGATCGCCTTGCCGACCACTTCGCCGATCTCCACGGTCTCCTTTTTGAGCTCGACCTTGCCGCGCGCGATGCGCGACACGTCGAGCAGGTCGTCGACCAGACGGACCAGGTGGCTGACCTGGCGCTCGATCACGGTGCGCGCGCGCTCGGCGCCGGCGGCGTCTTGTCCCTTCATCAGCTGCAGCGCCGTCACGATGGGCGAGAGCGGGTTGCGCAGCTCGTGGCCGAGCATGGCCAAAAACTCGTCCTTCGTACGGTTGGCGGCCTCGGCGGCCGCGCGCAGATCGTCGACTTGTTCGCGCGCGCGCACCTGCTCGGTCACGTCGCTCGCGATCACGAACACGCCCTCGATGCCGCCCGCGGCGTTGCGGTTGGGGGCGTAGAGGAAGTTGAAGTAGACCGCCTCGCGCGAGCCGTCGCTGCGCACGAAGCTGGCCGGCGTCTCCTTGCCGAGGTACGGCTCGCCGGTCCGGTACACGTCGTCGAGCAGCTCCAAAAATACCTGCTCGCGCAGCTCGGGCACGACGTCGAACAGCGCATGGTGCAGCAGCTCGCTCTCGCTGCGACCGAACACCTTGCACACCGGTGGGTTGGCCAGCTCGACCTCGTGCCGAGGCCCGTGCAGCACCAGGATCAGCATGGGCGCCTGCATGAACAGCGAGTGCAAGAGGCGCTTTTGGAGCTCGGCGTCGCTGCGCGCGTGCTGCTCGCGCACGAGGGCGCGTGCGGTCTCCTCGCGCGCCTCGAGCGTGTGCACCAGGTTGCGCACGCGCACCACCAGGTCTTGCTCGGAGAACGGCTTGACGATGAAGTCCTGGGCGCCGTCGGCGAGCAGCCTGAGCTTGAGCTGCTCGTCGGCCTTGGCCGAGAGCACCAGCACGGGAGTCGCTTGCAGCGCGGGCAGCTTGCGCATCTCGTCGATCAGCTCGCTGCCGCTCACGTGCGGCATCATGATGTCGGTGATGACCAGCAGCGGCCGGTGGCGAAGCGCAAGCTCGAGTCCCTCGCGGCCATCGAACGCGCAAGACACCTCGTAATCGCGCTCCAGACACTGCGCGATGAAGCGGTTCATGTCCGGGTTGTCCTCGACCACCAGGATGCTTGGGCGCACGCGTGTGGGCCGCTCTGCCAGGGTGGCTGGTTGGTCGCTGGCGACTCCGAGAGCGTGCGGCGAGCCCGCGCGCTTGTCCGTCGGGGGCCGCAGCTCCTCGAGCACGCCTTCCAGCAAGGTGCGATCGAGCGGTGCCTGCGCGCTCGCGCCCGCGCCCGCGGCGAGGCGGTGCAGTGGGATGCTGACGCGAAACTGTGCGCCGCCGAGCTCCGAGTCGAGCACGTCGATCTGACCCTTGTGCAGCTCGACGAACTCCTTGGCGATCGCCAGGCCGAGCCCGGTGCCGCCGGCCTTGCGGTTGCTGCCGCCGTCGCCCTGGCGAAAGCGCTCGAAGATGGCGCGCCGCAGTGCGGGCTCGACGCCGGGGCCAGAGTCGTCGATGGACACCGTCAGCTCGCGCGCGCTGGTGCGCACTCGGCAGCGCACGCGACCGCCGGCCGGCACGAACTTGAAGGCGTTGGCGAGCAGGTTCATCAGCACGCGCTGCAGCTTGTCGGGGTCGACCGCCGCGCTGCACACCGTGTCGGCGTCGACCACGTAGTCGATGCCGCGCTCTGCCGCGAGCACGGCGAAGTGCGATGCCAAGAAGCGCACCTGCGCGGCCACGTCGATGTCGGACAGCTCGATCTTGAGCTTGCCGGCCTCGAGCTTGGAGATGTCGAGCAGGTCGTTGACGTGCTTGAGCAACATCCGGGCGCTGCGTGCGACCACCTCGGCCGAGGCGCGCCGCTCGGCAAGGCTCAGGCCGCCCTCGTCGTCGATCAGCCGCTGCGCGGGGCCGAGGATCAGGGCCAGCGGGGTGCGCAGCTCGTGGCTGACGTTGGCGAAGAACTGCGTCTTGATCTCGTCCAGCTCGCGGATGCGCTCGAGCAGGCCCGAGAGCTCGAGGTTCTTCTGCGCGATCTCGCGCTCCTGAGCCTTTTTGGCCGAGATGTCCCGGCCCTCGGCGCAGATGAAGACGACGTTGCCGGCGTCGTCGCGGACCGGTATCAGCGAGGCGTCGATGACGATGGTCTCGCTGCCGCCGGCGCGCCCGTAGATCTCGGTGTCCCAGCGCACGAACTCACCGGCCGCGGCGCGCACGATGGACTCCCGGAGCTGATCGCGAATGGGCTCGGAGACCTGCCACCAGAACGTCGTCCAGAACGGCTTGCCCTCGACGTCGGCCAGCTGGATGCCCACCGCGTCGAGCGCGACCTTGTTGATCTCGAGCACCGTGCCCTGTGCGTCGAGCAGCCCGACGAACTGGACCATCGAGTCGAGCGCGATGCGGGCGAGCTGCTGCTTGCGAAGGTGGGGAGGGTCGCCCGCCGGGATCGCGGTCCCGCGCACGACCAACGGACGGCTGTCGTCGTCGGACACCTCTCCATCATAGCATTGGCCCGCGGCCACGAGTGGGGGTGACGCCACCCGGTCGGGGGCGGCGCTGTATCGACGCGACGCACACGGACCGTACACTCGGTCAGCCGTGTCCATTTCTCGCTCGCACGCGCCGCGACCGCCCGCTTCCACGTCGCCTCCGCAGCGTGCCCTGGTGCGTCGGCCGAGCCTGCGCCTGGCCGAGGGCGAGCTCACCCACCTGGCACGCTCAGCCGTCGACGTGCCGCTGGCGTTGACGCAGCACGCCACCTACCTCGAGCTGCTGACGCGGCACGGGCTGGCTCTGGTCGAGCTGGCCGAGCTCCCTGACCATCCTGACGGTCTGTTCGTCGAGGACGTGCTGGTGGCGATCGACGCGCAGCTGGTGCTCACGCGTCCCGGTGCCGTCAGCCGGCGCGGTGAAGTGGACAGCGCCGCGCTGGCGCTGTGCGCACTCGGTCTGTCCAGCGCGCGCATCGCGGCGCCGGCGACCCTCGACGGCGGGGACGTGCTGGTGCTGGACAGGCACGTGCTCGTCGGTCGCAGCACGCGCAGCAACGCCGCCGCGCTCGCACAGCTGTCTGCGCTGCTGCACGGCTCCACGCGCAGTGTGCTGGGTGTAGACGTGCAGCGAGCGCTGCACCTCAAGACTGCGGTCACGCGGCTGCCAGACGGGTCGCTGATTGCGTGCGCGGACTTCGTCGACATCGCGCGGCTCGAGGCGCTGGGCTATCGGGTGTTGGCTGCGCCCGAGCCGAGCGGCAGCGACGTGCTCTGTGTGGGAGACCAAGTCGTACTGCTGCCATCGGACGCACCGCGCACGGCGGAGCTTCTGCAGCAACACGGCTTCAAGGTCGAGTGCGTCGACATCAGCGAGCTGCAGAAGCTGGAGGCAGGCGTCACCTGTCTGAGTGTTCTGCTGCCCTAGCGCAGTCAACCTCGAGACGGCCGGCGCAGCGCACTCCTACAGCATGTGCTGCGAGAACTCGAAGTCGGCGGCCTGGTTGCACAGCTTGCAGCTCGGTCCGTCGAACCACTCGCGGCTTGCCGGATCCTTGCGCAGCGTCATCTGCCACCACGCGAGCGTGGAGCCGATCACACGGTCGGGCGTCAGCATCAGCACCAGGTGGCCCTTGATGGCGCCCATGCCGGCCGGGTTGTGGTAGTAGAGGCCCGCTGCGGGAACGGCGCTGGCGGCCACTCCGGCAGCCATGCTTTCGGCGGTAAAGCTTGCGATGTCCGCATCGCCCGAGCTCACCAGGTAAGGCTTCGCCACGTCCCTGGTGGCGGAGTTGAAGATGATCACGGACAAGACACGCGGGTCCGCCGAGGCCGTGACCGTGGCGCCACCCCCCTGCGAGTGGCCCATCGCGCCGACCTTGGTCAGGTCCAGCTTCTGATAGTACGGGCTTGCCGGGTCCGCGTTGGCCGCGGCAGCGAAGTCGAGCGCGCGCAGCATGGGCGCCGGACTGCCCGCGCCCACCCAGCGCGAGTTGGCGGCGATCACGACGTAGCCCGCGGACGCCACGTAGCGCAGCAGCGCGCCGTACCCTTCGGGCTGGGCACAGGTGCCGTTGCCCCAGGTGATGACGGGGTAGGTCTCCCCAGCCTTCCAGTTGGCGGGCCGGTACACGGTGTACAGCGCGAAGTCGAGCGTCATGCCGTTGCGGTTGGTCTCGAGCAGCTGCGTCGTCAGCTTGGGATCTTCGCCGAAGATGGCGCTGAATAGCGTGCACATCGTGGAGTTCGGCTGGTCTCCCGACTGAACCACGTTCTCGAAGCCCTTGCCGACGTTGAAGTCCATGATCGCGCCGTACTCGCCCAGCGGGATCTTGGTGCCCGTGGGGGTGGTGAAGCTGGTGCACGGCTTGTTGTCGCCCGCCACACACTCGCCCGGCGCGCCGGCGCCACCCGCGCCGGCGTCGCCGGTGGCCGCGGTCGCGCCGTTGGTCTGACTCTGCTCGCCGGTCGGAGCGTCGGAGTCGCCGCAGCCGAGGCCGCTGGTAAGTAAGATCGCGAGCGTGAGCCCGGCCAAGCTGGAACGCACAAGCCCACCGATAGGAGAAGAGAGAAACATGCAGAACCTCGTAAGGATTGTGGCTAGCGGCTGGAACGAGCAGCGGTCGCAAGCCCGCCCCATGACCGCATGAATTACCGCTCGCACGCGCGCGCGACCGAGCCAGCCTCCCGTACCGCGTTTCGCGCTACGGCAGAGCTCGAAAAGCACCCGCTGGCGTCGTCGGTGTCGAGGTTGTCGCGCGCGGCAAGTCCGTCGGCTCGCGCTGGTCCCAGGATGGTCACACTCGCCGGTGCCCGCTTGCGCGTGTGACCGGGTGGTCATATGACTGGTCGGTCACATGCCGACCGCCACCTTTTTCGCACTGCCCGCGGCCCGCCGCACGCGCCTCGTCGAGGAGGCGATCGTGGAGTTTGCGGAGCGTCCGTTCGCCGAGGCCTCGCTGTCTCAGATCGCGCGCCGCACGGCGATCGCCAAGGGCAGCTTTTATCAATACTTCGCCAACAAGCTCGACCTGTACCGCTGGCTGTTGCTGGACGAGGCGCCGCGCCAGAAGCGTGTCTTCATGAGTGCGCTGCCCCCCACGGCGGAGTTCTGGTCAGCGCTCACGCAGCACATCGAGCGCGGGATGGCGTTTCTCGTGGAGCACCCCCGGCTGGCTCGGCTGATCGCGTCGGCTGCCGACCCGTCGGCCAGTCACGAGGTGCGCGGTCTGCACGCCGCCATCTGCGAGGCCGGTCACGAAGAGCTGGTGCGGCTGCTCGGCGAGGGCATTGCGTGTGGAGCGCTCGCTGGCGAGCTCAAGCTCGGCGTGGCCGCGCGCTTCGTGGCCGCGGTCGTGGGCCCGGGGCTCACGACCGTCATCTTGCAGGAGCTGGGCGTCGAGCTGCACGAGCTCCTCTCGTCCGACTCGCTCAAGAAGCGGCTCGGTCCGGCGCGCCGACAGAGGCTGGCCGAGCAGGCGGTGTCGTTCATTCGCGACGGCCTCGGAGCGCCGTCGCCGGTCAGGGTGCGTGTTGAGCCGCGCGCGTCGACGCAGAGGTCCAGGGAAAAGGAAAAAACATGATCAGCTACGACTTCACGGGGCGGGTGGCGCTGGTGACCGGTGGCACCTCGGGCATCGGGCTCGCGACGGCGCTCGCATTCGCGCGCGCCGGGGCGAGCGTGGTGGTGGGCGCGCGCAGCGAGAGCAGAGGTCGCGACGCCCGTGCGGAGATCGAGCAGGCGGGCGGCGCGTGCCTGTTCGTGCCGTGCGACGTGCGCGAGGAGTCGTCCGTGGCCGCACTGGTCGAGCAAACGCGGGCCCGCTTCGGACGGCTCGACTGCGCCGTCAACTGCGCTGGCGTGGGCGACGACATGAAGCCGCTGCCGAGCGCGTCCCAGGCGGTCTGGGACGACGTCATGACTGTCAACGCGCGCGGCGTCTGGCTGTCCATGCGCTACGAACTGCCGGCCCTGGTCGCGTCGGGCGGCGGCGCCATCGTCAACATCGGCTCCATCTACGGTCTGGCCGGCCGCGCGGCGCACCACGCGTACGTCGCCTCCAAGCACGCGGTGGTCGGGCTGACGCGCTCGGTGGCGCTGGAGTACGCGCAGCACAACGTGCGCGTCAACGTGCTGTGCGCCGGCGTGACCAGCACGCCCGCCATGCAGCAGGCCGAGCGCGCCGTGCCCGACGTGGTGCGTGCGCTGGTGGCGGAGCATCCGATCGGCCGCATGGCGAGCGAGCAGGAGATCGCAGGCGCAGCGCTCTGGCTGTGCTCCGACGCGTCGCGCTACGTGACGGGCGCACCGCTCCAGATCGACGGCGGCTTTTTGGCGGCGTGAGCGGATCGCCTGCTCAGCGGTAGTCCGCCAGCACGCGCAGCAGGTCGTTGGGAGCAAACGGCTTCTGCACGCAGGCCGCGGCGCCGAGTGCACGCGCGATGGGCGCGCTGTCCTCGCGACCGGTCAGCAGGATCAGTGGAATGGCCGCGATCGACGGATCGGCCAGCTGTTCGCCGCGAAAGGTCGCGCCGTTCATCACGGGCATGGTCACGTCGAGCACGATGGCGCGCACGTCGGGCTGCTTGCGCAGCAGCACCAGCGCGTCTTGTCCGTTTTCCGCGGAGAGGGTGGCGAAGCCCTGCGCGTGCAGCAGCTCGCACACCGCTTCGCGGATGTCGGCGTCGTCTTCGACGATCATGAAGGTAGGGGGAAGACTCATGGGCCCCGGCAGTGTGACCCTAGCCGGGGGGGCGATGCCAGGCTGGAGTAAGATCTGACGCGCCGCGTGTGAGCTTGCGCGATCAAAAAACGGTCTGGTAAGTCGCTGAGCGTACACTCCGCGTGCACGGCGTGCTCATGGCGCGAGCTCGACCATCGTCGCGAGCTCGCGCTCGAGCGTGTCGTCGTAGCGCTCGCGCGTGTTGGTGTCGGTGACCACGATCGTTGGCTTGCCGCGGCGTAGGCCGTACAGCCTCTCCACGCGGCTTCGGGCGTCCGCCAGCACCGACAAAAAGGCGGCGCGCTGGCCGCCATCGAAGCCGGGCGCGAAGTACACCGACTCGATCGGCTCGAAGTCCGACAGTGCGATCCAGGCAGCTGCGATCGCGCGGCGCTGCGCGGCGGCGCACAGCAGGGCCAGCAGAAGCAAGACCTACCGCTGCGTAACGAATGCGGGCTCTCATCGGTTCGGCGTCCCTTCCGGCAGCGCGCTGGTGCTCCTTGCCCAGCACGGGCCGCTCCCGGGGTCGACAGGTGGCGCAAATGGCCTCACTCCGCAGCTTGGACCGGCGTTTTCGCCACGTTTTGACTCCCTAGCGTGGACCGTGCTCGGCGCGCACTGTATTCCTCGAGCGCCTGCGTGCAGCGCCTGAGTTAAAGCGCGTATTCCCAGTTGAAAAAGCGGGACGTCGAGATGTCGTTGTCGAGCTCGGACACGGAGTCGGTATTGTTCGCGGGCGGCGGGGACCTGGGGAGCCGCATGCGCGCGGTCGACTGGGCAAGCACCCCACTCGGGCCGGTCGAGAGCTGGCCCCAGAGCCTTCGCACCTGCGTTCGTATCATCCTCACCTCGCGTCAGCCGATGTTCGTGTGGTGGGGCGGCGAGCTGGTCAATCTGTACAACGACGCCTACACGTCGATTGTCGGTGGCAAACACCCGGCGGCACTCGGGCAGCAAGCCTCCGTGGTCTGGCGCGAGATCTGGGATCAGGTGGGTCCGCGCGCGCACGCGGCGATGCGCCTCAACGAGGGCACCTACGCCGAAGCGTTGCTGCTGATCATGGAGCGCAACGGCTATCCCGAAGCGACGTACTACACGTTCTCGTACAGTCCGGTGCCCAACGATCAGGGCGGC
>Ga0190271_10003181_pt1 | contig 10229 bp, 8 predicted proteins | sample Popmic356T_FD_133747 | JGI IMG/M metagenome (GOLD analysis project Ga0190271, IMG submission 133747) | Populus adjacent soil microbial communities from riparian zone of Weber River, Utah, USA - 356 T | ecosystem: Environmental > Terrestrial > Soil > Riparian zone | place: USA: Utah | collected... | reverse complement strand
CGGCGGCAGGCATCCGAGCGGCCGGCACGACAAGTGCCCGACGTTCCGGGTCCTCCACAACGACCGCATCGGCACCGTCCGGTTCCCGCGGGGCACCTACCAGATGACAGCCCTGGGCGGGTTCACCTGCCAGAAGTCGTCGAGCAAGTTCGCGTCCTTCCTGCAGCTCCCGGAGGGCAACCTCCCGGGCCGCTGGCGACTGCGCGGGCGCACGGGAACCTTCAGGCGCGGCCAGAGCGGCAAGGGCTTCCAGGTCAACCTCTGGAAGCGGTAAAGCGCGCCCGGCGACCGGAGGCGGGCCGCCTCAGCGACCGGACCGCTTCAGCGCGCGTAGCGGCTTGGTCAGCCGCCAGCTCCGCGAGGCCACCACGTCGGAGAGCGCGCGCTTGAGTTCGTCGCGCTCGCGCTCGAGCTCGGCATTGCGCTCCCGCAATTCGTCGCGCTCCCGCTCGACGGCGGCGAGCTTCGACCGCGAGTTGGCGACCGCGGTCGCAGAGTCGACCGCCGCTGCGCTGCGTTCCGCGCTCCTGCTGAACACGAACGCCTTATTCTCGAAGGTCGGGGCGCCGGGAAACGGCCCCAAGCTCCGCTCGTAGGCGAGCCCGAACCCGAGCGCCGCCAGCTTCGCCTCGAGGTCGGTGTCGGTGATTCCCCACTGCCAGACGGTCCTCGAATCTCGATGCGTTCGCTGCTGGGCGGGGTACCACTCGTCGAGGTGGTCGAAGAGCTCCTGGTGGCCCGCGGTGGGCGGTACCGCCTCGAGGAACCGTTCGCGGCCGAGCTCGATGAGGCGGATCGTGCGCTCGCCCTCCTGCCACTGCGGGTTGGCGATCACGAAGCACGAGGTGGTGGGGGCAAAGAGCTCGAGGACACGATCCCAGTCGGGGGCGACCATGGGGAGGAGCACGTTGAACATCAGGACAGCATCGACCTGCCCGATCTCGGCGATCGTGACCGGGTCGAGGATGTCGCCGTCGACCACCCGCATCCCCGGGTGGTCGGCGGCCTGCTCGATCGCCGAGAGGAGGTCATGGCGGGGGCGGGTGGGGCGCGCATCGGCGAGCACCGCCTCCCGAACGGCGGGCTTGTCGATCACGTAGAAGGCGTGTTCACCGTAGACCTGGCCCATGTCGAGGTCGGCGAACGACTCGAGTCCCAACTCGTCCACGGCGAAGTCGATCGCCTCGAACGTGCCCCTGCGGGGCGCTCGAGCGGCTTGCACGGGCGAGGACATCCAGCGAGAGGTTAGACCGGGCTGATACCCGGGGAGGCGGCGTTGCCGCCGCCGTGATTGAGTTTCCGGAATGGAGAGCTTCGACCTGGAGCAGCTCGAGCAGCACACCGAAGAGGCGAGGCGAACCCTGCCGGGGCCACACTACTACGAGGTCCTTTCGTGGATCCACGCCGATCGGCGCCCAGCGGCGTATGTGGAGATCGGCGTCCAACAGGGGCTGTCGCTCGCCCAGGCGCTGCCGGAGACGAACTGCATCGCTATCGACCCCGAGCCGAGGGTGGACTACGAGTTTCCGGCGACGCGGATCTATCCTCTCACCAGCGACGAGTTCTTCGCCCGCCACGATCTGACGGGCCTGCTCGACGGACCCGTGGACCTGGCCTTTATCGACGGCCTGCACCTGTTCGAGCAGGTGCTGACCGACTTCGCGAACCTGGAGCGGCACTCGGGTCCGAAAACCGTGATCCTCCTGCACGACTGCCTGCCGCTGAACGAGGAAACGGCCGGCCGTGAGCGGACGACCGATTTCTACAGTGGGGACGTGTGGAAGGCGACGCTGGCGCTCCGGCGGCGCCGGCCAGACCTCGAGATGGCAATGGTGCCCACCCTGCCGACTGGCCTGTGCATGGTACGCGGCCTCGACCCCGAGAACCGCGTGCTCGAGGAGGGGCTTCCCGAAATCGTCGCCGAGTATCGGGACTTGGACCTCGACTACTACACGGCGCACCGCGGCGACCTGCCGCCCGAGGTTCCCAACCAGCAACCATCCGTGCGCGCCTGGCTTGCCGGCTCAGCGCTGGGCCAGCCAGCGCCGTAGCCGCGGTCCTACGCTCTGCGGATCGAACGAGGGCACGCCGGATCCCCCGGCGAAGGCTCCGAGCTCTCGTCCAGTCCGGCCGCGCAGCGCGACAAGGTGCCGCCAGAGCACCCCCTTCACCATTACGCGTTCCACACCCAGGGTCTCGTTGCGCCCGACGAGGGCCCGAGCCGGACGGACGGCGAGCCAGGCGAGCGCAACGGGGGACCGGGACGCGCCCACGAGCAGCCGGAGCCCCCGGCGCTTGCTCGGCGCGAGCTCCGCAGCACAGCGGGCCAACAGAACCCGGGCCTGAAGGCACGCCTGGAGGTACACGGCGAAATAGGCCGACCTCCACCCATCGAGGAACCCGCGCCGTTGCTCGATCCGGGCACGAATTCCGGGCCGCTCGGCGGATGCGCCTGACTCAAACTCGGAGGCCACGCGGCCAAGGACCGCGCCCGGATGCTGGACGTAGTCGTAGAGCGGGCGGTCGACGTAGGCCACGTCGCCGAGCGCCAGCGCCACCAGCGCCAGCCAGTGATCGTGGAAGTCCCACCCGGGCCCGTCCGGAAACGGCAGCGAGCGGTCGATCACCCGCCGGCGGAACAGGCACGCCGCCCCGGGAACCGTGTTCGAGACCAGGAGCGAGGCGATGCTCGTGTGGTTGGGGTGCCGTCCGCGCCAAAGCGTTTCCCGCCTCACGTTCCCGGTGCCGTCGACGAGCCGCGCATCGCTGTAGGCAAGTTGCGCGTCGCCGAGCTCGGCCCTGAGGGCCTGGAGCTTGTCCGGATACCAGCGGTCGTCGTGGTCGGACAGGGCGATCAGCTCGGCCTCGCGCGGCGCCATCGCCACGACGCGCTCGAAGTTCCTGTAGAAGCCCAGGCGCTCCGGCGCGCGCGAGACCTGGAACCGGTCGTCGCCCGCGACCACCTCGGAGATCGCCTCGAAGCGGTCCTCCTCGGAGCAGTCGTCACTGATCAGGCAGACCCAGCCGGTGTCGGTCTGGCCGCGGATCGATTCGACCTGGATGCGGAAGAGCGCGAGGTCGGGATTGAAGGTCGTCATACAGATCGCGATCAACGGCGCGCCCGTTCCGGGCAAGCGGGCGAACGACGCCGGCGCCGGCCGCTCGGCAGCCGCGATCGTCCCCAGCGCGGCACTCGCCGTGGTCCCGTCGGCAAGCCGCGCCTCCGCCCGCACCTCGATCGCCCTCGGCCCCTCACGCGAACCGATCGGGACGACTCCCCAGAAGCCCCGGCGGCCATCCGGCCTCGGCACTCCTTGGGCAGCGGGATGATGGCTCACTTCGTCGACGACGATCGCCACATCCTCGATCTCGGCGCCACGATGGACGCAGTTGCCAGCACAGAACACCTCCGTGGCTGGTCCTACCGGGAGGGCTTGCGGCAGGGCACGATCCAGCACGACGTCGAGTCCGACGCCGTCATCTGCGCTGGAATCCGTTCGGGCGGCGGTCACGGCGCCAACGCTAACGGGATGGATGCGCTCGCTATGTTCCCGGCCTGAGCACTCACCCTGAAAACGAAACGCCGCGAATCACCGAAGAGGGGCTTCGCGCGGGGCACCTGAGGCGCGGCACCGAGCGCGCGATTCGGGCCGCCGCACCACAACCAGGCGACGAGCCGATGCGCAGGGCCTACCTCGACCTGCTGAAGCTTTGCCTCTGCGATCTCGCGGGCGCACGAACGATGTCGGTCGGCCGTACGGGCGATACCCGTGGGCCCGACAGCCGGGTGTTCTGCCGCGAGCTCGACGAAGACGAGCTCCCGCTGCGGGTGATGGGCACCGACTGGCCGCTGAGCGGGCTGACGATGGTCGGCTTGGAGCGCCTCGACGACCTCCAGGCCTGCGTCGAGTCCGTCGTGGCCGATGACATCGAGGGCGACATGATCGAGGCAGGCGTCTGGCGCGGCGGGTCATCGATCCTTGCGCGGGCCACACTCGATTCGCTGGGAGCCCATGACCGGATCGTGTGGGTGGCCGATTCCTTCCAGGGTTTGCCGCCGCCCGGCCCGGCGTTTCCCCAAGACCGCGAGCTCGACCTGAGTCAGGTCGACTTCCTCGCCGTCCCGGCGGACGAGGTGCGCGGGTTCTTCACCCGGTTCGGGCTCGACCGCGGCGTGGAACTGGTCGAGGGGTTCTTCGACGAGACGCTGCCGAAGCTGCGCGGGCGCCGCTGGTCGGTGGTCCGGCTCGACGGCGACACCTACGAGGCGACCTGGGTAGCACTGGACTCGCTCTATCCCGGAGTCTCGGCGGGGGGCTACGTGATCATCGACGATTACGGGCTGATCGAGGAGTGCCGCACCGCGGTCGACGACTACCGCCGCGAGCACGGGATCGCCGAGCCGATCGAGCGAATCGACTGGAACGGCGTCCGTTGGCGGCGCGCAGACGAGCCGCAACCGGAAGGCGCGAGCTCTGGCCTGGGCACCCCTCGCCCGCAGCGGGCGGGCGAGCCGCGGGCCGAGCAGGCGCGGTCCCCCATCCCAACCGAGCGCGAGCTCCAGTTGGAGCGCGAGCTGACGCAGCTTCGCGAGCGGGTTGGCGGCGACGCTCCGGGTGAGGCCGCGAGGTGATCGTCTTCGGCACGGCGGTCACGTCTCCCGAGACCTACGACCGCTTCGCGGCGCCGGGAATCCGCCGGGCGGCCGAGCCCGACTCGGAGGTCCTGATCCACCAGAGCGCCGGTTCGCTCTTCCGCAACTACAACCTCCTGCTGGACATGGCCGCTGAGCACGAGGGCCTCGAGGCTCTGGTCCTCGTCCATCAGGACGCCGAGATCGCCGATTCGGAGTTCGCCACGCCCGTCCGGGAGGCGCTTAGCGATCCCGACGTCGCAATCGTGGGCTGCGTGGGGGCCGTGGGCGTGCGAAGCATTGCGTGGTGGCAGGGCGCCGTGACGTGGGCGGGCGTGACGCACCGCTACGAGGAGTACGGCGGTGGAGAGTTTCCGGCGTTGGCGTGGGATCCCGAGGCGATCCCATCCTTCGCCAGCCCAGGCCAGGTTGACTCGGTCGACGGTTTCGTCATGGTGCTCTCGCCGTGGGCCGTACGCAACCTGCGCTTCGACGAGTCCCTGGGCACGCTGCACGGCTACGACTTCGACATCTGCATGCAGGCCAGGGCGGCCGGCAAGAAGGTTGCCACCGCGGACTTCCGGGCGATCCACCACCACACACTGGAGCTCATCCAGGATTCCGAGGCCTGGACGGCGGCCTACATCAGGCTCGTCGAGAAGTGGGAAGGTCAGCTTCCGGATACCGGCGCCGAGCCGCTCCAGCGCGCCGTGCGCGCCGAAGCGGAGGCGGCCTGTAAAGCGGCGATCTCCGCCTCCCATCAGTACCGCGCTCAGGCGCTCCACCGCCAGCTCGGCCGCGCGAACGAGGAGCTCGCCCGCACCAGGGAGCAGGTGGTGGCGGAAAGGCGGCAGCTGGAGACCCGGAAGGCGGAGCTGGACGAGGTCCTCACCAGCTCGAGCTGGCGGCTGACCGCGCCGCTGCGCGCGTTGCGGCGGCGGCTGCGGCGGCGACGCTAGAGATCCGTCAACCGTCGGCGAGCAGCCCGCGACCAGCCGGGTCCGTCCATTCGGAGACTTCGAACTCGCGCGGATCCACGGTCGCGTCGCCGCGCCTGATCTGGGCCGAGTCGGGACGAACCGCGACTTCGGCGATCAAACCGGGGAACGCCGGGATTGCGAGTTGCAGCTCGAAGATCAGACGGGTGAGCGGTGTTTCATCGGGCCAAAGGTCGGCCAGCGAGCTGTGCGCCCAGGGCCAATCCTCGATCACGTACAAGCCGCCGGGGCGGAGGCGGGGGAACAGCTCGTTGAACGATGCGCGTGTCGGCTCGTAGAAGTGGGAGCAGTCGTCGACGACGAGTTCGAGCGGATCGTCGCCGAACGCGTCCCGGACGATCTCGGCCAGTCGCGGGCGGTCCGCCTGGTTCACGTCGTCGTAGACGCGGACGGCTTCGGCGAGGCCCTTGTCGGCGATGTAGTCCGCGAGGGCCGAGACGGTGGGCGGTTTCTGATCTATCGCGACCAGGCGGCGTGGGCGCGCGAGTTCGGAGAGGAACGCGGTGCTGCCGCCCTCGAGGACACCGAGCTCGACGATATGCCGTGGCTCCAGCTCCTCGACCAGCTCGACGTATTCCTCGATCAACGGCCGTTCCTTGAAGAGGAGGAAGTCGGCCCCCTCCAGCGCGATGGCCGGGCTCTCCCGGTCGAACAGGCCGGCCCCCAGGGTCTGAAACGTGACGTCTCCGAGGATGCAACGCTCGTCGCTCACCCAGTCCAGCGTCATGGGATCAGGTGGGCTCCGGCGGATCGTGGCTGTCCTCGCCGAGCGCGGATCGCACCCGCCCGGGCCAAGACCAGCCTCTGCCCGGGTGGCGTAGTGCCGACAACCGGTCGGCGAGACGGAGGCCACCCGAGTGGAGGAGGGCCCGCAGCACCCGCTCCTGAGCGAGGCTCCTGGCGCGTAGGCCGGCGAGCTCCGCCTCGGCGGCGGCGCGCTGCTCCTCGAGGCTCGCGTTCTCACTTCGAAGATCTTCGAGCTCGGCCCTGGCCTGCGTCAGGCTCGTCTCGCGGCCCAGGGAGGTGGCGAGGTGGTGGACGCGGTTGGCCTCGAGCCGCTCCAGCACCGGATGGCGGTCCCACGGCTTGATCAGCTCGGACAGCGCGGATGCCCCCGAGGCGTCGCGATGCCAGACGATTCCGAAGCCGAAGAACGCGGGTACGGTGGCGAGGCGGAGGTCCGGGCGCCCCTCGAGGAAGTCCTCGAGGGCGGTCAGGACGCCGTTCCCCGGGCCTCCCTCGCGGACCGCGGACGTGTACATCAGCATTCCCTCGTCCGCGAGGCCGGGCTCCCCGGGGAACAGCAGCGGGCGCGAATCGGTCGGCTGCCGGTGCTCGTCCGGGACCCGTCCGGGATCCCAATATGCGTCTCGGCGCCCGTGCGGCCAGCCGATGTCGTGGAACATCAGGAGCGGGATCTCGGCGCCTGGAGCTCGTTCGCCGACGATCCCGAGCTCCCCACTGACCGTGAAGTAGTTGTGGTCGCCGTCGATAATCACCGCGTCCGGGAGCGAGATATGCCGGAGGGCCTCGTGGCTCGGTTCCCGGATCAGGTCCAGTTCGGGGCGCCGCTCGCTGAGCGCGGCCAGATTCGGGTGCGGCGTGGGCTCGATGGCGATGACCTGACCGCCCACCCCCGCGGCCCAGTCGAGCAGGAGGCCGGTCAGGTCGCCGGCGTAGGCGCCAACCTCGGCCACGGACCTCGCTCCGCTCGCGTCAAGGCAACCTACGAGAAGCTCACCGAGGTTCGTCAGGGAATGACCCCAACGATCGGGGTCGTTCTGGCTCGGGTTGGTTTCGGACTCCTCGGCCAGCACCGCGACTCAGCGTACGCGCTTCAGGAATCCCCCGGTGTTGAACGTGAGCCCGTAGCGCTCGAGCGTATGGTCCGGGGCGAACTCGAGTTCATCGACGAGTTCGTTAACCGCCGCCATCGGGCCCGAGCCGAAAGCGGGCCAGGTTGGGATCCCGTCAAGCACAGTGTCCTCGACCACCATGTATGACCCGACTTGGACCAGTGGGGCGTAGTTGTGAATCGCGGCCGTCACCTCCGGAGAACCCGCTCCGCCGATGATCACCAATGCGTGCGGTGGATCGCCGACTAGCCCGCGGGCCTCGGCGGCCGTCGCTTCCGCGGCGGGGTCGGCCTGCAGATAGGTGATCCGCGGATGCTCAGGAGGGCTCGGGCGCGGGTTGTCGTCGATGGAGAGGACGCGCCCATGGCCGAGCAGGTCACAGATCGAGGCGAGGAACAGGGCGCGGCCGCCGGTGCCCGTGCGGGTTTCCAAGACCCACTCCGGCCGGAGGCGCGACACCAGCTCCTGATACGCGAAGAGGTCGGTCGGCGGCCGGTGGGTTCGCGTCCCGAGCCAGGGCGTCTCGTGCCATTCACCCGTGCGCCAGAAGGCGTCGATGAATTCGGTCCGCAGCTCGTCCGGCATCGGTTCGGGGCGGGAGGGACGGCGGTCCTGGGGATGAGCGGCGCGAAATTGATCGGCGCCCATCCGCCGGCGCCTGGTGCGCCGCGCGGGCGGGGGCATGCTGCCGAGGTAGTGGGCTCGCTGATTCGGCACTCGGAACCGGCGTCCTCGCAGTTCTTCGTAGTGGTCTTCGTACGACCGGATCAGCGTTCGGCGTTCGTCGTGGTCGGCGAGGTTGGTGGTCGTTCCGCCGTGAGCCTGGTGGAACGAAGCCTCTCCGAGGAGCGTGACCAGGTTGACGCCCGGAGAGCTGAGCATCCGCTCGTAGAGGTCGAGGTTGACGAACCCTCCTCCCGGCATCGCGAAGCTCTCGTCCATCCCACCCACCTGATCGATCAGCTCGCGGGGGACGATGATGCAGTTGCTCTCCCACTCGCCGTCGAACCAGTCGCGAGCGCCGATGGGATGGCTGATCTCGAATAGGCGATACCCGTCCGTCGGCCAATCGATCTCGTCGAACAGGCGGTCTTCAACCTCCTGGTCGTACCCGCCGGCCAGCACCTGGGGTTGCTGCCCGGGCCCGATGTACCAGTGCCGCGCGGTGACCACCGCGGGCGGATAGGTGGAGAGCCCCAACCGGGCGAGGCGCAAGACCCCGGGCGTGAGCACGTGTGCGCCGTCGATCATCATCGCGACCGCTCCGCCCATCGCGGCAGTGATTCCCCGGTTAACCGCCGGGGCGGGCGAGGGGGCGGCGTCTTCCCCCAGGTCCAGGTACCTGAACTCCTCGCCGAAGGCGTGCACGAACTCCTCGCCGAGCCGCTGATCGGGATCCGATCCGTTCTCGACCACGATCACCTCGTAATCGAGGTCGTCGACCCCCTGCTGGTAGCTGCGCGACAGGGAGTGCAGGGTCCGCGCCGCCTCGCGACGCATGTTGTGGAAAACCACCACCACGGACAAGTCCTTGGTTGCGTTGGGCGCCTCGTGGGAGGCGGCGCGGTCGACTGCCGGCGCCGCTCCCGCCCTGCGCCATGCCGCCGCGCTCCAGTCGACGCGCTCGAGCGGCTCGGCCACGGCGCGATCTGTGCGGAACGCGTCGACCGCGCCCTGGCAATCCGCCTCCCCGTAGTCGTCGATCACCACGAAGCCGCCCGGGGCGACCTTGTCGTACATGGCATCGAGCACGGCCCGGATCTCGTCCGGGTCGTCACCGTCCACTCGGAGCAGCGCAACGGCTGCGATCGAAGTCTCCGCGAGGGTGTCGGCCGGTGCGCCCTGCACGAAAGCGACGCGCGCATCGAGCAGATCGAAGCGCGCGAACGCCTCCCGAACGGTGTTCAGGTCGGCGGGAAACCTCAAGTCGCCGTTCGCGTTGGTGTTTCCGCTTCCGTCGAAGCGGTCGGCCACCCAGACCCGTGAGCCATGGAGCTGGTTGGCTTCAAGGAAGCCGCGCATGAAGATCGCGGCGCCGCCTCGCCCCGCTCCGCAGTCCACGAGATCACCCTCGACGCCGTCGTCTCGCACGGTCTCGAGGAGCGTCTCGAGGTGGTTGAGGCGCCTTCGGCCGAGGCCGGCGTAAGCGAGGGTTTCGGAGTGGCTCGCGGTGCTTGGATGGCTCGCCGGGTGCTCGCCCGCCGCCCGCTTCAGCCGCAGTCGGCGGAGCGCGACCGGCATGTCGCGGGCCGGGTCCGCGATCTTCTCGGGGTCAGCAGGCCCCCCGGCGCCGGCGCTCTCCAGCAGATAGTCGATCCGCAGCTCGTTCTCGATGTAGTGCTCGTTGAGCAGCGCCCCCTTCAGGAGGTCGAGGTACCGGCGGGTGGCCCGTGCCGCCTGTCCCTCGGGGGTTCCAGGCACGCTGTCCTCCGCTCGGGTCACCTCGGAACCTCGGCTCTGCCCGAGCGCTGCGCCGGGCTAGCTCCCGGCGGGTTCGGCCGAGCCGCGCTGGGCGACGTGGGCCGCTGCGGCGCGGGCTGGGGCCGGTGGGGTGAAGGTGCGGTTGCGAGCGCCCGGCGGGCACGCAGGAAGCGGCAGCGAGTCGGGGGCGTGTGGGCCGCGGCGTGGCCCTCGCGGAGGCTTCGGGTTGCGCCGGAAGCGCTTGAACGGGTGCTCGCCGCCCTCCTCGCCGGCAGGGGCCTCCTCGTCCTCGGGCTGTGCGTGGAACGCCCACCACGCGAT
>Ga0190271_10003180_pt1 | contig 10230 bp, 10 predicted proteins | sample Popmic356T_FD_133747 | JGI IMG/M metagenome (GOLD analysis project Ga0190271, IMG submission 133747) | Populus adjacent soil microbial communities from riparian zone of Weber River, Utah, USA - 356 T | ecosystem: Environmental > Terrestrial > Soil > Riparian zone | place: USA: Utah | collected... | reverse complement strand
CGGTTATCCGTAGCGGGTTCGAATCCCGCCGCCTCCACCCTTCACGAGCACTCCGAGAACTCGGCATCCGCGGTCACCACGTCGGAGTCGACCAAACACGTGACGTGCACGTGGCCCCTTGCCAACCGGATGCCGTTGACCGAGCCGACGCCCGGTTCGACGAGCACGTCCCAGCGTGAACAGTCTTGCCTGCGGATATCGATAGCGCGATCGGCGCTGTCGATGACGTTCGGCTCGAGGAGCGACAGCACCGCGGCGTCCCCGCTGGCGCGCACACGCAAGTCGAAACGGTCGCCCGCGCGTCGGCCTTCCAAGACGACGCCTGCGACTCCGGCCGATGAGCAGTCGTTCACGGTGACAGTGAAGCCGCCACCCGGTCTACGTTCCACACGCATCTCCCCTCTCACCGATTCGCGGACCTGACCGAGGGCCAGCAGTACCAGCAGGGCAACGCCGCCGGCGGGAACAATCACCCGCGGCCAAGTGAGCCAGGCACGCGCTCGGTAGCCGACGTCGGACACGCCGCGATGCTACCGCAGGTTCTCCAATTCGCCCGCATGGTGCGGGCCGAAACGAAGCAGCACCCAGAAAGGAGCATGGCCATGACGTATCTCAGCAAGTGGTTCAACTTCACGAAGACGCCGCAGTCGGCGCCGATCCCGGGCACGTCGCAGGTCCGCAACGACAACGCGGGCTACGTGTGGGCGGTCGACGACTGGACGCGCCTGGATCGCTTCCTGATCCTGGGCAGCGAGGGCGGCTCGTACTACGCGTCGGAGCGGAAGCTGACGCGCGAGAACGCCGAGGCGGTCCTGCGCTGCATCGCCGCCGACGGCGCGCGCGTCGTCGCGCGCATCGTCGCCGTGTCGGACGCGGGCCGCGCGCCCAAGAACGACCCGGCGCTGTTCGCGCTGGCGCTCGCCGCGAAGCTGGGTGACGAGCCCACGCGCCGCGCGGCGCACGCCGCGCTGCCGCGGGTCGCGCGCATCGGCACGCACCTGTTCCACTTCGCCGAGCACATCAAGGCGCTGGGGGGCTGGGGCCGCGGCACGATGCGGGCGTTCGCGCGCTGGTACAACGACATGGACGCGAACCGTCTCGCGTTCCAGGCCGTGAAGTACCAGAGCCGCGACGGCTGGTCGCACCGCGACATCCTCCGCAAGGCGCACCCGGTGGCGCCGGGCGCGCAGCACCAGGCCATCTATCACTGGATGGTCAAGGGCTGGGACAACGTGGGCGACACGCCGCACCCGGACCGCGTCCTGGCGACGATCTGGGCGTTCGAGCGGGCGAAGCGCATGAAGGACAGCGCTGACGTCCGCGAGCTGTGCGCGCTGATCGCGCAGTACGGCCTGCCGCACGAGTGCGTCCCGACGGAGATGAAGCAGTTCCCGAAGGTGTGGGAGGCGCTGCTTCCGCACATGGGCCTGACGGCCATGGTGCGCAACCTCGGCAAGATGACGGAGGTTGGTCTGCTCGGGTGGCTGTCGGAGGCGGAGCACTTCGTGATCGACCGGCTGTCGCGCGCAGAGGCCCTGCGCACGGCGCGCGTGCACCCGCTCGCGCTGCTGGTCGCTCTGAAGACGTACGCCCAGGGTCACGGCGAAAAGGGCAAGCTGACGTGGAAGCCGCGACAGAGGATCGTCGACGCGCTGGACGCCGCCTTCTACCTGTCGTTCGAGACGCTGGCGCCGACGGGCGCGCGCACGCTGCTCGCCCTCGACGTGTCGGGGTCGATGACGAGTCCGGCGATCGCCGGGATGCCCGGCATCAGCCCGCGCGTCGGCAGCGCGGCGATGGCGCTGGTCACGGCTGCAGTCGAGCCGAACCACGAGATCGTCGCGTTCACGAGCGGCAACTACAAGACGCGCTGGGGTGACGGTGGTGGGCTCGCGCCGGTCGCGATCTCGCCGCGCATGCGCCTCGACGACGTCATCAAGACGACGGACGCCCTCCCGTTCGGCGGCACGGACTGCGCGCTGCCGCTGCAGTGGGCAGCCGACAACAACGTACCGGTCGACGTGTTCTGCGTGTACACCGACAGCGAGACCTGGGCGGGTGAAGTTCACCCGGCCCAGGCGCTGCGCGCGTACCGCCAGAAGACGGGAATCGGCGCAAGGCTGGTGGTGATCGGCATGGTGTCGAACGGGTTCACGATCGCTGACCCGAACGACGCCGGCATGCTCGACGTGGTCGGTTTCGACACCGCCACGCCGTCGATCATCGCCGATTTCGCAACCCAGACGCGGCCCGCGCAAGCATGAGCGCGGAACGCGTCGTCCGCCGAGAGGCGCCCGGTCCGCGGGGGACAAATGCGGCCCGGGCGCCGCTCGCTTCTTTTTCATTCACGGGCCACGGGCATCGCCTCCTTCCCCCTCGCCCCGCGCAGCGGGGAGAGGGCCGGGGAGAGGGGTCCGCCCAGAGATCATCGCCCTTTCAAGTACACCGCGAGATCGCCATGTACATCCGCTTCACACCGTTGCGCTTCCGCGTCTCCGCGGAAACGCCTATCGTTGCCGTGGCGATGAAGTTCTCCCCCTTTGGCTTGCTGCTGGTCGCGATCGGATCGTGGCTGCCGGCGTGTGGCGCGACCGTCGAGCCGATTCAGGTCGCCGACGGTTGCCCCGACATGCCGTTACGCGGGCCCGAAGAATGGGCCGACGCTCCGCTCGAGGCCGTCATCGACAACTTCGAGGACGGGGATCTCAAGGTGCTCGACATCGCCGGTCGCAGCGGGTCCTGGTATTCGTTTCCCGTCGCGTCGCCGACGGCCGCGGGCGAGGCCTCCACCCGGTGCGCCGCGCGCGGGATGCGAGCGGGGCACTTCGTGGTCACGTCCGGCGACAACCCCACGAACTGGAACGCGACGATGGTCGACCCGTTCACCGCCGTGATCCCCTACAACGCGACCGCCTGGGGCGGTTTCTCGTTCTGGATCGCCACCGGCGACCCTGCGGGCGACGGGACCGTCATGACGGTCGGCATCAACACCCCGGCGGTGATCACCGGCCAAGGCACCTGCACGATGTGCGGGGACTATCACAGCACATCGATCACGCTGACCCGACACTGGACGCGTTGGTCGATCCGGTTCGACGATCTGAAGCAGCGCGGTTTCGGCATCCCGCCGGTGGATCGCGTGTCCAGGGATCAGCTGGTCAACTTCATCTTCTGGCCCGCGAATCCGTTCGACCTCTGGATCGACGACTTCCGGTTCGAGCCGTAGCGGGTCTCGCGGCGGCTCTCCCGCCGACCATCGGCTAGGCTGGCCCCCCAATGCCGCCCCGCCCCACCCCCGACCGCGTCCTCCCCGACGATCCCCGCTACCGCGCCGTCCTCGACAAGCGCTTCAACAAGCGCTTCGCCGCGACGCCCGACTACGTCCGTCTCGCCCACTCCACCGACGACGTCGTCTCCGCGGTCGCGGACGCCGTCCGCGAAAACCGCCGCCTTGTCGTGACGAGCGGTGGACATTGCCTGGAGGGCTTCGTCTCCGATCCCACCGTCAAGGTCATCGTCGACGTCTCCCCGATGAAGCGCATCGCCTTCGACGCCGACCGCGGCGCCATCGCCGTCGAGGCGGGCGCGACCGTCGGCGAGACCTTCCGCGCCCTCGCCGACAACTGGGGCGTCGTCGTCCCGCTCGGCGAGTATCCCGGGATCGGCATGGGCGGGCACGTACCGGGCGGCGCGTTCGGGTTCCTCTGCCGCCAGCTCGGGCTCGCCGCGGACTACCTCCACGCCGTCGAGGTCGTCACCGTCGACGCCAGCGGCCAACCGCGCCTCACCGTCGCAACCCGCGACCCGGCCGATCCAAATCACGACCTCTGGTGGGCGCTGACCGGCGCCGGGGGCGGCAACTTCGGGATCGTCACGCGCTTCTGGTTCCGATCGCCCGACGCCTCCACCGCCGCGGGCGCCGATCCCACCACCCTGCTCCCCCGCGCGCCCGAATCGATCACGACCTTCAGTGCGGAGTGGAGCTGGAACGACATCGATCGCCCGGCCTTCCTGCGCCTGGTCCGCAACTACGGGCTCTGGTCAGAGCAAACCAGCGCCGCCGATTCGCCCTACGCCAGCCTCTGGACGATGGTCGCGCTGCACCGCAAGCAGCTCGGGAAGATCGTCGTCCGCGGCGTCGGCACCGCCGGCGACGGCGCCGCGCGCCAGATCGACGACTTCCTCGCCGCGCTCACCGACGGCACGCTTCCCGCCGGCAACGTCCAGCAAGCCCGGATGTCGTGGCTCGACTTCGCGCTGAATCCGTTTCCGGACCTGTTCACGTTTCCCCCGGGCGGCGTCTCCGTCAAAGGGAAGGACGCGCTGCTCAAGAAACGCTTCACCGATCGGCAGATCGACGTCGCGTACGACCACCTGACCAGCGCCGACCACGACGTGATGGGCGGAATGCTGGGGATCGGCAGCTACGGCGGCGCGATCAACCGCGTCGCGCCCGACGCGACCGCCTCCGCCCAGCGAGACGCGATCCTCGACATTGCCGTCAACACCGGCTGGCTGGATCCGCGCGACGAAGCGAAGAACCTCGCCTGGACGCGCGCGTTCTATCGCGACCTCTTCGCGGACAGCGGCGGCGTGCCCGTCCCGGGCGACGCGTACGCGGGCGCGTTCATCAACCACCCCGACCCCGATCTCGCGGATCCGGCGCTGAACACCTCCGGCGTCCCGTGGCACGCCCTCTACTTCCGCGACGGCTACCCGCGCTTGCAGCGGGTCAAGGCGCGCTTCGACCCGCGCGACGTCTTCCGCCACGCGCTCTCGATCCGCGGCGCCTGACGGTGACGTTCGCCGTCACCGCCCGCCGACATGATCGGCTGGCCGGCGACTGATCGCCGACCGGCCGCCGATCCAGTCTGGTTAGGCGGTTCCGCCGGTACCACCGGTGCCGGCTGCGCCGCCAGTCCCGCCGGCCGCACCACCCGTCCCGGCCGCGCCGCCAGTCCCCCCGGCTGCACCACCCGTCCCGGCCGCGCCGCCCGTCCCGGCTGCGCCACCCGTCCCGGCCGCGCCACCAGTTCCCGCCGCGCCGGTCGTCCCGCCGGTCCCGGCCGCGCCACCAGTTCCCGCCGCGCCGGTCGTCCCGCCGGTCCCGGCTGCGCCAGTCGTCCCGGCCGTTCCGCCAGTTCCGCCAGTGCCACCGCGGCCACCAGTTCCCGCCGCACCGGTCGTCCCGCCGGTCCCGGCCGCGCCAGTCGTCCCGGCCGTTCCGCCAGTACCACCGCGGCCGCCTGTTCCGGCCGCGCCGGTCGTGCCCGCGGCGCCGGTCGTTCCGGCCGCGCCGGTCGTGCCTGCGGCGCCGGTCGTTCCGGCGGTCCCGGTCGTCCCGGCCGTTCCGGTCGTGCCTCCGCGGCCGGCGGCTCCACCGGTTCCGCCTCGCCCGCCGCCGCCTCCGCGGCCACCCGAACCACCCGTGCCGGCAGTCCCTCCATCCCCGTCATCGTCGCAACCCGACGTGCTGACGCCTGCAATCGCCACGAACCCTACCAGCAACAAAAAGAGCGGTGTTTTCATTGTCTTCATCCTGGATTTTCCACAAACGGGAGGTTTGATTACGAGCGGAACCGACTTCTCTTAACGCCTGTGTACCAAATTGGAAGGTCTCCGCACAAATTTCGACGAAACGTCGTTACGGTCGGTCACCCGCGAACGACGCGCAAGCGGTCTGGATCACAGGTTCGTCGGTAGATCGGCGTCCTTCTTCTCGGCGAGCCAGTCCCGGGTGAAACCGCCCATCTCGCCCGGCCCGACCAGCAGGTTCCATCCCGGGTCGAACATCACAGATTCCCAGATCGTGTCCGCGCACCACGCCGTCCAGCCGAGACGCTGCGCCTCGATGTACGCCTTCAATGCGTCGCCGAACCCGGCCTGATCGCCGGTGACCGGCGCGAGGCCCGCCGCCCGGTAGCCCCACTCGGTGATCATCATCGGGCGCGCGGCGGCGACCTGCGTGAACGCGCCGCCCGGCCCCCACACAGACGGGTCGATGCCGGGATAGATGTGGCCGACGTAGGCGAGGTTGGCGCCCACGAACGGATCGTCGACCGCACCGCCGACCGACTGGGTCCAGAACGGGGCGCCGATCAGGATGATGTTGTGGGGCGCGTCGCGCCGGATCTGGTCGACCCACGGCTGCGCGCGCGACTTCCACAGCGGCCACGACGGGTCGGCGAGGTCCTCCGCTTCGTTGAAGATCTCGAACAACACGTTCGAATAACCCGCGAACGCGGGCGCGGCCCTCGCCCAGAACTGGCGCGTCTCCTGGTCGGCGGGGGCGGCGTCCGCGATCTCGTGCCAGTCGACGATCGCGTACAGGCCCCGGGCGGTCGCGTGGTCGACCGCGGGCTTCAAGTGATTGACGAAGTAACCGTCCGGATCCGGGCGCCAATCGGGGGGATAGACGACCAGCCGCACGACGCGCGCGTGCCATCCCTGGCCCGGGTCGCTGACCAGGTCCAGCAGGCTGGCGACGTTCATCGGCGCGCGCATCGTGTCCAGCTCCTTGAGGTCCGCGACCGAGACGCCGCGCAGGATGACGGTCTTGCCGGTGTCGTCCTTGAAGAGCCGCCCTTCCGTATGCAGCCGGGGGATCCCGGACGCTGGCGGCGCGCTCGACCCGCCGCACCCCGCGAGCAAGCACAGACCGACGAGCGGAAGACCTCGCGAACGGAAGGCCTGGCCAGGCGTCATCGCCTGGTGCGGCTAGCAACATCGCGACCAGGACGGACGCCGGGCTTGCTCCCACCGCCGCACGGCCGCGCGTTCGATGTTCCTCGAAATCAACGCGGCGCGCCCCGCCGCGAAAGCAGAAAACTGATTGCCCAGGGGGCGGCGTGTCGACCGAGGTCAAGGACGCGTTTCTCAAGAAACGGTTGAACGATCGCCAGATCGGCGGCCCGCTTTCGCGGTGAGCCATCTTGGCCCCCCCGCGGCTCTGATGTTCATGGCTCGCATGCGCGGACGGGTCCTCTTGGCGCTGGTGTTGGCCGCACCGCTGATGGTGGGGTGTATGGTTCGCACGCACTCTCAGCCACCGCCCGGGCGCGCGTCCGGCGGCCACGTGCCGCCCGGCCAGATCCGCAGCGCGCAGGTCCACGAACGCAACGCCGCACGCAAGGCGGAGCGCAACCAGGGAAACAAACACGGGCATCACCAGGCCCGCGGTCGCGGTCACGGCCGCTGATGACCGACTGACCCGAATTCCGCACAAACATACAAGACGGGCTGGGCGCGCTCCCCTACGGTGCGTGCATGAACGTCGACATCCGCCGCCGCTTTGCCCTCGTCGGTGTGGTCGCCGCGTTCGGCCTGGGAGCCTGCATGGTTGCGTCCGCGCCGCCGCGGGCCGCCGCGCCGCCGCCGGGCTCCGCGCCGCCACCGGCAGGCTCTCCCGCGCCCCCGCCTGGTGAGCGCTACCAGGACAACACCTGGATGCCGGGCGGAGATCTCCGCACGTTCAACCTGCCGCAGGGTGGCCCGGAGGCTTGCGCCGCCGCGTGCGAGAACGAGCCGGCCTGTTACGCGTACTCCTATGTCAAACCGGAGCAAGCCAGCCACGGCGTCGGTCAATGCACCCTCAAGCACAACATTCCGCTCGCCAGCAAGTCAGCGTGCTGCGTCTCCGGCGTGATCCGCCCCTGGCCGTGATGCCACGCCAGCGGCCCACACACGGCCGCGAACGCCCGGTAGAATCGGTGCCCGCGGGAGGGGTGCCATGAAGAAGTCGAAGCCGCTGATGGTCGCGTGCCTGGTCGTCGCGGGCGCGTTCGCGCGCGGCGGGAGCTAGGCTGTCATGAAGCCGCGCATCACTGTCCTCACCCTGGGCGTCGACGATCTCGAACGGGCGGTCGCCTTTTATCGCGACGGCCTCGGCTTCGCGACGGAAGGAATCATCGGAACGCAGTTCGAGCACGGCGCGGTGGCGTTCTTCGAGCTGGAGGGCGGCTGCAAGCTGGCGCTCTGGCCGCGCGAGAGCCTCGCGCACGACAGCAAGCTTCCCGTCGGGCCCGCGAGCGCGACCGAATTTTCGATCGGTCACAACGTGGCGTCGAAAACGGAGGTCGACGCCGTGATGGCACAGGCGCGCAGGGCGGGCGCCGTCATCGTCAAACCGGCGCAGGACACCTTCTACGGCGGCTACGCGGGTTACTTTCATGATCCCGACGGACACCTGTGGGAGGTCGCCTGGAATCCGGCGTGGCAACGCGACGCCGGCTAAGCCGCGACGAGGCGAGCGCCTGCCGGACGTCAGTCGGTCGCCAGGTCGATGACCGATTCCCAGTGCGGTTCCATGGGGCGCGTCGCCCCACGTTCGGACGACGAAGTCGTCGACGTCTGCGGTCGCCCCTCGCCGGCGCCGTCCGTGACGGCCCCCTTCAGCGCCCCACTAGCTGAGCGCGGCGTCGTCGAAGAATGAGGCGTTGCACCCGACCCTGAGCTGAACATGCCGCGGACATAGGCACGAGCTGTGCCAACCTGAAGCCCGCGATTTCTGCGCCCGAGCCGAACGCCAACTGCGTAAAACTGCGTAGATCAGGTTCCAACTGCAAAGCGGCTCACGCAGCCGCCTGAAACCCGATAGGTTCGGCGACAAGTAATGAACGCCCGACGATCGACCTGGTGGCCTGCCGTCGTCGCGCTCGGCTTGCTGTACGGAGGCACAGCCCGGGCGGGCGTGATCCGCGACGAGGCGCTGGGGTTCACGATGACGGTGCCCGAGGGGTTCGTCGACTACCCGCCCGGGCGGCAGCAGCAAGACAGGTCTCACGCGTACGTCAAGGGTGAGCCCGGAACGACGGACTTCACGATCATCGGGATCAAGCCGATGGGAGGCACGATCGGCCGTGAGCCGATACCGGCGTCGGAGCTGCCCCAGGCCGACGGCATCAAGTTCGACCTGCGGCGGGAGAAATGGAAGTCATTCGACATCGAGGTGCTGGTGGGCGTCGCACAGCAGGAGCCCGGCATCGCCGTTCTGGTCGCGCAGGTGCCGCTCAAGCGACAGGCGATTCAGGTTGCGGTGACGGCTCCGGTGGCGCGCCAGGCGGAGCTGCTTCCCCTTCTGCGATCGCTCCTCGCTTCGCTGGACGGCCCGAGCAACTGGCTGACCGACAAGGAGCGTTCGCTGAGCGCCGGCAAGGCGGTCGGTGGTTTGGCGGTCGTGCTCGGACTGGCGGGCTGGGCCTTCGCGCGCTGGCGAAAGCGGCGAACGGCGGCTGTCACTGCCAGCGGTACGAAACGTTGACGAACGGCAGGCCGACGAGGAACTCGTCGTCGCTGTCGTCGCCCGTGAAAGGCCTGAGGAACCCGACGTCGGCCGCGATGTCGTCCGTGTGAAAGCGAAGGCCGTAGCCGACCAGCACGCCGTCGATGTTCTCGGTCTCGCCCGCGACGCGGCCAGCGGCCGACGCCACCTCGCCCAGCAGCTTGACGTGGCGGCCGACCCGGTGAACGACCGAGCCGCCGTAGATCACCATCTGCGCCGCCACCTCGTCGGTCGGCTTGGCGAGCGTGTAGGTGGCGCTGGCGGACACCAGCGACGAGCAGTCTTGCCGCAGGCAGTAGCTGGCGAACGCGCCCGCGCCCATGGTGTAGAGGTCAGCGCTGCCTTCGCTCACCTGGAACAGGTGCCCCCAGCCGACCGAACCCTGCAGCGCCAGGTGGAAGCGGTCGGTCGAGACGACGCGGCCCTTGAGCGCGGCGAAGCCGACGAACGGCATGTCGCGCATGATCGGAGACAGCACGGTGATGCTGCCCTGGACGCGGTCGGTGAAGCCGACGCTGACGCCGTGGAGCAGCAGTTCATAGTTGTTGTAGGTGACGCTGCCGGCGGGCTGGGTCATCGCGGTCGGCAGCAGGAAGCCGCGGTCGATGTTGGGATCGGCGGACGTTCCACCGGCCGCCGGCGAGGCGGGCGTCGCCTTCACCACCTCCGCGGGCGCGGGCGCGGGCGCGGCGGCGGCGGCGGCGGGTGCGGCGGCGGCGGCGGGCGCGGCGGCGGCGGGCGCATCCCGATCCCGGGATACCCCGGCGGCAGCGGCGGCGGCAGCACGGGCGGCGCGCGCGGCGGCTACAACGTTGGCGCCGACGATCGCGTCAACGTGATGGCGCTGCGCGAAATGACCGACGACAGCGGCGGCCGCACCGAGATCGTGCGCGATCCGCGCGACCTCGATCCCGCGGTGGCGAGCATCGCCGACGAATTAAGCCAGCAGT
>Ga0190271_10003179_pt1 | contig 10231 bp, 11 predicted proteins | sample Popmic356T_FD_133747 | JGI IMG/M metagenome (GOLD analysis project Ga0190271, IMG submission 133747) | Populus adjacent soil microbial communities from riparian zone of Weber River, Utah, USA - 356 T | ecosystem: Environmental > Terrestrial > Soil > Riparian zone | place: USA: Utah | collected... | reverse complement strand
GCCGATTTCGGCCAGGTCGACGTGCACATGCTGCAGTACTCGGGGGCGATCTGGTACCCGATGGTCTACGACATGCCTGCCCGGGCCAAGGACGCGTTCGGCATTCAGAAGCGCCAGCGCCAGATGGACCGCTGCAGGCAGTACATCGCCCAGGTCGGCGCGACCTGGGTGATCCCGTCGGCCGGCCCGCCCTGCTTCCTCGATGCCGACCTTCGCGACCTCAACGACGACCACGGCGATCCGGCCAACATCTTCCCCGATCAGGTGGTCTTCCTGGACCAGATGAGGGCCCACGGCCACCAGGGCGGCCTACTGATGATCCCCGGATCAACCGCTGATTTCAGCGGCTCGCAATGCAATTCGCTCACCCACCCGATTCCCGACGACGACGCGCGCTCGATCTTCACCACCGGCAAGGCCGACTACATCGCCGCATACGCCGAGCGGATGGCACCGGTGCTCGCCGCCGAGAAGGCCGGCTGGGCGCCCGCGGCCGGAGAGCCGTTGCTGGAGCCGCTGCGCGACCTGTTCGAACCGATCATGCTCGCCAGCGACCAGATCTGCGACGGCATCGGCTACCCGGTGGAGCTGCGCATCGGTCCTGAAACAGTGGTCCTGGACTTTCCGAAACGTGCGGTACGCGAAGCGATTCCGGATGAGAAATTCCGCTACGGTTTCGAGATCGCGCCCGAGTTGGTACGGACGGTGGTTCGCGATCAGGAACCCGACTGGGTGAACACCGTCTTCCTGTCCACCCGGTTCAAGGCGTGGCGCGTCGGCGGCTTCAACGAGTACCTGTACACGTTCTTCAAGTGTCTGACAGACGAGCGAATCGCCTACGCCGACGGCTGGTTCGCCGAGACCCATGACGATTCCGCATCGATTACTTTGGACGGCTGGGAGATTCAGCGCCGCTGTCCGCATCTGAAAGCCGACCTGTCGAAGTTCGGTGTGGTGGAGGGCACCACCTTGACGTGCAATCTGCACGGGTGGCAGTGGAATCTGCAGAACGGCAGGTGCCTGACCTCGAAGGGCCACGAACTGCGGTCCGCGAAGCTATGAGCGCCCGACCGCGGTTCTATGACGACGGCCTGATCCAGCTGGATCAGGAGGCGCTCACGCTGCGTCGTTACCACTTTCCGTCAGGGACGTCGAAGATCATCCCGCTGCGCGACATCCGCGGTTACCGCACCACCCCACTCGGGCTGTTCGTGCAGCGGTTCCGCGTCTGGGGCAGTTCTGATCTGCGGCGCTGGCTGCCACTGGATGTGCGCAGGCCGCTGAAGTCGACGCTGGTCACTCTCGATGTGCCGGGGACGTACCCGGATCCGGCGTGCACGCCCGTGCACCCCAGTCAGTTCGTCGACTTACTCGAGGACTTCCTGAGGCAGTCGCGGTAGGTCTGCGTCACCGCTCCCGCAGAACGGTGGCCTCCAGCACGCGTTGAACCTGGCGCATCGTGGCGCGGCTCGCCGCGGCCGCCGTCCGCCGGACCGCGCTCGGCGGCGCAGGCTCGCGCACCCGGACCGCATCCCCGACCCGCACCACGCCGGGGGTGGCGACGTCGGCGTACACGCCGAGGAAGCGCTCGGTGGACTCGGCCAGCCGCCGGGTCAGTCCACGGTCGAGTTCGAGCCCGGGTTGCGGACGAGTGGGCACCACACATCTGATGGTCGGGTTGGAGATTCGCAGGGCCACCGAGCCGATCTCGACCTCGCCGCCGACCCAGGCGGCCTCCGGATAGCCGTCGCCCTTCGCGCCCGCGTCCCACGTCCCGGTGTCGAGAGCGACCAGCACGTTGGGACGGAAGCGGCGTACGTCGTAGGGCGTGGCCGCGGGCTCCGCCCCAGAAGACAACGTCGCCAGGCTGGTCGTGCTGAGCACGTGCACCGGACTCAGATCAACGAAAGTTCCCGGCGGAGTGGCGTATCGGGCGAGGGTGAGCACCTGCTTTGCCGTGAACACGGACGTGTCGGGCAGCGCCTCCGCGTCGGACAGGCCGAAGTCGTGGCGCACCTCGGCGGGCGAATAGCCGGCACGGGTCTGCCGGATCGACAATCGGTGCAGGGTGGTGTCCTCGCGCGGCGGCAGCGCGGTCAACCGCACGTCGCGTCCGAGCAACTTCGACAGGGCCCGGTCGATTTCGGGGTCGGCACTGGACAGCTCGGTGCCATCGGGGAGCGTGATGATCACGTCGGGCACATTCCCGGGACCCGCGTCCGGACCCGGCTCGATCGCGTAGCGCGCCGCACACCCCAGCAGCGCCGGCACCTTCCGTGCGGACGCGGTGATGTCGCGCTCGAGATCCCGGACCGCCCACAGCCGGTCGGCATGCACACCGCGCCGGTCGATGCGTACTTCGTCGATCGCGGTGCCGCCCATGGACTTGACCGGGAACCGCCAGAGCTGAGCCACCGAGCCGCCCACGTCGGGTTCCCTAGCCCGAAACCGTCTGGCGAAGTTCGGAATAGCTATCACCGGCGGTGTCGTATACCCGCACGATGGCCTGGTCGCCGATCTGCAGGTACGTCGACTCGCCCAACGGGGTGTACCTGGTGGCGCCGATCCCGATGAGCAGTTTCGTCGGACGCCCGCTCGCAACCATCAAGGCGCCGACGTCCTCCAGCGGGGTGTCCGGGGAGCCCTTCTGGTTGGCCAACCGCTCGACGATCCAGTCCAGCAGCACCTCGCCGTAATACGAATAGCCCAGCAGCGGGCTGTCGACCCCGTACTCATGTTCCCGACCGTCGGCGGTGCGCAGGTGGGACACCAGCCGCAGCGTGGCGGTGGGGCCGTCGGGAGTCAGATCGCCGATGTCGAAGAACTGCCGCGCAACGCCTTTCGACGCCGGTCCCCAGTTCTTCTTGTTGCTGATCTTCGGTGCGTTCGGCCGCCGGATCGAACAGTCGTTGAAGGCGCCGAGCGCGAACGGCTGCAACGACGCCACGGTGTCGCCCGCCCACTTCACCTCGCAGGCCAGCCCGACCTCCGGCTCGATCTGCAGATTGAGGGGGGTGTCACTCTCGGGCAGCTTGATAGCGTCGTGCGACAGCGGGAACTCGCCGAGGAAACCGTCGTAGCCCGGCGCGTACCAGGGGAAGATGCCCTTGGGGGCATCACCCTCGGAGATCACGTTGACGAAGTCGACGGCCTCGCCCGCCTGATCCAGGTGCCCGGCAAAGTTGCCCGCGACGCCGAACCCGAACCACGTCCGCAGTTCGTCATCGTCCAGTTCGATCATGCCCACATCGATCACTTCTTCCTCCCGGGTTCGAGCACGGACCTTCCGACATAGGGCACCAACGCTTCCGGAACGCGGACGCTGCCGTCGGGCTGCTGATGGTTCTCGAGGATCGCCACCAACCAGCGGGTGGTAGCGAGGGTGCCGTTCAGCGTCGCGGCGGTCTGGGGCTTGCCGTTCTCGTCGCGGTAGCGCACCGCCAGCCGACGGGCCTGGAATGTCGTGCAGTTCGACGTCGAGGTCAGCTCGCGGTAGGTGTGCTGGGTCGGCACCCACGCCTCACAGTCGAACTTGCGGGCCGCCGACGACCCGAGGTCCCCGGCGGCGATGTCGACCACCCGGTAGGGCACCTCGATGTGGGCGAGCATCTGGCGCTGCCATCCCAGTAAGCGCTCGTGCTCGGCTTCGGCTTCCTCCGGCTTGCAGTAGACGAATCCTTCGACCTTGTCGAACTGGTGCACCCGGATGATGCCGCGGGTGTCCTTGCCGTAGCTGCCCGCCTCCCGGCGGAAGCACGACGACCAGCCGGCATACCGCAGCGGTCCGTGGGACAGGTCGAGGATCTCGCCGGAGTGGAAGCCGGCCAACGGCACCTCCGAGGTCCCGACGAGGTACATGTCGTCTTCCTCGAGGTGGTAGATCTCCTCGGCGTGGGCACCGAGGAACCCGGTGCCTGCCATGATCTCCGGCCGCACCAGCACCGGGGGGATCATCAGCGTGAACCCGTTCTCCAGTGCCACCCGGACCGCCAGCTGAAGCAGACCGAGTTGCAGCAGCGCTCCGAAGCCGGTGAGGAAGTAGAACCGCGAGCCGGAGACCTTCGCCCCGCGCTGCATGTCGATCAGCCCCAGTGCCTCGCCCAGGTCGAGGTGGTCCTTGGGGTTGTCGATGATCGGCGGCTCGCCGACGGTGTCCAGCACGATGAAGTCGTCTTCCCCACCGGCGGGCACTCCGTCGATGATGACATTGGAGATCGCCATATGCGCTGCGGTGTAAGACTTTTCGGCGTCAGCCTGAGCCAACTCGGCAGCTTTGACGCGCTCGGCGAGCTCCTTGGCGGCGACCAGCAGCGCGGGGCGCTCGTCAGCTGCGGCCTTGCCGATCAGCTTGCTGGCCGCCTTCTGTTCGGCGCGCAGATTGTCGGCAGCGGAGACAGCGGCCCGCCGTGCGGCGTCTGCCGCGGCCAGCGCATCGACCAGACCCGGATCCTCTCCGCGGGCCTGTTGTGATGCGCGCACCGCTGCGGGGTTCTCTCGCAGCACCTTGAGGTCGATCACGGGCAAAACCCTACGGGGTGCCGCTGGCGCCCTGTACAACCGCCGATGTCGCCGCCGCCGCGGCACAACCGCATAACGCTACAACTGCATCACTTGTCACAGCACCCGACACGCCTGTCACAATAGAGCAGATGTCGCAGGCACCCGAACCCTCAGGCGGAGGCTCGACGCCGGCCAAGAACGCTTGGTGGCGCAGCTTCCAGGCCGAGTCAACCCGACGCGCGCTGCTGCTCACCGCGCTCGGCGGCCTTCTGATTGCCGGGGTGATCACCGCACTGCCCCAATCGGACCAGGGCAGCCTCACCGCCAACTCGATCTCGCTGGGCCCCCGCGGCAACGACACATTCGATCATGCCAAGAGCGGCAACTGCCTGGACTGGCCGGACCGCACCCCCGACGCGGCCGAGATCGTCGACTGCACCGCCGAGCACCGGTTCGAGGTCGCGGAATCAGTGGACATGCGCACCTTCCCGGGCAGCGAGTACGGGCCCGACGCCGCACCCCCGTCGGCGGCGCGGATTCAGCAGATCAGCCAGGAGCAGTGTTCGGCGGCCGTGAAGCGCTACCTGGGTGCGCGCTTCGACCCCAACAGCCGGTTCACCATCAGCATGCTGTGGTCCGGCGACAAGGCCTGGCGGCAGTCCGGCGAGCGCAGGATGCTGTGCGGCCTGCAGCTGCCCGGTCCCAACAATCAGCAGCTGGCGTTCGAGGGCAAGGTCGCCGAGATCGACCAGTCCAAGGTGTGGTCGGCGGGGACATGCCTGGGCATCGACCCGACCACGAACCAGCCCACCGACATCCCGGTCGACTGCGCGGCACCGCATGCGATGGAGGTGACGGGCTCGGTCGACCTCGCCGAGAAGTTCCCCGCCGGACTTCCGCCGGAGCCCGAGCAGGACACGTTCATCAAGGACGCCTGCACCAGGATGACGGATGCCTATCTGGCACCGATCCAGCTGCGGAACACCACGCTGACGCTGATCTACAGCACCGTGTCACTTCCGAGCTGGGCGGCGGGCAGCCACCAGGTGTCGTGCAGTATCGGCGCGACGCTGGGCAACGGCGGGTGGTCGACGCTGCTGAACAGCGCCACGGGCCCGCTGATGATCAACGGCCAGCCGCCCATTCCGCCGCCGGACATTCCCGAAGAGCGTCTCAATCTGCCGCCGATCCCGATGCCGGACATCCCGTCGTCGAGCAGCAGTTCGTCTCGGTCGACCGGCTCGACCGGCTCGACCTACGACGAGAGCCCGAGCGAGCAGACCCAGCACATGCCGCAACTGTCGACCGGCACCGGTGCCACTGAGACCGAGCAGGCGCCGACGACAGACGCCGTCCCTGCGGGGGGCGGCAACACCTTCCTCAACGGTCCGCCGCCGCCCGCCCCGCCACCGCCGGGCGAGGTTCTGCCGCCGGCACCGCCGCCGGGCGAGGTTCCGCCGCCGGCACCGCCGCCGCCCGCCGAGCTGCCGCCACCCGCGCCGGCGCCGCCGGCCGAGCTGCTGCCGCCACCGCCACCGCCACCGCCACCGCCACCGCCGGGGATCTAGCCCGGTGGCCGTGCGGATGACCCCGCAACGGTTCGACGAGCTGGTCGGTGACGCGCTCGACCTGATACCGCCCGACCTGGCCTCGGCGATCGACAACGTGGTGATCCTGGTCGCCGACCGCAACGCCGACGAGCCGGATTTGCTCGGCCTCTACGAAGGCATCGCGCTCACCGAGCGCGATTCGTGGTACGCCGGCTCGCTGCCGGACACCATCACCATTTATCGCGAGGCGTTGCAGGAAGTCTGCGCCAGCGAGGCCGAGGTCGTCGACGAGGTGGCCATCACGGTGATCCACGAGATCGCCCACCATTTCGGAATCGACGACGACCGGCTGCATGAGTTGGGCTGGGCCTGACGGAAACCCGCGCGCGGCAACCCGAAGTCGTCGCCCTTCAGTGCTATGAACGGATCATGACCAGCGAATGCCGCGCGTGCCGGGCAGGCCTGGAGCACTGCCACGGTGCGCTCATTCACCACGCCTACCTGCGGGCCGAATGCACCGAAGACGGGTGCGCGACCCCGGACGTGGTGCACGCGCTGCACCTCGACTGCAGTGCCGTCGGCTGTGCGTGCGACCCGGTCTCCTCCGGCGCGGTCTCAGCCCATCGGGTCGGCTGAGCGCAACGAATCCCCACTGATCGTCACTGTGGGCGCGGTGCCGAATGGTGGCGTCAGCGCGCCCCACTGCACGCAGCTCCAGCGGCTGTCGGTGATCGGGGCCAGCACCACCGATTCGGTGTTCGCCAGGTGATGGTCGATGGCGAAGCTCCCGTCGACGCCGGCCAGCACCGCCGAGACCAACCGGATGGCGGCGCCATGGCTGACGACCACGATGTCGCCGTGGAACGCGGCGTCGTCGAGGTAGCGAAGTCTGAGCTGCTCGAGCACCGGCAGGTAGCGGTCGAGGACCTGATGCGCCGTCTCGCCGCCGGGCAGGGCGAGGTTCAGCTCGCCGCCGTGCCAGCGCCGGTAGATGGCGTTGAACTCGTCGTGCGCGTCCTCGTCGCTGCGATTCTCCAGGTCGCCGACCTGGACCTCGTGAATGCCTTCGAACTCGTGCGTGCCCGCGGACGCGCTGATTACTCCACCGATTTCGCGGGCGGTCTGGACGGCCCGGGTGGCGACCGAGTGCACGATCATCGCAGGCGGTCGGGGCAGGGCACGGGCGAACCCCCTGGCCTGATCGCGACCGAGATCGGTGAGTTCGGCTCCGGGCGGGCGGGTGTCCAGGCGTCGGTCCACGTTGCCGTGCGACTGTCCGTGGCGCACCAGCACCAGCCGGCCGCTCACGACCGGCCCTCCCGCAGCCGGCCCAGCCATGCCGCCGCCTCGTCCAACTGCGGCGGCGCCGCCCCCGCCGCCTCGCCCGTCGGCCACGAGCCCAGATAGCGCACGTCGGCGCATCGCCGGTGCAGCGCTCTGAGCGCTTCGGCGACGGAATCGTCGTCGATGTGTCCGACGAAGTCGAGGAAGAAGACGTAGGTGCCGAGCTCGGTGCGGGTGGGCCTGGACTCGATGCGGGTGAGGTCGATGTCGCGAATCGCCAGCTCCGTCATCGCCGACACCAGCGCGCCGGGGACGTTGTCCAGACGCAGTACCACCGATGTCCGGTCGGCTCCCGTGTACTTCGGCGGCGGGCCGGGAGGACCGACGAGGACGAATCTGGTGCGCGCGTTGGGCTCGTCGACGATGCCCGCGGCCAACGTGTCCAGGCCGTAGCGTTGCGCGGCGAGCGCGGTGCTCACCGCGGCGTCCGCCCGGCCGGCGGCGACATCATGCGCCGAGGCGGCATTCGAATTGGCAGGAACGACTTCGGCTTTCGGCAGATTTGCGGCCAGCCAGCGCTTCACCTGTGCGGCGGCGACGGGGAACGCCGCCACGGTCTGCACATCCGAGCTCGCCGTCCCGGGACGAACAGCGATGGTGAACGACACGTCGAGTGTCAGCTCGGCGTAGATCTGCAGTGGCGGGCCGTCGGCCAGGCTGTCCAGCGTCGGCAGCACGGATCCTTCGATCGAGTTCTCGATCGGGACACACGCGAACTCGGCATCTCCCGAACGGACTGCTGCCAACGCGGCGGGGGTGCTGTCCGTGGCGATCGGCATCACGGGCTCGGTGTCGGCGGTGTCCAGGGCACCGGTCGGCGGGATCAGCCCGTTGCTTGCAATGGCGCGAAGGGCGGCCTCGGTGAACGTTCCTTCGGGGCCGAGATATGCGATGCCAGGCACCGCTGCAGCCTATCGGTTCGGTGCGGTAATCCCATTCCGCTGGGCGGGAGCCTTGCGCGACTAACCTCAGACTAGTTAAGTTAGGCTCACCTTACCAAGAAAGGCGGCGAGATGCCCTCTCCTGCACCGACTGGGGCCCCTACGACGGCGGAGCGGATCCGCAGCGCCTGCGCACGGGCCGGTGGCGCGATGCTCGCCGTCGAGGGTCTCGACCCCAGTTCCACACCTGTGCACCACCTGCTCGGCGACGGTTCGTTCGCGATCACCGTGCCGGTCGACGGAAAGCTGGCCACGACGGTGGTCTCGGCAGGCAATGCGGGCGTCCAGGCGGTGCTGGAGATGACCGACTCCGCGCCGCTTGCGCTGCGCGAGCCGGTGCGGTCCCTCGTGTGGATCCAGGGCCGACTGCGCGACGTCCAGATGACCGAGGTCCCCGGTCTGCTCGACCTGATCGCCACCTCCGACCCCAATCCCGCCCTGCTGCAGGTCAATTCCGGCCACCGTCGGCCCGACGCCGATTCAGCGCCGGACACCCGCTATGCGCTGATGCGCCTGGAGATCGAATCCGTCGTGGTGGCCGACGCCACCGGCGCCGAGTCCGTCGCACTCAGCGCGCTACTGGGGGCCAGCCCGGATCCGTTCTGCGCCATGGAGTCATGCTGGCTTCAGCACCTGGAGACCGCGCACGGCGACGTCGTCGAATGCCTCGCGAGCCGGCTGCCCACGACACTCCGCCGTGGCCGGGTCCGGCCCCTCGGCCTGGACCGCTACGGTGTCCAGCTGCGGGTCGAAGGCGACGACGGCGACCACGACGTGCGGCTGCCGTTCGCCAAACCCGTTGACGACGTGACCGGGCTGAGCCAGGCGATCCGGGTGCTGATGGGCTGCCCGTTCCTCAACGGCCTGCGCGCACGCGGCGCCTGAGCACCGTCGGTCCCACCGCGGTCCGGCTACCGTAGCTGCGGTGACCCGGCCCGAAGACGAACTCACCGATGCGCAGCGACGTGCGTTGCGCATCGAGATCGCCGTGGTGCTGGCGGTCACGTTCGCCCTCAGCGCCTACACCGCGGCGCTCAACCTGATCGAAGGTGTGCTGCTCGGCCTGTCGGACCAGACCGTCGCGCTCAATCCGCAGCGTTCGCCGTTCGGCCTGATCGACCTCGGTTTCAACCTGGCCCGGCTGTTCCAGCTGATGGCCTGGGGAGCGCTGGCGGTCTACCTGCTGTGGCGCAGCGGCTACGGACCGTCCAAGGTCGGGCTTGGGCGAATCCGGTGGCGGCCGGATGTTCTCGGCGGAATCGGGCTGGCAACACTCATCGGGGTCCCGGGTCTGGCGCTCTACCAGATCGCCCGGATTCTCGGGGCCAACGCATCCGTGGAACCCGCCGAGTTGAACGACACCTGGTGGCGCATTCCGATGCTGCTGCTGCTGTCCTTCGGTAACGCCTAGGCCGAGGAAGTCATCGTCGTCGGGTTCCTGCTCACCCGGTTGCGGCAGCTGCGGGTCGACCCGCGGCTGGCACTGGCGATCTCCAGCCTGCTGCGTGGGGCCTACCACCTCTACCAGGGCTTCGGCGCGGGCCTGGGCAATCTCGCGATGGGACTGGTGTTCGGGTACGCGTGGCAGCGCACCGGCAGGTTGTGGCCGCTGATCATCGCCCACGCACTGATCGACGCCGTGGCGTTCGTCGGCTACTCGCTGCTGGCGGGCCACCTCGGCTGGTTGCACTAGCCCCAGGCGCGCACGTCCACGACTGCGGGCGTTTGGGGACGTACATTCTTGCTGTGACCGACAAGCGGCCGCCGATTCCGGGGCCGGCTCCGCCCCCTCCCGCGGGAGGACCGCCGGGCCGCCGCGAGCCGCCGCCGGCACTCCGGCGCGACCCGCACTACCGGCCTGCCTGGCCACCCAACCCGCCGACCCCGCCGACCCCG